>Ga0247730_1000005_pt1 | contig 327441 bp, 267 predicted proteins | sample UWRJL073202C2_FD_180959 | JGI IMG/M metagenome (GOLD analysis project Ga0247730, IMG submission 180959) | Plant litter microbial communities from Arlington Agricultural Research Station in Wisconsin, United States - UWRJ-L073-202C-2 | ecosystem: Environmental > Terrestrial > Plant litter >... | reverse complement strand
ACCCCGCATTTATCGGCATTTGGCTCATCAAAATAAGCCAGCAATTGTATACTCCTGCAAACAGCAGTTGCCGCATAGGCCAAGACAGCACTGATCTGCCCAGCCTGGATCTTTTTACGCAGTTCAATATATTTTACATCTGTATCCAGGTGAAGCTGATCCACGCGTGCAACTAAAAATTGCAACTGAGGCTGGTCAGTCTTTGGCAAATAAGAAATCAGCCCCTGGTCTTGCAGGTTGTTTAATAATCTTACTACATCATGGTATGACACCCCTAATTTAGCAGCGATATCACTCTCGGCAATAGCCCCATAATGATCAAATAATCCCCCGTAAGACCTTAACACGGTTTTTATGAGTGGATCGTAACCCGAATTTTCAATTTGAAAGCGATAAACATCTTCATTACCCGCAGTAAACAGCACTCGGGAAGGCAAGAATATATTTTCTGAAAGAGTTAGATAACCGTCGTGTTCCAGGAATTTCATTGCTCCCATCGTCTTGATCACCCCCAATTTAAATTTTTTACAGAAATCGGCCAGATCAAAACTAAAGCTCACTCCTTCTCCTGCTCCATAAGCGAGCTGATAATAAGAACCCAGGTAATGATAGGTCTTTTTAATCTCCTCTACACTCGGAAAACTATCTGTATATTTAGCCTTAAGAGAGATCTGATCAGATTCATTAGCGAGCAGGACAGCATAAGACCGCTGTTCATCGCGCCCCGCCCTGCCTGCTTCCTGGTAATACGCTTCCAGACTTTCGGGTAAATCAAGGTGTACTACAAAACGTACATCTGGCTTGTCTATGCCCATTCCAAAAGCATTAGTGGCTACCATTACTGCAATTTTGTTCTTTTTCCATGCTTCTTGTCGGGCCGACCGTAATTTAGATTCTACTCCGGCATGATAAAAATCTGCATTAATACCATTCCGCTGAAGAAACAGGGCTACATCTACAGTCTCTCTCCGGTTGCGCACATATACCAGGCCACTGCCCTTCACTTTTTTGATAATGTTGACCAGCTTTTTATATTTATCTTCCAAATCAAAAACTACATAACTTAAGTTTTTGCGCGCAAAGCTCTGTACAAATGTTGCCGGATCTTTAAGCTCCAGTTTTTGTAAAATATCCTGACGCACAAACTGTGTTGCGGTAGCTGTTAAGGCTATAAACGGAACATCAGGGTGTAATTCCCTAAGCGTGGCAAGCTGCAGGTAAGGCGGCCTGAAATCATATCCCCACTGTGAAATGCAATGCGCCTCATCAATCGCGAAAAGATTAACATTCATATAAGAAATCCTTGTCCGCACCAAGTCTGACAATAACCGCTCTGGCGATAAATACAGAAACTTTACTGGTCCGTATATACAGTTATCCAACAAGATATCAATTTCGCGTTTGCCCATACCGGCATAAATTGCCACAGCATTAATGCCACGCGCCTTTAAATTTTCGACCTGGTCTTTCATTAGGGCAACCAGCGGGGATACTACAATACAGATCCCTTCCATAACCATTGCCGGCACTTGAAAACATACCGATTTACCACCACCAGTAGGCAGCAGGGCCATGGTGTCCTTCCCGCCGAGCACCGACTGGATAATGTCGAGCTGCATCGGGCGAAAGGTGTTATGCCCCCAATATTGTTTTAATATTTCTATTTCGTTCATAAAGGATAGCTATATGCCCTGTGCAATAACAAAACCACAAGCCCATGCCCATTGGAAATTGTATCCCCCAAGCCAGCCCGTAACATCTACACACTCACCTCCAAAATATACACCAGGCAGCTTTTTGCTTTCCAGCGTTTTTGACGAAAGCTCTGCAGTATCTATTCCACCACGCATTACCTCTGCTTTATCATAGCCTTTATCACCAGCTGGTTTTACCTTAAATAAATGTATAGTTTTATGGATAAGCTCTATTTCTTCCTTTTTAAGCGCAGCAACTTGTTTATTTACCGGCAAGAATTTACTTAATGCTTCGGTAAACTTTTTCGCATAGTATCTATTCAGTAGTGTAGATAATAATGTTTTCCCCTGCTGTTTTCTCTCTTCTTCGATAATCGCAGTGATATCTTGCTGAGGTAAAAGATCGATATTAATCGTTTCGCCCGGACGCCAATAGGAGGATATCTGCAGGACTGCAGGACCACTCAGGCCCCAATGGGTAAAAAGGATGTTTTCTTCGAAGGAGATTTTATCATTGCTTAGCTCGCAAAAAACTGAATTTCCTGAAAGTTGGGCATACCATTCTTCATCCTTCCCAGTGATTGTGAGCGGCACCAGGGCAGGCGCCGTTTCTACAACATTTAACCCATGTTTTTTCGCAAAGCGTAGCGCAAAATCTGTCGCCCCCATTTTAGGGATCGGCAAACCACCTGTCGCAATTACTAATTTTGGCGCAGTTAACTTCCGTTCTTTGCCTAACCTATTATATATAACTGTATAAGAACCGTCATTATATATGATATCTACAATATCTGTTTCGCATCTGATATCCTGACCAAAATCGGCGCACAGACCGGTAAATACTCCTACAATATCTTTTGCATTTTTATCTTCCGGAAATAGCTGTCCGAGTGTTTTTTCTTTTCCTGTAATCCCGTAGGTCTCAAAAAAACCAATTGTATCGGCAACTGTCCATTGAGTAAAAGCCGATTTGCTAAAGTGTTTATTTCCCGAAATAAACTGCTCATCTGTAGCAGTAATGTTCGTGTAGTTGCATCTTCCCCCTCCCGAAATCAGTATTTTGGCTCCGGCTTTATCTCCTTTTTCTAATAAAATCACCTTCTTGCCAAGATAACCTGCCTGCACCGCACACATCAATCCACAGGCACCCGCGCCAATTATTATAGCATCTGCATCCATCAAATCCGTTTATATTGTTATTTTTGTGCAAAATAAGCATAACTTTTTCATATCGATATGGCAAAACAAATAAGTGATTTAAAATTAGGCATTTTAGGTGGTGGACAATTAGGCAGAATGTTAATTCAGGAAGCTATTAATTATAACCTGACTACCCTGGTTCTGGATCCTGATACTGAAGCTCCTTGTAAACACATCGCAAATTATTTCGAATGTGGTTCTATTACTGATTTTGATACAGTTTATAAGTTCGGTAAAAAAGCAGACGTAATTACTATAGAAATAGAGAAGGTAAATATAGAAGCATTAGAGCAACTGGAAAAAGAAGGCAAAATGGTGTTCCCGCAAGCAAGGGTAATCAGGCTGATCCAGGATAAAGGCGTACAAAAGCAATTTTTTAAAGAGAACGATATTCCTACAGCACCATTTCAGCTTGCAAATACCAAAGAGGACATGATGAATTCCAACATCGCTTTCCCCTATATGCTGAAGCAAAGGAAAGACGGATATGATGGTAAAGGTGTAATGAAAATCAATACGGCTGCCGATCTGGAATATGCATTTGATAGTCCTTGTTTAATTGAAGAACTGGTAAACTTTGAAAAAGAAATCGCAGTAATTGTATCGAGGAACTCTAATGGGGATGTAAAAACCTTCCCTATGGTGGAAATGGAATTTAACTCAGAGGCTAATTTGGTAGAATTCCTGATTTCTCCATCAACCTACCCTGATCATATCCAGGAAAGAGCAGAAACCATCGCGAAGAACATTGCTGCAGCATTAAACATTACAGGATTGCTGGCAGTGGAAATGTTTATCACCCATAATGGAGAAATATTAGTTAACGAATTAGCACCAAGACCACACAATAGCGGTCACCATACCATAGAGGGGAACTATGTTTCTCAATTTGAGCAGCACCTGCGTTCGGTATGTAACTTACCCTTGGGCGATACCCGCTCGGTAAGCAATGCAGTAATGATCAATTTGCTTGGTGAAAAAGGACATGAAGGTGTAGCAAAATACCAGGGCATGGAAAAAGTAATGGCCATTGACGGGGTCTACATCCACCTGTATGGTAAAAAATACACTAAGCCTTTCCGTAAAATGGGCCATATCACTATCATCGACCAGAATAGGGAAGCGGCAATAGAGAAAGCTAATTTTATAAAAGAAACACTAAAAGTAATATCTTAATGAGCGTAAAAGTAGGTATAATAATGGGCAGCAAGTCTGATTTGCACATCATGAACGATGCAGCCGATATATTAAAAGAGTTTGGGGTAGAATTTGAAATGACGGTTGTTTCTGCACACCGTACGCCAGAGCGGATGTTTAGTTATGCTAAAGAAGCTGCGTCAAGGGGATTAAAGGTGATTATTGCTGGTGCAGGTGGCGCAGCACATTTACCAGGGATGGTAGCTTCACTTTCTGTGTTACCGGTAATTGGCGTTCCTGTTAAATCTTCTAACTCTATCGATGGATGGGATTCTATTTTATCTATCCTGCAAATGCCTAATGGTATCCCTGTGGCTACTGTAGCTTTAAATGCAGCGAAAAATGCAGGTTTATTAGCGGTACAGATACTTTCTACGGCCAATGAGGAACTCGCCGTTAAAATGCAAGGCTACAAAGATGAGTTGCGTAAAAAAGTGGAAGAAACAGCTCAAGAACTAGAAAATCAATAAAATACCTGATTAAAAACTTGCAGGGTTCTTTGGAAATCACATTTCCGAAGAACCCTTTTTTAGGTGTTGGTGTGCTAAGAGCTGACTAAAAATAAGGTATCCATGCCTCACTTGTTTAATTAAGTAAGCACTGTAAATAGTCTGCAATAGCTTAGTTTAAATTAGGATTCTGTGGGAAGTTACTGATATGTGCATATTTCGGACCAAGATGAATAATCACATCTTTCCATATCTGCTCTTCTGTAGAAGAAAATATCAAATCTGCATCGTACTTATCAGATACAATCCACGTATTTCCCTTCATTTCTTCAGCAAGCTGATCCATGCCCCATCCAGAATATCCTACAAAGAATTTTACTTCTTCTTTAGTCACACTCCCCTGGTTAACCAATGCTTTTAAACTCTCAAAATTTCCACCCCAGTAGACCCCTTTAGCAATTTCTTCACCATCAATAATCTTATCCGGACAACGGTGAATGAAATGCAAAGTATCCATCGCAACTGGTCCGCCGTAATAAACAGGGAACTCGTTTCCTTTAAAATCTGACACCAGATCGTGCAATATCAGTAAACTAGGGTGGTTAATAACAAAACCCAGTGCCCCCTCTTCGCCATGTTCTGTAAGCAGAATAACCGAGCGTGTAAAATTTGGATCGTCCATAAATGGCTCCGAAATAAGCAGTTTACCTGCGGCTGGTGTGAGTTGGCTTATCATTCCGAAAAATACTAATAATTTTAAAAAAACTAAAACCTATTTTTGTCAAATGGAGTTGACCAACGAGAATATTCAAAATATGAGACAAGAGTACCGCACTGCAGAACTTGCAGAAAGCGATGTTGATAAAAACCCTTTTACACAATTTGAAAAATGGTTTAAAGAGGCCCTGGATGCACTATTGTATGAACCAAATGTGATGACACTGGCTACGGCCGACCTATCAGGTAAGCCTTCTGCACGTATTTTGCTGCTTAAGGGATTTGATGAAAATGGTTTTATCTTTTTCACTAATTATTCCAGCAAAAAAGGGAAGGAAATGGAAGAAAATCCACAAGCAAGTATGGTATTTTTCTGGCCCGAACTGGAACGGCAGGTACGTATAGACGGACTGATCACAAAGGTTGCCGAAGAAGTTTCCACTGCCTATTTCCATTCACGCCCTAAAGGTAGCCAGATTGGTGCTACAGCATCTCCGCAAAGCACAGTGATCCCAAACAGGGAGCTGCTTGAAAACCGTGTAGAAGAGCTTAACGCGACTTATGCAGATCAGGAAATACCTAAACCGGCACATTGGGGTGGTTATTTGCTGGAGCCAACACATATCGAATTTTGGCAAGGCCGCCCGAGCAGGCTGCACGACAGGATTACATATACAAGTGTTAACGGGGCCTGGACAATAAACAGATTGGCACCTTAATAAAATCTTACCCATAATTATAATAGACTATAACAAATGAATAATATAGCAGTAATTGGATCTGGCACAATGGGCAATGGCATTGCCCATACTTTTGCTCAATTTGGCTACCAGGTAAACCTGATTGATATATGCCAGGAAGCACTGGATAAAGGAGTAAGTACAATTACAAAGAATCTTGATCGCCAGCTAGCGAAAGGTATCCTTACGGAAGAAGAAAAGAGCAGTATCCTGCAAAGGATCGTGACTTTTATCCAGGTAAAAGAAGGGGTTTCCAATGCAGATCTAATCGTAGAGGCGGCAACAGAGAACCTGGAGCTCAAACTTAAAATATTCAGGGAATTGGATACTTATGCCAAGCCTGATGCAATATTGGCTAGCAATACCTCTTCTATCTCCATTACCCAGATCGCAGCGGTAACAGAAAGAGGTGAAAGGGTAATTGGAATGCACTTCATGAATCCTGTGCCGGTTATGAAACTGGTAGAAGTGATCCGCGGGTATGCAACTTCAGACGAAACCACTAAGCTGGTGATGGAGCTATCGGAAAAACTTTCAAAAGTGCCGGTAGAAGTAAATGATTATCCTGGTTTTATCGCTAACCGCATACTGATGCCGATGATCAATGAAGCAATCTTCAGTTTATATGAAGGGGTAGCTGGTGTGTCTGAGATTGATACGGTGATGAAATTAGGTATGGCCCACCCAATGGGGCCATTACAACTGGCTGACTTTATAGGTCTGGATGTTTGCCTTGCCATTATGAATGTTTTATTTAAAGGATTCGGCAATCCTAAATATGCACCTTGTCCGCTTTTAGTAAATATGGTTATGGCAGGCAAAAAAGGGGTGAAATCGGGAGAGGGATTTTATGATTATGCCAACGGCGTAAAAGATGCCAGCCCTGCTGCTAAGTTTTTATCTTAACTTTATCACATGAACGAAAACCTTGATCCTTCTTCAGAGAACCTGTCGCCCATAGAAAGAGATATAGAGAAAGTATTACGTCCGCAGGCATTTGAAGACTTTACTGGTCAGGAAAAGATCATGGAGAACCTGAAGATCTTCGTAAAAGCAGCAAAAATGCGCAACGAGCCTTTAGACCATGTACTTTTGCACGGCCCTCCGGGACTAGGTAAAACAACGCTCTCCTATATTATTGCGAATGAAATGGGCGTAGGTATAAAAGTTACCTCAGGACCAGTACTGGACAAACCAGGAGATCTGGCCGGGTTGTTAACTAACCTGGAAACCGGAGATATACTTTTTATAGACGAAATACACCGGTTAAGTCCGCTGGTAGAAGAATATTTATATTCTGCTATGGAGGATTTTAAAATCGATATTATGCTGGAAAGCGGACCAAATGCACGGTCTGTTCAGATTACCTTAAACCCGTTTACTCTGGTTGGCGCAACTACGCGCTCTGGTTTGCTGACCGCACCATTACGTGCAAGGTTCGGCATTAATTCCCGCCTGGCTTATTATGACGCAAAACTACTGACTACCATTGTGTTGCGTTCTTCGCAGATCCTTCATACGCCTATAACAGAGGAAGGTGCTTACGAGATTGCCAGAAGGAGCCGAGGAACGCCGAGGATTGCAAATGCACTATTAAGGCGTACTCGGGATTTTGCCCAAATTAAAGGCAATGGTACTATTGATACAGCAATTGCAAAGTATGCACTTACTGCACTAAATGTGGATGAGCATGGATTGGATGAGATGGACAATAAGATATTGCTGACCATCATTGATAAGTTTAAAGGCGGACCAGTTGGATTAAAGACTATCGCAACGGCTGTTGGTGAAGATGAGGGCACTATTGAAGAAGTGTATGAGCCTTTCCTGATACAGGAAGGTTATATGATGCGTACTTCGAGAGGAAGGGAAGTTACAGAAGCTGCTTATAAGCATATGAAGCGAGATTACCATGCGCAATCGGGCAGGTTATTTTAACAATAAGTTTTCAGGCACTATTTATGTGTAGCAACAGTAAATTAAAGGATCTGGACAAATCTGTACCAGATCCTCTACAAACGCTGTAATAACAAACACATGAACATTGAAACAAGAAAACTGACACTTGAGGATTATGATGACCTAAAAGAGTCCATGGAACAAGCTTACGATACGCTTGGGGGCTCAATATGGAGTAAGCAAACTATCGCTAAACTATTAAAACTTTTCCCTGAAGGACAGTTATGTATTGCTGTAGATGATAAGGTAGTAGCCTGCTCTTTAGCTATTATAGTAGATTATGATGAGTATGGAGATAAGCATACTTATGAAATGATTACTGGCGCTTATACTTTTTCTACCCATGATGCAACCGGCGATACTTTATACGGCATCGAGATCTTCGTATCTCCAGAATATAGAGGGCTGCGCTTAGGCCGCAGATTATATGAAGCAAGGAAAGAACTTTGTGAAAGCCTCAACCTGAAAAGCATTATCGCAGGTGGCAGGATCCCAGGCTATCATGAACATGCTGACACTTTAAGCCCCAGGCAATATATTGATAAAGTTAAAGCTAAAGAACTTTACGACCCTACCCTTACCTTCCAGATTTCTAATGATTTCCATGTTCGTAAGGTATTGAAAAATTACCTTCCAGGAGATCATGAATCCAAAGAATTTGCAACGCTGATTGAGTGGAACAATATCTATTACCAGGGAGTGGACGCTTCTGCGCGTTCTGCAAAAACTATCCGTATTGGCTTGGTACAATGGCAAATGCGGTTATTCCCGGACATGGCTGCATTTTATGAACAAGTTGAGTTTTTTGTAGACGCAGTAAGCGGATACAAATCGGACTTTCTTATGTTCCCGGAACTTTTTAACACTCCGCTCCTGCAGCCTTATAATCACTTACCAGAAATGGAAGCAATGCGTAAATTAGCAGAACTAACTGCAGAGATCGTAGAAAAAATACAAGAATATGCGGTATCATACAATGTAAATATCATTTCGGGCAGTATGCCGATCATCGAAAACAATAAGTTATATAATGCAACTTATCTCTGCCATAGAAGTGGTAAAACAGAAGAATACAGAAAAATCCATATCACGCCAAATGAACAGAAATACTATGGTATGGTGGGTGGCGACAAAATCAAGGTATTTGATACTGATTGCGGAAAGATTGGTATACTGATCTGTTATGATGTGGAGTTCCCGGAACTGAGCAGGATTTATGCCGACCAGGGCATGCAGATCTTATTTGTTCCATTCCTTACTGATACGCAAAATGGGTATACCCGCGTGAGGAGATGTGCGCAGGCAAGAGCTATAGAAAACGAGTGTTATGTAGCGATTGCAGGATGCGTTGGGAACTTGCCTAAGGTGAACAATATGGATATCCAGTTTGCACAGTCGGCTGTATTTACCCCATCAGATTTCGCTTTCCCTACAAATGCGGTTAAAGCTGAAACGACTCCAAATACAGAAATGATGTTAGTAGTAGATGTTGATCTTCACTTATTAGATGAGCTCCATCACTTTGGAACGGTAAAAATCTTAAAAGACCGCCGTAAAGATCTTTACGAGGTTAGATTGCTGAAATAAAAATAAACCTTAAATAGCAAATAAGGCTTAATGCCTTATTTGCTATTTTCTTAATAGGAACCATAAAATCAGCATAATGACTACGATAATCGGAATAATCCATTTCATGGTCGGTCCTGCCCCTTTATCATTCTCTTCATTTACGGCTTGGGGCGATGGCCCCGGATCTTGCTCGTGTTTTGCATAATCTGTTTCTATAGGCTTTGGTGTATCCTGTGGATTCTCCACGTGTTTTGGATCTATATTTTCCATGATTATTAGTTTGTGTTTATACTAGTAGAACAAAAATATTCACAAAAGGTTTTCCTCTTAAAGCTTACCTTTGTATAACTGATGTACAATAACCCTGCTAAATATAGCCAATTGATTAAAGATGAAGCATTGCGGCTTGGTTTTATGCAATGCGGCATTGCAAGGGCAGGGTATCTGGAGGAGGAAGCACCAAGATTAGAAAATTGGCTGAAAGACAACCGGCATGGTCAAATGGCTTATATGGAAAATCATTTTGATAAGCGCCTCGATCCACGTTTACTAGTAGATGATGCTAAGTCGGTTATTTCCTTAACTCTTAACTACTTCCCTGAAGAACAGCAGGCTGATCCCAATGCACCAAAAATCTCTAAATATGCCTATGGGATGGATTACCATACGGTAATTAAAGACAAATTGTTCCTGCTGCTGAGTTTTATCGAAGAAAATATTGGTGCAGTTAGCGGACGTGCATTTGTAGATTCTGCGCCTGTCCTTGATCGTGCCTGGGCAAAAAAAGCTGGAATTGGCTGGGTTGGAAAAAACAGCAATATTATCAGTAAAACAAGCGGCTCTTTCTTTTTTCTTGCAGAGTTGATTATTGATCTCGACCTGATTTATGATGATCCATTCGCGACCGACCATTGCGGAAGTTGTACAAGATGTATCGATGCCTGCCCCACCGATGCAATCCTATCCCCTGCTATAATTGATGCAACAAAGTGCATTTCCTATCTAACGATTGAACTTCGTGAAGAAATCCCTGCTTCGTTTGATAACAAGATGGAGAATTGGATGTTTGGCTGTGATATTTGCCAGGATGTATGCCCCTGGAACCGATTTTCGGTACCCCATGCCGAACCTAAATTTGCCCCAAATGAAAACCTGCTGCAAATGAAAAAGGAAGATTGGATGGATATCACTGAAGATGTATTTAAACAAATTTTTAAAAACTCTGCAGTCAAGCGCACTAAGTTTAAAGGCTTGGTGCGTAATATTGATTTTATTAAACGCTTGCCTGCGGAAGAATAAGAAGAACATTCTATAAAAATCAAAAAAGCCAGTCAGGCACCACTGTAAATGGTAACTAACTGGCTTAAAATAATCCAATTTCTATGTATTATCTAACTATGATATAATTATCGCCTTTATCCTTATCAGGAACATAAGTACTTCCTAATCTTATATCTTTCAACGTTTTATTAGTTGTTACAGCTATCTCAACGGACTTCTCCCCTTTTTCCCAGATACCAATCGAATGGTGCAGATTTTCAGAAGATCCATCTGTATAATTCAACAATAAATCTACCGGCAGTGGTTTCTCACTTTTGTTCCTAATCGTAATAGTATAACCATTGGCAGCCTTTACTCCGCTAGTTATGGCTAAATCGGTAACGCCTTCCCCAAAAAACCAAGGCTTCCAGAACCAATCCATATTTTTTCCTGAACCTTCATTCATGCTATAAAAGAAATCAAATGGCATCGGATGTTTACCATGCCACTGCTCAATATAATGATGTAACGCTTTGGTAAATAATTCATCACCCAGATAATCCTTTACAAATAGATATCCTAGTCCGGGTTTAGGGTAAGAATTAGTAAAAGCGCCCGATCCTTTCAGATCTGGTGTCAGTGTCATAATTGGCGTATCATTTTTAGTACCAGAAGAAGCTGCTGTTGGCTGCACACCATATTCATCAACCATCGTGCTATCGATCAATGGTGAGATGATCCATTCCCCTATGGTAGCCCATCCTTCGTCCATCCAACCATACTTAGTCTCATTGATCCCCATATAAAACGGAAACATCGTATGAAAAATCTCATGATCGGTCAGTGTAATTGCATCCTCCCTTTTATCAACGGGGTTATCATTTACCATCATCGGATACTCCATCTGATCTAAACCATCAAAAACAGTTTCGTGAGCATACGGATATGGCCATTTTGGAAAATCATAACTCATTGCATGGACAGTCTTTCGTGCGAAATCAATCACCTCATAATAATCTTTATGAATGGGATTAAAAGCAGCATCAACACGTGTTCTACGATTTGTTTTCGGGTCAACAACTAAACTAGAGGATTTCCATAAATAGTGGTCACTGCCCGCAAAAACAAAATCAGTTACATTGTCAGCCTCGAACTTCCAAGTATTAAATGCCTCATTGTTGGTAATATCTTTATTTTTGAGATCAGCATCCGTAATTACGTTAACAACAGTATCTACCCTTTCTGCCAGGGTTATCCGGTCTGCAATCTTTTTACTAAATACGTTTTTCACATTGACCAAGTCGCCCGTTGCCCAAAGCACATACCCTTTAGGTACCGTAATCGCTGCTTTGAAATTACAGAAGTCATTATAAAACTCTGCATCACCCAAATAAGGATATTTGTTCCAGCCGTCCACATCGTCGTAGACAGCGATCCGCGGAAAGAAATAAGCCACAAAATGAGATCCTTCATCCACCTGTCCAGTCCGCATGTGGGAGCCTTTATTTAATTCATACTGATAAGCGATTTTAATCTTAACACTTTTACCGGGGGCCAATGGAGAGATAGCCGTGTGCATATTAGTACCTTCGGTTACTAATGCAGCAGTAGCAATAGCCTTACCATCAATATTCACCGAGCCAATCTGAACCCCATCATTTTGATCACGCTCATTAATCTTTGAGGTTCTCGGAGTACCCTTTTTATATAAATTCGGGTAAAGCTTAAACCAAATTTCTTTCAGCGTATCTGGACTTAAGTTCTTGTAAACTACATCAACCGATCCCTTCAGAAGTCTTGATGTTGGATTAAAATCTACCTTTAAATCATAATCGGCCGTATTCTGCCAGTACTTTAAGCCAGGTTTGCCATTTACATCTCTGGTACCTTTAGCATAGGCCTGCTGGATTTCTGACGGTACGGGCAAACTTTTTTGTGCAAAAGCACTAAGCCCAATCATACTGAAAAGGCTTAGCATTGATAATCTATTCTTCAAAAGAAATTATTTACCGAACTTCATTTTTAACTGTTCCAGCATATCTTGTGTAACATTCACAGCAGGTTTTTCCTTCTTTTGCGGCTGTGGCTGCTGATAAGGTTTTCTGGGCTGTTGCGCAACGGCAGCAGCTGGCTGTGCAGGTTTTGGTGGAGCAGTAATTTTAGCTACCCTAGCCTGTTCCTTTTTCTTATTCCATCTTAACCAGATTTCTTCAAGTTTTTTCTTGGTATACAAAGGAAAATCCCCCTGTTTCATCCATGCATAATAACTAGGTTCGCTGTCGAAAACATGCTCTACAGTTTTGTTTTTATGCTTCCCAAAGTTAAAGACCTCTTCTCCATCTTCATTGAATACCATTCTGCCCGCAAAATCAACAGGCTTGTTCATGTTTGTAAACGCATGTAAAGACTCGATATCATTTTTAACAGGCTGTGAAATATTGCCTTGTTTGTCTTCAAAATCTGCTCCTTCATAACGATCAAGCTGTGCAAGCAACACATGATAAGTTGCGGTAATATCAGCTTCTGCAGAGTGCGCATTGATAATATCTTTGTCGCAATAGAACTTATAAGCAGCACGTAAAGTACGCTGTTCCATCTGATGGAAGATATTTTGTACATCTACAAATTTCCGGTCAGACATATCAAAATCTACTCCAGCACGCAAAAATTCTTCCAGCAATACGGGGATGTCAAAACGGTTAGAATTATAACCAGCAAGATCGGCATCTCCAATAAACTCAGCTATTTCTGCCGCAACTTCCCTGAACTTCGGCGCACTTATAATATGTTCATCATAGATCCCGTGAATGAGAGAGGATTGCAAAGGAATTGGCATATCAGGATGGATACGCATTGTTTTAACTAGCTCAGAACCATCTGGCATAGCTTTTAGAATTGCAATTTCCACGATGCGATCAGCACCAACGTTTACACCGGTAGTTTCCAGATCAAAAAATGCAAGAGGACGGATTAGATTTAATTTCATCAGTATTTTAATTTTTTTGTTGTCAGACAAGGCCTAAAGGAATATAATACCCAGGGCTATACCAATTATCATTATAAGATACATTAATATTTCTGTAGTTGCGAATTTTTTATATTTAGTCCAAAAAGAGATATCATGTTTGGGTTTTTCCATTTGTTTATTCATCAGTTCTGTATTGGACCTCCCTTAATCAATACACGCTGATAAGCAGGCAGGTTTAAATCATCAACAATTACCCCTCTTGTGGTAGAGGCATGAACGAAGAAACCATGGTTAAGATAAACGCCTACATGATCTATTGTATTGCCACCAAAGGAGAAAAACACTAAGTCACCTTCTTTAAGCTGTGCAGTATTCTTCTGTTTAATGACAGCGGCTTGTTCTACCGACCTTCTTGGCAAATCAATTCCATAAATCTCCTTATTCAAAAGTAAGGCAAATCCAGAACAATCAATGCCCCTTTTGTCTAATCCACCTAATTTATAACGTACGCCCGTCCAATCAATAATGAAACGATAGAGTGCTTTGCTTTTAACCTCCGCCAATACATCTGCTGCTTTAGCCGCTTTGCTTTCACTATAACCAGATACCCTTCTGGTCCCGCAGGAAGAAATAAGCAGCATCAGAGCGAAAATTAAATAAAGAGAGCGGGAAAAATTCAGTTTATACATAAATTAATTTTTAATCAGCCGCTGAATTTCGTCCAATTTAAGGAGTGCTTCTACCGGCGTCAGTACATTTACATCAAGATTGTTCAGCATGTCCCTGATTTGTACCAATACAGGGTCTTCCACTGCAAACATATGCAACTGATAAGCCTGGTTCTGTACTTTTTTGATACTATCTTTGATACTTTGCCCTTCAGTACGGTCTATTTCTAATTTTTTAAGGATATCATTTGCACGGCCGATCAGCTTCGGAGGCATACCTGCCATTTTTGCAACATGTATACCAAAACTATGTTCACTGCCCCCAGGGATCAGCTTACGCAGAAAAATCACTTTATTAGACATTTCTTTCACAGAAACATTAAAGTTTTTAATCCTGTTCATCGTGTTGGCCAATTCATTCAGCTCGTGGTAGTGCGTGGCAAATAATGTTTTCGGACGAGCAGTGGGGTGTGTATGCAAAAATTCTGCTATAGCCCAGGCAATAGAAATACCATCGTACGTACTTGTACCCCGCCCAATTTCATCTAAAAGGATTAAACTTCTGTCAGAAATGTTGTTCAGAATACTCGCTGTTTCTGTCATCTCTACCATGAAAGTACTCTCTCCAGCCGACAGGTTATCTGATGCACCTACACGCGTAAATATTTTATCTACTACCCCAAATGTTGCTGCTTTCGCAGGAACGAAACTCCCCATCTGCCCCATTAGTACAATAAGGCCAGTTTGACGAAGGATGGCGGACTTACCGGACATGTTTGGTCCGGTAATAATAATGATCTGCTGGGTGTCGTTGTCCAAATACACATCATTGGTAATGTATTCTTCGCCAACTGGTAAACGTTTCTCTATCACAGGGTGTCTTCCACCTTTGATATCGAGCGTTTTAGTATTATCTAGTAGGGGTTTTACATAATGGTTTTTTATCGCCAGCTGTGCAAAGCATAGCAGCACATCAAGTTGTGCTACCAGAAAAGCATTACGCTGGATCGGACGGATGTAAGCAGCAACTTGCCGCATCAAAGCTTCATATAGACGGATCTCTATCTGCTGGATTTTATCTTCTGCACCAAGTATCTTCTCCTCGTATTCTTTCAGCTCAGGGGTAACGTATCTTTCTGCATTTACCAATGTCTGTTTACGGCTCCACTCTGCTGGTACTTTATCTTTATGCGTATGGGTAACTTCTAAGTAGTAACCATATACATTATTAAATGATATTTTTAACGAAGGAATCCCAGTTATGGCTGCTTCACGCTTTTGAATTTCAATTAAGAAGTCTTTCCCTCCTGTAGATATTGCACGCAGCTCATCCAGCTCTGCATGGACGCCATCAGCAATTACATTTCCTTTGATCAGTAAAGCAGGTGGATCTTGCTGCAATTCCCTTTCGAGAGTTTCGCGGATGCTTAGACAAGGGTCCAGCTGATCTGCAAGATTAGATAAATATGGATTATTTGTTGCTAAAGCGATCTTCTTGATCTCCTCAATGCTAGACAAGGACTTTTTTAATTGGCAAAGTTCTCTTGGTCCGCATTTATTTAGGCCTACCTTAGAAATCAATCGTTCTAAATCGCCTATCAATTTAATGTGGGTCAGGAAATCTGCAAGCAGCCCCTCCTGCTCAACCATAAATTCTACCGTACCCAGACGTTCCTGAATAGGCTTTAATTCTTTCAGTGGCATCACTATCCACTTGTGTAGCATCCTAGCGCCCATGGGCGTAGAAGTTTGGTCGAGCACATTAAAAAGCGTCATTGCATTTTCGTTCGCCGAGCTCACCAACTCAAGATTCCGCACAGTGAAGCGGTCCAGCCACATGTAACTATCCTCTTCCAGACGGGAAATAGCAGTAATATGTTTTAAATTACGGTGTTCGGTCTCGTTTAAATAATGGAGAACCACACCTGATGCTACGATACCAGAGGCTAACTTTTCGATACCAAATCCTTTTAAGGAGCTAACTTCAAAATGTTTAGTTAAAATCTCGGTTGCATAATCGGTCGTAAAAGCCCAGTCGTCCAGTACATAAGTGTAGTACTTATCGCCAAATAACTCGGTAAAATCCTGACGTTTACTTTTTTGAAAGATAACCTCTGTGGGTCTGAATCCTTGCAGTAGCTTATCTATATATTCTGCATTGCCTTGTGCCGCATGAAATTCGCCTGTAGATATATCTACAAATGAAACGCCGATAGCACCTTTATCAAAGTAAACAGCACCTAAATAATTATTTGATTTCTGACTCAGTATATTATCATTATAAGCTACACCGGGAGTAACTAGCTCAGTTACCCCTCTTTTTACAATAGTTTTAGTCGCTTTTGGATCTTCCAGCTGGTCGCAGATGGCAACACGCTGACCAGCACGGACTAATTTAGAGAGATAAGTATCTAATGAATGATGTGGAAAACCTGCTAGTTCATTATTTCCATTTGGTCCGGCTGTGCCCCTTCTGGTTAAAACTATGCCGAGAATCTGGGAAGTTTTGATGGCATCCTCGCCAAAAGTTTCATAAAAATCGCCTACCCTAAACAATAATAGTGCACCCGGATACTTTGCTTTGATCGCATTGTACTGTTGCATTAATGGTGTTTCTTTCGTGTTATCTTTAGCCAAAATATATGTTACAATTACAAAAATGTAAATATACTATCTAAGGATTAGCTTTAGGCTATTTTTTTATAAAATAGCCCATAAGATTTACCCCCTTATGTGATTTACAGCTGCTCTATATACGATAAGAACAGGTTTAGTGCCACCCGTTTCTTCTCCGTCAGCTCAAAATCAAGCTTGTGCATAAGGTAATCTTCCAAGTCAAATTCAAGATTTTCAGGCAAGTTTTTAATCACTTCTGCACGCGATTCCAAACCAAGTTTTAACGCAGCATTAAACTCATTTATAAACGATTCGGGAATCTCCCTGTTTGCTACCCATGCAGCATAAACAAACGGCAAACCAGTAAATTTCATCCACTCTTCACCCATATCGTAAGCAAAAGCATAGTTATCTTTTTTACCAAAAGTCCGGTCGCCAATTAAAACAATCGCATCCGTTACCGCATCAGCCTCTTTTGTAAAATGAACTTCTTGCTTAAAATGGAACTTCAGTAACACTTTAGCCAGGTTATTAGAAGTCCTGGATTCGCGGTCAAGCCGAACGGTCCGTATTTGTTCTGCCGGGACATTGCTAAAAATAAATACAGAATTTACGGCGCCTACGGAACCAATACAGTAATCACTAATAATAGTTGCATTGGGCACATAGGGGATCGCCGCAACAGGTATTAAACCCAGATCAACAGCCCCGTCGATCACTTTAGTCGCGCAATCTGAGGGGATATCCAGACTTAAATCAATTTGAGATAATACAGCTGAATGTTCAATCCCATAAATAAATGGCTTAGTATTAGTATAGGCAACAGCAGAAATTTTGATCTTATTCAAGGGTATTATTTTAAATGGTCGGTATTGTTGGTTTCGGTAATTGTGAAGGTATCACCGGTAAGGCTTACTTTATATAGGCCTGTATTTTGATGTGGGAAATCGTACATTTCAGACATCGGGCGGTCACTGAACAAACACATCAGTAAACGAAGGGCACGGCCATGCATGCAAACAAGGATCAGTTTTTCTTCTGGGCGGCTTTTGATAACTTCAACAATCTCTTTTAATCTTATGGCCACATCATTGGGGCTTTCGCCCCCTTTAAAATGAGCATCATAATCACCGCCCTGCCATTTTTCGGTAATATCCTTAAAAGCACCGATCGCATGTTCACTCGTTTGTTTACCTTCCCATTCGCCCCAGGCAAGCTCATCCAGTTCCGGATGTTTCTCCCATGATAGCCCGGCCTCAATAAAGCCTTTTATAGTTTGATGTGTACGCTTTAAAGCCGAAGTATAAACCTTGTCGAAAGGTATATCCTTATATAGTGTATAAAACGCTGCCGCTTGTGCCCGGCCCGTATCATTCAGATCGCTATCTATACCTCTGCCTTGTATAATTCCTTGTTTGTTCAGATCCGTCTCACCATGACGAATGATATATAATTCTTTATCCATTAATTGATTACCGGCAACTTATAAAACTGAGGTTTAACGTCTTCTTCAAATACAATAGCTGTATAATCTGTAACTACATTGTAAAGGGTGTCCCTTTCTATAGGTTTACGGTTAACTTGTTTAATCAGGTTAACCAAATCTTTAGTACTCATTCCGGGCGTTTGCTCTTCTGCACCCGCCATAGAATAAATCTTAGTGGTATCATCTAATGTACCATCAATATCATCTACGCCAAAATTTAAAGAAAGCTGGGCAGTCTGACGACTGATCATCGCCCAATAGGCTTTAATGTGATCAAAATTATCCATATAGATCCTTGAAATCGCATAATTTCTCAAATCTTCAATCACAGAAACCTCTGCTACGTGATCCATTTGATTATTCTGGTTTCTAAATTTTAAAGGGATAAAAGCCTGGAAACCGCCAGTTTTATCTTGCAGCTGACGTAAACGTTCCATATGATCTACCCGGTGCCAGAACTCTTCGATATGACCATACAACATCGTCGCATTGGTACGCATATCCAGTTTGTGTGCTTGTTCGTGAATATCCAGCCATTGCTCTGCATTACACTTGTCATGTGCAATCTTCTCCCTTACCTCAGGATGGAAAATCTCTGCACCACCACCTGGCATAGAATCCAGTCCGGCTTCTTTAAAGTACTTCATTCCGTCGTAATGACTTAATTTAGCCTTCTTAAAAATATAATAACACTCTACCGGAGTTAACGCTTTGATATGCAGATCGGGACGGTGCGCTTTGGCAGCCCGGAAAAAGTCGGCATAAAACTCAAGATTCTGTTTTGGAACTACGCCACCAGTAATATGAACTTCAGTTACAGGCTCATCATCATATTTCTTCACAATATCCATCATTCCTTCTACACCCATTTCCCAGCCATCTTCCCTGTTTTTTATCAAACGGGAATAAGAGCAGAAATTGCAAGTATAAATACAAACGTTGGTAGGTTCTATATGGAAATTACGGTTAAAATACGTTTTATCACCGTGTTTTTCTTCTCTGATATAATTTGCTAAAACGCCGAGAAAACCCAATTCTGCATGTTCATATAAATAAACACCTTCATCAAATGTGATCCGCTCTTTGTTCTGGACTTTAATTGCAATAGCTTTTAGTTCCTGCGCCAAATCAGCGTCATTCAATATAAAAGTAAGTTTCTGCTTGGTATCCATTTCTAATAATTATACCTCAAAAGTAAGATAAAAACGACAGAACAAGGTGTAACAACCCCATTAAGCTGTCAGCTTTATGTCAAAGGTAAAACACCAGGCACTTATTTCGAAGTTCTAAGTGCTTCTTTAAAATAACGCATAGGAACAAACAGCATTCCGAAACATTCTCCTTCTTCTTTGCCTAAATGTTTGTGATGAACCTTATGTGCTTTACGCAATGCACGGAAATAAAAATTATTGGTACGGCTGAAAAACTTAAACCGCTGATGGATCAATATATCATGCACCATGAAATAGGCGAACCCATATAAAGTGATTCCAATACCTATATAAAACATAAAACCAAGATCGGTAACAAAGGTACCGACAAAATAGAAAGTCATGGAGATACACGCAAAAACCACAAAGAAAAGATCATTCTTCTCAAAGAAATCCGGCGATTTATTATGGTGGTCGTCATGCCATATCCATAACAGTCCATGCATGATATATTTATGCGTAACCCAGGTTACACACTCCATTAAACAAAAAGTGATGATTACGATACCTATGTTAGTCAATATGTTCATTTCGGGTACTTTTTACTTTAGCTAACATTAATTTAAACCATGAAGTATAACGTTCTGGAAAGCCTTTAATTTCCTCCTCAATATCATCCAGGCTAAGATATTTCCAGCTGTAAACTTCTGCCGGACTTGGATCGGGGAGCGAATTGGTCTGACCGAAAAAAATGTGATCAAATTCATGCTCTATTAGTCCGCCTTCCAATACTGCCCTATAAGTAAAACTAAAGCCGTATGTAAGTTCACAAGCTAAATTCATTTCTTCCATTAACCTGCGGTGTGCGGCATCAATCAATACCTCGCCCGGTCTTGGGTGGGAACAACATGTATTTGTCCACAGTAAAGGGGAGTGATATTTTTCTGCAGCACGTTGCTGTAACAGCAATTCGTTTTGATCATTAAATACGAAAACCGAAATTGCACGGTGAAGCAAACCCTTCTGATGGGCCTGCAACTTTTCCATTACCCCAGTATCATTGTCGTTTTCATCAACGAGTAAAACGTATTCTATCATTTTTATAATTTTCTAATCAGTGCCTTTTCTTCAGCAGTAGTATACTGATTAATTAATAAATAGGATTTAATCCTGCTATATAATAGCTGATCAGCACCATTATTGGACTTTAGGTAATTGATCAGCGCAAGCTTATCATTCTTAATATTCATACTATATCTTAACAACGATGGAATATTACTTTGTGTACTTAATCTAAAAAAAAGAAGTTCAGGATTAGCATTATCTCTTTTAATGGCACTTTCCAGTAGCTTGCGACCTTTATTGAAGTGATTTAACTGAGTAATCGGATTGTTCCTATGCTTGCAAAGCATAAATTCTGACATCGCTTTAAAGCCCACTAAAATTGGCTCTCTATCTTCTTTTAGAGATTTAAACTGTGCATAAAAACGATCCGAAGCATCTTCATCCTCCAGCGACTGGTCCAGCAGTTTTCGATAGGCCGTAAGATCAGTTGCCAAAAAATTTATGCCAAGTAAAAGCAATAACAGCATTTTCATATCATTCTAAAACTATGTTTCACATAAGACCCTGCGAGCAAACCTAATTTTCGTGAATTAGGTATCCTGATACGTTCTGACATAATATTAACTGACGACACGGATTTAATTTTCTTAAACAAGCTTTTATAGTAGATATAGGCAACATATACACCAAACCGCGAGCTGCGTGGTAATTGTTTAATACCTGCTAATGCTTCAGTAAAATCCTTTTCGATATCATGCTCTATCTCCTTCTTTTCCTTATCAGAAAACACAGTTAGATCTAACTGCGGAAAATAAACCCTGCCCAGCACCTCATAATCATTTTTTAAGTCGCGCAAAAAATTTATCTTTTGGAAAGCAGACCCCAATTTCATCGCAGATGGCTTAAGGTGCTGATATAAAATATCGTTATTCTCAGTAAAAACACGGAGGCACATTAACCCCACTACTTCAGCAGAACCTAAAATGTAATTGTGATAAGATGCTGATGAATATTCCGTCTCTTTTAAATCCATCGCCATACTCTTCAGGAAACAATCAATAAGCTCCCTATCAATTGAATAATCATTTACCACATGCTGAAAACTGTTTAAAATAGGATTCAGACTGATCCTCTGGGCAATAGATTTATAAGTATCAGTAGTGAAACACGTTAACAATTCGCTTTTATCATAATCATGAAAAGAATCAACAATCTCATCGGCCAGCCGTACAAACCCATAAATGCTATAAATGGCACTATGAAATTTTTTGTGCAGACAACGGATACCCAAAGAAAAACTGGTACTGTAGGTTTTGGTTACAATAGTACTTGAAGCTATAGATATCTGGTCGAACAGTTTTTTCATTCTTAGCGTTTTTGTAAATATTTATTTAATTCCGCTGATGCGACCTGACCGGATATGAGTGCAGGGGGAACCCCCGGACCGGGAACTGTAAGCTGACCTGCATAAAACATGTTTCTAAGTTGTTTATTTTTCAACGATGGCTTCAGTACTGCGGTCTGCATTAAAGTATTGGCCAACCCATATGCATTTCCTTTAAACGCATTATAATCTTCCACGAAATCCTTAATACAGTAGGTGCGCTTATATACTATTTGATCTTTAAAATCTTCGCCGCAATAGCTCTCCATCCGCTTGATGATCCCTTCAAAATAACTTTCTCTTGTAGCTTCATCATCTTTTAAACCAGTGGCAACAGGAACCAGGATAAACAAGTTTTCCATCCCCTCGGGCGCTATCGTATCATCCGTTTTTGATGGACAGCAAACATAAAACAAAGGTTGGCCCGGCCATTTTGGATCAGCATATATATCATTCGCATGCTGCATAAAATCTGCATCAAAAAATAAATTATGGTGCAGCAGCTTTTTTATCTTTTTACTTACTCCAATATAATAAATCAAACAAGACGGCGCAAAGGTTTTCCCCTCCCAATAATCAGCACTATAATTACGGTATTTTTCCTCAAGTAGTTTTTGCTCTACATGATTATAATCTGCAGCAGCAATCAGACCGTCGGCCGCAAAATCCCCTATACTTGTTTTCAAATTGGAAACCAAACCATTAGCAACTTCGATATGCGTTACATCTACTCCGGTCCGAAACTCTACCCCTAGAGATATAGCCAAGTCTTTCATCCCTTCCGCTATCTTACACATCCCCCCAACTGGATAAAAAGTTCCCTGTACTAATGCAGAATAATTCATCATCGTATATAAAGCAGGTATTTTATTGGCCATTGCCCCTAAAAACAAAACAGGAAACTCCATTAAAGCCACCAATCTTTCATCTTTGAAATAGCTCCGCACATGACTGCTTACAGAACTGAAAATATTAGTTTTCAGCATCCCTTTAACCACATTGAGGTTTGCATATTCCAGCCAGCTGAATGCAGGTTTATAAACCAGGTCTTTCATACCAACATTATATTTAAACTCCGCTTCTTTTAAAAACTGACGAAGTTTGGTGGCGCTACCAGGTTCTATCCCTTCAAAAACGGTTTCCAAATCTGCCATACTAGCGGGTATCTCCACCCTATCATCTATCCCAAAAATAATTTGAAAACCGGGGTCTAATTGTTTTAACTGATAATAATCTGATGCTGATTTGCTAAACTGCGCGAAAAAGTTTTCAAACACATCAGGCATCCAGTACCAGCTCGGGCCCATATCAAAAGTAAAACCATCGGCCTTAAAAGTCCGGGCACGGCCACCGATAGTTTCGTTCTTTTCAAATAAGGTAACTGTGTGTCCCTCCTTCGCTGCAAAGCACGCTGCTGCCAAACCTGAGAAACCGCTACCTATAATTGAAATTTTTGCCATATAAATTAATATTTAAACAAGGATTAACTTAATTGATACCTTTTGATTTGCCAATTAAAGTAGTAAATTAAATTGACAAATAGAGCATAAAAAAGGCCGCCCCATTTTGCAGGAGCAGCCAATGTACTATAGTTATTTTATTTCTTACTTAACAGCTTTTGAAAAATTCAATACAATATATGCTGGAGAACTTCCGTATTCTACCGGCGATTTTAAAACCAGGTTATCACCAGTTGCAGAAGATAGTATTAATCTATAACCGTCTGTGATATTTTTGGCCTTTTCACCTTCGTTTAATTTTTTAAATTGGAAAGTTTCATCAGCTGTACTTACTGACCAGAAAATGTTTTGCGTCCTTGTAGGGCAGTCTGCTGTTCCTGGTAAAAGGTAAGAACCGTTACCACTATTTGTTAAACTCCATGTACTTCCGATAAAACATTTATAAGAAGCTTCGCTAAAAAGAGATTTTACATTTCCTGCGGGCACACCTTCAAAACTGATGTCATTTAATACCCACGTACCAGAAACATTACCTCTTCTTAAATTTGCGCCTGAAGCTGCTGTAGTTTTTGTGCTTGAACAACTTTGTAAAATCATCAATGAACTACATAAAATGGCAGCTATTACTAATATTCTTTTCATATACTTGTGTTTTCGATTCTACTTACATAAATCCTGCCAAAAATACAAAATCAGTAAATTCTATGCAGACCGAAACTATTGCAATTCATGCCGGTAATTTAACCCGCAGTACCACAGGGGATGTAACCCCGCCCATTAGTTTATCTACTACATTTTTCAGAGACGATACCGGTGGCTATCCTGGCGGACATATGTACAGTCGTGTCAGCAATCCAAACCGGTCTGCTTTAGAAAAGGTAATGGCCGAACTGGAAAAAGGTGTGGAAGCCTGTGCATTTTCTTCGGGAAATACAGCAGGGATGTCCGTCTTCCAGGCGCTTAATCCAGGAAGCCATATTATTGCACCAGATGATATGTATTGGGGATTTAAAAAACAGCTGCAATCTATTTTTGCAGGCATCCTGGAAATCGACTTTATAGACCTTACGACGATCGATCATATTGCAAGTTATATCAAGTCTAATACGGTAATGATATGGATAGAAACACCTTCTAACCCTTTATTAAAGGTTACTGATATTGCCGCTATAGCAGCGATCACTAAAAAGCATAATTTGATACTGGCATGTGACAGTACCTTTGCCTCACCGTGTTTTCAAAATCCTATTGATCAGGGAGCGGACATTGTGATGCATTCTTCTACAAAATATATAGGCGGGCACAGCGATGTGCTTGGGGGAATATTAGTTACTGCTGCAAAGACAGATTTCTGGGAAAAGATCAGAAATATACAACAGGTAGGTGGCGCAGTGCCCTCTCCTTTTGATTGCTTTTTATTGCTGAGGAGTATTAAAACGTTGCCTTACCGTATGAAGGGACATGCAGAGAATGGTATGGCGCTGGCAAAATATTTAGAAAGCAATCCACAAATCCATGCAGTATATTACCCTGGTTTACCTTCCCATCCGCAGCACGAAATCGCAAAAAAACAAATGCGTGGGTTTAGCGGTATGTTATCTATTCTAGTAAAAGGTGATGCAGCTAATGCCAGACGGGTAGTAAATACAGTAAAGTTATTTACACAGGCAACTAGTCTGGGGGGTGTAGAAAGTTTAATTGAACACCGGGCGTCTGTAGAGGGACCGGACACAAAAACACCACAAAATTTAATTCGGATATCGGTTGGACTAGAACATATTGATGATCTTATTGCCGATCTGAAGCAGGCTTTAGGTTAGATAAAACATTTATGTATGGGATGCCAAAGGCAACATAACGGAATTTAAGCTACTCAATTACAGTGTATTGATTTTTTTTCAGAATATTATTTTGGAAACAAAATCAATAACACTACATTTGTACCATAAAGCGAAAGCTTTTTCAAGTCAACCCTCACAAAAAGGTTTGATTTATAAAGAAGTGGCGAGAGACAGGCTCCGTGACCCACTGGCAACCCTCCCAAATGGAGAAGGTGCCAATTCCTGACCGGCCAGCATAGTGCTTCCTGGAAAGATAAATTTAAACGAATGAAAACAGAAATGATCAAATCGCAATCAGGCGAGTTTTTACTTTACCCAATAGACAACTTACAGTTTGCTGTATGTATGTGCTGTTGTATAGGCTAATCAAAAATCTTCCAATACTTAATTAGTTCTTCGGAAGGCCTCTTTTCAGAGGTACGCAATTCTTTATGCACGCAGGCTATGAACAGCGCGCTGGATCACATCAAATCAGGTTAAACTCTTAAACAGCAAATCATGTCAGCTAACTATAGATTCGAAACATTACAACTTCACGCGGGACAAGAAGTTGATCCCACTACAGGTGCAAGAGCTGTACCTATATATCAAACTACATCTTATGGATTTAAAAGTGCCGAACATGGTGCAAACCTGTTCGCTTTAAAAGAATTTGGCAATATCTACACGCGTTTAATGAACCCCACTACTGATGTGTTTGAAAAACGTGTAGCGGCACTGGAAGGTGGCGTAGCCGGCTTAGCAGTATCATCCGGGCAAGCGGCACAGTTTATTGCATTAAATAATATTTTGCAGGCAGGTGATAATTTCGTGTCTTCGCCTCATCTATATGGAGGGAGTTATAACCAGTTTAAGGTTTCCTTTAAACGTCTGGGTATTGAAGCACGGTTTGCGGCAAGTGATAATGCGGCAGATTTTGAAGCTCATATCGATTCCCATACCAAAGCAATCTATCTGGAAAGCATTGGCAATCCTTCTTTCAGCATCCCTGATTTTGAAAAGCTGGCCCTTATTGCAGAAAAACACGATCTCCCTTTAATTGTAGATAATACTTTTGGTGCTGCTGGTTATTTATTTAAACCATTGGAGCACGGTGCACATATCGTTGTGCAATCGGCTACAAAATGGATCGGTGGCCATGGCACAAGTGTGGGCGGCGTAATCGTAGATGGAGGTAATTATAACTGGGGCAATGGAAAATTCCCGCAGTTCACCTCCCCTTCTGAAGGTTACCATGGTTTAGTATTCAATGAAGTGTTTGGCATCGGCAGTGATTTTGGAAATATACAATATATCATCCGCGCACGAGTGGAAGGATTACGGGATTTCGGGCCTTCTATTTCACCATTCAATTCTTTTCTGCTTATACAGGGTTTAGAAACATTATCTCTAAGGGTGCAGCGCCATGTAGATAATGCACTGGCTTTAGCTACCTGGCTCGAAAATCATGAAGCAGTGAGCAAAGTACTTTATCCTGGTCTGGAAAGCAGTCCTTATCACCAAAATGCTAAAAAGTACCTGAAGAACGGTTTTGGTGCCGTGCTTTCTTTTGAACTGAAAGGTGATAAAGAAAATGCAACCGGACTAATCAATTCCTTAAAATTGATTAGTCACCTCGCCAATGTTGGTGACGCAAAAACACTGATTATACAGCCTGCTGCAACTACGCATCAACAAATGAGCGATGAAGAACAATTAGCTGCAGGGGTAACGCCGCAGCTGCTTAGGGTATCTGTCGGTATTGAGCACATAGATGATATTATTGCAGATTTTGAACAGGCTTTCGAAAATATTAAACTATAACAATGCCCAGTAACCATATATACAACCATACACAGCCGTTCGTTTTGGAAAGTGAAAGAGAACTGGACGGACTGCAGATTGCTTACCATACTTATGGCAAATTAAATGCCAATAAAAGCAATGTAATCTGGGCCTGCCATGCTTTAACGGCTAATGCTGATGTGCTGGACTGGTGGAAAGGCCTGTTTGGCCCGAACTACTTATTTAACCCTGAAGATCATTTTATCATTTGCGCAAACGTATTGGGTTCCCACTATGGCACAACCAATCCGTTAAGCACTGATCCAGTAACAGGCAACCCTTATTATTTGTCTTTTCCAGAATTTACAATCAGAGACTTTGCACAGTCGCACCAAATACTGGCAGACCATTTGGGCATCACCAACATTAAGGTACTCATTGGCGGGTCACTCGGCGGTCAGCAAGCCTCAGAATGGGCAATATCAGGCCGTGTAAATATAGAAAACCTTATCCTGGTTGCAACCAACGCATTCCACTCTCCTTGGGGCATCGCATTCAATGAAAGTCAGCGTTTGGCCATTACAGCCGACCGCAGTTTTTTTGCACAGCAAGCAAACGGCGGACATAAAGGCTTGAAAGCAGCAAGAAGTATTGCCCTGCTTTCTTACCGTACCTATGAAGCCTATGTTGCTACGCAAGTGGAAAGTGTAAACGATAAAACAAGCGATTTCAGAGCTTCTTCTTATCAGAACTATCAGGGAGAAAAACTCTTAAAGAGATTCAATGCCTACAGCTACTGGTACCTGAGTAAAGCAATGGATAGCCATAATGTTGGCCGCGGACGAAAAAGCGTAACCGATGCTTTAGCGAGCATCAAAGCAAATACGTTGGTGATCGGTATTGAAAATGATTTTCTTTTCCCTATCGTAGAACAGGAGTTTCTTGGAAAGCATATTCCCGGAGCACAATTCCACAGCATTAAATCTGCCTATGGGCACGATGGATTTTTGATTGAAACAGACATATTAACCAACATAATAGGTAATTTTTTAAAAGAAAGCGTAAACAAAAAAATTGTTAAACTGCATAAAATAGCATAAATGAGTAAGAAACTTAAAATCGGAATATTTGGTTTTGGCGTAGTGGGACAGGGATTACATGACATCATCCGCGGTCAGGATTTGAATTTGGAAATTATTAAAATAGCCATTAAAAACCCTGATAAAAAAAGGAGCTTGGATGCTAAACTATTTACTACCGATCATAACGAGATCCTGAATAACGACGAGATCAATACTATTGTAGAATTGATAGATGATGCAGATGCAGCTTTTGAAATTGCAAAAAGGGCACTTTCCAGCGGAAAACATGTTGTTTCGGCAAATAAAAAAATGATTGCGAACCACCTGGAAGAACTGGTAGAGTTACAAGCGAAACATGGTACATCCCTACTTTATGAAGGTGCAGTTTGCGGAAGTATTCCGATTATCAGGAACCTGGAAGAGTATTATGACAACGAACTTTTACACGGCATAAGCGGAATCTTTAATGGTTCATCTAATTATATTTTATCTAAGATATTTAACGAGAACATGCCTTACGATGAGGCATTAAAACAAGCACAAGACCTGGGCTTTGCAGAAACTGATCCGATTATGGATGTAGGTGGCTATGACCCTAAATTTAAACTTGCCATAGCTACAGCTCATGCCTATGGATTGTTTATCGATCCGGATAAGATTCTGAATGTAGGCATCCAGAATCTTTCTGAACACGATATCCAGTATGCAAGAGAAAAGAACTTCAAAATTAAACTTGTGCCTACAGCACGGAAGATCAGCACTAAACAAGTGGTAACTTATGTGTTGCCGAAGTTTGTGAAATCAGATGATTTCCTTTTCAATGTAGAAAACGAATATAATGGGGTAACGGTACAGGCAGCATTTGCCGATAAGCAGTTTTTCTTTGGAAAAGGTGCTGGTGGCCACCCTACTGGTGCAGCAGTATTATCTGATATTGCTGCATTGAGATATGGTTATAGATATGAATACAAGAAGTACCATCAGCACAATGGGCTTATCCATACAGACAACGTAAACATTGAAATTTACTTAAGGTACACACATGAGTACACCGTAGAAAAATTGAAAGTTGAAAATATCGTAGAACGTTTCTCCCGCAACGACTTTAAATACATTATCGGCAGTGTAAGTCTTAAATCATTATTAGCTAATAAAGAACTACTGGTGCAAAAGGATGTATTTATTGCACATACTGGCAGGTTCACCTATACAGATCAACAGATCCAGGTGATTGCCGGCGAAGAGGTCTTATTTAATTAATTTTTTATTTTTGTTTTGATATTAGAGAGGCCGGGAAAACCGGCCTCTCTTGTTATAATTATTTTTTTATTTTTAATAATCAGTCTAATTTGGTAAACAAACCAATGCTGCTATATTAAATTTCCCTGTTAATATCCCAGTTCTCCAGATAATCCGCAACACGGCGCACAAACATACCGCCAAGCGCACCGTTAACCACTCGGTGATCGTAGGAAAGGGAAAGGAACATCATGTGCCTGATAGCAATCACGTCCCCATATTCAGTCTCTAACACTGCAGGTTTCTTTTTAATTGCCCCTACTGCGAGGATAGCAACCTGCGGCTGGTTAATGATTGGCGTACCCATCACATTTCCGAAAGAGCCTACATTGGTTAATGTAAAAGTACCATTCTGTGTTTCATCGGGTTTAAGTTTTGAAGCTCTTGCACGTGTAGCCAGGTCATTAACAGACTTTGTTAACCCCACCAGATTTAGCTGGTCTGCATTTTTAATTACCGGAACAATCAAGTTGCCACTTGGCAGAGCCGCAGCCATACCAATATTTATATCTTTTTTCTTAATGATCTGAGTGCCGTTTACTGAGACATTAATCATTGGAAAATCTTTGATCGCTTTAGTTACCGCCTCAATAAAGATCGGCGTAAAAGTGATTTTTTCATTCTCTCTCTTTTCAAAATTCTTCTTTACCTTCTCGCGCCACAGCACCATATTGGTAACATCAGCTTCCACAAAAGAAGTAACGTGCGCAGAAGTATGCTTGCTCATCACCATGTGGTCGGCAATCAGCTTACCCATCCGGTCCATTTCAATAATCTCGTCACTACCACTCACGCTCGCTGCAGGATGTGCAATAGTAGATTTGGTGATCGGCGGCGGCGGGGCAATTTGAATTGTGGTAGTTTTAATTTCTGCTTCAGCAGTATTTGCACTGCTTTCACCTTTACGTGCGCTTTGAATATGATTTAAAAGATCATCTTTAGTTAATCTTCCTTCTGCACCGCTTCCAGTAATTGCATCCAATTCTGAAATACTAATATTTTCCTGGGCCGCGATATTTTTAACCAGTGGAGAGTAAAAACGGTCTGCTATCAATGGCGGACTTACAGCAGTTGCATTTTCTTGGAGTTTTTCTATTCCTGGAATAGTAACAGCCAATTCTTCCTCTATAACTGGTTCTGCCGTAACAGGTTCTTCTTTTGCACGTGTTTCCGTAAATGCAGGTGTTTCTTCTGCCACAGAAAGCGGTATACCTGCAATCGCCGTATCCGTTTCAATCAGTGCAATAACAGCACCTACCTGTACTACATCATCCTCACCATATAATTGTTTAATCAATTTCCCTGCTACCGGTGAAGGTACTTCAGAATCAACCTTATCTGTTGCAATTTCCAACAGGGTATCATCTAAATTAATCATATCACCTGGCTGTTTCAACCATTTGATAACTGTTGCTTCTGCAACACTTTCACCCATTTTAGGTAATAATAATTCGTATTGTGCCATTTAGTTTACAATAAATTTGGTATTTCCTATCTTCGACAAAAGTAAGGTTTTTCAACGTTTAATTGGTATCTTCTTTGACTTGATTCAAAATCATAGAAAGTGCAGACATCGCAGAACGCTCTATATTCTGTATCCTTTTATTTCCAAAAGTAAACAATCTGGCTACGACCTTAGTCTTGCTTGCCACTGCTATCCAGACAGTTCCAACAGGTTTATCTGCAGTTCCACCATCCGGCCCGGCAATGCCACTTACGGCTACACTATAGTCCGTTTTAAAATGTGCAATTGCACCTGCAGCCATTTCTTTTACCGTTTGTTCGCTTACTGCCCCATAAGCAGCCAGCGTTGTCTCTTTTACGCCCAATATAGATTCTTTCAGTTCATAAGAATAAGCTACGGCACCACCGGCATAAACAGCAGAAGAGCCAGCATGTTTTGTAATCAGATGCGCAATAAACCCTCCTGTACAGCTTTCTGCAGTAGATAATGTAAGTCCTCTTTTTTGCATCAGGTCGAGTAAAGCTTTTTCCAGTGCTACATCTTCTTCAGCAACCACATAACGTGCCAGCCGGGCAACAATCTGACGGGCATAGATTTCGACCTCCTCTTTTAACTGTGCTTCATCCGGACCAGATGTGCTTAACCGTAACCTCACCTGTCCGAGTTTTGGCAGGTAAGCAAGTTTGATCGATGGCGGGAGACTATTTTCAATATCCATGATTTGCTCTGCGAGAAACGACTCTCCCAGCCCAGCAGTCAATATTGTTTTGTGATAGATTGCTGGCAGAGCAAAGGCCTTTTTAATCCGCGGCAAAATTTCCTCTTCCATCAGGTACATCATCTCAAACGGGACCCCAGGCATAGAAACGATAATATTACCATTGTGCTCAAACCACATGCAGGGCGCTGTTCCATTTTTATTAGGGATAACAGTACAGCCATCAGGTACATCTGCTTGTTTAATATTAGAGTCGATCATCGGACGGTTGATCTTCTTAAAAAAAGCTTCTACCTGATCTAATACACCCTGATCACGTCTCATACCCATATTAAAATAACGGGCTAAAGTAAACTTGGTAATATCATCCTTTGTTGGCCCCAGGCCACCGGTAATCAAAATTATCCGTGCCCGCTGCTCGGCAAGCGTCAGTGACTCTATAATATGATCAGCATCGTCAGAAACAGAAGTGATCTGCTTTACCTTAATACCAGTACTATTTAATTGTTGGGCCATCCATGCAGAATTGGTATCAACAATCTGGCCGATCAAAATTTCGTCGCCTATTGTAATAATCTCAGCTAACATAAAAATTCTTTAAAAACGTGTGTAGTAAGCTTGTTGCTTGCTCAGTTTTAAGTCTTGCAAAACTGATGCCCTAACCTTGATTGTCAGGTTATAACTTTTATAAGTACCAATAGGGATCCAGTTAATACTCATATCCCAGCAGTGCATATCACGGTATATGGCAAATGAAGTAGGCGATAAACCATTGGTCTTAAAATCATACCCAGACGTGAACTGTACTTTCCATTTAGGCGTCACATTAAAGTCGCCATTAAAGTTAAGCGTATTGGTAGTTGTAGGCAACAAGCCTGTAGCCTGTCTGCTATAATCAAAACGGTAAGAAAACGTAAAGTTCCATGGAATTTTAAAATCAACAAATGCATTTGGATCCCTGCTTACCTCTGCAAGCTGTGCCGCCTGCTCTGGTGTCATTCCCGTTTTTTGTGCCTGGTCTTTTGCGTCATCCAGATTTTCATTGCGTTTCTTGAAAGCATCTGCATTTAAGCTATATCCAAAAGATAAACTGAAACGTGTTAACCTGGGTATGGTATACCGGTCTACCAATGCTTTAGTCGTATTACTAGTTAGCACAGCTGTGTTTGTGCTCGTCGTAGTTTCGGTAGTTGCTGCAACTGTACTCGAAGGTACATCTTCTACCGCATATGGGTTAAATGATCCATCATACGTAATTCCGAACTTATCTGTAAACTGCGACCGACCGCTAAAAGCTAATTCCGACAGTTTAAATGAAGGTGCTAAAAAGTTGTAGGAACCATTGAAAGCTAAACCCTGGATGATCGGCACTTTCTTTGTTCCCGAGCCAGTTGTATCTTTTGCGGAAAACACCTTCGCTTCTACCGTATTATCCAATCCAAAACTGATTGTTCCGCTTTCCCCTTCAGATGGACCTCCATAAAGATTACCATCGTGGATCGAATACCGTTTGGTCCGGTTATAAACCAAATCTTTCACCGGGCTTCCATCCTGATAAAATAGCTCCTTATAGTTTCCCATAGAAAGCGCCGAGAAATCCGGGCGGTAACTTAAATTCACATTCGGTGTCATCACCCATCTCACTGCTTTTAACTTACCCAGATTTTTAAATTGCGCAGTACTGTAGATTTTAGTAGATAGTCCCATACTGATGCTGTACTCCCCAGAGCGGTTAAAACCTTGCACTGTATCCCTCACTGTAGTATAAGGCTGTACAATACCATTAACCGTAGACCCTTTCACTGCGGTCTGCCGATAAGATTGAAAGTGCCATTTCTCCAGATAGGTACCACCTGCTGTGAAGTTGAAATTTTTTAATAAGGTAAAGTTGATACTTACCGGCACTGTATGACTAAATCCGTTCTTCAAACGGTTTAAGGATTCGTTTTTAAATAGGATACTATCATAAGTAGAAATGGAGTTGGCAGTTTGAAGACTGTAACCAACAGTAATTTTCTGATACCATTTATCATTGCCCAAGCCGTCTTTTGAAGCAAACGGACTAACAGTAGACATATTCAGGGCAACTGTAGGTAAGGAAATATCAACCGATTTGGTTCCTGTATTCTGTGAATGCGTTGCTGCTGCTGTTAAATTAAATAGCCCATTTCCGAAAACTTTACCGTAGTTAATACTGGAAGACAATGCGTTTTCAGTAATTGCATCAAAATTATAGGTGTTACCACCAGCCGTATTTCTATTGTAGCCGGAAGTTTTAATGTTAACGCTGGCACCAAAAGTAGTACCGGGATGTGCATTTGCATTTTGGGAATGTGCCCACTGGATACTATAATCCTTTAATGGTGTATAAGCCGGTGTTCCCTCTATCCCGTACCGGTTACTTCCATAATCAAGTTTAATACTTCCATTATATTTATAGCGCTTTACATAGTTAGATGTTAATGATGCACCATAAGACCCGCGGGTATAAAAAGTACCTAATATTTTAGCATCCCAGTAGTCGTTCAAATTCAGGTAATATCCGCCATTCTGAAAATAGAAACCCCTTGTATAATCATCACCAACCGTAGGAATGATCACACCCGACGTTTGCTTATTGGGCTTAGGAAAAAAAGCAAAAGGCAAGCCTATTGGCAGTGGTATATCCTCAATCTTCAAATAAACCGGTCCGGTGATAATCTGTTTCTCGCCGACGATCCCCTTAGTGATAAAGATACCAAAATGGGGATGCGGCAAATTACACGTACTATAGGTCTGTCCCTTACTGTGGATTTCCCCATCAGGCTGCTTCTTGGCTTGTCCGCCAGAAAAGAAACCACCTTCTTGTTCAGTAAAAGTGTTAAATACCTGCCCTTTCCCAGAATTTGTATTATAAAAAAGCGAATCTGCAATGGAAGAACCTTGCTGCTCCATCTTAAAAATAGGCTTACCTACATATTTACCTTTTGCATCATGCGCCCCCCTTGCGTAAACTACACTCGTCTTTGAATTGTACTGTATAAAGTCGGCATCCAGCTCAAAAGATTGATAAATTACCCTTGCTTTTCCATAAAGGTAAAGAATGCTCTGATCTTTGTTATAAACAGCAGAATCGGCAGCGAAATACTCGATTTTACCATCTGCACTCATATTCATTGGTTTCTTATTCTTGGAGGTGTCCATTTTTGAGGAATCCTGCAATTGATTTTGCCGTACAGGCTGTTGTAGCCTTGCTGGCTGCTGCTGCATCGCAAAATTTGAAAACGCAAATGCTGATTGACCAGAACAAACCAGTACAACGATTGAATTCAATAAAATAATAGCCCGTAAAAATTTCAAATTCTTGTGTGAATGTAACAATTGTACTCGTGTTTAACCCAAAACGCTCAAAATTAATGAAAAATATAGCATTGCCGGATGCAAATTGAAGTTTGCCCGACATTATTTATTATTCACAGTATAAACATAACAATATCAATGGGTTGACAAGAATAATAATTTAGTTAAGAGATGTTAAATCTGTACTGCACACTACAAATACTTTCAGTTCGAGCGATTTAATAGGCTAAGCAGATCGCTCAGGTAATTTTCACAAAATTTTATTATACTATCTTTGTTACTAATTAAGGTGTCATCAGAAGTTAATCCGATACCCAATGAATAAAAGAATAGTAAAGAATTAGTAATATAATATTAGATTGATGAGATTGAAAAGAAATATATACCTGTTTGCGATTTTAACATTATTTGGTTTACAATCTGCCTTTGCACAGGGATATAAAGTAAAAACTATCGTTATTGATGCAGGGCATGGTGGCGACAAACCTGGGGCTGCCGGAAGTTATTCGACAGAAAAAAACATCGCTTTGCAAGTTGCGCTAAAATTAGGCAGGAAATTTGAAGAGGAGATGCCGGAGATGAAAATTATTTATACACGTAAAAGAGATGTTGATGTTTCATTGTATCGCAGGGCCGAAATGGCAAACGATGCAAAGGCAGATCTGTTTATAGCCATCCACTGTAATTCGATGCCCGACAGACGTGTAGTTACTGGTTATACGAAAGTCCGTGGAAAAAAAAGAGCTAAATATGGATACGTAAAAAATAAAACTACCAGAGGTACAGAGACCTTTGTTGCAGGAAGCCACCGCTTAAATGAACAGAATGGTGCGATAAGGGAAAATGAGGATATTAAGTTCGAAAAAGACTATAAAAAGAACTATGATGGATATGATCCTAATGATCCTGAAACATTTATTATACTATCTTTGTTCAAGAATACATACAGGGACAAAAGTCTTCAATTGGCTAAGTTATTACAGAGTAATTATACAAACGACAACCAGAGGTTGAACAGGGGCGTAAAAGAACAAGGTATCTTAGTTCTACAGCGTTGCGGGATGCCATCTGTATTAACAGAAATAGGATTTATATCCAATCCTTCAGAAGAGGATTATATGAATTCTGCCAGCGGACAGTCGGAGATTGTGAACGCAATTTTCAAAGCTGTTAAGACCTATAAAAAACAAACAGAAGTAAATTAAGTAAACCACAGTATAAGTGAAAATAGCAAACGAAACCAAAGTAGGCATATTAGCAGCCTTTTCCATCGCCTTATTAATTATCGGGTACAATTTCCTTAAGGGTAATTCGATTTTTTCAAGTGAAACCATATTATATGCAAGATATTCCCGCGTAGATGGTCTTGGAGTCTCAAAACCAGTGCTCATCAATGGTTTTCAGATTGGACGTGTAGATAAACTTACACTGCAGCCAAATGGTACTATCGTTGCAACATTAAAGATCAATGGTAAATATGATATCCCAAAGAGTAGCATTGCACGTTTAGAGAGCACAGACCTTTTAGGTGGTAAGGCTATTGTAATGGCACTGGGTTCTGGAACCGATTTTGCATTGGATGGTGATACCCTAAATGCGAATGTAGAAAAGAACCTGATGGAAACTGTGCAGCCTGTTCAGAAAAAGGCCGAATTGATTATCGGAAAGATGGATTCTATCTTAACCAGTGTGAATACGATCCTTAATCCAGACTTCCAGAAAAACGTGAACAAAAGTTTCAACAGTATTTCTGCAACGCTTGCCTCACTAGAAGGTACTTCTAAAAAAGTTGATGGTTTAGTGGGTACAGAAGGTAGGAGAATATCAGCAATCCTCGCAAATGCAGAAGCAATTTCTAGTAATCTGAAAAACAATAATGCCAAGATCAATGCAATTCTTAATAACATCAATACTATTACTGATCAGGTAGCCGCTGCAAACTTTAAGCAAACTATAGATAATGCGAATAAAGCGGTTTCGGACCTTCAGGGTATTGTTTCAAAAGTAAACAACGGACAAGGAACTTTAGGCTTGCTGGTTAACGACACAAAAATGTATGATAACCTAAATAACGCTTCTAAAAATCTGGATAACCTGATTATCGATTTGAAAGAGAATCCGAAGCGTTATGTACACTTCTCCGTATTCGGTGGAGGGGGGAAGAAGGATAAGTAAAGCTAAAAAAAAGTTGTATACTAGCTTTGTCTGGAATATCGCCGCGAAAAGCGGCAACAATCCTAGGACTGCAGCTTAGTACACAACTTTTTTTATAGAGTTACCCTGTGAGGGAATCTACAAAGTATATGTAAAAAACCAATTAGAGCATCTATTTGCTTGTCGAAAGGTCGGATTATTATACATTCAAGCATTTCAATTAATGCTTTGAATTGTGCCAACAATTATATTTGCAATAAAAATATAGACAGAAATAATATACTACAAACAAAGAGAGAGATAACCAGATGTTTATCTCTCTCTTTGTTTGTAGTATGGATACTGTATTTATCGATTAAATATAGACAATACATATAAGCACCTACAAATGAAACATTAAGTCACTGATGTATACGGAACGGTGGAATAAAACAGAAAAATAAGGATTGCCGCAACGTAAATAAAACGCCGACAAATTGAATTGTGAACCTCTAGGATATACTGGGGATAGAAAATAAAGTCATTCTTGATTTTCCCCTCAGATGATCCCTCAGACGGTGAACGTATTACTTTCTAAAGCCAACTCCGTATTTGGAAAAATGCTAATAGCCTCTTCCAGTAACGGCAGAAGCGTCTTGTACCTTGACGAAAAATGTCCGATCAACAACTTCCCTGCGCCAACCTCTTTAGCAACTACAGCAGCCTGTAAAGCAGTAGTATGGTGCGTCATTAGCGCACGTTCCAGGAGTTCATCTAAAAATGTAGCCTCGTGGTACAATAGCGTACAATTACGTATCGTATCCAGGTAGCTTCCATCAGCGAGTGTATCTGAACAATAACAGTAACTCTTTGGCTCATCAGAATCAATCGTATAATCTGCATTTAGAATTACCTTTCCACCAGGTAAAGTTAAATCAAGTCCCTTTTTCAATAGCTGATAATACTCAGCAGGGATGTTATCATTTTCCAGCTTTTCTGCTAACACCTTACGCAGACGTTTTTGTTCTGTAAATTTAAAACCCGTAGTTGGGATGCGGTGGTTTAATATAATTGTCTCAACGATCATATCTGCATTCTCATAGATCACCTTCGACTGATCTGCTTCTACAGGATAAAACTCGATTTCGTATCTTAATTGTGTATCTGAATACTTAAACTGCATTTCTAGGATCTCCTTTAAAGGAGGCGGACCGAATATCATGAAAGGCTTTATGCGTCCATTAAGGTGCATTGTAGACAACAGGCCTATCAACCCAAAATAATGGTCACCATGAAGATGGCTGATAAATGCAGCATCTATTTTACTCGCCTTTAATCCGAATCTGATCATTTGCTGCTGTGTGCCTTCGCCACAGTCAATCAGGTAAAACTTCTCGTTACAATTTAAAAGCTGTGCAGTAGGATTTCTATTAAAAACAGGAGTAGCAGAACTACTCCCTAAAATTGTAACCTCAAATTTCATTAATTTTCCTGATCAAAGCTCCCTAATAATTCCTTCTCAATTTCTTCCATGAAGATTAAATCTTCCGCTTCATCAAGGTTCCCAACTATATTTAATGATTGGTCTATAGACGACATTTCCAATAACTGTGCAATACATTTGTTCAGGCCAGTAACAATAAACAAACCCTTCGATTTTTTACATATCCTGTCGCCTACCAGAAGGCAGCTTAAATCCTGAGAATCATCACAATCCGTCACAACAGACAGATCAAGAACAATATTGCAATACCCCTCGGCATTTAGTAAAATGAATTCAGATTTCAACTTTGGCGTGTTAGCCGCAGTTAGCATGATCTCATCCAAACGGAGAACAACATACTTGTCATGTTTATCAACTGAAAATTTCATAATATACTGTGTTTGATGGTAACAAATTAAGTATTTAATTCGATAAAAGAGTACTAAGGCTATTTAAAACATTTTGTTCCACACGGTTCAAAATATCAGCCTGCTCATTCTTCACAAACTTATCACCAGTAATCTGCTCATAAAGCTCAATATAACGCTCAGAGATAGAATCAACAATCTCTTCCGTCATTACCGGAACCACTTGTCCGTCTTTTCCCTGGAAACCATTTTCGATCAGCCATTTGCGTACAAACTCTTTCGAAAGTTGTTTTTGTGGTTCATTAGCCGCCTGACGGTCTTCATATCCTTCCGCATAAAAATAACGTGAAGAATCCGGCGTATGGATCTCATCAATTAAAAAGATCTCCTCTCCCACCTTACCAAACTCATACTTCGTATCTACAAGGATCAATCCGCGCTCTGCAGCCATCTCTGTTCCGCGTTTATACAATGCCTGGGTATACTCTTCCAATTTATCATAATCAGTTATAGAGACAATTCCCTTTGCTAAAATATCTTCCCTTGAAATATCCTCATCATGCCCCACACTAGCTTTAGTTGTAGGCGTGATGATTGGTGCAGGCAATTTATCATTTTCTTTTAGACCATCAGGCAGCAACACTCCGCAGACGCTGCGTTTACCCTCACTATACTCTCTCCAGGCATGCCCGGCAAGGTAGCCCCTGATCACCATTTCGACCTTAAAAGGCTCACAAATGCAGCCTATGGTAACCATTTCATCAGGCACAGCGATCACCCAGTTAGGTACGATATCAGCCGTAGCTTTTAAAAACTTAGCGGCAATCTGGTTTAGCACCTGTCCCTTAAAAGGGATTGCTTCAGGTAAAACTACATCAAATGCAGAAATCCTGTCCGTAACTACCATCGCCATCAAACGATGATCGATCGTATATACGTCACGTACCTTACCTTTGTAAAAATTGCTCTGCTCTGGAAATTTAAAATTGGTTTCTCTTATTGCTTTCATAATGTTGATGGGGTCCATCAATTTTGTTAAATAGCACTTATATCTTTAATTCCTAAAGTAATAAGTACGCTGATGGCGAACCATCATTAGTGGTTAATAATATTACTGTATATCTCCGTATGCTTTCAAAATCCGCTTCACTAGTTTGTGCCTCACCACATCTTCCCCTGTCAGGTAAATGATTTCGATACCAGGGATATCATCCAGGATACGTAAAGCATTATGGAGCCCCGACATATTCTTTTTCGGTAAATCAATCTGCGTCACATCACCTGTTACGATAAACTTGGCTGATGGGCCCATACGGGTCAAAAACATTTTAAGCTGCAAATCTGTAGAATTTTGTGCTTCATCTAAAATTACAAAGCAATTATCTAATGTCCGGCCACGCATAAAAGCGAGAGGGGCAATTTCAATTGTCCTGTTTTCCAGGTAAAGCTTCAATTTTTCTGCAGGGATCATGTCATCCAAAGCATCATATAGCGGACGAAGATAAGGATCTACTTTCTCTTTCAAGTCACCGGGCAAAAAACCAAGGCTTTCTCCAGCTTCAACTGCAGGTCTGGTTAAAATGATCCTTTTTATTTCTTTATTCTTCAATGCTCTTACTGCAAGTGCAACAGCAGTGTAGGTTTTGCCCGTTCCAGCTGGACCAATTGCAAAGAGAACGTCATTTTTTACAATGCTGTCTACCATGCGGCGCTGGTTTGCAGTTCTGGCTTTGATCATTACACCGTTGTTACCAAATACAATAACTTCTCCCCCTCCGCCATTTAGTTTTTCCGGGACCTGACTATTCCCTTCTGCCACATTTTTGATAGCTAAAATTGCTTCAATCTGAACCGAATCTAACGACCCATACTGCTCTAGGTGAGCGACTAGCTTACCGAACTTCTTATCAAATAATTTCTGTTCACCTTCATCCCCTAATACCTTAACCTCGTTGCCCCTTGCAACAATTTTAAGCTTCGGGAATGCGCGTTTTACCAACTCATAATGTTCATTATTTGAACCCCAGAATTGTACCGGATCTACTGTTTCTAATGTTAGTTTAAGTTCGTTCAAAATATTGTTTTTTAGATAGAGGTGTATATTTTGATTAAAATTTGAATATTTGTAAGCGCTTAGCTGCTTACGCAAGAATAAGAATAAATATTCACTTTTTAATGGCCATTATCACTTTAACAACAGATTTAGGTTCCAAGGATTTTTATCAGGCTGCCCTTAAAGGCAGTATCCTGACGATCATGCCTACAGCCACTATTGTTGATATTACCCATGAAGTTCCTTCGTTCAATATCTCCTATGCGGCCTTCGTTTTAAAAAATGTGTATCACTATTTCCCTAAAGGTACTGTGCACCTGATAGGTATAGATTCAGTGTTTAGTGAAAACACAAAATATGTCGGACTAAAATACCAGGACCATTATTTTGTGGGTGCCGATAATGGAATCTTTTCTTTATTATTTGAAGGGAAGCCCGATGAGTTGGTAGAGCTGAATATTATGCAAGACTTAAAGTATCTGCATTTTCCTCTGGTGGATATTTTTGTAAAAGCAGCCATTCATCTGGCTAAAGGCGGAAAGCTGAAAGATATAGGGTTACCAACGGATGGAATTGAGGAAAGAATGTTGCTGAACCCCGTAATTGAGAAAGATATGATCCGTGGAAGTGTAATTTATATTGACACTTTCTGCAATGTGATCACCAATATTACCAAAGAACTGTTTACAAAAATACAGCGTAACCGTGATTTTACGCTGTATTTCAGAAAGAGTGAGACTATTACCCAGTTAAGCTGGCATTATAATGAAGTACCTGAAGGAGAGAAGCTATGCCTGTTCGGCATTAGTAACCACTTAGAAATCGCGATTAATAAAGGCAAAGCAAGCGGATTGCTTGGCCTCCACCTAAGCGATATCGTCCGCATTCAGTTTCACAATTAGCCAATCACCACCAAAATCTTCTTTACCGGCCTGTCAATTGTGATAAGGCATGGAGTTTGCTTTACATTCTAAAACACAACATATGATCAGAATTTTCCTTTTATTTATTGGTTTATGCGGTGCGATGGATGCGATGGCTTTACAAGCAGACACCTCCGCTTACATGATGCAACGATTTAAAATAAATAACCTATTGGCAGAACGCAGTGCCAAATTCGGGCAATATGAATTGAGCCTTAATTCGAGAACGGGGATTTTTGGTATGCAAACAAAGAACGATATTAAGAACTCTAATGAAATATTACGTGGCATCATTTTAAGTGATAATAACATATTTAGGGAATTAAAGATTCTAATGAATTATAAAGATCAGGAAGTTTCTCAAGTACAAAGCAATGCTGCAGCTACCAGCAGACGTATTGAAGGCTATATGCTGGCAATCAAAAAACTACAGGACCAAAATGATAAATTGAGGGATATAGCCGGACAGACCACAGAGAAAAAAGATACAGCTACCTATGTGATTATATTTTTATCACTAGTTATCGTAGCTGGAGGAATCTATTTTTATAGTAAACTAAAAAACAAACCAACGATAGTATGAAAAAGTCATTCTTTAAATTGCTGGTCACCCTAAATAAAGCTGTACTCCCAAGCTATTATAACAGGGATCCCTTAAAGCTTACTACCTTCCAAAAAGCAATTTTAGGATATCGGTATTGGGCGTTAACAAACTCTTTAAAATAATATTGCCTTAAACCGGCGAGGCAGGATCTGCAAAACAAAAAGGATAAGAATTCAGCAGTACTGAAACCCTTATCCTTTAACAAGTATCCCTGGGAAAACTCTTTCTATTTTTTGAAATGAGCAATAATCAACGACGCAAGCTCTTCACCGATACGCTCTTGTGCTTCATTTGTAGCTGCACCAATATGCGGAGTAAGTGAAATTTTAGGATGGTGTAATAAAGCCTCCAGAGGGGATGGTTCGTTATCGAACACATCTAATCCTGCAAATGAAACTTTACCACTGTCTAACGCGTTAATTAAGGCCTCTTCATCAATCGTACCACCACGGGAGCAGTTCACAATTCCTACACCTGGTTTCACCTGGTCAAATTCAGCTGCACCAAGGATCGGACGGTCTGCGAACGGTGTGTGCAGAGTAATAAAGTCACTCTGACTGATTACCTCTTCCAGCGAAACCGTTTTAACAGGGATATCAAGGCTAAGGTCGCCTGAAAATTTCAAAGTAAGTTTACCATTGAAAGGATATAAATCATAAGCAAGAACATTCATTCCCAGACCTAGAGCTACAGTAGCAGTTTCCCTTCCAATCCTGCCGAAACCAATAATACCTAAAGTTTTACCTCTAAGTTCAATTCCTTTGGCATAGTCTTTTTTAAGTTTATTGAACGCAGTAGCTCCTTCAACAGGCATTTTACGGTTACTATCCTGTAGAAACCGAACACCAGTAAAAAGGTGTGCAAAAACTAATTCTGCAACAGATAACGAAGATGCAGCAGGCGTATTTACTACAGCAAGTCCTTTTTCACGTGCATATTCCACGTCAATATTATCCATTCCAACACCGCCTCTGCCAATCAATTTCAGGTTTGGGCAAGCATCTATAACATCCTTACGTACTTTTGTAGCGCTTCTAACTGTGATCGCATCATAGTTTTGTAATGTTTCGATCAATTTATCCTGGGCAACAGTCTCAGTATCTACAATAAAACCGGCTCCTTCTAATAATTTTTTTCCGATAGGATCTATCCCATCGTTTGCAAGTATTTTAATCATTAAATTTTAATTTGGGTGTTTCTCTGCAAAAATCTGCATCAATTCAACTAAAGTATGTACACTGGTGATTGGTAGCGCGTTATAAATAGATGCCCTAAAGCCACCTACACTTCTATGCCCTTTAATTCCTTCAATGCCATTTTCTTCAGCAAATTTCAAAAATGGTTTTTCCAGTTCTGGATTTTCCATTACAAAACATACATTCATACGGGAACGGTCTTCCACAGCACAAGTGCCCTTAAATAAAGGGTTCCTGTCAATTTCCTGGTAAAGGGCAAAAGCTTTAGCTTTATTTTCTTTCTCAATTTCTGCAACACCACCTTTAGATTTTAACCATCTTAAGTTAAGCATAGATACATAGATAGAGAATACGGGCGGTGTATTGTACATAGAACCACCATCAATATGTTGTTTATAGTCTAACATAGAAGGGATCTTATTGGTTGTTTTACCTAAAATCTCATCTTTAATAATTACAACAGTAGCACCTGCAGGACCGATATTTTTTTGTGCACCAGCGTAAATCAGATCATACTGTGAAACGTCAATTACGCGGCTCATGATATCCGAAGACATGTCACAGACAATTGGAACTTTTGTAACGGGTACTGTGAACAGTTCAGTACCATAGATTGTATTATTCGAAGTAAAGTGGAAATAAGCACTATCTTCAGGAATAGAATAATCCTTAGGGATATATGTAAAATTAGCCTCTTTTGATGAAGCAACAATATTTGCAGTTCCGAAGTTTTTTACTTCTTTAATTGCCTTATTAGCCCACACACCTGTTTCCAGATAAGCGGCAGTCTGTCCTTCACTTAATAAGTTCATCGGTACCATTGCAAATTGCAAACTCGCACCGCCCTGTAAAAATAAAACAGAATACCCTTCAGGTACATTTAATAATTCTTTTACTAGTTTAACAGATTCCGCTACTACCGCTTCAAACTCAGGAGTACGATGTGAAATCTCCAGTATCGATAATCCATCTTTAAAATCTAAGATGGCTTGTGATGCCTGTTTGAATACTTCCTGAGGTAAAATGCAGGGACCTGCTCCAAAATTATGTCTCATTTTTATGCTTGTTTATTGGTTTTAGTTCTTTGTAAAAGTAAGTGTTTTATCCACATATAAAATGGATTTATGAAAAATCTACCTAAAGAATAGACGTTATATACTATGGGATGACGAAGCACTGACTTGCTTCATTGAGGTTATCATTTCGAGCGGTGAAGGCGCAGCAAATATAGCATTACCCGCTACCAGTACATCTGCACCGGCATTAAGCAATTCGGCAGTATTCTGCAAGCTTACGCCGCCATCAACCTCTATTAGTAGCCCGGGATTAACCAGCGCTGCCATATCTCTTAACTTTCTGATTTTAAGCAATGTATTAGGGATAAAAGCCTGACCGCCAAAGCCAGGGTTAACGGACATGATCAGTACCATATCCAAATCAGCCAAAATATCTGTCAGCAATGCCACAGGTGTATGCGGGTTTAGTGCCACAGCAGCCTTCACCCCTGCTTTATGAATTGATTGAATCGTTTTATGTAAATGTATACAAGCTTCATAATGGACTGTGATACTGTCTGCACCCGAAGCGGCGAAGCGTTCGATATAGTTATCAGGATTTGCAATCATTAAGTGTACATCCAGCGGTTTTGCTGCGTATTTTTTGATGGCTTCCATCACAGGAAAGCCGAAAGATATATTCGGTACAAAAACACCATCCATAATATCCACATGGAACCAATCCGCTTCGCTGGAATTTATCATTTCAACATCGCGCTGTAAATTGGCAAAATCTGCAGAAAGTACAGAAGGGGCAATTAAGTGTCTCATTCTATTTTATTTATACATCCCTCCTTAAGAGGAAACTTTAGGTTAGTCGATACGGTTACAAGTTAGTTATTAACCTGGCACGCTTACAAAAGTAAATATAAAAAAATAACCGCTTTTAAAACAAAAAACCCCGCAGTTCGCGGGGTTTCCTATAATTAATTAAGCAGGTTTGTTTTCCTGCGCGCCTTCCGGTTTAGCCGGGCGCGGCAGTAAAGCTTTTCTAGAAAGCTTCATTTTTCCTTGCTTATCTATATCTAATAATTTCACCTGGATTTTGTCGCCTTCTTTAAGCACGCCATCCATAGTTTCTAAACGCTCATGAGAAATCTCAGAGATATGCAGTAATCCGTCTTTTCCTGGCATGATTTCAACGAATGCACCAAATGGCATAATTGATTTCACTTTACCATCATAAGTTGCACCTATATCTGGTTTCGCAGCAATTGCGTTGATACGTTTAACAGCAGCATCAATTGCAGCTTTGTTATCAGCAAAGATTTCAACGATACCCTTGTTACCTACCTCTTCAATAGAGATTGATGCACCAGTTTCACGTTGCATTTCTTGAATGATTTTACCGCCTGGGCCAATTACAGCACCTATGAATTCCTTGTCTATACTTAAAGAAACGATACGGGGAGCGTGGTCCTTGTAATCTTCACGTGGAGCAGAAATCGTTTTTTTCATCTCGTTTAAGATGTGTAAACGTGCTTCGTTAGCTTGCTTAAGAGCAGCAGTTAAAACTTCCCATTTCAAGCCATTGATTTTTAAGTCCATCTGGCAAGCTACAATACCTTTTTCAGTACCAGTAACTTTAAAGTCCATATCACCTAAGTGATCTTCATCACCAAGGATATCTGTAAGGATCGCATATTTACCAGTTTTCTCGTCAGTAATTAATCCCATTGCAATACCTGATACAGGTGCTTTGATTTTAATACCAGCATCCATTAATGCAAGAGTACCTGCACAAACAGTAGCCATTGAAGAAGAACCGTTAGATTCAAGGATATCAGAAACGATACGGATAGTGTATGGGTTTTCTTCTAATCCAGGTAATACTTTTCTTAATGAACGCATAGCTAAGTTACCATGACCAATCTCACGACGGCCAGCACCTCTGTTCGGTCTAACCTCACCAGTAGAGAAGCCAGGGAAGTTATAGTGTAATAAGAACTTGTTGTAACCATTGATAAAAGCACCATCAATCATTTGCTCATCATCTTTAGAACCTAAAGTAACAGTAGTTAAAGATTGAGTTTCACCACGTGTGAATACGGCAGAACCGTGAGCAGAAGGAAGGTAACTTACTTCAGACCAGATCGGGCGTACAGTACGTACATCACGACCGTCTAAACGCATACCTTCATCTAAAACAAGGTTACGGATAGCATCATACTGTACATCGTGGAAATATTTTTTAGACAAGAAACCAGTAACATCATCAATGCCTTCGCCTAATGTTGCGATGAAATCCATTAAGATCGCACCGAAAGCATCACCACGCTCACCTTTTGAAGTCTGGCTTTTTGCTACTGCATAAACTTTATCGTAAGTAGCTGCATATACTTTCTCTTTCAGCTCAGGGTTGCTGTCTTCATGAGAATAGGTACGTTTAACAGTTTTACCAACTAATTCAGCTAATTCTTTTTGAGCCTGAACCTGGATAACGATCGCTTTGTGTGCAAATTCGATAGCTTCAACCATTTCTTCTTCAGAAATCTCGTCAGCTTCACCTTCTACCATCACGATGTCATTCTCAGTACCTGCAACAAGGAATTCCATTGTTGCACGCTCTAAATCACTAACATATGGGTTAATAATTAATTTACCGTCAATTTTAGCAACACGAACTTCAGAGATCGGGCCATTAAAAGGGATATCAGAAACAGCGATAGCAGCAGATGCAGCTAAACCTGCCAATGAATCTGGCATTATATTTTTGTCAGATGAGATCAACGTGATCATTACCTGCGTATCAGAGTGGTAATCTTCCGGGAACATCGGACGCAATGCACGGTCAACCAAACGAGAAATTAAAACTTCATAGTCTGATAATCTTGCCTCACGACGTAAGAAACCTCCAGGAATACGGCCTGCGGCAGCATATTTCTCCTGGTAATCTACAGATAATGGTAAAAAGTCAACACCGCTTTTAGCACCAACCGTAGAAACTACAGTAGCCAATAACATAGTGTCACCCATTCTTACCACTACAGAACCATCAGCCTGTTTAGCTAATTTGCCTGTTTCAATTTCAATTATCCTACCATCTCCCAGGTCGAACGATTTTTTTATTACATTCATTTACAAATTATTACGGTGTGTTTTCCTCTTTCGTCCACACCAGATTTATATATATTTATTTTATTTCGCAAATTAAAAAAGCCATCCTTAAGAATGGCTTTTCTTGATATTGTAACGCTTATTTGCTGTCTCTTGTAGTACCAATTGGTTTGATAATATCTCTCAATCCTAAAGATTTGATGATAGCACGGTAGCGGTTGATATCTTTTTTGAACAGGTAAGCCAGGATACCACGGCGTTTACCTACTAATTTTTGAAGAGACAACTGTGTAGAGAAATCTTTACGATTTTTCTTTAAGTGTTCTGTTAAGTGTGCAATACGGTATGTGAATAACGCTACTTGACCTTCTGCAGAACCTGTGTTAGTCTCAACTTCGCCGTGTTTTTGGAAAATTTCGGCTTTTACTTCTTTACTTAGATACATTGCTTGAATTATACTAAAGTGTTTTATTTAATTAATTAGGCGCAAAGATAGTTTAAGTTTTCAGGATAAGCAAATAGGACAAAATCATTTCAACATAATATTTATTAATTTTTTTAAGCAAACTGCAAGCTTTACTTTTGCAGCATGGAAAAGAACGAATACAGCATATTCGAGACAGAATTAAAAGTGAGGCCTGATGATATCGATATGTTCAACCATGTGCATAATAGCAAATACTTTGACTATGTACTCGCAGCGCGTTACGAGCAAATGGAAAAGTTCTACAATATGCCGATGGAAGAGTTCTTAAAAAGCGGGTTCGGCTGGGTAGTAAGAACTGCTTATGTAGACTTTAAACGTCCGCTGATCCTGGGCGATGTGGTTAAAGTGCGCACGGGGATACTGACCATTAATGAGAAAGGATGCCGGGTGCAATTTGAAATAGAGAATGCGCGGACTAAAAAAATAGCGTCAGACGGCTGGTTCGACTATGTAATGATAGATACCAGCACAGGTAAAGGCGCTAAGGTTAGCGAAGAAATGATTAAAGCTTATACTATATAGTATCTGCCAATCCATGCGGATCATTATCACCGCTGCCTGGCACATAGCCTAACCCGGGTGTTAACCAATGTAATAAGATCACTCTCGAATACCGATAATTAATTGGTGTAAGCAATAATACGGTCAGCAATAAGATTCCTACATAATACCAAAGATTTTCATAGGTAAGTGGCAAACCTAAAATATAAGCAGCTACACTTGCACTGATCATTTCTGCACAGCTCATGGCATAACTCACAAACATAGATACATAGAAAAATCCTGGCTCTCTTTCAAAACGTAAATTGCAATGCGGACAATATTCATTGGTGATCTGTCCTTTAAAAGAAAAGGAATACATCTTACCAGAGAATATATTGCCCTGTCTGCACCTTGGACATTTACACTGGATAACGGCTTCAAATTTTGTTATAGGTTTCATGATGCGATTAATTATCATACAAATCTAACCTATCTAAGAGGATAAATTTATGATCTATGTCATAATCATTTCCTAACAATCTTTCCTCTGATAAGTTTTACAGATCCATCATCAGCCAATTTTTTTATCGTCCTGATTACCGTCTCCACCCGCAGCCCGCTCCTATCCGCCAGTGCCTGTCGCGTAATGTTGAGCGGTTCGCCTGGTTGCAAGTCTTTGCACAGGTAATTAATCAGCGTACGGAGCCGGTGATCCGCTTGTTCTGTAGCCAGCTCTTCCAGCATCATCGATTTATAAAAGAGCCGATCACTCAAAGTAAGGATCAGCGTCATACTAAAATCTTTATTATCTTCAATCATTTTCCGAAACTGCAGCAGATCAACCAATATCAGTGTGGTATCTTTAAGGGCTACAGTAAAAGCCAGATACTGGCGCTGCAGTAACAAAGCCGGTTCACCAAAATATTGCTTTGCTTTAAACACACCCTGCGTAAACTCTTTTCCATCATAACTTACGGTAAACATTCTGATCTCGCCGGTTTTAACGAAATAAACATACCTTGGGTGTTGCCCGGGTTCATATACTACTTCTCCTTTTTTGTAGTTAACAACCTTAAAATGTTGCTCTTCCAAATACTTACTGTACATTTTGTAAAATTAGTTAATGTATGCGATTTAAAACTAAATTAAATTTTAATAGTTATAATAGATAACAAAAGATACAGCTCCTTTCTCTATTTTCACTTATATTTATTCAAACCCCTACCAAGATGAAGAAAAATACTAGAAATTTTGCTGCTGGATCTATTATTGCCTTAAGCTGCTATGCACAGCTTGTAGGTGCTCAGACTGTAACTAATGACACTATACCCGCTGGAGGCAAACACATTTTAAAAATGAATGTGGCCGCACTGGTTACTAAAACTTTCTCTTTTCAAGCAGAAAGAGCTGTAGGCAAGAAAATATCCGTTGCAGTTGCAATTGGTGCCAGAGGAAAATCCAGTCTGCCTTTCACATCCACATTTGAAAATCTCGCTGATGCCGACGATGAAGATACAAAAAGAGCAATACGTGATTTTAAAACATCCAATATATCCGTAACACCAGAGGTCAGATTTTATCTTGGCAAAAAAGGTGTATTCCATGGTTTTTATGTAGCGCCTTTCGGTAGATATGCAAAATACGACATAGAAAGCCCAATTCAAGTAACAGTCGACCAAATTAACCAGACGGAACGAATCCTGTTTAATGGCGATATTAAAACTTTTACAGGCGGTGTCATGATTGGTGCACAATGGCAGTTAAGTAAACTCGTTTACTTAGACTGGTGGATATTAGGACCTAACTTTGGATCATCGTCAGGTAAATTAGTCGGTACAAGGCCATTGAATGTATTGGAGCAGGCCGAATTGAGAAATCAACTGGATGACCTTTTAGATGATGTGCCATTAATTAACCCTACTTATAGTGTTGACGGCAACGGCGCCCAAATTGATGTTAAGGGGCAATGGGCAGGTCTAAGGGGTGGATTAGCTGTGGGTTTTAGATTTTAAAACTATATTATATCTGTACAATTTTGCCGGGAGTGCAAGGAGAAATTATCCTCCCGGCAAAAATCATACAGGCTTATGATGTTATCCGATAGTTTCTTTAATCAGTTTAGTATAGAAATCATTCAATGATAACCCAAAAGCAGCTACCTGCTGTGGAATAAAACTAGTTGCCGTCTGGCCGGGAATAGTATTGATCTCGATAAAAAAGAAATTACCTTCATCACCAAGCAATATAAAATCTATCCTAACTACCCCCCTGCAATTTAATTTCTGATAGACTGAAGAAGCAATTTCTTCTACTCTTTTCAAGGTTTCTGGTCTTAGTGGTGCTGGTGTAGTCTCTACAGCAACACCGGGGGTATACTTAGCTTCAAAATCAAAAAACTCTTTCGATGTTTCCACTTCTGTAACCGGCAAAACAGTTACTTTTCCATCCAACTTTACAACACCGACTGTAAATTCTCGGCCTTCAATAAACTCCTCGATCAGTACCTGGGTATCTTCCTTAAAAGCCTTATCAATGGCAGACTGCAAATCGTACTGATTTTTCACCTTGCTCATCCCGATACTGCTACCGCCGTTATTAGGCTTTACAAAATAAGGCAACGTCAGCTCATTTTTAATCGCAGACACACTATATGCTGCATTTTTAAAAATTTGTGCAGATTTAGCTACATGCAAATTAGCAATATCCTGTACTATCGCTTTTGTATACCCTTTGTTCATCGTAATCGCTGAAGTCATTGCGTCGCAGGTGGTATAAGGCAGATTTAACATATCAAAATACCCCTGCAGTTTGCCATCCTCGCCCGGCGAACCATGGATTGCAATAAACACCCCATCAAAAGTTACCTTACGACCTTTTATATGCAGTGAGAAATCATTTCGATCCACTTCGATCTTTACAGAATCTGCTGGTTCATAAAACCATCCCTGCTGGGTAAGCATAATCTTATAAACTTCAAACTTATCAGGATCAAGATGATGTGCAATTGTAGCTGCACTTTTTACAGATATTACCCATTCGCCTGTCGTACCACCAGTTAGGAGCGCTATTATTTTCTTCATTTATGTATTTTTTTATAATCGTACTACAAAATTAAGGCATACAAACCCACATTGGCCTGCTCAACTTTTAAAGCCAGATCTTGCTGAGTAATCAAATTAAACGATAAGATATGCGTCAAAAATATTAAAATAGTTTATTCAGATCTCAATTAAATTCCGATAAAATATATTTTTAGCCTAAATTTGAACGAAATACAATGCACATCATAAAACTAAATGGCAAGATTCATCTCCTACTTACAAACTAAATCTTTCAGAAACAACTTACTTGCTGCGGTCACCACGGTGGTCGTACTCTTGCTCGTTGCCTTTTTCAGTCTTAGATATTACACCAAACATGGTCAGGGTTTAAGCGTACCTGCTGTAAAAGGCCTTTCTTTTAACCAGGCCGTGTCTAAATTAGAAAATCTGGGTTTGCGCTATGAGGTAGATTCTGTCTATATAATGGATATGCCCCCTGGTACAGTGATCGATCAGGACCCGGAAGCCAATACTTTTGTAAAAGACAACCGCACAATATATCTGACGATCAATACTGCACAAGCGCCAAACGTTAAATTTCCCGACGTACAATTCAAGTCTTTTATAGAGGCACAAGCAATGATCCAAAGTTTCGGACTTAAAATAGGTGATACGGTTTACAAAGCTGATGTGAGCAGAGACGTTGTGCTCGAAGTTTCTTTCGGCGGACAAGCTGTTAAACCTGGTGATATTATCCCTAAGGGTTCAAAAATAGATATGCTATTGGGTGACGGACGCGGAAACGAAGATGTAGATATTCCAACGTTATTAGGTTTCACTAAAGACGAAGCAGCTTTTTCTCTAAGAGGATCAAATCTTAAACTAGGAACTATTACTTACGAAGGCAATATTACCGATACAGCAAATGCGGTTATTATAGCGCAGAGCCCGGTATTATCAGACACCTTGAGTAAGGTTAAACTCGGTACACCGGTAAATATTACTTTATCTAACAAGCCCACAAATTAGCCTATCAATCTTTCTATGACTACAGAAGAAAACACTACGCCTGTAAAAAAAAACACGTCTAAAATTATATTAGCAGTACTAATTGTGCTGATTGCTGTTGGCGGATTTTATGGATTAAAACTTTATAAAGTATATTTTGCTCCCAACATATCAGGCAATAGTGCTTACTTGTATATTAAAACGGGCGCGCGATTAGACGATGTCTATCAGGAAATAAAAAGCAAAGACCTCCTTAACGATGTTGGTACTTTTAGTGAGGCCGCAGCAAAAATGGACCTTGCCTTGCGCTTAAAACCAGGACGCTATAAACTGTCCAAAGGAATGACAAACCGTACCTTAATTAATCATATTAAAGCTGGTAACCAGGAACCTGTAAAACTTAAATTCCAGAACATCAGAAAAAAGGACGATTTCGCAGGTTATCTGTCGAAAACGTTTGAAGCTGATTCTTCCGCTTTTATCAAAGTACTGGATTCTGCAGCACTCGTAGAAAAATACGGCTTCACTACAGATAATAGCTATACGATGTTTATTCCGAACACCTACGAGATGTACTGGAATACTACACCGCTGGAGTTCTTTGACAGGATGCAAAAAGAATATGATAAATTCTGGACGGCCTCCCGAAAGCAAAAAGCTGCAGCGTTAAACTTAACACCTCAGCAGGTAACTATCCTGGCTTCCATTGTAGATGGCGAAGCGATATATAATAAAGAAATGCCGATCATCGCTGGATTGTACCTTAATCGCTTAAATAAAGGTATCCTGTTGCAAGCAGACCCAACAGTGATCTTTGCTAACAACGATTTCACGGTAAAACGTGTAACCAATGCATTACTTCGTGTAGAATCTAAATACAACACTTATAAATATGCTGGTTTGCCTCCGGGACCGATCATGATGCCGAGTATCAACGCAATTGATGCTGTATTAAGCCCGGATAAAAACAATTATATCTATATGTGCGCAAAAGAGGACTTCTCTGGTTACCATGCATTTGCAGAAACAAAAGCTCAGCATGAAATCAATGCAAACAAGTACCGCGCTGCATTAAACAAGCGAAATATCTTTAAATAACTATGTACACACACCAGACTAAGATTAGAGTAAGATACAGCGAGACCGACCAAATGGGCTATGTTTACAACGGAAACTATGCCGCTTATTACGAAATCGGAAGAACAGAAATGTTGCGCAGTCTGGACATGACCTATAGCCAAATGGAAGCAGATGGAGTGATGTTACCGTTGCTCGAGCTTAAATGTAAGTTCATTAAGCCTGCCCTCTACGATCAGGAAATAACCATTAAAACAATCGTCAAAGATCTTCCGGGCGTACGGATGATCTTCGATTATGAACTATATAACGAGGCAGGAGAATTGATCAATATTGGCGGCACAACACTCGTATTTTTTGACATGGTGAAAAAGAAACCCTGCCATCCTCCTATCTATTTTATGGAAAGAATTACACAATATTTCAAGTAATACAAATTGTTCTTTAAATTTGGGCCGCGGTCAGGAATTTTATTAATAGCTGAGATTTGCAACCTCACGATGGTATCACTAATTTTAATACATGATCTGGGCACATAGACAACTTTTAAAACTGAGATACTATTACAAGTTTATAGAATGGACAAAAGATTGTATACTCCCCGGTTTTAGTCCTCTCCCCCTTTACACCATAGCTGCGTTCTTTTTTAAAGAAGTTTCCAAAGAATCGCTGGCTAACAAAGCATCCTCCCTGGCCTATACTTTTATGCTGGCCATATTCCCAGGAATCATCTTTCTTTTCACTCTCATTCCATATATACCAAAGCGGATTGGTTTTCAGGACCAGTTAATGGTATTGCTTAAACTTATTCTTCCTGTACAGGCCTATAAAGCTTTTGAAACCACTTTATTAGAAATAGTTGGCATCCAGAACGGGCAGTTACTATCCTTTGGTATCATTTTATCTGTATTCTTTGCCACAAACGGGATGCACAAGCTCATGCAAGCCTTTAATAAATCGTCCTTAATCATAGAGACCAGAACTTGGCTTAAACAGCGCCTCATGGCTTTAATACTAACCGTCGTGATGGCCATTTCTTTAATTATTACCATTGCGGCAATGACGGCCGGTGAATTTGCGCTCCGCTACATCAAAAGGACATTGCACTTAAAAGGTCACTTTATTCCTTACCTGATAGAATTTTCCCGGTGGGCATTACTTGGCGTACTCTATTTTGTAACCATATCAATACTTTATAGATATGGTCCGGCAAATACAAAAAAATGGCGGCTGTTCAGCTCTGGCGCCTGGCTGGCTACTATACTCGCATTCCTTACCATCTGGGGATTTTCATTTTATATTAACCATTTCGGTTCCTACAATAAAGTGTATGGTTCAATTGGCACATTAATCGTGATGATGATCTGGTTATATCTTAATTCATTCATACTTTTACTCGGCTTTGAGCTAAATGCGAGCGTTGACGTGTCTAAAAGAAGTATCAAAATCATCAAACAACCCTTCAATTTGTTTAAAAAAGTGCCTTTAGAGGGCAGTAAAACAGGAAAATAATTTTTTTTCTACCTCTGTTTTAACTAGTTATAAATTTTACATTAAAAAATCAACATCATTATTTGCAGAATCAAGAGGTATTTGTACTTTTGTCGCGGAGAGTTGGCAGAGTGGTCGATTGCGGCAGTCTTGAAAACTGTTGACTTGTCAAAGGGTCCGCGGGTTCGAATCCCCCACTCTCCGCTGGTTTCATCAAAGAAACAACGAAAACCTGCAAATCGTAAGATTGCAGGTTTTTTCGTTTTAAGTCATATGCTAATATCACATCACTTTTTTAGTTTAGGAGAGTACTGTCAAGCGAAACATCTAACAAAGATATGTCTCCTAAACACAACCGCTTAGAGTGTTGGTTTCGTCGGCAGTATATCAACAAAAGATTCAAAATAGCGGTTAAATAAGAATCAATTTCTACACCAATACTGTTCAACCTAAGTCATAAATGCAATACTAGGAGTATCTATCAAATAAAGAATAAAGTTGTACCTTTTAAAAAAAATTATGAAACCATCCCTATTAACTGTCTTTATCGCATTGACTGCCTTGTTTTCATTCGGCCAAGGTAATGATGATTACAAGTCATCATTAAAAAAACTAATGCAGATATCGGGCACAGAAGTAGTTTATAAAGGTGCATTAATTCAAATGACTACCATGTTTAAGCAACAGCAGCCAAATGTTCCGACTACGTTTTGGGATGAGTTTACTGCAGAAGCAGCTACTACGGATTCATTTAATCAGCTTTTAAACCTTATGCTACCAATATATAAGAAGCACCTGACAGAAACAGATCTTATTGGAGTAATCGCTTTTTATGAGACACCTGTAGGTAAAAAATTTGCCGAAAAAGCTCCTTTAATAACTCTAGAATCTATGCTTGCTGGTCAGGAATGGGGTAAACAATTAGGTGAAAAAATAGTTACTAAACTTAAAGCCGAAGGATATATGAAAGAGCCACAATCTAAGCAATAGAATTTTTAATTCTAAAACAACTCTTATATCGCACAAAATCAATCAAATATTTTCATTGACCCACTAATATAAACTTACATGGCAAGTGAGACTGTACGCATCGAAAGTTATATCAATTGAACGTCTTATCTTCTTTTAACGCTGTCTGCTATCAATACTAGTTACTAGTAATAGCAGAACACTCATGTAATAGTGAGTATACCCCGCCCTCCATTTTCAAAAACCTTCATTTTGGTTACAACACCATACATTTCGGTTATTATCCTGCCCCCTCCAGAGCGCACCTTTGCATTGTATACTAACAAACAGAAATTATGAAAACTATTTTTATTACCGGCGCATCAACTGGATTAGGCAAAGCCACTGCAAAATTGTTTCAAACTAAAGGCTGGAAAGTGATTGCCACTATGCGCACACCCGAAAATGAAACAGAATTAAATCAGCTAGAAAATGTAGTATTGTTATCGCTTGATATTACAAACATTGAGCAAGTCCGGGAAACAGTGAAAAAAGCTACCGAAATTGGCGACATTGATATCGTATTCAACAACGCTGGTTACGGACTGATTGGTCCTGTCGAGTCTAATACCGAACAACAAATAAGAGCACAATTCGACACTAACTTTTTTGGTACGGTTTGGGTAATCCAGGAATTTATCCCATACTTTAAAGATAAAAAGGGCGGCATGTTTATTAATACAACTTCATTATGCGGGTTGACATCTAATCCTCAATCTGCGATCTATAATGCTTCGAAATGGGCGTTGCAAGGTCTTGCAGAAAGTATGTCATATGACCTTGCACAATTTGGTATTGGCATCAAGAATGTAGCGCCAGGAGGAATTAAAACTGACTTTACAAAGGCGATGCAGGTTACCGAGGATAAGGCCTATGAAGCTACAATGGCAAAAATGATGGAAGGTTTTCAAGATGGTACCTTAATGGAATTTACCGAGCCAGACCAAATAGCAGATGTGGTTTATCGTGCCGCCACTGATGGAGAAGACCAGCTAACTTATCCAGCAGGAAACGATGCGACACGACTTTACGCAAAACGACTTGCCCAAGGTCCGGAAGCTTACCGTATTGATTTAAGAGCATACCTTAATCTGGAAAACCCATATCATCCAGTTACAGCATAAAAATGGTGTAAAACATGGAGAGCGACAGACAGTTTACCCTCCATGTTCTTAACTAATGCCATACTCTCCGCTTAAACATACCATCCGCAACTTCTTATTTGATAGTGGTGAAAAAAGCTTTCTGATGGATTACCACTGTAAAGACAATATCTACCTACTTGATAAGCAAGTCCGATAAGATTAATTTCTGTTTATCTATCTCCTTTAGAATTATCCTCTCAATATTTATTAATCACCGTTTATCAGACGTTGAAATTGCATATGGATTAATTTCATTGATGCACCTACTTATAAATCCCGGAACTTTTGGTACAGTTCAAATAGTATTGGGTTTTCGGTTTCTTTTCAATTTAGATAAACACCCAATGTGATTTCATCAACAATAGCAGCAATACAACATACATTATTTGAAAGTTCTCGTGTGATATCAATTTTTAAATTTTGATTTCCGCTATTTGCTTCATTCACCCCTTTTAAGCTTCTTTTTTTCTTGCTTCTTCCCATATCTGGATACCAGCCCCTATTACAATAGCAGCTATTCCAAATACTTTCATGGCAGAAATTTCCCGATCAGGAGAATGCTTGTTGCGCGTTCTCCAAGAATTAAAAAATACTATACCAAGTATTATAATTATAAATCCTACAATCCTGGCAATTTTAAAACCCGGTTTATTATCCCTTTTCTCCACAGTAGTGCATTTTTTAAATAAAGAGGTTAATTAGATTCAGTTCTCAAACTTGCTATTTTCATAAAAATATTAGATGACTTATATTCTATTTAAAGAAACCAATAATTAAACTGATCAAAATGCCATAAATGCCGACAATAAAGGAGTTAACTTACGCGCATGCTAATTTGTTAAATGCCGACGTATTATAACAATTCAGTAGCCAGCCAGAGGAAAAAAATTAGCTATGAAACACTTCTAATATTTAAGTAGGGCTACTTAGTTAAATGACTGCCTGAAATCCAGTGGAGATATTTTCGTTTTTTTCTTGAAGGTCCTATTAAAGGATTGCGGGTGTTCAAATCCTAATTTGTAGGCGATTTCACTAATCGATAAGTTACCCGTTGACAGGAGTTCTTTGGATTTTTCAATTAGCTTTTGATGGATATGCTGTTGAGTATTCTGCCCGGTTATAGTTCTAAGCATATCACTTAAATAATGAGAGGAAACATTTAGCGGACCAGCCAGTTGAACAACTGTGGGCAAGCCAGTTAAAGAAGGTTGGTCACTGTCAAAATAGTCGGATAAAAGAGACTCAAAGCGCACCAGCAATTCACTATTTACGTTTTTGCGTGTGATAAATTGTCTGCTATAAAAGCGCTTGCTGTAATTTAGCAAAAGTTCAATTTGTGAAACCAACACATCCTGACTGATCTCGTCAATAGCAGAATCAAGTTCCACGCTCATATTATCAAATATACCAAGGATTACCTTCTTCTCTTTATCAGACAAGTATAATGCTTCGTTTACAGAATAGGCAAAAAAACCGTAATTTTTAATGTTTAGTCCTAACGGATGACCAAGAATAAAGTCTGGATGAACCAGCAGCGTATAACCGCCATAATCTGCTTCACCGTCTAATGCTGTTATAACCTGGTTAGGCGAAAAAAATGAAAGCCCTCCTTCATCAAAATCATAATGGCTCTGCCCGTATTTTATTTTTCCGCTAAAATTTTTTTTATAGGAAATTTTATAAAAATTAAATACCATCCCCTTCTCCAAATCGGTCGTATCAGATTTAACATCACTGTAGTCTACAAGGCTAATTAATGGATGAAGCGGCTTTGGCAATCCTAGGGCTTTGTGCAATTCCGTAATAGAATTGAATAGTAACGGTTGTTTTGATTCTGTTTTCATTATTAATGAGTTAAAAGCATGCAACACAAACCGGTAATAAAATAGCCGACATATTTCCTTAAGTGTTACAATACAAATTTATCCATCAGTATCACCTGGGCATTAACCAAATTGAGCCTCTTTATAACCAAAATGAAGTTATCACTCTAATATCAATTGGTTATTATTTTGAAATATTAGCAATTAAATATTTGGCCATCTTTTTTATTTTAATCGGGTCACGATGTAGTATATAAGATTCGTGCCAACCGGTAAAAGCATTAATAATATATTCTGTGATCATTTCGGCATCTTCCTCAGCGTTGATTTCTTTATTTACCATCGCCCGCCGTACCAAATCTAAAAGAAAAGCATGAGTAAAATCACTATCATTTTTCAAAAGAGCTTGTACATCCTTATCATCCGCAGCAAGCTCAAAAGTAGTCTTGATAGCCAAACAGCTATTATTGCTATATAAAATGGTATTTACGGAGTCGTTGATAAAGCTTACAATCGCCTTTAAAGGAGATTTTACTTTTAAGGCGTGAACTTTAGCTTCCGCCATGCGGCTCTCCGTATAATTGCGGATGCACTTCACAAATAATTGTCGCTTATCCCCTATGCTATTGTATAAACTGCTGCTATTAATTTGCATCGCATCGGTGAGATCACGCATCGAAGCACCACTGTACCCCTTTTTCCAGAAGACTTCCATAGCTCTTTGGATAGCTACTTCCTCATTAAATTCAATATTCCTTGCCATAACTAATATCAAATATACCAACATTATGAAACATATGCTTCATATAGGAGTCATAAACACGGTTAACAGTATCATATTCAATAAGTCAAGAAAAGAGAAAATATGCCTATTCCTCTATCGTACGATCAGCTGTTGTAAGTAATTTTATACTGGTACGCTGCTTGTAACATTCAATTTATCAGATTTCAGTGTAGTTTTGAAACAATCGATATAATAAAAAAGGAGAAAATGAGTCATCAAGTTTAGCACCTCTGCGTCATGTAACTATGAAAAAAGATGGATACGGGAAAATAACGAGATGCAAGCTGATTTTGAAGTTCTATCTATCCCTGCGGATAATCAACAAGCGATATGTAAGCCATACAACGTAAAAGGATTGTTTAAGATCAGCATCCATCATGGCCATAGCCGCATATACTATGCAGATAAAGTAGTGGAATCTAAAAAACATGCAATTCTATTTTCCCGCCCTAATATGGTTTACCGGTTTGAACCCCTCGGATCACAGTATGCTGTTTATTTATGTGTTTTTACAAATGAGTTTTTTGATCGCTTTGTAAACATTATAGACTATCCCCTCTTTGATCCCGAGGTCTCTCCTCTGATGGAAATGACTGAGGAGCAAAATGGTATCTTTCACCAAAATATTTCAGAAAATGTAACAAGAGATAGCGCTCGACTTCAGTTATAAGTATGATGTGCTTAGAACAATGATCTTACAGTTAATTTTTGATGCCCTCAAACAACAGCCGGCTCCTAATTTACAAATCTGGGAGTCAAATAGTTCATTGCGTATTGCTAACTACTTTAAAGAATTATTAGAAGGCCAGTTTCCTATACTCAGTCCCTCCCAAAGGATTATGCTTCGCCACCCTGTAGAGTTTGCTGAAGCACTTGCTGTTCATGTCAATCAGCTCAACCGCTCATTGAAACAGATTACCGATAAAACTACCAGCCAGCTGATAGCGGATACAATTGTTAATGAGGCAAAAATACTACTGCAAGATACAGAATGGAACGTCACTGAAATCGCCTGGTGTCTTGGATTCGAAGACGTTACACATTTTACCAAATTTTTCAAGAAAAACAGTAATCAGACACCCAGTGCTTTCAGGAAAACGTTAGTTATTTAATTTTGCATTATGTCTATTTGAATCTGCCAAGGTCAATTCTGCAGAAACCAATGTTGGTAAGTGGCGCCCCTTCAATTGATTGTTACTAAATGGCTTTATTGATTATATTTACTTCCCTAACAACTTTTCCGTTTTAGTTAGAAACTGACCAAGTGCATCCTGTATATCGATTTCCATCCGGTCTGCAAGTACAACCAGCCACCAAATGCTTTCACCAAGCTTATGCTCTAACTCGGCTTTCGAATCTTTACCTGCAGGCCAGCTCCCCTGTTGTGACATCGTGTGCCGGCCAACTAATCCTGCATCTGTCAAAAATGCGAGTGCATCTTCTTCTACAGTCCATTCACTACCATGGTGCACACGTTCCAACTCATGATAAAGTTCTCTTATTTTTAAGGATCTTGTTATGGCGTCGCTAAAATTCAAATCGTCCATCTTTTTATTTTTATTCAAATCAAGTTCTACATTATTATATGCAAACATACAAATTTATGAAATGAATGTTTCAAAATAAAAAAGTTATACAGATCTTCGATTTATTCTGACATTAAATCGGCCAAGTAAATATATGATTGACTGGGTAAAATACGCTTATGATGGCTGGTATGAATCAGGGTAGTGGCTGTACAGCTAAAATACAGCCACTCCGCGAACAGTGTCGTGAATCAAATGCCGTTTTTTATTGCCGCATGTTGAAGAGCAATAATATTAGAGATCTACTTCAATGCGTAGTTAAGGTAACCACCGTCAGCTATAATCTCAGTTCCTGTAATAAAACTTGCGGCATCAGAAGCTAGAAACAATACTGTTTGCGCAATTTCATCAGGATTACCGAGCCTTTGCAGAGCTGTTGCACCAGCCAGGGCCCCTTTAGCTTCAGCAGGCACAGCATTTTCTAAACCAGGTGTTGCAACAGGTCCCGGACTAATGATATTTACGCGGATTTTTCTTCCTGCCAATTCGTTTGCAGCAATTTGTGCAATTTTATTCAATGCTCCTTTGGTTGCAGAATATACGCTGGCTCCTAAATTAGCAGCTGTTGCTACTGTTGAAGAAGTAAACAATACTGCAGCTCCATCTGCCAAGTGGGGAAGAAACTTTTGCAATGTAAAAAAATGCCCCTTAACATTGGTATTGAACTGTGCGTCAAAATTTGCCTCGGTGACGTTTTCTATGGGCTCAAATGTCGCAATTCCTGCGTTTAGGAAAAGGACATCTACTTTGTTTCCACTTTCTGCAATTGCTTTTTCCAAGATAGAAATGTCTGCAAGTTTTGAAGTATCCGCTACCACAGTATTTAATTTGGGGTTATTTATTTCTTCAGTTGCTTTTCGAAGATTATCTGCACTCCTACCTGTAATCCAAACGTTAGCTCCTGCATTTATAAATGCTTTCGCAGTTGCTAATCCAATTCCAGTAGTTCCACCAGTGATAACGACGTGTTTATTTGTGAAGTCCATAATTGTTTTTTAAATGTTTAAGCCTCAAAGATAAAATGATTAAATTTATTCTAGTTACTTTGTAACGGAAAGTAACAGTAACCTCTAGGTAACAAAGTAACTTTTGTCAGAAAAATGGTGGCAATTATCATAAAGATCATGGCGGTTAACACTATAAAACGCATTTGAATACCTTTAAAAGTATAAGGTTTCCGTTGAAATGTATTATTTTAATGCTCGCTTGCATCAGACCTTTGTATTGTACAATTAAAATTACAACAATGGCAAAGACAGTATTTATAACAGGAGCATCTTCTGGTTTCGGAAGAGAAGCCTCTAATTTATTTCAACAACACGGGTGGAATGTAATCGCTACAATGCGCTCCCCGGAAAAAGAGATAAAACTTGACAAACTGGAGCATGTCTTAGTTACCAAACTTGACGTTCAGGATTCGAAATCAATCGAAAATGCGATCAAAGCTGGCGTAGAACGATTCGCCAACATAGATATACTCATAAACAGCGCGGGTTATGGGCTAATGCGAGTTTTTGAATCAGCCACGAGCGAACAAATCAAAAATTTGTTTGAAGTAAATGTTTTCGGATTGATGGAGGTAACTAGACAAGTATTACCCTATTTAAGAACAAACGGAAGTGGGACCATCATTAATATTTCATCGATTGGTGGAGTTGTTGCGATGCCATTTGGAAGCCTTTACATCAGTTCAAAATTTGCAGTAGAAGGTCTGTCAGAATCGATAGCTCATGAACTCTCTTCGCTAAATATTTTGGTCAAAATAATAGAGCCAGGAAGCATTGATACAAATTTCAGGAATGACCTTGAAATGATCAAAAATGATAAAGAGGTGTATGATCCGATTATGGCTGCATATTTCCCACGTTACCACTAGCTAACCAATCATTTAGCAATTGCAACTGTAGCGGATGTGGCTAAAACTATTTATGAGGCAGCAACAGATGGAACGACACAACTACGTTATATTATTGGAGCTGATGCACATTTCTTTATTGATAAAAAGGCACAAGCCGAAGATCAGGATTTCGTAAACCAGATACGAGAATACTTTATTTACAATTTCTAAAATTATCTTTACGTATGCAGAATAAGATTATTGATATACATTCCATTGATGACTTACATAAGTCCTACAGATGTGGGAAACCAAAACATCCTTTAATATCGGTTATTGATCTGAGTACTGTTAACTGTTAACAGACCTAATGTTCAGAAAGACATTGCAGTAAACTCCTACCGGTTAGGATTTTATGCAGTGTTCTGTAAAAAACATAAAGGAAATTTAAAGTATGGGCAGTCTTATTATGATTTTAATGAGGGTTCTTTAATATTCTTAGCTCCCGATCAGTTAGTTTCTGGCAATTCTGAAGCGGAGGTTGTAGAAGGCTGGGCACTTTTCTTTCATGCCGATTTACTGAATACTTCACCATTGGGCAAGAGAATAAATGACTACACATTTTTTTACTATGATGCAAACGAAGCGCTTTTTGTATCTGATGAGGAAAAAGGGATCCTTAGGGATAATGTGAAAAACATCGAACGGGAGTATTCGCAGAACATTGATACCTATACACACAGTCTTATCCATAGTAACATTGAATTATTGCTTAATTATTGTAAGGGCTTCTACGGGAGACAGTTTATAACTAGAGTAAAAAGCACCAAAGCTATTGTGCAACGTTTTGAGCGCCTGCTAAAAGCATACTTCCAACAGGAAACATTGATAGAAAAAGGAATACCTGATGTAAAATACTTTGCAACTGAATTATGTTTATCGCCGAATTACCTTTCAGATCTGTTGAAAAGAAATACTGGAAAAACAACTCAAGAGTATATCCATCTGCAACTCATTGACAAAGCAAAAATGCTGCTATGGAGTTCAGAGAAGTCAATAAGTGAAATCGCCTACACATTGGGATTCGAGCACCCCTCCCATTTTAATAAAATTTTTAAGGGTAAACTTGGCATGTCTCCTAAAGAATACAGAACGAAGTTTCACTCATAATTGTATGGGTTAGCTTATAATTTATTTTTATTTAAATAAACTTTAAGTGCTTCTCTGTAACTACTGCCAACGGGAACTTCACAATTGTTGATGAGCACACATTTCCCATTATACTGACTTATTTTAGCTAATGGAACTATATATGATTTATGAATTCTCATAAATTTATGTGTACTCAATACCTCTTCTATTGATTTTAAAGATTTCAGTGCTAAGCAATAATTTTTGCCCGTGATAATCTTAACATAATCTTTCAATCCTTCGATATAATCTATATCTTTTACGAGGATCTTAATAAATTCATCTCCTTCTTTTACAAAAAAAGATGGTTCAAGTATATGTTCACTTCCAGTGTGTTCTAAATTTTCAAAACGGGTAACAGCTTGGCAAAAGCGTTCAAATGAGATTGGTTTTAATAGATAGTCAACCACTGCTAAATCAAAACTTTCAACGGCGTATTCGCTAAATGAAGTAGTCATTATAAACTTAGTATCAGACTTAAAAAGTTTCACCAATTCAATTCCGGAAATTTCGGGTATTGCAATATCTGTAAAAACAACATCTACTTTAGCTCCTCCTTTTAAAAAATTAAACGCTTCGATCGAATCTGTAAAGGTTTTGATCACTTCAAAATTGGAGAACCGCTTTAAATGATGCATGATAACATCTATTGCCAAAGATTCATCATCAATTATTATAGTTTTATATGAGTTCATTAATTAAGCCTGATAGTAAGATGTGCAGTATAAATATTTTGTGTATTTGTGATCTTTATGCCCGAACGGCCTGGATACAACAGCTCCAATCGTTTTTTTAAGTTTTCAAGTCCCTTTCCTTCACGGTTAAGAGGTTGAAAATGCTGCTTGTTAAAAAGACTATTTTTTACAGTAAAAAGTAGTTGTTCCCCTACAAAATCCACTTGGATCTTTACAAAAGCATCCTTCATATTGGTATAAAATCCGTGCTTAAAAGCATTTTCTACCAGCGTAATCAAAAGGAAAGGTTCGATCCATGGATCATCTTTATTAAAAGGTTCGACAGTAAGTTTGATTCGGGCATCTTTCCCGAATCTCATTTTTTCTATAGCAATGTATTTTTCAATAAAATCTATCTCCTTATGCAGCGGTACTTTTTGAAGATGTGTTTCATCCGTTAAATAACGCATCATCCCTGATAATTTCAAAATATAATCTGATGTCTCTGGATGATTATTTAGTGACAAGCTATACAAAGAGTTAAAAGCATTAAATAAGAAATGTGGGTGCAATTGACTGCGCAACAACTGTTCTTTAGCTTGGTTTAATTCTTGTTTCAGTTTTTTATATTGTCTGAAAAACTCAAATCGGTTAATACTATAGATCAATACATAAAATAAAAGTGATTGTCCTAAAAAGCCTGTAAAATATTCAAATGTTTGTTCAATTGAAATCCTAAAATGTATTCTGTAATCTTTAAGTGACGCCAATAGTGCTAATAGTAATAGGAACAAAATTGCAAATCCAATCTTGTTCCTATTACCATATAATTTTAGTACAAAATAATAGGATAGATACGCAAGTAGCGCACATACAAAATTCTCTACAGCACCGCTGGTCAAAAAGAAAAGCCAATCATTGGGGATGGAGTAAAATGCTCTTCTGCAGAGGTTAATAGTGATGATGGAAATAAAAATCACATGAAAGGCAATTTTAATAGTTTGAATAATTTTAGGTGATAGTTGAGACATAGTAGTTATCCGTGAATAGAATGTAAATATATAAAAATGAGATGGCGTTAAATCGATTAGAAAGGTAGGTTCATCTATCCATAGGTACGTTTGTCTATCACATTTTTTTAAACGTTTAAATTAAAATACGTTTGGATATAATTCAACTTAAAAATCTAAAAAAAATGAAAACGTATTTTCTACTTACTGTTTTAAGTTTTTATTCTCTAATAGCATGCAGTCAAAAATTAAAACTTGAAAAAGCATCTCCTTTTACTGCTGTTAAATGGGAAAAAGACCTACCTATTGTACAATTTGAAAATGAATGGTATCATTTAGAAAAATTAAATGACTTCAAAAAGGAAGAACTATTGGATTTCTGTAAAAAACAGTACGGATCTAAATGGCAAAAACGCTTTTCTGAAGACATTGTGGAAGTCTTACAAGGGTTGGGTTATCCATACCATACAAAAGTTTCTTTACAACTGTCAAAAAATGGTGTTATAAAAACATATATAGGAACATTTACTATTGAAAATAGGAATAGATCGCTTCTATACAACAGATCCATAAATGAAAGTAATTCGATTAATACATTTCCTCAAAAACTCTCAGTTACTAAAACTATAGCCGATTTAAGACAATTTGAAGATATATTAACATCTATTTCGTCTTACAGCCAACTATCATTATTTGACTACAAACTGGTCATTAAAAAAATATCAGACTCCATTGTTAATCAAAATAGTGATGTGGATATTAACCAATTTAAGAACGAAATCGGTAAAATTATGGCAGAGATTGGAGATAGGCATTCGTCTGTAAAAAATGAGTCATTCAACAAAAAAAATCATCTGACATATAACTTAAGACTTCCATTTGGTGTAGCAACATTAAATGGGAAAATCATCGGACTGAAAAAAAATGTAACTGGTGAAAATTATAGCTACTATTATGATTCACATCCTATGATTAAAAGCATAAATGGGATAGCTATCGAGACGCTCATCAATAAGTATAATTACAGGGACAAAAAAGCACCAGAACTCGCAAGGTTTACAAAAGGAAGTAACGCGATTCAAAAATATGGTGCATTATTATTTGAGAATAATATAAAATGTCCGGATAGTGTTAGCGTAGTTTTTAGTGATGGCAATGCTGAAAAAACGGCAATAGTTCAATTAACTACAGAAAATAATGGATATTCATCAATACTACTCCAAGAGCATTATACAAATAGCGCAAAAATAAGCAAAAAAGACTTTGCTGGTTTAAGTACTGTAATAGCACACCGCATTGGATATATGAATATTCCTGATATGTATAATTATGACGAGGTAGAGGGCTTGGAAATTTTTATAAATAATGTTTTTAAAAATTTCTCCAATACCACGGCTTTAATAATTGATATTAGAAATAATCCCGGAGGTGGAAGAGAAATTCTCCAAACCCTTGCAAGTCATATTGTTCAAGCAAAGCAATCTCCCTGGGTCGCGAATGTTGCTTATTTAAGAACAAAGAAAAATATAATTGGAGACGAAGAGTCCATGAGTAGTCGTTATTTATATAGTTATAACTCCAAGAAATTATCAAACCAGGACAGAAAAGCAATTAACCTGTTTAACAAGAATTTAAAGCTTCAAAAAACTGTGGATAATTCAAAGTTTAGTGGTCCTTTTTATATGGTTTTACATAATGGTAAAGAATCATATCATCAACCCGTGTATATTCTAGTAAACGAAGAGAGCTTTAGCGCAGCATCCGTTTTTACAAGTGCATTGAAAAGTCTGCCGAACGTAAAAATAGTAGGAGAAACAACGGATGGTTCAAGTGGTAATTCAAGAATAATGTATCTGACGAATTCAAATATTAAAATAAATGTGTCTACTATGCTTTCATTTCAAAGAAATGGAAAGACCTTAGATGGAAATGGAACCATACCTGATATTGTGATTGAAGCAGACGAAAATCAGGTTTTGAACGGTTACGACAGCCAGCTAACTAAACTGATTAAACTAATTAATAGTACTCAATAATGTAGCCTATATCTAAAATATTCCGATTATTGCACTTGGTATGTCAGCGAATTTAGTCCTATATTACCATCATTAGTGGCGACTTGAACTATAACTTGCCCCCTTACTATCAGCAAAGGAAAAATGTATACTAGTAAATAGCTATAAAACCAACAGCCCAAAATCTCTTAAATCATTAATAGGTTGTGAATACCAAAACAATTCAAAGTGTTCCATGGTACTTTCATAGTCAGCCTTAATATCTTGAAAGGTATACACCTTCGTATTGGAAACTGCTATTTTCTGTAAGATTAAAGATAGCCATTCGCCTTCATTTTTATTGGTCTGGATGTTGAAGGTTTCTTTTTTATCGTGGAAGGTCAACACCTTCATCTCAATTGGCTTACCCTTTTTATACTTTGTAAAAGTATCAGTATCCGGCTTCCCTCCTAACCACACCACTTTAGCGGAAGTTTTGGTATTCAATTTGCTTTCATCCCTTAGCGCATTCTCAATAAAATCAGAAGGAATAGTTACTTTAGGAATTTTAAAGTCAAACCAATCCTGCAATTTATAATCCAGGCAAATACCGTGCATAAAATTGAAAAGTGACTTCTTTAGTCCAAAACTAAATTTGTTATGATCTATTCCCGTTTTATCGGTATAATTGATATCATTATTTGCAAAAGTGCCGATAACTTCTGTGTCTTTCACCACACCAAATTTTTCTGGATACATGCCTACAGGGCTATGTGCGGTCATCGCAAACTGGTGCCAGAAGCCAGACTGCAGCACTCCCGCTTCAAACAATTGCCTTACCATTTCCAGGCTATCTACCGTTTCTTGAATAGTTTGTGTCGGATACCCATACATCAAATACGCATGGACCAGTATGCCTGCTTCCGTAAGATTGCGGGTAACCTGAGCAACTTGTTCAACTGACACCCCTTTGTCAATTAACTTTAATAGCCTATCAGATGCCACTTCTAAACCGCCAGAAACAGCGATACATCCTGACGCTTTCAGCAAAACACACAGATCCCGGGTAAAGCTTTTCTCAAACCTGATATTTGTCCACCATGTTACAGCTATCTTTCTTCTCAAAATCTCCAGTGCCACTTCCCGCATTAGTGCAGGGGGGGCCGCCTCATCCACAAAGTGAAAACCATTCTGCCCAGTCTTTTCACTTAGTTCTTCAATTCGGTCGACAATCAATTTTGCTGCAACAGGTTCATAAACCTTTATATAATCTAAAGAAATATCACAAAATGTACATTTTCCCCAATAACAACCATGTGCCATCGTCAACTTGTTCCAACGTCCGTCACTCCACATCCGGTGCATAGGATTTATAATCTCAATTACCGAAATATATTGATTCAATTGCAAATCACTATAATCTGGCGTACCTACATCAAACTGCTTGTAATCACTTCTTAAAGCATCATTTCTATAAACAACAGCTCCGTTCTCTAACAAAAAGGTTCTTTTATAAAGGTTGAAATCTCCTCCTTTAGCGACTGCATTATATATCAACTCGATAGGTAATTCTCCGTCATCTAGCGAAATGTAATCGAAAAACTCAAATACCCTTTGATCGGAAACGGATCGCAACTCTGTATTGGCAAAACCACCGCCCATTGATATTTTAATCTCTGGATAATTGCGTTTCACATATTGTGCACATCGGAATGCAGCATATAGGTTCCCTGGAAAAGGAACAGATATTAAAAATAATTTAGGCTGGATAACAGCAAGCTTCTTTTCCAGAATTTCTATCAGGATTTTGTCCATATAGGTATATTCTTGATTAAGCGCCTCATAAAGCTCATCAAAAGAATTTGCACTTCTGCCTAATCTTTCTGCATAACGACTAAAACCAAAATTCTGGTCGATACATTCTATAATGAAGTCCGAAATATCCTCCAAGTATAATGTGGCAAGATGCTTCCCCTTATCTTGTGTTCCCATTGAACCGAATGCCCAATCTAACTCTTCTAATTGCGCAAATCTTGATGCTTCAGGTAAAAAATCCTCCTGGCAAATTTGCAAGGCTAAGGTTGGATTTTTGCCTTGTAAAAAAGCTATAACAGCATCAATCGTTCTAATATAGTCGTCTTTTAACGCAATAATCCGCTTTGCATTTAAACTTTTTGTCTGATCAGTTAACTGCTCCGCATAAAAAAAAAGTTGTGTTAAACCTTTTCTGGAAAACAAGGCCAAAATCACTTCAATACCTAAATCGGCCTGAGTCGATGATATTTTTTTGGTATTCAAAAAACCTTTAATATAAGCAGTCGCAGGATAAGGGGTATTGAGTTGGGTAAAGGGAGGTGTTACAAGGAAAAGATCTGTTTTCAAAATGGGATTGTATTTCGTGACAAAAATATCCAAAATAATTTTAGTATTCGCTCAAATCAGCTGATAAAAAGTTTTCTGACTTGATACTGATTCAGCGTTGCGCTTTATAGATCTGTCTATCAAGAATGGCAAAAAGTTGAGGTTATAAAAAGTAAACTTATAGTGACAGCGATTTTTGTTTATTTTTACAGCAAAAAACAGCCAATATGCCTTTTACTTCCTTGGGTTTATCCGATGCCCTACAAATTGCACTGATAAATCAAAAAATTACAACGCCTACACCAATTCAACTGACTGCGATACCTGCAATATTAAGTAAAAAGGATGTTTTGGGCATCGCCAGAACAGGATCTGGAAAAACAGCTAGTTATGTTTTACCTATCTTAACGAACTTACAGCGATCGGCAGGAGCTAAAAATCGACATGCAAATGTATTGGTATTAGTTCCTACCAGGGAATTGGCAGAGCAAGTAAAAGATGTATTCCAGGCATTTAATAAGGCACTGCCTCTGCCAATTAAAACGCTAGCAGTATATGGTGGTGTTTCTATCAATCCGCAAATGATGGCATTGCAAGGAGTTAATGTACTTGTTGCAACACCAGGCCGACTATTGGAACTTATAGATTCCAATTCAGTAAGCCTATCCAGTATTGAAACCTTGGTGCTCGATGAGGCAGATAAATTGCTTAATCTGGGTTTTAAAGAAGAGCTAAACAAAATCGTTGCACTTTTACCTCAAAAGCGTCAAAATATTCTGTTATCTGCTACATTAAGTAATGATATCCAGCATATAGAACAAATTTTACTACACGATCCAGTAGTCATAAAAATAGAAAGCGAAGAAGGTAGCCTTGATCAAATCAACCAGGTGGCTTATATCGTTTCAGAAGAAAAGAAAGGTCCGTTTTTGCGGTACCTGATAAAACACCATGAAATGAAACAAGTACTCGTATTTGCTTCTTCAGTGCAAGTGGCCGATGCGATAGTGAACAAGCTCCGCAAAAATAACTTTGATGCAAGAGCCATTCACAGCAAAAAAAGTCAGGGCGCCAGAACAGACACTTTACATCATTTTAAAACCGGAAAGCTTAGTATATTAGTTGCCACAGATTTAATGGCGAGGGGAATTGATATCAGTGACCTGCCTTTTGTAATCAATTATGAATTGCCGAGATCACCTAAAGATTACGTCCACCGTATCGGCAGAACTGGCCGTGCTGACCGTACCGGAGAAGCGATATCATTGGTTAGCCAAAATGAATTGCACCATTTTGAGGTGATAAAAAAGAAAATGGGAAAACAGGTGACCCTGTTGGACAGCGAAGGCATCTTGTAATGAATTATACTGCTTATTTCTTATCTTAACCTCACATACCTAGTGTCTTTTAGATGGTTCGATCTCCTTGTCTTATTTGGTATACTCCAGGGAATAATCTGCAGTATACTACTGATCAGGCAGAAAACAACCGAACTAAATAAAAAAGCACTAATTGCAATAATCCTGGTGTTATGTGTCTTAAGTTTTAAGATTGAGATACATACCCTTAATTTATGGAACACTAAGCTGTTCCGGTATTTCCCTTTAGGAATAGATTTGCTGCTCCAACCGCTCCTGTATGTTTACGTTTTATCACTTACCAAACCCGGGTTCCAAATCAAAGGGAAGATATTGCTTCATTTTGTCGCACCTGCAGTGTTTCTCTTTTATTCCATAGCCGTTTATTTCGCTGTTCTGCCCTATCTCACTATTTACCAGAAGGACCTAGTTGCAACAGATTTATATTATAATCTTATTAAAACTGCGGAAGATATTTTTTCTGTAATCAGCGCTTTTGTTTATGGCTATCTTTGTTTTACTGCTATAAGGGCATACCAGCAATGGTTAAATGAATATATTTCAGATACCCGGTATCCGGCTCTTAACTGGCTCCGCAATCTTTTTATCGCCACAGCCCTATTAGGTGCTGGTTTATTAGTCAATGTTCTAGTGGACTATACAAACCAACAGACTTACTCTTTTTACAGGTGGCAGTTATTTTATTTGTATCTAACTTTCTTGATTTATTATTTGGGGTTAAAAGGTTTAGTATTTACACAAGAAGCCGCAACGGTTGAAATCACGTATTTTACAGAAATACCAGCGAAGCAACTTAAATATGAAATCACAGAACTAGCAGCTGCAAGGGTACTGATTTTAACAGCAATGACAGCGGATCGTATTTATCTGGATAACGAACTTACTTTGCATAAAATGTCGGTTTTCCTTGGTTTAAGTACAGATCTGGCATCAGCAACCATCAATACTTTATTTGGAAAAAGCTTTAGAGCAATGGTTAATGACTATCGGATTGCCGAAGTAAAACTCCGATTGGTTGATCCGCGTTTTCATCATTTATCCATGCTAGGTATCGCTCTTGAGTGTGGGTTTAATTCTGAGGCTAGTTTTTACCGCATTTTTAAATTGGCAACAGGCTGTTCACCTAAAGAATTTATTAAATCCAGCGCGTCTTCTCGCAACTAATATTTACTCTCAAAACCTATTTTGAGAAGTTTAGTCCTCTTTTTATCAGTTGCTTTACGGAATAATAAATCTGAAAAACAAGATACAAGCTTATGAAAACCAGAATTACCTTTATAGGATGTCTTTTAGTGTTCGCAGGAATCTGTTATATGGTTTGCGGGACAGCACTTCTATCTAAACCAATTGAAAATGCTAAAAGTGAGGACATATTAATAAAAACCAAATGGAAACAGATGGGTGGGTTCGAAAAATATACCCCCGACCATTTACGACTGGGCTGCTGGAGTACTGCGCTCGCACAGATCATGTATTATCATAGGCTTAAACCGTTTGGTTTGGTTGCTTACACTTCTAGAAATGGCTATGTAATAAAAAAAAATATAGATAGTTCAACTGTTAATTTGGCGATGCTGACGGATCAAATTGATAGTACAACGCAACAATCGTTGATTGATGCAACTGCCCGTTATAATTATTATGCAGCTCTAGCTGTTCAAAAGGACTTTGGGACAGATCGGTATATGAATAAACTTGCGTCATCTTCATTATTGGAAGAGCATTTCCCAGTACATGTGAAACGCTACATCTCCTGGCACCGTACAATACCGTATAGTATAAGCAAACTTGAAAGTATAGTATGTTCAGAGCTTAATCTTAAAAGACCAGTATTTCTGCATTTTTCTGATCTTAAAGTTTTTGGCCACTCTGTTGTTATTGATGCATACAAATTAAAGGACAAACAAGTTATCGTACATATCAATCAGGGACAGGGAGGACCAGATGATGGCTGGTATAATTTTAAAGGAAGCATTTTAAGACCGGGTGATGATCAATTAAGGGTGATTTATACTTTTAATCCTAAAATTTCAATTAAGTAAAAATTTGAAAGTTTAGCGTACAAAATACTATCTTAGCCAAAGCGGCTTATGAATTTCGGGAACGAACTTATATTTTTCTTTAGTGCACTGGGGACCTTCAATGCGGTGATCCTAAGCATCTATTTCTTTCTGGTGGCCAAAAAGAAATACCTGACCAATTACTTTTTGGGTAGTTTGATCTTTGCGTATAGTATCAGAACAGGAACTATGGTTTTTGTTTATTTTGATGCAACCATTCCAAGGATCTACCTGCAGATCGGGCTTTCTGCCTGTCTTTTTATCGGCCCCCTGCTTTACTTTTTTCTAAAAGCGGCTATCCTGGGCACTAATTCCATGAAACGGTCCTGGAAAATTTTGCTATCCGCCCATTTGGCATTTGTAGTGATCGTAGGGCTTTCCTTTCCTTATCAGCAGTATGAGATATTCTGGAATCAATACCTGGTTTATATCATCTATGCACAATGGCTTCTTTTTATTATGCTCTCCAGTCATATCCTGTGGGATAAAATAGCAAAGCTGTTCAATTCTAAAGAAAAGTTAAGCGGACAAGAAGGATGGCTAGTAATGATCTATTTCGCAAACGTACTGATCTTCAGCTTCTATCTTTTGTCTATTCTCAGAACACCCTATACTTCTTGTCTGAATGGATCGATCGTGTTCTCTTTTATGTTGTATCTTATTGTATCCATCCTGCTCTATCGTAAAAAGACAGACGACTTATTTAATTTTATACCAGAAAAAGTGAATACAAGAATAATGGAAGCGGCATTGGCAAACGAACTGATCCAAAAACTGGAGCAGATAATGAGCCAGCAGAAAGTATTCAGAAATCCTGACCTGAAGTTGGGCGGTCTTGCAAAGCTGTTGAATGTTTCTTCACACCAGCTATCCCAGCTGCTAAACGAAAACCTGGAAAACAATTTTACAACCTATGTGAATAGCTACAGAATTGAAGAGGCATGTAGTATGCTATTGACCGACAATCGGCTTACCCTGGAAGCGGTTGGATATGAAGTCGGCTTTAATTCAAAAAGTACTTTTTTTACTGCTTTTAAGAAACATGTTGGAATGACACCCCTTTCCTACCAGCAGCAGGCAGTGCGTTCATTGGGTTCGGATTTATAAATCCGTACGCCCATTTCCCTTTTCCGTACCTTTTAATGGTCTGCTAGATGCAATTTGTGGCTTCAAAACCGCAAAAAATGAATTTATTATCCAGCACATTTTTCTTATTCTTTATGTTGACTTGTATTCAACAAAATATTTATGGACAGATCAATAGCTTAAAGGCAACAATTACTGACAAGACAGGCAGTCCCATTACTGGTAATTTACTGCTGACAGACTCTATAGGTATGATATTGAGGACTACCGCTTTTAATGGGGACATCGATATTACCGGACTAAACCATTCCTATCTAAAACTCAAAATGAGCTCGCTGTTCTTCGCCGACACTACCTTTACAATCCGTTTCCACAAAAACAAAAACATAAACCTTGGCAAGGTTATACCTGACGAAAATACAAATGCACTTGGGCAGGTGAATATAATTGGTGCTGTTCCCCTTATTCGCTATGGGAACAATGGAAGTATGGAGGTAAATGTTGCTGGTACTATCCTCGCCAGCAGCAGTTCTGTCAATGAAATCTTATCCAGGACACCGGGTATTACTATCAATGAAGGCATAATTAGCCTTCAAGGAAAAGGAGAAGCGATCATTTATTTAAATGGCGTATTAGTGCCTTTGGAAAGACTGGCCAGTATACCTACTTCACAAATCACCAAAATAGAACTTATTTCCAATCCTTCGGTAAGATATGATGCGGCTGGACGGGCAGTAATCAATATCACCACGAAGGTGCCGAATGGAAATGGAGTCACGGGAAGACTCGCACAGCACCTCACCTACTCGGAATTTTTCGGTACTAATGCCAACACATTTGCAGACCTCGCTTATAGTAAAAGCAAGATATCTTTCTCTTCGAACATTGCTCTTTTAAAGGGTAATGGGCGCGAGCTGCTGTACACCACACGCGTAAGAAAAGAGGCGTACGACTATCTGAATTCCCAATTAACTACAGATTGGAACAGGAATTTCAAATTATATGCAACCTATGGAATTGGAATGAGGTATAATTTTTCTGCTAAATCAAATCTGGGTATCTCCCTTAGCGGTAATCGCGATGCACTAGGTGGCTCCGTTAATAGCGAAAATCGGATCCAGACATCAGCAACAACAAACTTATACGGGAGCAACATTGCGAAGGATGAACTTAGGAACAACAATAACCTTGATGCAGACTTTAGCACGATAACAGATACCCTGGGTTCAAGCTATTTCATTAGTGGTCAATATGCCAAATACAATACAGATTATGACGATGGAATAGCTGAATTCGGTGGTATAAACCCACGTTACCTGCGAAACCAATTTGCCCAGGATATGCACATCACCAGCCTGCAGGCCGAGCGTACAAAGGCATTTGATAAAATATCAAAACTGGAAGCAGGGGTCAGGTTTAGTAGTGTAGGCAATAGCTCGTATAATCAATTTGCAGCAAGCGACAAACAAATTGGCCTTTATGTAATTGAAGAGACACTATCTAGTAGCTTTAGCTATGAAGAAAACATCTGGGGAGCTTACACAAGTTTTTCTACAAGAATGGGCAAATTACAAATCAACATAGGTGCAAGAGGTGAATGGACAAATTATTCTCTGTTTACAACTGCAGGGAATGGTCAGGATTTTAAGAAAAGTTACTTCAACATTTTCCCCAACCTGCAAATGGAACTTCCTATCAACCAATATAATAAAATCAGCGCATCTTATTCTTCAAGGATTACCAGGCCCCGCTACCAAGCGCTCAATCCTTTTGTTGTATATCAGGATCCATTTACAACTATAGAAGGTAACCCAGCTCTTCTGCCCGAGCGCGCACACGCCTTTGAACTATCTGCTAATCTGAAAAAGACAGCGCTTAAACTTGCCTACACCTATACTACAGATCAACTTACCGCAGCTGCGCTTAGGGGCAAGACTCCTGAAAGTTATGTACTCAAATCTATCAACATCAGCACGGACAAATCTTTCCTGCTATCTTTAACCAGACCGTTTTCTATAGGCAACTGGTGGCAATCTATCAATACGGCAAGCCTCTCCTATGCAAAATCTTTCGATGATCAATATGGATTTGCTATAGGGAAGAGCCGGCCGCAGGTCTATCTATATACTAGCAATACCTTCACCCTGAAGCGTGGGATCAGGCTTCAGCTGCTTACATGGTTTTTTGGCGACCGGTATTATAGTCTTGGGCATAACGAAAAACGATCTATAGTTACCGCTGGCATCGAAAAATCGCTATTGAGTAACAATCTGAAGATTGGGTTTACAGCAAATGATATCTTTAACCGAACTGCATTTGTTGGAGATTATAATGTGGGCAACACTCAAATCAACTATAACCGAGGTTCTGGTAATAATTATTTTAAATTGACAGCTAACTATCGTTTTGGAGGTAGTGAAAGGCCAATTCTACAAAACAACAAGCCATTACAGCCTGAAAACAACAGAGCTAATTAAATATATTATGATTTTTTTAATTATTTCTTCCACACAAGTTTATAATTAGTCTAAATAATATATATTTGCGGCGCACCAGTATTACAACCTTTGTCAGATCATAATCACATAGCTGCCCCGGTCACTTACCTGCGTATCGATACACAAACATTCGAAACGGTATACCATATGTATTTTGAAAAAGTCTATGCGATTTGTTACAATAATATTAGGGAAGTGGAACCAGCCAAAGAAATGGTGCAGGATATCTTTAAGTCGCTATGGGAACGCCGGGCTGACCTGGAACTGGAAAATGTAAATAACTACCTGATCCGCGCCGCAAAATTTAAGGCATTCGAATATATACGCAACAAGGTAAGTCAGCAACAGCATATCTGTCAAAAATATGAAGGCTGCACCTACTCATCAAACTGTACAGAAGAGCACATTCTTTTCAATAATTTAAATGAGAAAGTAAATATCCTGATCGATACGCTTCCCTGCCAATGTAAAAAAGTCTATAAGATGAGCCGTGAAAATGGCCTAAGTAACAAAGAAATTGCTTCCGCCCTGCTGATCACCGAAAGGGCCGTAGAGTACCATATTAGCAAAGCGCTAAGTGTGCTCCGGCTTAAATTAACGGGATATGGAAATTAATTTTCAATCGCACTTACGGTAAGAGGCTAGTTATGCTACTATTATTTATCTAAGTTTGTGAAATATTGCAGCAAGCTTTTACATCAGCAATGAAAATCGATAAAGAACTACTAGAAAAGTACCATACAAAACAATGCACAACGGAAGAATCCGATGCCGTAGAGGAATGGTTATTCTCCGCTGAAAGTGAAGAAACACTGCACCTGCCTGCTGCTGAATCTAAAGTGCTGCATAAACTGGAGATCTGGAAAGAGATCTCAACGGTATTGCCTGTTCCCGATCAATCAGTAAATGTAAAACCTGAACACGTACTGCCAGTTAAGAGGACACTAAAAATGGCTTTCTGGTCTGGCGCTATTGCAGCGTCATTAATTACCGGGGTTGTGGCAACAGTCGCTTATTATTTGATTGCTAATACAGCCGCCCCACTAACTGAATTAGTAGACATTAACAATACTTCACCTGAGAAAGTACGTCATTTTACTTCAAGTGGTTATACAATTGCAGTAGGAACAAATACATCTGCAAGAATAGATAACCTTACTGGTGCGGTAGACTTAAGCGGGAGTATATTAATTTGTCCGAAAAAGGATGTGGAACTTAGTTTTGAAAGTAGCAAAGAAAAAATCATGTTTAAAAAGGGACAAACTTATATCCTGCTTAAAGGTAAGGACGGTAACGACAAAATCCTGATTGTAGATAAAAAAAACCTGATGGACCTTCCTCCTGTTCTCCAAAAGCAAATTATACATGAGTTTGATATCTAAGCCTGCATTGTTCTTCCTGTTGGTTGCCAGCTGTTTTACCTCTTGTAAGGAGCATTTACCGTCAAACAATTACAGCTTATATCTGATGGGGAAAGATGGTAAAGAGTACTTATTAGAAACAACTACACTGGATAGCGGAAGGCTTGTTCCGGAAGAAGATGCTGCAACGCTTAATGCAGAGGTGATAGACAGAAGTATATTGGTAAAAGATGGATTCTATTACCATATGGACAGGAAAGCAGGGAGATTTGTTAAATACGCTATAAAACACAAAATATTTAATCCTGTTGCTGCGCTTCCGCTAAAGAAATTTTCTATAGAAAACTACCACTGGATGGGTGGCGATACCTTATTATTAACAGGATTACAAACGCCTGATTTTGCCCAGGTGAAATATGCGTTGCTCCGCACAGGAGATATGAAATTGCTATCCACTGGAAATATGCAGATCCCAAAACCTTCAGGCAGGTTCGATAATATGTCGGTTGGTTTTGTAAAAACACAAGGCAACCAGCTTTTAGTAGGCTATACTTATCATGAACAGCTTAGTGCATCAGATTACACTACTAGTGATACCACTTATGTAACGGCGTTGACTTATCCTCAGATGAGCGCGGTGCAAACTGATCGGGATATTCGCTCTACTTATCCTGGAGGAGTAAACACAGTACAATCCTCTTCTTTTACTGATGAACATCAGGATTTTTACTTTATGGACTGCCCCGGCATTGCATTGGGAAACAGACCAGAACTGCCTACTGCTATTATGAAGATCAATAGAGGCACTGCAGTACCTGATAAATCTTACTTTTTTAATCTTTCATCGCTGCTGCATAACCATGCTTATGGCATGTGGTATATAGGGAATGGAAAAGCGATTGTGAGAGCAGAACGCAGAGATCTCTTTAAGGGATTAGGCGATCATTATAGTACTGCACATTTTGAGTTTTACGTAATAGATGTGGTTACGCAACAGGTGCTTAAAAAGCTGGAGCTGCCGCTGGACAAAGGAACAAGAAGAGAATGTGTTTTAATTAAGGATGGCATTGCATACATTTCAATCAATTCTTCTACAAAGGGTAACTATATCTGGCTGTATAATATCAAAACAGGTATGCTTAAAAAAGGGCTGCAATTAGCGGGTAACACAGATTATATCCTTCGAATAGACCGGCTTAGATAATTTTTTATGTTTTTTATATTTTCCACCTTCGGGAAATACAGAGTTGTGCTACTTACAGTATAAATACACAACTTAAAAACAGATGTTATATAGAAATTTTCTACTCCTCATTTTATTAAGCGTGTGGTCTTCCAGTACCTACGCGCAAAATCCGGCTTTTCTCTCTGGTTACGTCAAAGAAGGCAAATCGCCTGTGGCCGGAGCTACAGTAGTTTTAAAGGGTACCAAATCGGGTACAACAACCGATGCAAATGGTTACTATGAACTAAAGGGGCTATCGCCAGGGTCGTATAGTTTGGTTATTTCCTATACAGGATATACTACTTCCACGACTAAAATCACACTCAAAGCACAGGAAAAACAATCGGTTAATATTAATTTGGCCGATGACCAGAAACAGCTGAGTAATGTAGACATTCACGGAAAAACAAAAACACAGGAAATTAAAGAATCTGGTTTTGCGGTGAATGCAATTGACACAAAGAAGTTTGCAAATACTACGGCCGACCTTAATCAGATTTTAAACCGCAGTACGGGGGTAAGGATCCGTGAGCAAGGTGGATTAGGTTCCGATTTTAAGTTCTCTATTAACGGATTGTCTGGTAAACAGGTGAAGTTTTTCATTGATGGCATCCCGATGGATGTAATGGGCAGCGGCATGTCGCTCAACAATATCCCAGTTAACCTTGCAGAACGCCTGGAAGTATTTAAAGGGGTGGTGCCGGTAAATCTAGGTGCAGATGCTATGGGTGGTGCAGTGAATGTGGTAACAAACCAAAAGGTCAGCAATTACCTGGATGTAAGCCATAGTTATGGATCGTTTAACACTAACCGATCTGCATTAACCGGACAGATAGTTGATAAAAAAACAGGGATTATCGTTAAGGCAAGTGGCTTTTTGAATGCATCAGATAACAATTACAAGATGAGAGATGTAGATGTGGTGACTGGTGGACTTAGAGAGGGTAATTTTATACCTGATTTGAACGGCACTGAATATAAAGTTGCCGATGCAAAACGTTTCCACGACAATTATTTCTCTGCATTGGGTCAGCTGGAAGCAGGTATAACAAACAAAAAGTGGGCAGATGTTTTGTTTATCGGTGGCGGATACAATGAAGTGCGCCAGGACCTGCAAACAGGATTTGACCAGAAAACAGTTTACGGTAAGGTAAAAAGAAGCAGTAATGCTAAAAGCATGACTTTACGTTACAAGAAAGATAACCTGTTTACCAAAGGATTAAGTCTGAGTGCTTTCGCGGCCCGTTCAAAAGATACTTACAAAACGACGGACACCCTTTTTGGAAAATACAACTGGGATGGTACCTGGTTTGAAAGTGGTTACACAGAAATGGGCAAAAGTGTGAAGACTGTTGGCATCATCAAAAGACCTCGTACCTATGCGATGGCTAATGTGAGTTATGTGATCAACCCGCAACACTCACTTAATCTGAATTATACACTAGATCATTTAAAGAACGAAAGTTATAATGAATTGCAGGTGCAAAGCGATAGTTTGCCAGGTAAAGTGAACAAACAAATTGTAGGTTTAGCTTATCAGCAGGATTTGCTGGATGGCAGATTGGTGAACACATTCTTTGGTAAATTTTACAACCTTGGATTAGATCGTGCTAAATACATCAACCGTGTTTTAGTTGGTCAGGATACTACTTCGAGTAACTTAGGTTATGGTGTAGCTTCAAGATACAGACTGACCAAAGGATTAGGTCTTAAGGCATCTTACGAACATGCTTACCGTTTACAGGAAGCAGAAGAAGTGTTCGGTGACGGATTAAACTTACAAGGAAATCCTGATCTGAAGCCTGAAAGCAGTGATAACATCAATCTGGGTGCATTTTATAACTTTAACGTTAATAAACATGCTTTTTATATTGAAGCATCGGGTTTTTACCGTAATGCTAAAGATTTCATTTTCCCAGTACCTGATGTACGTTCCAATTTACTGAAAAATGAGAACCAAAGCAGCGTCCGCATTACAGGTTTTGAATCTGAAGCGCGATACAGTTATGATCAGCTGCTTTCTTTTACGATAAACATGACCTACCAGAATGCGATTAATACCACAAAATCGGGTCAAACAGAATCGTATTACGTAGAAGGTACTTATAAAAACAAAATCCCTAACCAACCCTGGCTATTTGGAAATGCCGACCTCAGTATTGGAAAGAACAATTTACTTGGAAAGGATACACGTTTACAGTTTAACTGGTTTACACAATACATCAACTGGTTTTATCTGACTTGGGAAAGTAAAGGGAACCCGAATGGAAAATCTGATATCCCTACTCAGTTTGTACAAAATGCCTCATTGAGTTATTCCATGAAAAACGGCCGATATAATCTATCAGGCGAATGCAGAAACCTGACCAATCAACTGACATATGATAACTTTAAGCTGCAAAAGCCAGGAAGATCTTTCTCTGTTAAATTCAGATATTTTATCCAGTAAACTACTTATAATAGCCAAAAGCTCATTTAAAAAAATACCATTAACATGAAATTATTAATAAATATCCCCATAAAACTCCTCTTCATCTTAACTCTGCTTTTTACGATTAGCGGATGCGAAAAAAGAGATATCGGTCAGGTAGAAGAAGGAACGCAATATTCAGCAATCCTATGCGTAGGCAGCTGGCCAAATACAGCTTATTATATATCCAGTATCCCCTCCCTTACTAGTGGTACGATCAGTTTAAAGGGGAATGGCGCTGAAATGACCGGAAAGGTGTATGCACAGGATGTGATCCAGCGGGATGGCTTTTATTACCACGCTAATGCTGGCAGCGGCCGTCTGGGGAAATACCATGTGGAAAACGGGGTGTTATTAATTGATAAAGAGATACCTTTCTCTTGGTTAAACTGGAGCTCCTATACTTGGGTAGATAGCAATACCCTGGTGATCTTTGGAGAAGGAAAAGGCGAAGCACGATATGCGATTATAAAGGTCGACAAAATGACTATTGTTACAGGAAAGCTAACGTTAAACGCCATTCCTTCTGGTTTCCAAGCTTACATGATCGGTTTTGCAGAGTACAGGGATAATAAAGTATTTCTTGGCTACGGCTATTCAAATACAGATTTCAGCAATTATCCAAACATGCCTGTTTACCAACAAGCTTTGGTAGCAGTAATCGATTATACAACTATGCAGGTAGAAAAATCGCTGGAAGACACACGTACCACAGGTTTTGGAGGTTCTGACGTTTATGCACGCTCGTCTTTCATTGACGAAAATAACGACATCTATTTTATCAGCGACCCTGTTGGAGGTTACGACTATTTATCGCCCTCTGTCATGTACCGCATTAAAAGTGGCACTACAGAAATTGATCCTGGTTATTTCTTCAACTACTCTGCAGTTACTAACCAGGAAAAGGCACCTGCGGTGTGGTACATCGGTAACGGAAAAGCAATTATACGCTCCCGCATAAATGGGCAGTCGATAGACACTGACCACTATTATTGCCTAATTGATGTAAAATCCGGTGCTTTGATTAAAAAGCTAGATCTCCCTGTGGATAAAGGTGAGCGGATGGTCAACGCTGTAATTGTTGAAGATGGCAAAGCTTTCATTGCAGTAAACGCGGCAGACAGAGATTACATCTGGCAATACGATCCTGCTACGGATAAGCTGACTAAAGGTGTTGAATTTGTTGGTGGGATAGACTATATCCTGCGCATCGAGAAATTAAAATAATAATCCAAACTGAAAGATGACGTTTAAAAAGATAAATGCCTGGTTTCATTTGTGGATTGGCCTCGCTTCGGGATTGGTAGTACTGATCCTGGGCCTTACCGGTTGTGCCCTGGTATTTGAGCAGGAACTAAAAGGCTTCAGCTCACCGTGGCTGCATGCGGATAACCCCAAAGAACGCGGAACAGCGTTGTTGCCTTCGGTCTTGTACGGCTCGGTAGAAAAAGCCCTACCGGGGATGGAGATTGAATCGGTATGGTATTACGGTAAAAACCGGACTGCACAGTTTGGCGTTCATGGATCTGATTCTACAGTATATGTAAATCCATATACTGCCGAGGTGGTTGCCATCGCACATCGCGAAGATTTATTCCAGTTTTTTAAAGATGGTCATTATTACCTATGGATGCCCGAGAAAATCGGGCACCAGGTAGTAGGCTGGGGAACCTTTATTTTCTTCTTTCTACTAATTAGCGGTCTCATTTTATGGTGGCCTCAGAAATGGAATAAAAAAGGTAAAGAGCAAGCATTTACCATAAGGATGAAAGCTAAGTTTAAGCGCATAAATTATGATCTGCATAATGTGCTGGGGTTTTATTCTATTATTATTGCCCTGCTTTTTGCCTTTACCGGATTAATGATGAGCTTTTCCTGGTTTAACAAAAGTGCTTATTGGCTGGCTGGCGGAGAAAATAAACCACGGATCACTGCATTGTCGGATACGATAGCGAATCCAAACAACCTGACCCATCAAAAGATGCTGCAACAAGTAGATAAAGCTTACCTGATGGGGATAAACGAAATTGGAGAGCATAATGCTGATGAAATTATCTTGCATTTCCCAGAAAAAACCGCGGACCCGATTTATCTCTGTACAGATATGTATAAGGGCAGCTGGCGGGATGTATACCTGGACCAGTTTACGCTGAAACAACTACCTGGCTCTAATAACAGATTACGTGACGAGGATTTAGCTTCCTGGATTCGAAGATCTAATTACGGTCTCCATGTGGGAGCTATTGGTGGCTTGACTACCAAGGTCTTATTTTTTATCGCTAGTCTAATTTGTGCAAGTTTACCAGTTACCGGATTTTATATCTGGTGGGGTAAAAAGAAGAAGGGCTTAAAAAAGAACAAGAAAGCCCAACCACAATTGATGACCATTTAACACAACCATGATGATCCGATACTTTGAAATGACAGGGCGTTGCCTTGTTGCAGGGATAGTTTTGTCCCTACTCTTCCTTTTTAGCTTATACCTTTCTCCTGCCTCTGCTCAATCCCAAGGCAATATCAAAGGGAAGATCCAGACTACCGATGGCGGCGCTTTACCCTATGCCTCTATCCGTTTGCAAAAAGAAGACGGAGCATTGATAAAAGGAACGATGACTGATACCCTTGGGCAGTTTTCGCTAATCGAGGTGCCCCATGGCGAGTATGTACTGCAGGTAAATACAGTGGGATTTATAACCCATCAATCAAAGATCTTTAGTTTATCAGGAAAACAGAATTCTATTGTACTGGGTACAATTACCCTAATCGAAGATGCCATGACACTCGGCGGAGTTACGATCCGGGGCCAGAAAAGATTGATTGAACAGACTATTGACAAAACGGTTATGAACATTGAGAACAGTATCCTCGCTGAAGGTAATACTGCACTAGAACTCCTGCAAAAAGCACCAGGCGTAACCGTGGGTGAAGATGGCCAGGTATCCCTAAAAGGCAGGCCCAATGTTCTCGTGATGCTCAATGGTAAATCTACCTATTTGTCGCCCAAAGAATTAAGCACCTTACTAAAGGGTACTAATTCTGCTTCCATTGCTAAAATAGAGATTATGAGTAATCCATCTGCTAAATACGATGCCTCGGGAAATGGAGGTATTATCAACATCCAGCTGAAGAAAAACATGGCTACAGGATTTAATGGTACCGTAACCGTAAATGGGGGCCGCAGCAGGAACGCGCGATATGGTAGCGGAGTAAACCTTAACTACCGAAGCAATAAGGTAAATATCTATGGCAGTTATGATTATGCATATCGCGGCGAAACAGAATACCTTGATTTTGTCAGACGTTTTTATGATTCTGGTATTGCAGCCGGGCAAGCAAGCAGGACATCAAACCAGCATACAGAAACTAATGAACCTTTACATACCAATAATTTCAGGATCGGATTGGATTATGATTTGAACACCCATAATTCTATCGGCTTCTTAGTAAATGGAAATATAGGTAATTATACACACGACAGTCAGACTGGTAATGTGCTGACAAATACTTCGGGGAAGCTGTTAAGTAATATGGCGACCACTAATTATGATGAACAGCATTGGAAAAACCTGACATACAATGCGAATTACCGGCACAAGTTTGAGAAGGAAGGCCGCGAGCTATCTGCCGATGCCGACTTTGCGAGTAATAGCTTTACTTCGCGGCTTAACCTCAATACGGTTACCCTCGCTATGGCAGAAGGACAAGCCAATACTGCGCTTACCCGTAAAGGTTATGTACCGGCGGTAACGGATGTGTACTTAGCAAAGATTGATTATACTGACCCGCTGACTAAAACGTTAAAATTTGAGACAGGCCTGAAGAGCAGTTATACCACTTCAGACAATAACCTTAGATATGATCTTTTAACTAATGGTAATTGGGTGTATGATGCTACAGGCAGTAACCACTTTACTTACAAAGAGCAAATTCATGCAGGTTATCTTAATTTTAACAAAGAGTTTAAAGGCCTCAGTATACAGGCAGGTCTCAGAGGTGAATATACACATACGGAAGGTCACCAGATTACTACCGACTCACTGATTACCCGCAGCTATTTCCAGCTTTTCCCGAGTGTGTTCCTGAACAAGCCTTTAGGTGCAGACCACCAGTTGCAACTGGCTTATAGCCGCCGTATCGAGCGCCCGGATTATGGCGACCTGAACCCGTTTCGCGTATTTCGTGATCCTTTGCTGTTTTACCAGGGAAATCCATTCTTAAAGCCTGAACTCGTAAACACCTTTCAGCTGAGCCACAGTTTTAAAGGAAAATATACCACCGCTCTAAGTTATAACCGTACCCGGGATGTAATGACATGGGTAAACGGACAAATTGATTCTTTGAATACTACTTTTGAGATGCCGCAGAATTTAAACCAACTAATTAATTATGGGATCAGCTTCACTGCATCTACTACATTTTTTGAGTGGTGGACAGGTACACATTTCGCTAATCTATACCGTAATGAATATAAGGGGACAGTAGAATCTGGCGCTTTTAATAACAAGACTACTAGTTATAGTTTTAACTCGCAAAATACATTTAAATCAGGTAAAGGCTATACAATGGAATTAAGTGGGTTATATTACTCCGGCTCGGTATATGGTATTGCCAGATATAAAGGAAATTATATGATATCTACCGGAGTGCAAAAAACAATTTTCAAAGAAAAAGGGAACCTCAAATTGATGGTCAATGATATTTTTCAAAGTAACCGCTATCAGGAATCTACCTTATTCCAGCATATAGACATGAATACAGATAAGCGTCCGGATAGCCGTAGAGTAATGTTATCATTCTCCTATCGTTTTGGGAATCAGAATATCCAGAAAAAAGAAAGAAAAACAGGCAGCGAAGAGATCTCAAACAGAGTTAAAGGCGGCGGGTAATTCAATTATTGAAAATATCCGCCCAATGCTATAAAATCCTTAATATTGCTGCCAAGACTGTTTGAAAACAATATTAAGCGAATTACATATATGAACTGGAATAAATTACTTTCCGCAAAAAGATGGGGAAGTCCGGCTGTTCAGAACCAGCATGACGATCAGGAAACCGCAAGGTCACAATTCCAGCGCGATTACGATAGATTAATTTTTTCATCCCCTTTTAGACGGCTACAGAATAAGACACAAGTGTTCCCTTTGCCTGGAAGTGTTTTTGTACATAACAGGTTAACACATACACTTGAAGTAGCCAGTGTAGGACGCTCCCTTGGCAGGATCTTTTACAACCAGTTTAAAAAAGATAACCCTGAACTGGATAATGAATTTCCGCTGATCAGCGAAGTAGGTAACATTGTTGCTTCGGCTTGCCTGGCGCATGATTTAGGTAATCCTGCATTTGGCCATTCTGGTGAAGCTGCCATTTCCCGGTACTTTACCGATGGCGATGGTAAATCTTACCAGAACGATGTAACCGAAGAACAGTGGCGTGATTTAATCAGCTTTGAAGGGAATGCAAATGCCATCAGGATTTTAACACATCCCTTCAAAGGTAAAGGCCATGGTGCCTTTGCCCTAACCTATTCTACTTTGGCTGCAATTGGAAAATATCCATGTGCGGCAATAGCTGGTGGCGTTAAAGGCCAATTACATAGAAAGAAGTATGGATTTTTTCAAGCTGAGCAGGAAACTTACAGAACAATTGCAGAGGAATTGGGAATTGAAAAAGAGTGTGATTCACCGCTGATTTATAAAAGGCATCCCCTGACTTTTCTGGTAGAAGCTGCAGATGACATCTGCTATAATATCATTGATTTAGAAGATGCGCATCGTTTAAAAATCCTTAGCTTTAATGAGGTCAGGGATTTATTGTTGCCTTTATGCAACGATCCAAATATTGACGCACGTTTTGAACGTGAAAATTACGATGATGATGCTAAGGTTAGCCTAATGAGAGCTAAAGCAATCAACACCCTGATATGGGAATGCTCCAATACCTTTTACCGGAACCAGCAGTTGATACTCGACGGAATGTACAATAATAGTTTAACCGATGATATTCCAGCACAATATATTCCGGCATGGAAAAATATCGAGAAAATTTCCATTGAAAAGATTTATAACTCCTCCTCAGTGATTCAAAAAGAAGTAGCGGGTTATAAAGTAATGGCAGGCTTACTGGAAGAATTTGTTCCCGCGTTATTGCATAACAATACTCATTATTATAAAAAATTAGTACAGCTGATCCCCCGGCAATTTCATACAGAAAACACAGATACCTATTCCAAGATCCTGAGTGTACTTGATTTTGTATCGGGAATGACGGATTTGTATGCAGTAGAAATGTATAGTAAAATTAAAGGTCTTTCGTTTCCATCCTTAAACTAAATCTGCAGCTACCTTGCGCTAATAAAGATAAAATCCTACATTAGGTTAGTAGACACCAACTATAAACCATTCTCAATCCAATTAACTATGGCGGAAAACACATATGACGCAATTGTCATAGGGTCGGGCATCAGCGGGGGCTGGGCGGCAAAAGAATTAACTGGTAAAGGCTTAAAAACGCTGATGCTGGAAAGGGGTAGAAATTACGAGCACATTAAAGATTATAAATACGGGACCAAGCAACCCTGGGAGTTTGAACACAGGGGCAGCACGACTAAGGAGCAACAGGAAAAATATCCAGTCATACATCGCGGCTGGGCAGCTAATGAAGCGGTAATGGACTGTTGGGCCAATGAGCAGGAAAATCCGTATACAGAAGTAAAACCTTTTACCTGGTGGCGAAGTTACCAATTGGGCGGCCGCTCTACGTTATGGGGCAGGCAAAGTTATCGGTGGAGCGACTTCGATTTTGAAGCTAATGCTAAAGAAGGCTGGGCGATCGACTGGCCTATACGTTATAAAGATATCTCTTCATGGTATGATTATGTAGAGAAGTTTGCTGGTATCAGTGGTGCTAAAGACGGCCTGGCTCATTTACCGGATGGGCATTTCCTACCCCCTGTAAGTATGAACGTAGTGGAAAAAGATGTGGCCAGCCGGCTAAAAAAACATTATAAAGAAAAGCGGCATTTGATCAATGGCCGCGTGGCAAACTTAACCGAAGCTATCCCCGGACGTACGAAATGCCAGTTTAGAGACCGTTGCTGGGAAGGTTGCCCATTCGGCGGTTATTTTAGCACACAATCTTCTACTTTGCCAGCTGCTGTGGCAACGGGTAACCTGACAGTACGACCATGGAGTATTGTTACGCGCATCATTTACGATAAGGATAAAAAGAGAGCTACAGGAGTAGAAATTCTAGATGCAGAAACAAATCAGACTTATACTTATAATGCAAAAATAATATTCTTAAACGCATCCAGTTTAAATTCTGCATGGGTATTGATGAATTCTGCAACTGATGTTTGGGAAGGTGGTTTAGGGAGCAGCAGCGGTGAGCTGGGACATAATATTATGGACCACCATTATAATTTAGGTGCTTCGGGTAATATTGAAGGGTTTGAAGAGCATTTTGTATATGGACGAAGGCCTACAGGATTTTATATTCCCCGCTTTACTAATCTTTATGGAGATAAGCGCGATTTTACGCGCGGTTTTGGTTACCAGGGCAGTGCGAGCAGGGATTCGTGGAGCAGGGAAATTGCCGAGCTCAATATTGGCGGCGAGTTTAAAGATGCGCTAACCCAACCTGGTAAATGGAATATTGGCATGACGGGTTTTGGCGAAATCCTTCCCTATCACGAAAACAAGATTACACTGGATACCAATCGAAAAGACAAATGGGGATTACCTATTTTATCAATGGATGCAGAATTAAAAGATAATGAGAAAAAAATGCGTATCGCAATTACTATGGAAGCGGCGAATATGCTGGATGTGGCAGGCGTAAAAAATATACATACCTGGGATAGCGGACATGCCATGGGACACGGGATCCATGAAATGGGAACGGCCAGAATGGGAGACGATCCCAAAACATCTGTGCTTAATCAGCATAACCAGGTTTGGGATGCTTTAAATGTTTTTGTTACCGACGGTGCCTGTATGACCTCTTCTGCTTGTGTAAACCCATCGTTAACTTATATGGCGCTTACAGCAAGGGCATGTGACTTTGCATTTAATGAATTGAAAAAGGGAAATCTTTAAATTATTAAATATGGACAGGAGAACAGCAATTTCCAGGGTTGCCATCATATTAGGCGGTACTATCATTGGGGCAGACTTATTTATAGGTGGTTGTAAAAGTGATCTGCAGGGCCAGCCTATACTTAGTGAAGCCCAGATCGGCTATTTAAATGAAGTGGCAGAAACGATTCTTCCAAAAACTGCGGCATCGGACGGTGCAAAGGCGGCAAATGTTGGCGTCTTTATGAAAACTATGGTAAGAGATTGCTATTCTGCTGAAAACCAGCAAATATTTTTCACTGGTTTAGAAGAGCTGGAAGAGCTTTGTAAGAAAACACAGGGCAAAGGATTTTTAAGTTGTAGTGCAGCAGAAAAGCATCAACTGCTCCTTAAACTGGATACTGCAGTTAAAGAAGACAAGAAAAAGAATGATCTGCTGCAGCAAAAAGAAGCAGACAAAGAAAAGGCATCCCAGGCAAGCGGTAAACCTAACTACATCAAAAAAATGCCCCCTACTCCCTATTTCACCATGATCAAACAACTGACTTTGCTGGGTTATTTTACTTCAGAAATTGGTTATAAAAGTTTGGGTTACGTTCCCGTACCTGGTCATTATGATGGAAATGTGATCAAAAGTGTAAAGGCGTAACGATAATCTTATTTTTTTATAATTGCAGAAAAAATATATCGGGTTAATGATTAGATTTGTGCCCGATGTTGAACAAGGTAATTGTATTTATTTTACTTGGTTGCGTGATCAGTACTTACTTTTCACGGGACTTTGCCGTGGCCAGCTTCGAGCTGAACCAAAAATACATTGCAGCGCAGCTTTGTAAAAACAAAGACAGACCGTGGATGCACTGTAACGGACGCTGCTACCTAATGAACAAAGTGAAACAAGCGGAGGAGAATGAAAAAAAACAGGCAAATAAAGAGTTGCGGACCAGTTTGCAGATCACCTGGTTTATCAATTTTTCTAGTCCGCTGCAAAAGTCTTATTTAAAGGATGCTATTGCGCAACGCTTTAAAATCCATTACCGTTATAACTACACCAATCAATACAACTCTTCTATATTCAGACCGCCAAAGTTGATCACTATAGCTTAGTCAGCATAATTGACTGACACCCCTATTCTTTTTAATTAATTGATCACGATTACAGGCTGCTGATGGCAGCAATTACTGTAGTCAATTTTGGCTATATGCATTTAAATTATCACCCGTTACGCAAATTAACAGGGCAACTTCACCTATGGCTGGGAATGGCTTCTGGTCTGGTAATTATGATAGTGGGAATTACTGGCTGCATCTATACTTTTATTGATGAGATCAGGCCCATCGTTTACCGCGACAGGATTTTCATTGACCCACCTAAAGCCAATCAGAAAATGCTGCCGCTGCAGAAATTAAAAGCTACAGCACAGCAGGCACTGAATAAGAAGGTGCCCTTGATGGATATAGAAATATTCACAGACAGAAAACATACCATGGTATTCCGTTATCGGAACAGAGACGACAATGCCAATCTGTATACCAATTACTTTATCAATTATGATAAGGTTTATCTTAATCCGTATACCGGTAAAATTATTAAAGTGGAAGATACCAAATGGGAATTCTTTAATGTAATTGTAATGCTCCACTGTACACTGCTGCTTGGTAATGCAGGCAAGCAAATCATTACCTGGTCTACGGTTATTTTTATCTTTTTACTCTTTTCAGGTCTGCTCTTGTGGTGGCCAAAAAATAAAGCCGCATCAAAGAAGCGCTTTAATTTTAAATGGAAACCCACTACTGCCTGGAAAAGGAAAAATTACGACCTGCATCAGATCTTAGGCTTTTATATCTTCATTATTGCTTTTTTTGTAGCCCTCTCTGGTCTGTCCATGATCTTACCTAAGGTCGATTCATCAATTCAATATCTTACTAATCTTGGGCAGACTGGTCAGCAGCAATCAATGACACATACCAGCCATATGGGTGGCCATGTAAATGAAGTCCAGGAGAGCAGTGGAAGTTTAAATGAAATCGCCGACCATGCTGCTTCGATAAATCCCAATTCGATGAAATACAGGGTTTTTACACCAAAAAATGCAACAGATCCACTAATCATCAAAAATTACAAAGACCAAAGTAGTCATTACCCGTATTTACAAGATCACTATAGTCAATCTACGGCACGCCATACATCCACCACCTACTTTTCAGACTTGTCTGCAGGTGCAAAGGTACATGAAGTTACCTACGACATCCATGTGGGTGCATTATTAGGTGTCCCGGGGAAAATCCTTGTCTTCTTTACCAGTTTAATCACAGCCAGCTTGCCAATCTCCGGATTATTTATCTGGATAGGCCGCAGGAAAAAAAATATAAAATAACATGAAATTTTGGTTTATACCACTACTCCTATTGCTTTGTTTTCAAACAAATGCGCAAACAGCAGACTCTTTGAAAAAAGCCCCCTCCACACGGTCTAAAACTATTAAACATAATCGTGCCACCGATTCGCTCCAATACAAAACAAACGACTTATCGGAAGTTAGTATTACTTCCAGATATAACAGAAAATACCTCATCAAGGATTTGTCCAAAACACTGCGTATAACTACACCACTGCTTAACCTCCCGCAAAATATACAAGAGATAGGGAAAGAAGTAATTGCAGATCAGGCAGTGATTAACCTCTCTGATGGTATTACAAGAAATGTAAGCGGGGTGATCAGGCAGGAAATATCCAACAACCTCGGTCCGTTCCTTTTTATGCGTGGCGGACTAGTGTCAACGCTTAGAAATGGAATAGATCTTACGCCAATCTACCGCGGTCCGGTACCTGAGGATGCTGCTATAATTGAGCGGATAGAATTTATCAAAGGGCCATCCCTGTTCATGAATAGCATTGGTGATCCTGCGGGAACTTTCAATGTGGTGACTAAACAGCCAACAGGGAGCGCACATTATTCGGCAAATGTTATGCTGGGCAGCTATAATTTTTACAGGGCGGCAGTGGATCTGGATGGCATATTAGACAAAAAAGGAAAACTGCAGTACCGTTTAAATGCTATGGGCATGAAATCCGATGGATTTGTAAAATATGACTTTAACAATCGTTTTTTGATTTCGCCCGTACTTAAATACCAAATCAATGACCATAGTGACCTTACTGCAGAATATACTTATCAGCGATTTAGTTATGGATTAATGAGCCCGATAGTTATGACACCAAATGGATTTGGGACACTGCCGAAGGATTTTACAATTTCTGAACCCAGTTTAGATTCTTATGGGCCGACAGATCAAAATATAAACTTAACCTATAAACATAGGTTTAGTGATAATTGGAGCTTCACGTTAAAAGGTGGATTTATGCAAAATGATAATGATGGTGCTTATTTATGGGTTACGGGCGTGAACAAGGCTAATCCGCAAGTATTACTAAGAAACCCTAAATACGACCTTACCCGTTCCATTGTATATTCTGAACAAGCCTATGTAAATGGAAATATAAAAACAGGCATTTTATCCCATCAGTTATTAGCCGGAATAGACATCAATCAGAAGAGGTTTTTAGCCGACAGTTATATAGAATATGACAAACAAGCTGACGGATCACTGACCAACTATCCCTTGGATGTAAACAACCCGTTATATGGCGCTGCAGTGCCAAACTATGAAGATCCCAAAAATGTGGAAAATGGGAATACCAAACAGACAATAAATTATACATCGCTTTATGCACTTGATGAAATCAGTCTAGCAAATGATAAACTTAAACTTACTTTCGGTGCAAGGTTCACTAACGCTCAAACACACAATAGTGTCTCAGGAACAGTCTCCAATTCATCTAATAGTGTTTTTACTCCCCGTTTCGGGTTAAGCTATAGTATAAACAAGGTATTATCGTTTTATTACCTGACTGATCAAACCTTTACACCACAAGCCGGTACCACAGCACCATCGGCAAACGGTACCGGAAGTGTAGCGGTAGACCCTAAAAAGGGTATGCTACATGAGGTTGGTTTAAAAAAGGACTGGTTAGAGGGAAAATGGAACACCACATTATCAGTTTATTATCTTAAGCGCGCTGGAGTGTTGGCGGCTGATCCTGACAACAATGCTTATTATACACAAATTGGTAAAAGTACATCTAAAGGAATAGATTTCGACCTAAAAGGACGAATTGTTAAGGGTTTAAATGCAGTGATTAACTATGCGTACAATGACTCTAAGATAGTTAACGATGTAAACAAATCACTGATTGGAACCCGGACGCCACTTTTTGTTAGGCATATCCAGAACACTTGGCTAACCTATGATTTTCCTTTCCAGGCATTGGAAGGATTTGGGATTTCTATGGGTTACCAATACCTTAATGGCAGAGGCGGCAGATATAGTACTGCTACACCGTATCAAATTCCTGATTATTTTAAAGTAGATGGTGGAATAAGATGGGCAAATAAGAAGGTCAGTGTAAATATGATTTTAAATAACCTGCTTAACAAAAATCTTATTGGTACCCCTTGGCTAAGGAATGGATTATATTACTGGATCCCCCAGGCACCATCTAATGTGCGCTTTTCAATAGGGTATAATTTTAAATAGCCATACAACTGGCTAGCCATAATAGTATTAGGCTATTGGAACGTATAATATATATATGTTCCAATAGCCTAAATTGCTAATAGCCAATATTTTTTAAAATGTCAGCTACCACTGCGTCCTAACCTACTGTCTTGATATTTTTCAACTGACGAAAATTAAAAAATGTAAAATTCAATTGTCGTGAAATTATATTATATTGTAGTTAGGATTTAACCTATAAAAAACAGTCCTGCCAATGAAATAAACAATAAACGGCACAAAAAAAAACTAACCAAATATTATTATAACCTAAACCAGTATGAAAAAAAGTCTAATATTAAAGGGCTGTGCCTTGCTATGCATAGCCGCGTTCTCTTTTAAAAATGAGTCCGTCAGCGCATGGGTAACTACACCCGACCGCAGTAAGCTTTTACAAGTTCAGCCAAATCTGCCCTTCGACGCAGATGTGGGCACTAAGGCAGCTACCAGAAAATTTGATTGGATTGTAAATGCAGATGGAAAAATTTCTTTCAGGGGAAACAACGGGCTGTTTATCTCTTCAAAAAATGGTGCGAACGCCATAACCTGCACCAACACATCCACTTCGGGATGGGAAGCATTTAGTTTAAACTAAAAACTTAGAAAAATGAAAACGATAGTCATCAGCCTGCTAGCAGGCTTCAGCCTCTTTAGCGGCTGTAAAAAAGACATTAAAAATACTGAAGAAGCAAACAACAAAACCAATACTGGTCCACGTGCATTAACCTACCAACTGCAATGGTCTGATGAATTTAATGGCACTGCTGTTAATACCACCAATTGGGCCTTTGAAACTGGCGGGGGCGGATGGGGTAATAACGAGCAAGAATACTATCAATCGCAAAATGCCACCGTAGCTAACGGCAACCTTGTTATCACCGCCAGAAAAGAAAATGTAGCTGGCCTCCCCTACACCTCCGCCAGGCTTATCACTAAAGGGAAAAGAGAATTCACCTATGGCCGCTTTGAAGCCAGGATTAAGTTACCACAGGGACAAGGACAATGGCCGGCATTTTGGATGCTTGGTGCCAACATCAGCACTGTACCCTGGCCTGGTTCCGGTGAGATTGACATTATGGAAAACACCAATACTTCTAACACAGTATTAGGTACCATGCACTGGTTTAATACCTCTTATAGCTATTATGGAGGAAATACCAGTACAACTCCAACAAATTACCATATTTATCGCGTAGACTGGACGCCTACAGCAATTACCTGGTTTGTAGACGGGGTTCAGTTCCATACCGGAAATATTGCAAATAATATCAATGGCACAGAAGAATTTCACAGACCATTTTTCTTGCTCCTTAATTTAGCTGTGGGCGGAAACCTGCCTGGGCAAACTATTGACGAAAGCCGTTTACCAGCTAGTATGTATGTAGATTATGTTAGAGTTTACCAGCTTACCGAAGGTGCTGCCGCACCTATCGGGCAGGTAATATCCCTAAAAGGTTTTAATAACCAGTTTGTAAGTGGTGAAAATGGAACTGCCCCGATGTGGTGCAACAGAGTTACAGCAGGCGACTGGGAAAAATTTACTGTAATAGATGCTGGAAATGGAAAGATCGCCTTAAGAAGTATGGGTAAATATTTATCTTCGGAAAACGGCACAGCGGCAATCACTTGCAGCAGAACAACAATTGGGGACTGGGAGAAATTTGACTGGGTAGTAAACCCGGACGGGAAAATATCCTTAAGAGGCAATAACAGCAAATACATCTCCTCAGAAAACGGCACCATTGCAATGACATGCGATAGAACCTCAGTTTCGGGGTGGGAAGCTTTCTCTACACAATAAGATCCAAAATCGAATCACCATGAAACCCTGTCTTTGTATCCTTTTCTCAATTTGGTTACCCTATATCGTACATGGACAATCATCTCGCCTCAACAAAGATAAATTTACTATAGCTATTTATGGGGATTACCTGCGGGAAGACCTGCAATGGTCGATTGCCGGAAACAGTAACGGCCAGAACCCTAATGTGTTGTCAGAGTTAAAGTGGAAGGATTTAAAGCTAAGAGGTGCCGGGCTGGATATAAATATAGCAATCCTGCACGGCATCTACTTTAGCGGCAGCTACCACACGGCAACTATTTACTCTGGTTATGCTACCGACACAGATTATGGTGAGGACAATAAAAAATCCCCTACTTATCAAGCCATTGTAAATAGTGACAAAGGCCGTACCTATAGTTATTTTGCTGGTCTGGGTTACAAGTATAGCATCTACTCTATATTGAATATATTTCCTTATGCAGGATATAGCAAAAATAAGCAGTCCTTATTTTTAAAAGAATCCAATATTGAATTACTGGAAGGAGAAAAAAAACTAAATAGTAGTTACCAGACAAATTGGGCAGGACCGTTAATTGGATTAGCTATTGATGCACCATTAAAAAGCTGGTTTTCTATTCAGGCAGATTTTTCCATTGCCCGGCTTGCTTATACAGGGTTAGCAGATTGGAACATGATTGATTCATTTGCACATCCCCTAAGCTTCAAGCATAAGGCAAATAGTTATCAAAATAATATCAATTTAAAGATTGACTTTAAGGTAGTCCTGAAAATTACCATCTTTTTAAAAGGGGAATATATCCATGCAGAAACAGGTAAAGGTACAGACCAGCTTTTCCTTAATGATGGCCATACTTTACATTCTCAATTTAATGGAGCGGAAAGGAATAATAAGGGTATTGCGCTAGGGGTTTGCTATCGCCCGGTTTTGTAATTTTTATATTTTACGATTTGGTCATTTATAATTTTTGGTGATAAAGAATGAAAATACCGGACTAAGTTTGGTACGTAACTTTCAAATGTCAGATAACGGCTCCTATTACTTTCGTATTCCTCTATTTTTTTCTCCAATAATGGAATTAATACACATTTGTAAGTATCAATATGGATTTCCCTTAAACTCTCTGCCTCTTTATAGTCCTTCCTTGCAACAGCAACTCGAATCTCTCCTAATCTTACTAAGTGCTCAATTACAGTCACATACCAATCACCAATGTAATTTGGTGCTAGTATTTCTTGTAGCTCTTTGGTATAGAAGAGTGAATCTGCTTTAATTTCAGAGGTGTATTTTTCTAGTATTGGGTTAACAAAAGAGTGTGCAACCTCGTGAGAGAAAATCATCTTCGTAACTTCCGGGTTGTTAAATCCAAATTGTTTATACAGAGATAAATTATTTTGAAATGGCACCATTTTACTAGAGCTGACTATCATAGAAGGAATTTTACCATTCGGTGATGAAATTTGAGGCCCGAATCCCCTGTAACTATCTTCTCCAGGGGTAATAGGCATTGCAGGAGAAATATATAGTTCATATGCCGTAAATTCCTGACCGTACCATTTCTCCATAAATTGAAATGACGACTTATTGATGTCTTTAACAACTTCATTAAGTGCACCTATATAAAGTTGACTGTTCGATCTTATAAAACCAGCAACATCCGCCGCAATATAGAATTTTCTTAAGCTATCGGTAAGCTCAGCAAATAAAGGCTGAAGTTTAGCACGCACCAGGTCTGTGCCCTGCTGATTATTCGAATGAAAAAAGCGGGTGCCAATGGCAGGAAATTCTTTCTGGTTAAGCAGGTATTCCATAACAGGACCATTATCGTGCAAAGAATCTCTGACCTGCTTCAGTATTGCTGCAGCTCTAATAATGATTGGATCGTTTTGATATTTCCGGAACCGTTTGAAACCGAAGTAGACTACCGGCTGATGGGAATAGTCTGTGCCTTTGATATCAAAAACATAATTATCAATCCTTTCTACAGCAAGTTTTTCAACAAAAAAATAGGTCTCTAAATTTCTACTCACCCCAACAGAAACATTTGGAGACAATTGGATTTTAAGCTGTGCTTTAGCATAAAATGATATTAATAGCAGCAAGAAAAATACACCTGTTTTATTCATTTCTGTACATATTGAGGTTAATTGATAAGATGCTCACATCAACTTTTATTCCTTTAGATATAGTGTTAGTCCGCTCAGGCAGTTTGGATCGGTACATATTCAAATTTGACTGATAGTAAGCCGCCTATACAATTTAATGAAATAGACCGACGTAATTACTATATAAAAGAAAATTTTTACTCATATTGAATTTTCGGTTTTGTACGTTTGAGTAGTATAATTCTGATCAGATAATAATTATCAAAATATAAGCTTAACTAATGACAACTATCAACTTACAAGCTGCTGCATACTGGATTGAAAAACTAAAATTACAGCCCCACCCTGAAGGAGGTTATTACCAAGAACTTTACCGTTCAAACTTAACAGTGTCCCGATCACCTTCAGTAGCAGATACCTTATATAACGCCTGCACATCAATTTACTACTTACTGGAAGGAAATGATTATTCTAGCTTTCACCGAATTGCTGCTGATGAGATCTGGTATTTTCATAAAGGCGTTCCACTATTCATTCATATGATTGACCAAAATGGAATTTATACTACACAGGAGGTTTCAGATGAATTAACCGGAAGCCTTTCCTTTCTTGTAGAAGCAGGAGTATGGTTTGCTGCGGAGATACCTACCGGGGTTGATTTTACTTTAGTAAGCTGTGTAGTGGCGCCAGGATTTGAGTTCAAAGAATTTGAACTCGCAAATAAGGAAGAACTAATTACTTTATATCCTCAGCATACAGTCATACTGGATAAACTTTGCCGAACAGCTAGTTGATCACTGCAATCAAGCTAGCATATCAATTTATCGATTAAACAATTTCAAGTATATGGCTAAAGGAGAAAGTCCTACCGATTTTCTCCTGCAATCAACATTTTTCGGATCTTCGATCGGGAATGGCTCGCTTTTCTTCTTATCTTTATTATATCGGACTTGTGTGCCGTAGATTTGTTTTTTTCCTTCACTGACTAAAATTCGATCTTTCAGCATTGCCAGGTTTTCAGGAGAAGCATTATGGCTTTTAACCTCATTGTCCATCATGGTGGATACCTTCTTTTGAAAAGCTAAATCATCATCACAATGCTGGATTATAGCCCAAAACTTATTGCTGCCCTCCTGTCCTACCAACGAATAACCTGGAAATCCATATTCCTGCACAATCTTTTTAGCAACAATGAGATTTGAACGATCGGCATTTGCCCATTCTCTGTTTATTGTTGCTTCATCATAAGCTGATTTCTCGTTGTTATTGATCTTATTATATTCGTTACGCCATTTTTGATCTGTTTCAAACAGTGCAAATATTTGCTTTTGTAAAGCAGCATTCACTTTTCCTTGTCCGAACAAATTCCCAGTGATGCCAAGCACTGTTAGCAAAATAATAAACGTTTTCATAACTATAAGCTTAGGTAAAATTAAGCAAAATCTTATTTAATAGAAGCAAGAAAGTTATCAAGAAATGAATCTAAAGTATTTTATAATAGGAAAAAGTGCTCTTGGTAAGGCACAGCAATTAAATCATTTGGCGCGTTCTGACAGCAATATGGTATCGAATGACGACAATTAAAGCTAGTATTAATCTGCCTTTTCAAATACAAATGTTGCATGTTTATAATCAATTGGAACATTTTTCTTAAAAAAAGTCATGTTCATCTTGATCTCCATAGCCCCAACCCCCATAATCAGTTTATTATCTTTTTTTAATAAAGCTATGGGAATCCTATACCATTTAGGGATGCCATAAGTTTGATAATGAAACGTTCCCTTCAGCGTATCCCCTTTTACAATCCCATTAACATCCCCAGAATCTTTGTAGAGTCCGTGGTAATTGATTTCAAACTGCCCATAAAAAACCTTTTCTGTTAACCTGATTTTAAAATGGGCAGTATCGTCTTTATTTATAGATCTATATACTACTTTGGCCCCTTTATCATCCACACTAGCCTCATCACCGCATCCGAATATTATCAACATGATACCTATACAAAGAAATTTTAAGCACTTCATTAAGGATATGGAAACGCAGTTTGTCATACTCATCTATACAGCTATTTCATGCTAATGTATAAATAAATCAAACGGATCATCATATTATATTAGCTATTAACTTATTATTTTAACTATTTACTATACGTCGAAACATGGCAAATGCGATTTTTAGTGCATGTTAGGGATTGGCTAATTTTGATTCTCCAGTTTTAATATTAAGCGTCCATGGCTGCGGTTTAGGCAACCACAGTTTTCCATCCCCAATCTCTAATGGCATCCATAAATAACGGGAATCCCATTGTGTTTTCGGTCTCCAGATGTCGCCCATAAATATTACTGATGTTGATTTGGTGCCAACTACCTTGATAATCATTGTAGACTGTGAGCCGTAAGTATTTACTGCTGGCGGTGCGATATCCTTAAATTCTGACCATGGCCCGGAAAGGCTTGTTGCCGTTGCATATTTATTTGGATTTGCGTCCCAACCGGTAAGAGCAGAACCAATGGCATAATATAATCCTTTATAATGAACGATGGCCCCTCCTTCCATATGTTTTGGTATCAGGCTCATCTCTTTCTCAACATCTAGGAAATCATCAGATAATTTAGCAATCCTAAAACCAAAAGGCCTGTCTTCGAACACCAGGTAAGCACTACCATCGTCGTCTATAAACTGACCAATATCCCTGCTTTCATGACCAAGCGGGCGGAATGTTTTAATGATCTTGAAAGGTCCGGCTGGTGAATCACTAACCGCAACGCCTACCCTAGCATATACATAGGCACTTTTACTCATCTTAAGCACTCCCTCTTCCATTCTGCGTACCTGCCCATCTACATGCAAATACATCACATATTTTTTAGTTTTTGCATTATAAAACACCTTGGGGCGCTCTATCAACCATTTTCCCAATGCTGTATCTGGCTTTGTAGCCTTTAGCGCATCTCCCTTATAGGTCCAGTTGACCAGATCTTTTGAAGAATAGCAACTTACATATCGAAAATTTGTATCCAGTCCCTGACGTCGCTCTTCTCCATACCAATAGTAATTATCTTTGACCTTGATAATACCACCGCCATGTGCCTGGATATGCTTACCGCGGTTATCCGGCCATACCTCTGTTGGTTTTATAGTATCTCTCCTGACCTGTGCGTTAGCCGTATGACCTGCAATTGTACATAGTGCAATAAACACCGTGCTTTTAAAAAAATTATTCATTGCTTATTATTTAATTATTAATGATCTGCAAATCTATAGCAAACGTGCAACATTACTCACAAACAGCATCATATGGAGTATAGGCTTCCCGTTTGATAAAAGCAAATTAAATAATAACTAACAAAGATCGGCACAATGGTAAAATAGGGCAAGTCTTTATTAAAATCCAATTATATACTCATTATTCAAATCCATTCCAGTCAGTTATCAAATGAATAATGCAATCAGTCAATTAGTTTATATCCAATCCCACGAATATTCAAAATTTCGATATTGGGATCTTTTCTTAAGTGTTTGCGAATCTTAGTTATAAATACATCCATATCATCTATTGCTCTCTTTAACAGCTCATTTACCAGCAAAAACAGCTCTTCGAGACTACAGGGTCTTTTCAGGTAATCATTACCCCACTGTGGTAACCTTCAATCACATCTTCTGTTGTCGCCTTAGCAGTTAAAATAACACAGGAACTTTTGTATTGTGTACCCTAATCTGCTTTAACAAAGTAAAACCATCAGTATAGGGCAGCATCACATCTACAATGCAAAGTATTCAATTCAATACGGACAACATTAGCTGTCCCATTATTCAGTAATTTGCCCGCATTGAGCAACTGATCCGTAAGTGCAGTTAGCTTTTTAGTTTGCCAGACAATAATATCAAGCTATTCCTTTTGTGTCTCCTGATTATAATTAAATTTCTTCAGCGCCTCTGCAGTAATGGGTATTGAAGATTCAATCGCAAAGAGGAAACTTGATTTTGAACTTAAATGCACAAATTTACTCAATACCAGAACTTTTGTCCAAGCTTATATAAATGATATCCAAACAAACCGATCCACTTTTAACATTCGCCCTTTGCAATTGCTACTAACAGTGAAATTCAACCTTAGATAATCTCCTTACATATATAAAAAGTGTATAAAATATGGCCCATGCGAGAAACAAAATTAGCCTATAAAGCGTAAAATCCCCATCTTTACAGGGCTAACCTAAGCTAATTTCACCTTTATAAATAATGGATACTTTTACTACGATTGCTATACTTTTTACCATTAGTTCATTCATTTCATATATCAACCACCGGTATGTTAAACTGCCAGGAACAATTGGGATCATGGTAATTGCTATTGCATTTTCCCTGGTTATTCTGGCAGCAGGAAAATCGTTCCCTCAAGTATTTGATTTTATTAAACAGCTGACTTCCAGCATTGATTTTACGAGGACATTGTTAGATGTGATGTTGGCTTTCTTGCTGTTTGCTAGTGCATTGCATTTTGATTTTGAAAAGCTTAAAACACACAAGCTCCCGGTACTGATATTAAGTACTGTAGGCGTAATTGGGTCCACTACGATCTTTGGGTTCCTATTCTATCTTACTTTGCCATTTTTTGGAATAGACGTTCCCCTGCTTTATTGTTTACTATTTGGCGCTTTGATATCTCCTACTGATCCTGTTGCAGTGCTATCTATTTTAAAAAAATCAAAAATCCCAAATTCATTGGAGACAATTATTGGGGGCGAATCCTTATTTAATGATGGTGTAGGAATCCTCCTCTTTGTAACCCTTCGGGAATTAACAGAAAATACGGAGATTGCCTTTACCTGGTCGCACACCATGATTTTATTTGCACAGGAAGTATTTGGTGGCATAGCGTTAGGACTTATTTCTGGATTTATTTGCACCGTGCTAATCAAAAAAACTGGCGAATTACAAATCTTATTGATGATCACAATATCGATGGTTATGGGAATATCAGTCCTCGGAAATCTCCTGCATGTTTCTATACCATTGGCAGCTGTAACTGCTGGATTGATGCTCAGCAACGTTCAGTTAAGTAAGTCTGCGACCTCACTCGATCTTAAAGATATATTGGATAAAATTTGGGGACTGATAGATGACTTGCTGAATACGATATTATTTGTGATGATAGGGCTTCAAATTGTAACCATTCACTTTTATAGTGCTTACTGGCTAATCAGTCTGTTAGCGATCATATTTGTACTATTGGCCCGCGCAATAAGTATTACAGCACCCGCGGTATTGCTAGGCCGTACATTAGAACTCCCTTATAAAAGGATTGGTATTGTAATATGGGCTGGTTTGAGAGGAGGAATATCAGTAGCACTTGCACTTTCACTTCCCTTCTCTGAATTCAAACCAATGATCGTTTCAATCAGTTATATTATTGTGATTTTCTCTATTATTGTACAGGGGCTCACATTAAACCGGGTAGTAAATAAGTTGGTAGACTGATAATTAATAACTATTGACTAGGCCCACCTGCTCCGGTCATTTAACCATTTTCTAACAGGTTCATCGTACAGTTTTAAACAGGTATATGCAAGCAGTACTGCAACGATAAGTACCACTACCCCTACAGGCCATCCATCCATTAAAGACACTTTGTGATTGGCCACCCAACCCGTATAAATATAGATAAAGGGATAATGTGTAATGTATATGGGATACGAAATATCACCCAAGAACTTACAAATCCTATTCGCGAATTTACCATGTACCACACCGCTGGCACCGATATAAATTATTAATGGGAAAATAAAAATGGTACTCAAAGAGTCGTAAAGACCGTTCATCCATAAATGTTCACTACCACCAACTCTTGGTATTGCAAGTACTGCTACCAATAATAAACTACTCCACAGAAATGCATTGTTGAAATGAGATATTTTTACGATCCTACAAAGTAGTAAACCAGCAAAAAAAGGGTACATCAGGCGGGTAAAACCGATTCTCAATTGTGTTGCATCAACCGACCAGCCACCAATAATATCACCTGCCGGGGAAGTTACAGCAAGATGAATAAGTGCAAGGCCAGCTATAACAACTAAAACCGTTAAGGCAAATTTCGAAAACTTTCTAATAAACAATGCATAAAGAATATTAGCTATATATTCAAAAAACAAAGACCATCCAGGCCCATTCAGCGGATGCATTTCTTGCCATCCACGGATATCCATGGAAGGAGGAACAGGTAGCAGAGTGCAGCCAATTAGCATAATCATTAACATTTGCCATACAGGTACACCACTGATCACCGGCCATAAAACAGATTCTTGAAAATAAAAACATAAAGCCCCAATAATCATCCCTATAACCACCATTGGCTGTAACCGTATAACCCTGCGCTTAAAAAAATCCCTCATCGTTAATTTACCCCAGCGGTCATCATAAGCATAACTGACTACAAAGCCAGAAAGCATAAAGAAAAAATCGACTGCTAAATATCCGTGGTTGATAATCTGATCTAAATGGCTTGTAGCATGTGCTTCAAAAATATGAAAAGCAACAACCGTAATAGCTGCTACTCCACGTAGTCCGTCGAGGATGATATAGTGCGATTTAGTTGGTATTGGAATGGTGTTCATTAAAATTTAATCTGGTAACAGCTACAAATTAATACTTAGCAAGAAATAAATATATAAATTTTAAAATCTTGAATAATGATTAACAACTTATCATCAATCATTTTTTTTATTGAGTTATTACTTAGCTATCATTTCCTGCAAAATCAAGCTCTTGCTATTACATTTTACATATAGTAAAATATAAAATTACCGTTTGTGATTAATCATATCTATTTACTTATCAGCAATATAAGTTTACAATATGAAATAAAACAAAATTTAATAATAGCATTAATACATATTTTTTTAATATTTATGATAAGCTAGATATGCAAAATGAAATTTTTTAATAACTTTGCAACCTAAGTAACGCTTATCATGCTCTCTCCTATCGTATTACCCAAACTGACCACAGTTTTTAATTCTTCACGTTCCCTAATCTCTACATTGGCGCTCACCTTAGTCCTGATTAATGTATCTAATGGACAAGGCATTAAAACAAGCAAAAGCAACACAACAGACACCGTTGCCAGCAGATTTGAAATTGGGGTAAACGGAGGTATCAGTTTCAACCAATTTACCAAAGGGCAGCCTCACGCTAGTCAGAACACCGGATATACAGCCGGACTATCTATTCACTATAAACTCTATAAAAATTTCAGTATACAACTTGAAGCCAATGCTTTACAGCAAGGCGGCAGGCTTATACAATATATAGACCTCACCTGGATGGGCTTACCAGAAAGCTTCCAGACAAAAAATGTAACGAACAGTTCATATGCTTTAAACAGTATTGATATCCCTGTTTTAATTAATTATACATTAAACTTAAAGCAGAATTGGAAACCATCATTATATATTGGAGGTAGCTATTCTTACACTTATAATGTTACCGAAAATTATCAAAAGACAGGCGACCTGCTTCCTGGTGAAGGTATCATTTCTACAGTAAGTTCATCAAGAAATTCTACCAGCAGATTTAACACCAACAGGGCTAATTTAATTGTTGGAGCAAATGTTAAGTTGCCTCTAAGCAATAAACTGCAGTTCCTTATTGATATGAGGTACATGAATGGGTTAACCCCAGCAATAGAAAAATATTCTTACATGGATAAAATTGGCTTTGGCACCGACCTTAGAACTAATTCCTTCTTATCCAAAATCGGTATTATTTATTCTTTGTAAATCAACAAATTTCTATACCAAGTAATCAAACTTTAATTTATTAATACTAAGCAAATATGAAATCAAAATTTACTCTTTTTATGATTATGGTACTTCCCATTCTTTTTGCAAGCTGCAGCAAGAGTGAATTTAACGAAAGTGACGCCATAGCAGCTCAAACTGCACTGTTGAATCTAAAATATCAGCATGAGCTTGATCTTGAAACCTTAAAACAAAAAGGTGCAACTGCAATGCAGCAATTGCTTAATGCAGCAGCATTAGAACAACTTAAATTAAATGATAGTTTGGCCACTAAAAGTGCTATTGCAGCAAAAAAACAAGATTATAGTATAACTGTAGTAGATGTATATGCTAACACACCAATTGCAGATGCAGATGTTACAGTTTCTTCTGAAGGAAAAGTATTTGCTGCAAAAACCAATGCACAGGGTGTAGTGACATTTACTGCATTGTATTTGTTTCCTACAAGTACATTCCTGATCTCTAAAACAGGATATGCTGCAACACAGATATTACAAAAAAACATTACACTTACTTCAGCTAAGTTATGGAACACTGCAGATTTATCAAATGAAATTAGCGGTACTTTATTTATTGAAACTGACCTTACCAATACTACCCAGGAAAAAGTTGGTGCAAACGTATTAGTTACTGCAGCTACAGAAGTTCCTAACAGTAATGTAGGCTCGTACACTGTTTTCTTCCCTACTTATACTACTGCAGCAGGTACTTATTCAATTAAAGTGCCAGCATCACCAAATGGTTACAGCCTCAAATTTGAACAAGTTACAGCTGATCAAAAATTATATGTTAATGCAACGGAAGATGATGCCATCACTTCATTCCCTAGTTCGTTACCAAGATTGACTTCCATAAAAACTTATTTTAATGTGAATAGTTATAATGTTGGTTATCCATCCGTTACTAACTACTATTACTTTAAATTCCCAGCAGATAAAACTGGCAGAATACTATACTCTCCCGGATATTCGAATTACTATGGTTACAATCTTGTACTTTTATCCGCTGTGAGTAGTAAATTCCAGGTAGAGCGTTTGCATACCAATAATTACTATTATTCTAATGGAGCCCTGGTTGATTATAACAATTATACATTTGAACCTAATACAAAGATAGATGTAGAATTAGTGGACGTTACAGGTTCCCTTATAGAAACTGCCCCAAAATTGTCTGCATTTGCCGGATCAAATGGTAAACTGACCTTTAACTATTCGCCTGAAGGCGGAAACGGTTATATTCACCTTAAAAGAGATGACTCTGGTGCATTAGTAGCAAATGCTAAAGGTGTAATCTTAAAAGGTATCCAATATGATTCTTATAGTAACTTGTATAGCTTAAATTACACTAACAACTTAAACTATGCAGTTAATAATTATGTAAGCGATACTTACTTATTACTTAATAAAGGTGATAAAAAAATAGTTAACTTCTATTATGGTGCAGGTAACAGCAGGGTAAAAGTCGTTTATTAGATTTATTGTTAAATTAAAAGAAGAAACCCCTAACTGACTTATAAGATCAGTTAGGGGTTTCTTCTTTTATAAGCTTTTTAGTAATAGCGGTTACCGATTTATAACAATAGTTTAACTGTCCGATCATGAACACTGTGAAGTACGATAATGAACAACGTATAAAACACTCCTACCTTTACACTTGATTTTCAGTAAGTTATTAAACAATATGCAAATTGGCAACACTATTGATATTGGATATGGAATTGACAGCAATGAAAGTATACATCAAGTAACAAAATTCTTATTAAATAAATAACAGGTTAACAAGAATTAAAACCAATTTGCGTGCTATCAATCTAAGATCATAATTGTAACCATAATCGACATAAACATGAAAAAAATCTTCTTATTTACAGTAGCTCTAAGTTTTTTCACCTTACAAAGCTTAACCGCACAGGAGGTGACTACTGTTGCACCCTTTAACAGAGTAATTATTAGTCCGCATGTACAAGTTACTTTTACTAAAGGAGATAAAGAAAGTGTAACTATCGAAACCTGCACAATCAGCAAAGACAAAGTTAATATAGAATCTAACGGCAAAACATTACGTGTTTATCTTGAAGATGCGAAAGAGACAACAAAGAACATCCGGACTTATGAAAATGGAAGGGAGATTAACACACCTATTTATAAAGGCACCATACTTACCGTAGCAATAACCTACAAAACACTGGATTTGCTTTCAATTAGAGGGGAAGAAACCATTAAGCTAAAAAGTAAACTGGAACAGGACGATTTCGGACTTACAGTGTATGGTACAGGCCAGGTTTATCTCGATGAAGTGCAGCTAAAAAAAATGCATACCACTATTTATGGGGAAAGTTACGTAGAACTGAAATCGGGCAGCGTAGAAGAACAAAAATTCACTTCTTATGGAGAGAGTAAAGTAAATGCTCTTAATATAACCAGCAAGATAGCAAGAGCTACACTTTATGGGGAGTCACAGTTAAATCTCAATATTTCAGACTTGATTAAAGTTACCTCCTTTGGTGAATCGAAAGTCGCTTATAAAGGAAATCCACAGATAAAAAAAGGCATAAACATTGGTAGTTCTAAAATTTACAAAATCAACTAATAGTATAAGTAACAGACTTTAATAAATCTGGACCATAAAAAGCAGCGCTCGATTTTAATCAGCGCTGCTTTCTTGTAACTGGTGGTGGATTATAAAGCGTCTATTTGCAACACAACACTTGTCCGACCCGAATTTACATCCGGATTAAAGCCGATCTTCATCAAGAAATCTCCAGTATATGTTTTTGTACTATCTATAGTAGACTTTGAACCCGGATATACATTCAGCTCTTTAATTTTATAATTTCTGGAAGGTTCCAATCCTTTTAAACGAATAGGGAACTTACTATTTTCTCCGTATCTATTATTCACCAGATAATTAAATAGTATACCCGTAGATTTTGAAGGATCTACATATAACATGGATGCTACACTTCCTTCTCTCGGATTTGCCAGCCGGTATTGTTCCCCTTGCCAGATTACAGATTTTACATCATTATAAGTACTTATTGCTTGCTGGCAAAATTTAAGGTCATTTTCTCCAAGCTTACTCACCACAATATCAAAACCTAGTTTACCCATCATCGCTACATCTGTACGAAACTTAATCGGCTGCCTGCCCCAGTCGGTCACATGATTAGAACTACTAATGGCAGGATAGAAATAAGAATATTCCCATTGCATAAAAATGCGTTCCAGCGGGTCTGTATTATCACTTGGCCAAAATTCGGTAAAGTATTTTAAGGCAGCGTAGTCTACCCTGCCGCCACCGCCAGAACATAACATCATTGGTACTGTAGGATATTTAGCCCGGATCCTTTCGAGTACTTTATAGAGGCCGCGGACATACTCTATATAGAAATGGGATTGGTTCTTTAAATGTGCAGTATAAGCATTATAGATCACCGCATTACAGTCCCATTTAATATAAGCAAGTTCAGCATTTTTAGTAAAAAGATCATCTACTACGCCATATACAAAATCCTGCACCTCGGGATTAGTCAGATCCAGTACGAGTTGGTTCCGGAAATAGTATTCATCTCGTTTAGGCTGTTTAACCACCCAATCGGGATGTTTCTCATACAATTCACTTTTCGGACTAACCATCTCTGGCTCTATCCAAATCCCAAATTTAACACTATTAAGCTGTGCCTCTTTAACCAGGGATGAAATCCCATTTGGCAGCTTGCTCTTATTCTCTTGCCAGTCGCCCAAACCCGCATGGTCGTCATTGCGCGGATATCTGTTACCAAACCACCCGTCATCCAACAGAAACAAATCTACACTAAGCTTTTTTGTATCTTTTAGTAGCTCTGCCAGTTTACGCTCATTAAAGTCGAAGTAGGTAGCTTCCCAATTGTTTAGTAAAGTTAAGCGGCTCCCTTTACCATCAAGCAGTTTATAATCCCTTGCCCAGCTTTGCAATTTGCGGCTAGCCTCCCCTTTTCCTTTATCAGAAAAGGTATATAAAAATTCTGGGGTCACAAAATTTTCATTAGGCCGCAACGTATATGCAGAAGCATAATTGTTCATGCCTGCAATTATGCGCAGGTTATCCTGGTAATCCAATTCCAAATCTATCTTAAAATTACCACTCCATTCCATAGCACCATATAATACACTACCTTCATCTTCAGTAGCTGGTTTATCCATTGAAATCATAAAAACAGAAGGCTGGAATAAATTTGCACGTGTACCTAGTTTAGTATCCAGCGTTTTGATACCATGTGTAAGCCGCGATTCTTCTGGCTGCATCTCCTTTGCCCAGTCGCCATGATATTGATTTAACCAGTAGCTTCCCGCCCTTAAATGAAGATTGGCAGATGCAAATTTCTGTAAAACTACATTCCCTTTTTCCGAATGTCTGATCTCTGTCCATTGCTCAATTACATCTTCCTTAAAGTAAGATTTATAAAACAGCGTAACTTCAAAATTATAAGCAGGATCTTTTAAACGGATGCTCAGCAAGCTTATATTGTAACCTATTTTTTTGACAGCGTGACTTACATAACTTAGATTCAGCGAATTATTACCGTCCGCATGAGTAACAGTGATAGCAGGTTCCAGCAGATTTCTTGAGCCTGAAGGTGTATAAGAGGAATTCAGCTGGCCAGTGTAATCATCCATCTGTTTATACATAGCAGCAACTTTACTATATTCTGAAGGATCGGCAAGTTTCTTGCCAAAAAAGACGGTATTTACATCATTGTTCTTTTCTATTTGCAAGACGAGTGCATTATTAGCAGTTTCTATCGGTATGGTCGCAGTTTGTGCGTATAAACCAAAACTTACAACCTGAGTAATGGCAGATAATAAATACTTTTTCATATTGGGGATTTAATATAAAGCTTTATTTTAAGTATCCGAATTTATTCCAAAAATATACTGGTGCACCTGTTTATTAATGGCTTCGCTTATAATTAAAATCTGCTGTACTTTATGCTGTTCTACATGATAGGGATGGTTGATATCCAATTTATCGAGAGATAGCGTATCAAAGTCGGTCTCCATTACTGCAGGATTCTCTAACGCCGTTAAACTACGTATCAGCAGCTGCACTGCCTGTGCGATCATACTCTTGATTTCTCCCGGATCGTCAATTGAATAAGGAAAAAATGAAGCTATCGTAGAAGAAAGCTGGTGACTTAAGATTTCAAATTCGTATAAATGCTGAATCTGGCCTTGTGCCCGCTTAGGCTCTAGCAACATATTTTGTATCCCTGACGATAACAATGCCAGCCTGGTATATACCTCTTTCCTGGCTAGTTTAAATGAAGTAATATCTGATGGGATCCCTATTACCTGATCTTGCAGTTTTTTAAGATAATTTAAGTTGGCCCTGATCACATCACCGATATACATAGCATGTCTTTTTATTTCCCAGGATGGAAACAGATACGACGCTGCAAAAGCAATAGAACAACCTATTATGGTGTCTAACATTCGTTCAAGCACTATCGAACTATTCCCTGTATAAATATTCAAACATATGATTACCATAGGTGTTAAAGACATTATACTGATCATGTAGTTAAGTCTTAGATAGGCAAAATATCCTAATAAAAATAAACATGCCAATATCAATTGTATGGTTAAATTGCTACTGACCAGTAACACTAAAGCACCGATCAGTACACCACCCAACGTGCCTTTTAGACGCTGGATATTTCTTTTTTTTGTTAAGCCAAAGCTGGGTTTTATCACAACGATTACAGTAAGCAAAATCCAATAACTATAAAAACCAACTGGAAGCAGCATCAAACTATAGGAAACAATACATGCAGAAGATAACCTTAGCGCGAACCGCAGTATAGGGGATTTGAAATTGAGGTGTGTTTTAATTCCATTGAAAGTTACCTTTTCCGTAGAGGCGAACAACTGGTAGGCAGGCAGATCTTTTGGGAAATCTATTTCATCAGATTTAAGTGTTAGCGTAGCATTTATTTGCCTGATACCTAGATAAATATCATCTATATTTCTTTGTAGTTTAAGCAGTATTCGCGTGCTGTTCTGATCTGCCGTCAATACCCGGATGCCCTGTTTTACACGCTGTATTTCTTCCAAAGAGGTATCAATTGATTTTACACGTAACTTCCCGCACAGCGCTATTCCCATAGCTTTAAGATCATTAGCTAAATGACCGATTACTTTGGTAATCGCATCCAGTAACCCAGTCTCCGCGAGGCTTTGCTGCAAAGATTCATAGTCGTACTGGATAGCACTGATCAGTTCATATAAATCAATTACCTGCGTAATTGCTAGTAAGTGACGCTGACCTTGCGCATGATCATTTTGCATCAAAAATTTGTTTCTTAGCAACAAGTCTCTCACTTGCTCTTGTTTTTCGCTTACTTTATTGTGAAGCTTAATGATATGCAGGTAGTTATCTTGTAAGTTGCTTCCTTTATCATAAAAAGCAGCTTTAGCATCGAGAAATTCTGCCGTAGATATAATACACTCTCCCAACGCGTGTTTTACCGAGCTCAACGGCCACAATCGGGCCTGCACTAAACTAATTACGTAATAACACACACCGCCAGCAACAATATTAAAACTAAATAGCAGCGGATCTTCAGGTTTTAAGCCTTGCACAAAGGTCATTAATATCAATGCCATAGTACCTAACAAAGACCACCTTTTACCAAATACAGTAAACAATGCAAATAGGATACAGAGAGCAAAAATAAGTATGCCCGATAGGATGATATGCTTAATCAGCAATGCGGTAACCATCGAAATCACAAAAAATATGATTAAGGTACTAACCGACATTATAATCTTATCACCTAAAGTACCTGGCGAATCGGTTAGGCTGACTAAAAGTGCGCCGACTCCAACGGTGATAGCGACATGGGGGTCACTCAAATAATAAAGTGCAGCAAAGGGTAAAATAATACTAAGGGTAGTACGCAGTGCATCAGAAAAGTATTCGCTCCTGATCAGGTTGCGAAAATTTTTAAGCACGTGTAAATAGCCTGGTATTAATTGCATGGGCATAATTAAGGAGTATATCCCGGCGAAGATAAGCAATCAGCCCATTTTTATGATTATTCTTTAATTGATGAACTCAATCATGATAAATAAAGGATTCCATAGGTTCACAATTAAACCCTTCAGTCTGCAACAACTGACAGATCACCTGAGGTTGTAGATCAATACTTATTATTCTAAGAATATTGTCGCAATCATCCAGATCAAAATTCCATTGGGTAATCAGCGGCAACTTGTCTAATATTATTTGCAATTGCTGTACATGGCTTTTATTGGCAACACTTGTTTTATATATTGTTAGGTGCATATCCTTCAGCTTTTAGTTAATTATTATCTGGATCATGTTTTTTCCATCCGCACATTTTGTGCTTCATCTCCTCTTTAAACCCTTGTCTTTCTTCTGGAGTCATCCCTTTAAAACGTTCTATCATTTTATGTCGCCCCCAAGGTCCGCCACCACCACCTTTACCAAACCCAAAAAGGATTTTACATAAAATGAAGATTCCCATGGCCTGCCAAAAGGTGATTGTACTTACATGAAGTACGTCTGGCAATAAATTATTCCATAATTGCATTACAACATAACTAACTAAGGCTAGTAAAGCAGCAATTCCAAAAGGAATAAGGATAAACTTTTTTCTATTTTTATTGAATGAAGGTCTCATTTGATTTGTTGCAGTTTTAATTAGTATTCAATAATTTCTTTGTACAGTTGCTTTAAACGCTTTCGAAGATGCAGCACAGCATAACGTTTTCGTGAAACCAGGGTATTTATATTTACTCCCGTATTTACCGAAATCTCTTCGAAGGAAAGATCATCCAGCTCCTGCCAAACAAATACCTGCTTTTGTTCTTCAGGTAATTCATCTAGTGCAATGAAAAGCTGTTCCCAAAATAAATTACGTAAATAGGCCGTTTCGGGAGTAGTGATTTCGATCATGAGAATATTCATCAGCCCTACTGCATCTTCACTATCTTCTGCTTTATAAAGGTCGTCTAGTAAACTTTCCCCGTGCTTTTTGTGCTTATCAATGATTTTGTTTTTAGCTACCCTATAGAGCCAGGCACTAGTTTGCTCTATTGGCTGTGCATTGATTACATTGCTGAACTGGTACCAGACATCCTGCAATATATCTTCTGCATCCGCATCGCTTTTGACCTGCTTACGTATAAAACCCATCAAGCTTTTACCATATGCTTTAATGGTTTCTATAATATAACTGTTATGGTCTTTGGGCATGAATGCGGTTTTCAAAATATACGCTGTTTATTAATAAGACGACTGTGCAAAAAAAACATTTTAATATTTTTTATCTTTTTTTAAATTCTTAATCAATTGTGACCACAGTTGCTATCAAAGCATAAATATACATTACCTGTTTAAGCTAATGCATTGAAATTAAATATACTAATCCCCCTGTTCAATCCATAAAAAGCAATATATATTGTTCTATGCCTAACCAATGATTAATCATAGCACTCGTGTAAACAATTTGCAGTTAGGATGGTTAATTATACAAATAATAAATGCTAACTGATTTAATCATACAGCCCCAAATAAAATGGCAGAAATCAATGTTCAACCGAAAAAGAAAAGTCCGGTTATCTGGATTATTTTAACAATAATCGCTTTGATAGCTTTGTTCTCACTTTTTAGAACTTGCAGCGAAACTAAAACAAACGGTGGTTCTGATACCTCTGTAAAAGATACCATGGCTATACACAATCTAAATTAACTAATTATGTCAGTACAAGACGATAAATACAAACGTTTAGAAGAACTAAGCGGCAGTGATTTTGAAATTGCAGATGATCAGCCAGACATTACAGGTTGGGAAATATTTGACTCAGCTGGTGATTATATCGGTGATGTAGAAGACCTTATATTCGATAAAGAATCTTTGAAAATAAGATATATTATCACCAACCTTGAAGGTTATGAATTAGAGGAAGAGAAACAGGTACTGATCCCTGTTGGCTTGGTTACCTTGAAAGAGAATGAAGATGAAGTGCTTTTAACAGAAGCAATTTCAGCGAAATTAACCTTACTTCCTGCCTATGATAACGAAAGGATTACACCCGCTGAAGAACTGCTGATTAGAAATGTCTTGATCGGCTCGGCAGAACATGTTGTTGAGGTCATGAATGAGGAACAGCATAAAGATGAATTTTATAATCATTCTCACTTTAATGACAGGGGATATACTAGAAATCCGCCAGGAAAAGATGGGCATGATAAAGGGGAAATTATGTAGCAGCAATTGGAGTTGCTTTCTTTCGCCCATGTTTTTTGTCAACATTGATTGTTTCTTCACTGCGCTAGTCAACTAACCTGTTTGTAAGTGATTCAGTTTATGAATGCTATACGAGCAGGTTATTTTTTATTCTCATTGTCCAGCCCTAAAAACTATTATTTTCCAGTATGGCAGTATGTTGCGTATTGACAGTGTCTGCTACATGATCTACAGGAAATCATATTTAATAATTTATTCTTAAATGATTGTAGATTTGAGCTATCGGAATGGTTGGTGTCCGACAATATTAGGATAATATAATAACATCAAATGAAATACCTATTTATCATTGTAGCGCTACTTTCTAGCGCTACACTTTCTCATGCGCAAGAACTCTACTGTAAAACTTATGGTCATAATAAAAATCAACTTGTAATATTTATGCACGGCGGACCAGGAAGTAGTTCTATAGCTTTTGGAGTTACTACAGCTCAAAGATTAGCTGACAATGGTTTCTATGTAATTACTTATGATAGACGTGGCGAAGGGCTTTCATTGTCAACAAATGCGCAATATACTTTCCAGCAGACTTTCGATGATTTAAATCAGATCTACAAAAAATATGGTATTCAAAAAGCGATACTGATCGGGTTTAGTTTTGGCGGCATTGTTACCACGTTATATGCAGAACAGTATCCGGAAAAGATAAAATCACTAATTCTGGTTAGCTCCCTCCTCTCCCAGCCAGAAACATACCAAACCGTGCTAGCTAAATCAAAAGAAATCTATCAGGCACAAAAGGATACACTCGGTTTAAAAGATATCCTAAGCATTGAAAATATGGATAAACATTCTTTTCAATATCGTGCAGCCTGTTTTAGGCATTCTTCTAAGAATGGATTTTTTAACACAAAGAACCAAAATGCGTTTGCTAAAAGCTTGTATGCCAAATTAGCAACTGATACGGCATATCTTAAATTTTCTTCTCAAAAAAATGACGACGCCGTTAACGGCTTCTGGAAAAATGAAAACTATTCCACAAAAAGTATTATTCCAATCTTGAAAAAACTACAGTCTAACAAGATGGAAATATATGCACTTTATGGAAAAGATGATGGTCTTTTTTCGAAAAATCAGATTTCAGAGCTGGAAAACATTACTGGAAAAAGCAGGTTACGCTATTATGAAAACTGTTCTCATTATTTATATACAGATCAACAGGATAAGTTTATTAATGCTCTTAAGAACTATGCTACAATCAAATACTATCATTCGATAGATAATTTGTCGTTAAATAATTGCAAGACACAGCAGTAATTAAAAAAAACCTGACCTTCATATAAGAAGATCAGGTTAATTATTCTATCTAGCTCAACTATTAATAGCTCATTTCTATAATTTTCTCCACTTGTTGTGGGGTCAACGATTGGCGTTCTCCCAAACCTTTCCACCCACGCTCAGTAAATCTATTAGCAATCTCCTGTGCTGTTCCTTCATAATCATCAGTGTACTCAGCAAGTGCAGTTTTGATTTTAAGAGAGTGGAAAAATGCTTCTGTTTTATCAATAGCAGCATTGGCTACCTCCTCAAGGTTATCGCCAGTAATACCCCATACGCGTTTTCCATATTGGGCAAGTTTCTCTTTTTTAGCTTCTAAATGGAAACGGTAGTGACTTGGTGCAACAATAGCCAGCGTCCTTGCATGATCAATCCCAAACAAAGCCGTCAGCTCATGACCCATCATATGTATTGCCCAGTCTCCCGGAACGCCTTTCTGAATCAATCCATTCAATGCCATGGTACATGACCACATAAAGTTAGCTGCTGCGTCATAATCTGCAGGATCTTTGATCACTTTTGGGGCGACCTCAATTAGTGTTTGTAATATGCTCTCTGCAAACCTATCCTGCAATAATCCACCAACTGGATAAGTCATATACTGCTCCATCACGTGGGTAAAAGCATCAGCTATACCATTTGCTAGCTGACGCTGTGGCACAGAAGCTACAACTTGCGGATCCAGGATCGAAAAAACCGGAAACAAACCCGGACCGCCCATAGAGAATTTTTCTTTTGTTTCGGAGCGGGTAATTACTGCACCGGAATTCATTTCCGAAGATGTAGCCGGCAAAGTAAGTACCGAACCAAAAGGCATTCCCTCTTCTATCCTTATTTTTCTTGTAAGAATATCCCATGGATTATCACCTTTATATAAAGCCACCGCAGATATAAACTTGGTACCATCGATTACAGAACCTCCACCAACAGCTAAAAGATAAGTGATGTTTTGTTCTCTGATAACTTTTACGGCCTGTAGTAATACTTCATACTCTGGATTAGCAGGAATACCACCGAATTCTACTAAATCATAACCGCTTAAAGCAGCTTTTACTTGCTCATATATGCCATTTGATTTGATACTCCCCCCTCCATATATCATTAATACTTTTGCCTCTTTCGGGATCTCTTTACCCAGATTTTCTATCTGGCCCTTACCAAATAATATTTTTGTTGGATTCTTAAATTCAAAGTTTAACATTGTCCTATTTTGTTTGTGAATATATTCTAATTATTAAATGATTTCAACAATTCAAAATTAACATCCATGGATGTTAATGTCAACTATCCAACAGTTATTTTTGCTCACTCAATGTCATATTATCTTACCTCCACTTTCAAACCATTACAATTTTTGGCACAAAAAACCCGTCTTGCTCATATTGATTATGAAAAAGACGGGTTAATTAATTAGTGTGTTACTTACTTTACAGGAACAAGTACCAATTGATTCTCCCAAATCAGCGCAAAACCTTTTGGAGTAATCTCATATTTTAAACGTTCTTCTAAAGCTGCTGTTTTCACTGGCTTAATCAGGATACTTACAACATCCTTAGCTGGCACACGAGTTGATTCGCCACCGCGGGTAATGCCCCATTGTCCGGTTTCAGAATTAAAAATGATTTTCCATATTTTCTCGCCTGGAATAGCGTAGATACTATAAGATCCTGCATCAAGAGGTGTTTTGCCAATCATGATCTTCTTATCCGTTGTAAATATTGTTGCTTCATTTGCACCTGCTCTCCATACTTTATCATACGGAACAAGTTCGCCATAAATCTTACGCCCTTTAACCGCAGGGCTGCTATAGCTAATCGTAATATTTGCACCATTAATACTACCCTTAGCTGTAGTTGCAGGGCTCGCCTTGGTACCTTGTGCCCATAGAGATGCTGAACTTAACAGCAAAGTCAGCATAAATAATCCTGACTTTAATTTTTTACTATTCATAAATGATAATTTTAAGTAAAGTATGATGTAATTAAATAAAGCTAGACATTTAAATAGTCGCTGGCAAGAAATAATTAAGGGATTTTAAACTCTGCCACCACTTTTCTAAGGAATGGACTATCATCCATTCCTTCCATAAAATACCACAGCGTCTTATTGCATTGCCGATAGAATCTATGTAACTTAAATCCCATGAAAAATAAAGTTTTAACTTTCCTGTTATGCATCCATATTTTATCATCCTGTACTAGTGATAAAAAGAAAGAATCCTCTATTCAGATACAAGGAACATGGAGATTAGTATCATCTACTATAATTGATAAAGGAAAATCAACGTTGACAGACTACACTAAAGGTCAGGCTATGATAAAGATTATCAATGATACCCATTTTGCTTTTTTAAAACATAACCTTAGTCCCGATAAAGAGGGCAAATATGGTTTTGATGCAGGCGGGGGAAAATATACATTAACAGGGGGTCAATATGTTGAATCTCTTGATTACTATAACGACAAAAACTGGGAAGGAAAAACATTTAATTTTAAGGTGGAAATTAAAAACGATACGCTGATCCAAACGGGGATAGAGAAGGTTGAAAAGGCTGGAGTAGACCGGACAATCACCGAAAGATATTTAAGAATCAAAGATAATTAAGCTGTATCAAGATTGCAAGAATGATTAAGGAGCTCAAATTAGTCCATCCGGGGGTATCCGCTTATAGTTATATGAATAAATAAAAGATTATTTTGAATTTTAAAACACTGATTTACCAGCGATTAAGAGAAATATCCATTTTATTTGTTATTTCATATTGAAACAAGATACATTTTTCTATCTTTGCAACCCCGCAACAAAGGGAAATGATTCCGTAGCTCAGCTGGTAGAGCATTACACTTTTAATGTAGTGGTCCTGGGTTCGAATCCCAGCGGGATCACAAGAATATTGTAAAAAACAGGGAAAAGCTTGCAAATCAAATGATTGCAAGCTTTTTTCGTTTACCGGGAACTCCGTATTATACATGAAATCTCATAAAAAATTGAGTGATTGGGTGAGTAATTTCAGGGACTAAAAAACTCACCCAATCACTGATTTACGGTAATTAAATCACCAAACGACTGAATGCGTGTAGAGTGTAAGGCGAACTTTGTTAACCTCAACGCTTGGACGATCTGAGTTGTACAGTCCGTAAAAAAAGGAAGATTTTAACCCTCAAAATTTAAAATGGTATTGTATGCAGGCGGAAAGTACTTGCATTACAGCCGAAGATTGAAAGGTATAAAGATTACCTGTCTGCCATTCATGCCCAGACGGAGGGATGATGATATCCAGGTTTCTTTTCTACTCCATAAAAAGGCAGACAATGAAATTGCACTCTTATTAAAGGTATAGAATAACAGGTCAGACTAGACCAATCATCATTTAATCTACTATTTCTATAGATTTTATTTAAAATACCAGAAAATATAATATATTTGAATTAATAATCAACTGTTTACAACATAAACGAGATGAAAACAGATTCAAATTATATTAAAATAAAAAAACACGCCCCTAATGAAGCAGTACGTTTCCATTTAGACCATTGCTGTTGTTGTTGCTGGTTCAACTAATCATTTGCCATTCAGCATAATATTCACGCCAGCAATCCTTAATCAATTTTCCCTTTGAAAGTGATGGATGTTAACTAACATCTGTATGGATTTGCTTTGCAATTTTTTATTAGCATTCCGAACGAATTAGCATACATACTGGCACCAAATAAATGTGCATAAACAATTAACCAAATTAATAAATCTCAAAATCATGAAAAAAAGTTTACTCATTCTCTTTTCATTTATACTTTCGCACGGGCTTATCTTTGCTCAAAGTCCACTAAAAGGTATTATAAAGCGTAGCAATGGATCAGCGGTGCCGCATGCAACTGTTAAAATAAAAGGCACTAATATCTCAGTAAGTGCAGATGACAACGGTGCGTTCAGTATTGACGCAAAACAAGAACCTCCATTCTACTTGCAAGTTAGTTCAGTAGGCTATAAACCTCAGGACTTTCAAATTTTAAAACTTCAAGATACTCCTGTGGAGCTTGTGCTCCTAGAAAGTGCCCTGCTCGACGAAATTGTTGTAACATCAAGAAGGCGTTCAGAGGCGCTACAGGATGTTCCGATTCCGATTTCGGTAATAGGCGGCAAACAGATTGATGAATCCGGTGCTTTCAATGTAAACAGGGTGAAAGAACTAGTTCCATCTGTACAATTCTATTCTTCTAATCCCCGCAATACCACACTGAACATTCGCGGACTTGGATCAACTTTCGGCCTTACTAATGATGGCATTGATCCAGGTGTAGGATTTTACGTAGATGGGGTCTATTATGCACGTCCCGCTGCCGGTACGCTAGATTTCATTGATGTAGAGCGAATTGAAGTGTTGCGTGGACCGCAAGGAACGCTATTTGGTAAAAACACCAGTTCTGGTGCCATAAATATCACTACCCGCAAACCTAGCTTTACACCTAACGCCAGCTTTGAGACCAGCTTTGGAAATTTTGGATATATCCAAGCAAAAGCATCGGTAACAGGTCCTTTAGGAAAAAAAATTGCTGGCCGCTTATCTTTTTCTGGTACACAGCGTGATGGTTTAATTGAGAATATACGAACACTCAAAAATATTAACGATATTAATAATCTGGGTGTTAGGGGACAATTATTGTTTCAACCAAATAACAATTTATCTATTACGCTTGCAGGAGATAACTCTCGTCAGCGCCCCGATGGCTATGCTCAGGTTGTCGCAGGAGTGGTAACTACGCTACGCCCCGCATACAGACAGTTTAATGCAATCATAGCCGACCTTGGTTATGCATTGCCAAGCCAAAATGCATTTGATAGAAAAGTAGACCATGATACTCCATGGAATTCTGGTAATGATTTAGGTGGAATATCCTTAAATGCCGATCTAAAAATTGGCCCGGGAACATTAACATCTACAACTGCCTGGCGTTATTGGAAGTGGGAACCATCAAACGACAGGGATTTTACTGGTTTGCAATCTTTAGCAAAATCAAATAACTATTCGAAGCATCAAAATTGGTCCCAGGAAGTTCGTTACGCAGGTGACCTTTCAGAGAAGTTAAGTGGTGTAGTCGGACTATTTTACATTGATCAGGAAGTTCAAACCGATCCTGTAGCAATTGAAGAGTCGGGCTCTGCTACATGGCGCTTTTCGCAAAGCACAACCAGCGATTTATGGAAAACACCAGGACTTTTTGAGGGGTTTGGTGTGAGAAACAGATTTTCTATTAAATCTGTAAGTGCGGCAGCTTTCGCGAATTTGGATTGGGAGGTTTTAACTGGCTTGCACCTGTTGCCAGGTATACGTTTCAACTACGATAAAAAAGATGTTTCTTACGAACGAACTACCTACGGGGGATTGCAAACTACAGACCCAGCCTTGCTTGCCCTAAAAAATCTTGTTTATACCAACCAGTCTTATGTGGCAGACGCTGATGAAAACAATTTCACTTATTCACTTACTGCCTCTTACAGACCAAATAAACGCATTAACACCTTTGCCACCTATTCAACTAGCTTCAAGCCTATTGGAGTAAATGTATCTGGATTACCAACAGTTAATGGTGCAGCGGCAACAGACCTGGCGGTGATTAAACCTGAAGACACTAAGCATTATGAAATTGGTGTTAAAAGCAACCCGATTGATAATTTCACATTGAACGTGACGCTTCACAACTCAGATATCAAAAACTATCAGACAAATGTACAATCACCTGAAATTGGAGTAAACCGTGGATACCTTGCCAACGCAGAAAAAGTACGCGTCCGTGGGATAGAGGTTGATGCTAATATTATGGCAAACCAATATTTCTCATTTTATGGAGCGGCAGCATATACTGATGCAAAATATGTTCGTTTTACTAATGCACCGCTTCCATTAGAAGAAACAGGACTAACAGTGAATGGTGTACAAGTAGCGTTTAAAGATATTTCGGGCGGGAGACTACCGGGAATTTCAAAATGGGCAGGATCATTAGGTGGTGAGTTTACTGTACCAGCCAAATTCTTTAATAAAGAAGCGAAATTCTTTACGGCACTAGATGCATCTTTCCGCTCCGGTTTCTCTTCTAGTCCATCTCCTTCAGCCTATCTAAACGTTGATGGATATACCCTTATTAATGGAAGGTTAGGCTACAAAACTACCAGTGGATTATCGGCCTATATATGGGGACGAAACTTACTTGATAAGGATTATTTTGAACAACTCTTACCTGCAGGTGGTAATGCGGGTCATTATGCGGCTGTACTTGGAGATCAAAGAACATATGGTGTAACGCTCCGTTATACATTTTAATTTATTAAGTGCTATAGAAGCCGTTTTATTTCACGATGAGGCGGCTTCTCTGTTAATAGATATATGTTAACTCTTCCCACACCCCTATTATCCCTCAATTAGTACGAGACACTAAATTTCATAAAACATTGGATTAATAACTGTACTATTATATATTTGCATTTAATCAATCTAAATAAAGGGTTAACGTTCCTTCATTAGAAGTTTGTAATCGCTATTTATGAAAAATACCGAGCTTATTATAATTTATTTTTCATGTACACTACCATTGTATTACTAATATTTGTTGCCTTTTTGTTTCTATACAATACTTCCAAAAAAAGCAAATGGTCAGATAAACCCGCATGGGCAAGCAATTTCGAGCACCAAAAAATGCTATCGGTAGCTATTAGCGCAATACTAATGCTGCTTGCTTGTGTACTGCTTATTTATGATAATGGTCTGGTTTCAGGGATATTTAGCTTTGTTGTAATCGTTATGGCAATGGGAAATATAATCGTTTTATTATTTCCGTTCCGCTATTTATCTATTACGCAAACAGCCTTGTTATTCCTGCTTTTCGCCGTTTTTGAACAGTTGATTTTCTAATTATGCCAGCTAATAAAAAATACCTTACCAAATCCCCTTTTCAAAAATTCCTTAAGATAACGGCCGGGTTTATTGGCGGCTATTGTGTGATGATCTCTTTTCATTATTTACTCGGCTATATATTTGAGCCTAAAAATGTGATCATCACCGCAGCATTTACGGGCTATACCCTATGGGCTATATTAATGCTCTTCGCATTCCTTGCTAAAAGCGGATGGAAAATCTGGCTTTATTATATTTTACTAACAGCCCTTTTCTCTATTCCCCTACTTTTAAAAATGCAACCTTAACCATGAAAAATAGAAATTATAATATATATTTTAATACGCATACGATCAGCGGGATTATTATATCGGCAATATTATTTGTTATCTTTTTTGCAGGTTCTTACACGTTATTTAAAAAAGATATTGCGGCCTGGCAAAGCAATACATCATACAAGGCAAAGGAAGGAACTAAACTGAATTACACCAAATTACTGGATTCACTAGATCAAAAATATAAGCTACAAGGCAGAGATGTATCTTTTTTCTTCCAGGAAAAAGGTTTTGACACTTATGTAGAGGTCACTGCTTCTAAAGACAGTACGTTAGTACCAAAGAAGAAGCCTGAAGCTGAAAGTAAAGTCAAAAAAAGAGGCAGGAGAAGTGAGGGTGATGGTGCCTACTTTAAATACAATTTTTACAAAGGTGATAGCAAGACCTACGAAGAATCTTATGATTTAGGAGAATTTCTATACCGCCTGCATTTTCTCGCCCAGCTTAATCAAGTACCTATTAAAATTGGCACACCTTTCGGTTATTTAGTCGCAGGCTTAGTATCATTCTTCTTTTTGTTTGCCTTAATTACAGGCCTATTGCTTCACTGGGATAAGATCGTATCAAACTTCTTCGTATTTAGGCCATGGTCTAAGGTGAAAACAGTGTGGACAGATGCACATACTGCGTTAGGATTAATTGGTTTCCCTTTTCAACTTGTATATGCCATTACAGGAGTTGTGCTTATTGTAAATGCGATATTGTTAACCCCTTTCGGATTATTATTTTATGGTGGCAAGGCCGACAAGATGTATAGTGATCTTGAGTATTCTGATCCTACAGTTTATACGTATACTTATAAGGCACTGCCCCAAAAAGCGAATGTTCAATTTTATATTGATCGAACCCAAAAGCTTTGGGAAGATTCTTATATAAAAAGAGTAATGATAAAGAATTATGGAGATGACTCTATGGCTTTGATTATTGAAGGAACAGCAAATCCGTCACGCAATTTCTCTGGAAATGGAAGAATAATTTACCAAGTTAAAAACGGAAAGGTTACATTTCACCATTCTCCATTAGGGGAAAGCACTTACATTAGTAAAGTAAAAAGCCTGATTTATCGCCTCCATTTTGGCGATTATAGTGGCTATGCGCTAAGGATTATTTATTTCATATTAGGAATAATGGGCTGTGTCGTTATTATATCTGGTATACTTGTCTGGCTCGTAGCCCGTGATAAAAAGAACGTTCCCGAACATAAGCGCAAATTCAATTTATGGCTTGCCAATATTTTCCTGGCGATTTGCCTTTCAATGTTTCCTGTAACAGCTTTAACCTTTATCGCTGTTAAAGTAAATAACGCGGTAAACATGGATTATATCTACAGGGTATATTTTTATAGCTGGCTGCTCCTATCTGTCTATTATATCATTCGTAAAAACTTAAACCGTACAAATCGCGAAACGTTATTATTAGGAAGCATATTTAGCTTGGCTATCCCATTTGCAAATGGGATCTGTACAGGCAATTGGATCTGGAAAACTTATTCGACCGGTGCAAACGATATCTTATTTATTGATGTGCTTAGTTTAGCAATAGGTATAGTAGGTTTGATTAGTTTTTACAAGATAAAACAAAGTCAAAAGGTACAAGTTGAAATTTAAATAACAATTTTTATACAGGAGTACACTTTTTTTTTATCTTTGCAGCCCCGCAAGGGAGAACGGACCGGTAGTTCAGCTGGTTAGAATGCCGCCCTGTCACGGCGGAGGTCGCGGGTTCGAGTCCCGTCCGGTCCGCAAAAAAGCCTCAACTTTTCAAGTTGAGGCTTTTTATTTATACCTGCATAATTCCCAGAAATACCTGCATCATTGATATTGATGTAAAATACCTTTATCTATCGGAGTCCACCAACAGGCTTTTTGATCACACGCTTTTAATGCATTATTTGCCCAGCTATTGCAAGTTGTAAACAAATCATATGCACCATTGGCCTCATAAAAAGCATCATCCGGTCCATAGCCATCATGAACATGTCGAATTTGCATTACATCACCATATTGATTATACTTAAAACTACCTTTAATATAGGTTACTAATTTTTCATATTGTTTTTTACTGATCCGTATCTCTTTACAGTTTGGATTCTCCATCATTTCATGAATAAAATCCACATGCATAGCAGTACTGCCTAAGTGGAACATCGCATTAAATGCAACACTAAATTTAAGATCAGACCATTGAGGCGTTTGCAGATAAAAACCTTTGTCGCCCCAGCCAAAAGCCACAAAATTGAAGGTTGTATCCTTTGATGCTGTATGCTCAAACTTTGTCATCTTACTCCAGTCCATCACATCATTCTTAACAGGAACAACGATATCAGTGTGAATGCCATTGGACATCACGTATATAGACAGTTCTTTTGCCCCCATATATGCAGCATTTCTATTTACAGGCATAAAGAACAGCAGATAAGCAAAACTAATATAGAGTAAAATAAAGACACAGATAGCTCCTAATATATATGAGCCCATCCTTCGGATTTTCTTTAGCATCCAGATCAAATTTGTTAAAAAACAAATCTACAACTTCTTTAGTGATACTATATTTTACTTATAGAAATGATATAGTATACTACTATCTGTCATCAGAATACATATACTCTGCATATCTTATCAATTTTACTACATTAGTTCAATATTTTTTAATTCAATAAACAGAGTTGTATTAAATATTATAGTTTTGAGGGCTATAAAATTAAATGACTCTTTAGATAAAATCAATGGTAAACATAAGTCGGCATAAATCTCAATTGGGAAACAATGGTTTTACCATAATCAAAAACGTTTTTTCTGATGAGCAAATTGAACAACTGTTAAAACTGATCGACCAGACAGATATATCTAGAGCTAGTTTTAGAAAATCGTCCGACTTATTTGCGATCAGACAATTCCTGAAAGAAGTACCGGATATAAATCCACAGGTATTTAATAATGACTTTATCTGTTTGCTCGGTGCAATTTTAGGTCATGACTATTTTGTGGTAAAATCCATTTATTTCGATAAACCAAAACAGTCTAATTGGTTCGTTGCCTATCATCAAGACCTCACGATAGCAGTAGATAGAAAAACAGAACTAGAAGGGTACAATCAATGGACGGTGAAGCAAGAACAATTTTCAGTTCAGCCACCCTTAGCCATCTTAAAAAGTATATACACCGTTCGTATTCACCTTGACGATACCGACGAAAATAATGGTGCATTAAAAGTTATCCCAGGCTCCCACCTAAAAGATATTTATAGATCTGAAGATATTGATTGGTCAGTCGAGACCGAGGAAAATTGCATTGTACCAAAGGGAGGGATAATGATTATGAGACCTTTATTACAGCACAGTTCCAGCCGCACCACTAATAATAAAAGAAGAAGAGTGATACATATTGAATTTTGCAATAAAGAATTACATAATAAGTTGAAATGGATAGAAAGGATTAATTTAGAATAATTGAACACATCTTGCTATGTAAATAACAAACAATCTCAAAATCAGTATACATAATTTTTCTATGTATGTAGGAAAATTATATATTTGTACCATGAGTACAACGAACGGTATGTTAAAAGGCAGTCTGCAAACTATCATTTTGAAGCTGCTGCAGGAAAATGAGAAAATGTATGGTTATGAAATCACCCAAAAAGTGAAAGAAATCACTAACGGAGATATCAAGCTGACTGAAGGTTCGATGTATCCTTCACTTCATAAAATGGAAGCAGAAGGAATGCTGTTTACTACAACTGAAACTGTAGATAACCGTGTAAGGAAATACTATTCTCTAACTAAAGAAGGACAAAAGGAAGTGGAATCAAAGTTGAAAGAAGCCAGAAGTTTTATTGGCAACCTCGAACTTTTACTGAATCTAAAACCTAAAATCTCATGAAACTTACCTTACAGCAACAGCAGGATATCCGCAGGCACCTGTCTGCAGTAACGTTGGTAGAAGATACAATCGACGAGTTATATGATCATATTCTTACTGCTATGGAGCACAAACCAGCTTCAGATAAATTCAGTATCAAATCAGTTAATGAGTTGATCAGTGCAGAATTTCCTGATATGATCAATACAGCACAGGATAAAAAAAACTATCAGCGTATCAACAATATAGGTGGGTTCATAGTATTTGCTATTGCTTTGCTTACCTATTGGCTGACTATGGAACCAACGGTGAGCTTCTGGGATTGTGGTGAATTTATTTCGTCAGCTAGCAAATTGCAGGTGGGTCATCAGCCCGGTGCCCCACTGTTTTTAATGATCGGTAAACTATTTAGTTTACTCGCTTTGGGCAATACTACTAAAATAGCTTACTGGGTTAACTTTAGTGCAGTATTAGCTAGTGCAGGTACGATAATGTTTTTATTTTGGACAATTACTGCTTTAGCTACTAAAGTATGCGGGAAAGAAAAATTTGGAAACAGGACTTTCAGTATTATGGCTGCTGGTGCAATCGGTGCGCTGGCTTACACTTTTTCTGATACGTTTTGGTTTTCAGCAGTAGAATCGGAAGTCTACGCCCTCTCCTCTTTGTTCTCTGCTGTTACTTTTTGGGCAATCTTAAAATGGGAAAATGATACGAACGACCGCTGGCTGGTTTTCATTGCTTTTATTGTGGGACTTTCTACGGGTGTTCATTTATTAAGTTTACTAGCTATCCCTGCCGTTACGCTGGTTTACTATTTCAAAAAGAATATAAAACCTACTGCAATAGGTACTATCAAAGCATTTGTTGCCGGTTGTGTCATCGTAGGTTTCGTGCAGTTTGCTGTGATCCAGTATTTTGTATTGTATGCAGCGAAGTTCGATTTGTTATTTGTAAATACATTCGGTTTGTCCTTCGGCTCTGGTGCGTTATTTTTTATATTTCTCTTTGCTGCCTTAATGATGTGGGGCATCAGCTATTCTATTAAAAAGAAAAAGTATAACCTTAATTTAGGTTTGCTGTGCCTCACCTTTGTCCTTTTCGGCTTCAGCTCTTATTTTATGATCATCATCAGGGCTAATGCAAAAACAGATATCAACCTAAGTAATCCTGATAATGCATTCTCTCTTTATGATTACCTGGGCAGGACAAACTATGGCTCCACTCCTTTAGCCTACGGCAATACATTCGATGCCAAATCTATTGACAACACGGTAACAGGTAATACTTACAGAAAGGCAAAATCAACTTACGAGGTGAGCGGAGAAACGTTCAAAACTACATACGATAAAAACCTGTTGTTCCCAAGAACATATAGCCAAAAAGCTGGTCATCAGGCATTCTATAAAGAATGGCTGGGTATGGCTGATGGAGAAACGCCATCGTTCGCACAGAATCTAAGATTTTTCAGCTCATGGCAATTGGGTTTTATGTACTGGAGATATTTCTTATGGAATTTTTCAGGGCGCCAAAATGATTTTCAAGGTCAGGGTGGCATAGATAATGGCAACTGGATCACAGGTATAAAAACTATCGATAGTTTACGTTTAGGGAACCAGACCAATCTGCCGCAAAGTGTGATCACCAATGAAGGACATAATGTGTATTATGCGCTCCCCCTTGTTTTTGGTTTAGCAGGATTGATATGGCTTTACCGCAAAAACAGACGCGATGCGCTGGTTGTGCTTACGCTATTCTTTTTCACCGGGATCGCAATTATTTTATACCTCAATCAGGATCCTTTACAAGTAAGAGAAAGAGATTATGCTTATGCGGGGTCGTTTTATGCCTTTGCAATCGCCATCGGATTTGGTGTACTCGCTTTAAAGGAAATTCTTTCTAAAATTGCTGCTTCAAAACCTAGTATGATTACCGCATCAGTGATCTGTTTCCTCGCCGTTCCCCTATTAATGGCAATGCAGGGATGGGACGATCACGACCGTTCACAAAAGACTACAGCCAGGGATTTTGCTAAAAATTACTTAAATTCTTGTGCGCCAAATGCTATTCTTTTTACTAATGCTGATAATGATACCTATCCGCTGTGGTATGCACAGCAAGTAGAGGGAATCAGGACCGATGTACGTGTAATCTGTATCCAATTTCTGGCTGATGACGCTTATATCAACCAATTGAAAAAACAAATGAACCAATCGGCGCCGCTGCCGATCAGCATGGCAGAAGAAAAATATGTGCAAGGTAAAAGAGATTATATGCCATTTGTAGATTACGGATTAAAGGATAGTGTAGAGCTAAAAGACCTACTGGCAGTGATGACGTCTGATCATAAAGAGGATCAGGTAGAAATGAATGATGGCAGTTTTATGAATTTCCTGCCGTCAAGAAAATTAAAATTATCAGTAGACAGCGATCAGCTGGTAAAAACCCACAGTATTAAAGCGGCTGATCAGGACAAAGTGACTCCTGCGATGGAATGGGATTTTAATAAGGCTTATGTGAGTAAAGGTGATCTTGCGCTGATGGATATTCTGGTGCATAACAATTGGGAACGACCAATATATTTCGCTACCTCTGCTTCTGATGATACTTATATGGGTATGGAAAAATACCTGCACATGGAAGGTTATGCCTACCGCCTGCTACCATTAAAGACAACAGCAAATGATAATGGAGATAAAGAGGAAAGAACCAATACAGATGTGATGTATGCAAATATGATGAACAAACTGGATTTCTCTTCGTTAAAAAAATCAAAATATCTTGATCCTGAAACAAGGAGAGTACTAAATAGTACGTGGAAATTTAGCAATACCTTGATTAGTAATTTAATCGCTGAAGGAAAAACAACGGCTGCAAATCATATGATAGAAAAAAATTTGAAAGAATTGCCGCTGAGAAATTATTCAATTACTGATACATTAGGCAGGATGTATACGGTCCAAAATCTTTATTCTCTTAACCGCATCAATGAGGCTAATAAGCTGGCTAAAGAAACCTCCGCATATCTTACACAGGAGTTTGATTATGTGAGTGAACTGGAACCAGTTTATCAGCAAGCACACCGCAGGGATATTGAGTTTGGGTTATCTATTTTAAATAGTTTAGAACGAATGACTGCTGCTTACCAGCAAAAATCGGTAAACCAAGAGATTAAAAACAATTTTAATAACCTGATCAACCAGTTTGGAATCAAAAGTTAAGCACCCAAAGCACTAACTGTGCTGACCAATATAGTTCATCACCTGTATTCGGTAATTTTAAATGAACGGTATATCTGCATCCGGCAGATATACCGTTCATTTAATGTTTAATTATAAGCCGGTCAAATGTTAAATGAGGCGAGCGCATAAATCTTGTAGATCAAGCAGGGCTAAATTGCGATGAAACAAAAAAATAAGAAAAGTCTATGGCTTAACTTCTGCCACAGTTATATAGTACTGGCTAATAATTTTTTCTGTATCAAACAATGGTGCTTCACCGGCTTTAAGACTGATGGTAGTCCATTTTGAAGTTGGGACAACGCGAACTTTCGCTGTTGCATTGGTTAAGGTCAGCGGAAGATTAAACCCTTCCACACAATTCGTATACCGGAAGGTTACTTTCTTTTTATCAAGATCAAAGTAGTATTCTAATTTAGGCAACTGTATAGTACGCAAATACTGATCGAACACTTTACCATAATCAAATCCAGCTTGTTTAGACACATAGTTTTCAATCTGTTTCGTTGTAACTGTCTGGTGATAAAACGTCTTATTCAAACCGCGGATAATCTGACGGAAACGCTCATCATCATTCAGTCCATGTCTGATCGCATGGATCATATTACCAGCTTTTGGATACATATCGCCGCTCCCCTGCGCATTTACATCATATACAGGAATGATTACCTTCTCATTTTTGATGCCTTTCCTTGTACCAGAATTATAGGCATCACCTGCCTCTTTTCCAAACCGGTAATCAGTATACAACGTCTCACTATAGTTGGTAAAACCCTCATGAACCCACATATCTGCAAGATCATCAGTTGTAATATTATTACCGAACCATTCGTGCCCGCTTTCGTGAACGATAATGAAATCATATTTTAGTCCCCATCCGGTCCCAGAGCCATCTCTGCCACGGTAACCTGGCTTATAATTATTTCCATAGGCCACCGCGCTCTGGTGTTCCATACCTGTATGCGGCACATCAATCAGCTTATAGCTATCCTCATAAAATGGATATGGGCCCATCCAGTATTCGAATGCTTTCAGCATATGGTTTACTTCATTTGGCAGGTAAGTTTTAGCTTTTGCAAGGTTATAATCAAGCACCCAGTAACCGATGTCAAGCTTTCCTTTTTCTCCTGCATAAGTATCATTCCAGTTCACATATTTACCAATGTACGGAATGATACAATAATTACTGATCGGGTTTACGACGGCCCATTTATAGGTTGCAGTGCCATCCGTATTGTTCTTTTTAAATTCGAGGCGGCCATTTGCAATCGCAACCAAGGTATCAGGAACAATCATAGTTAAAGAAGCACCATTGTCTGGCTCGTCACTTTGGTGATCTTTACATGGATACCACACAGAGGCACCCATTTCACCCTGACAGGTTACGGTCATCCATGGGCGGCCTAAGGAATCGGTTGTAAACGTCCATCCCCCATCCCAAGGAGCACGGATAGCTTCATGCACAGCACCATGGTAATACACTGCCAGTTTATGATTTGTAGATTTTTTCTGTTGCGGAACTTTTACATGCCACGCATTGCCTTCTTGGGTAAACGACAATTTTGTACCGCCATTAAGTAGCACACTATCAATCATTAGGGGTGCTCTCAAGTCCAGTTGCAATTGTGTTTTTCCATTATCAGCAGTGGTTTTGTAACTTATCACGTTACTACCGGCAATGGTTTTACTTTTATAATCTGGTTTTACGGTGATGTCATATTTGGTGACATCCCACCACGCTCTTTCGGCTGTAATTTTGCCGCGTAAGGTGTCGGCATGCGTGAATATTTTATCTTTCGACTGCCCATAGGTGGTTAAAGCACCAGTTAGACAGACCGTTAAAATAGCCAGGTATTTCATATGTTTAAGTTTTTGTGTTTATATCAAATGTAGGGAATCAGGCTACTGTTACCGACTCAATATTAGCCTGTTTATACAATATATTAACCTTAAAAGTGTATATTATACGGATTTTGGCACAAATAAAAGCCGCCTCCCCTATAGCGGGAGACGGCTCGGTTTGCCATTTTATTTTTTAACAGTCTTCAGCATCTCTTTTACAGCTGCTTCCAATTGCTGGTCTTCACCACCCAGGATTTTATTGTATTCGTTCAATACCATCAAATCAGGTTCTAGCTGATAATTCTCTGTTGCATGCGTTTCCCCTGCACCATAAGTACCAATCATTGGAATACCAAATACGATGCGGTTGTTGATCTGGGTTTCCCACCACACCGCAGTACCTGTACCAGCAACCGGCATACCGATCAGCTTACCAATACCGAGTTCTTTATAGGCATATGGAAACATAAATGCGTCTGAGTAATTGCTTTCGCTCATCAGTACACAGCTTGGTTTAGACCACTTATTTAATGGTTCACCACCTGTAGTTACATGCCCCTGGGGACGAAGCGTAAAATATAGTTTGCCACTTAAAAAAGTCACCAGATCATCGTGCAGCCAACCGCCACCGTTAAAACGGGAATCTACAATCAGTGCCTCTTTGCGACTATTTTTCCCTAAGACCTTGTCGAAAGTAACACGGAAACTAGGGTCATCCATACTGCGCACGTGGACATAACCAACTTTACCACCCGACAGGCTATCAGTGAGGTGCTCCATAAGTTTCACCCACTTGTTATATAAAAGCACGCTTGTTTCTGTCCTTGGCTTGATAGGCTTAACGATTTCTTCAAACACAGGTCCACCTTTGCTCTCACGGAAAGAAATACGCGTTACCTGACCCGCTTTATGGTTCAATAACTTTGCCCAGTCCTCTCCCGCAGTGAGTGCAATACCATCTATTTTATCGATCACCATATTTGCCTTCATCTTGGTTGCAGCAACATCAAACGGTCCGCCAGAAACCACCTCCTTAACTAACAACCCATCTCCGCCCCTGGTCAGATCGTAAATTAACCCCAGAGCAGCCGTCTCATCACCATTTGGGAACAAAGGACTGTACCGTCCGCCGGTATGTGACGCATTAAGCTCACCTAAAAACTCACTCAACAATACTTGGAAATCGTAATCATTGTTGATGTAAGGCAGGAACTGTTTGTAATTCGTATAGTAATAATCCCAATCTACACCCTGTAATTTCGGATCAAAGAATTTCTTTTTCACCTGCTTCCAGGTGTGTGCAAGAATGTATTCCCTTTCTCCGGAAGCATTCAGCTGCATTTCAGAATTGATCTTTATCGGGGTAACCTTCCCATCATCTATTCCTACTTTCATGATATTGCCATTGGCCATTGCAAATAACGATTTGCCATCTTTACTCATTTCAAGTTCTGCATAAGGCGCATCTAACTTGGCCAATACTTTACTTTCGTTTGTCCGTACTGTTGTAACCCACAAGTCAAATCCTTTATCATAGCGGGCCAGAAAATATAATTTCTCTCCGTCCTTAGACAACTTTGCTCCGCTAATTGCTGTTGAGGCCATGGTTAATCTCTTGGTACGGTATTCCAGGTTGGCCAAATATAAGTTAACCGGCTCTACTGTTTTTTTAGCAGGTTCCTTTTTCTTTAAGTCTTTAGTAGCTGGTTTTTTACCGATCGTATCTTTCTTTTCTGCCTCCGTTCTTAAATCAAAATCTTCTTTGCTTAACTGGAACTTATCCCATGTTTTCTGATCAAAGAACATCGCATAGATATCCGACTGGCTCCCGCGGCTTAGGTTCTTCATCCCATCTTTATCGGTCAGCCAATACATCATTTTGCCGTCCATGCCCCACTGAGGCAGCTCATCACTAAAACCACTCTCTGTCAGGTTTGTTCGTTTCCCAGAACCGTCATCTTTAATCAGTACCACTTCATTTTGGAACCAGCCGCCACCTTCTGTTGATTGTGCAAGGACATATCTGCTGTCGGGCGACCAGGTAAAGTATTGATCACCATCTGCATAGGAATAATTTAAGCCTTCTGCCAATAATGTATTTGTTGTTTTAGCAGCGATATCGTATGATTTTAGAATGTTGCGCTCTTCCAGGTAAGCGATTTTTTTGCCATCCGGCGAATAAACACCTTGAAACTCATCTTTCGCAGTCGCAATTATACTTTCTGTAGTCAGCACCGTAGCCACATAAAAATATGGTTCGTTTTTATTATCAATCGTAACCTGGTCAATATCCCAGGAGCCTGGATGTTCGGCAGCATATAGCAGTTTTCTTCCATCCGGACTAAACTGTACCATCCGCTCCTGGTAAGGAGTATTAGTAATTCTTTTCGTTGTAGCCCCATCTACTGAAGTGACGAAAATATCGCCGCGATACACAAAAGCAACCTGTTTACCATCATTCGATACAGCCATTTCTGCCGCCTCACCCTTAACTGGAAAAGTCGCAATCTGGTCGCCCGCAAAATCTGCATTAAAATTAACCGTCACCTTTTGCGGCTGCTGTCCTTCTGTTAAAGAATACAAATCACCATTATAAGTGAACACAAAATTTCCATTCGCCGAACGCGAAAGATTGCGCACTGGGTTTTTCTCAAAATTAGTTAGCTGGGTCATATCAGCCGTATTTTTCAAAGACGATTTAAACAAGTTCTGGGTACCATTCTTTTCACTTAAATAGTAGAAATTATCTCCGCTTCCCCAAACAGGTTCACGGTCTTCTCCTTTAAAAGAAGATACCTTCGTATAACTATTGTTTTGTAGGTTGTATGTCCATATATCTCTTGTTACTGCAGAGGTATGGTGTTTTCTCCAGGCATCTTCATATCCTTTCCTATCCTGAAAGATCAGATGATCGCCTTTTTCATTATAATGTGCATACTCTACCCCTGCACTGCTTACCAACCTGCTATTACCACCTTTTGTAGGTACCTCATAAAGTTTAGTAAAGATAGCATCATTAGGAAACCGGGCCGAGGAATAAATATCATGTCTGTCTGTCCCAAAAATAACTTTAGCATCATCTGTAGAAAAATCATATGGAATATCACGGCTCGAATTAAATGTAAGCCTGCTGGTTTCTCCACCGGATGCAGTCATCAGGTACACGTCAAAATTCCCATAACGGTCTGATGCAAAAGCAATTTTCTTACTATCATGGCTCCAGATGGGATAACCATTATAGGAATTTGCAATGGTTAGCGGCACGGCATCTCCCCCCGTATAGGGAACTTTAAAAATATTGCCTTTATATTCGAATGCAATCCATTTACCATCAGGTGATACGGAAGGCTGCTGCATCCACCGGGGCTGACTTTGAGCGTTGCTTCTTAAGCTTGCTAAGGCTAATAATGTGTATAAGAGTAGTGTTTTCTTCATTTTATTGGCAGGTTTAGGTGATTAAAAGTTAGGTAGCTTTAATATCGTAAATTTATTACAAAAATCAATAAATGCAACAATATTGCGACTATGTTACACTGAAAAAATCACTGCATTCTTTTGTATTCTGCAAGTCATGTCAATGAAATATGTTACCCGAAAGTAAAAGTGTTCAGTTTACTTTGCTTCGAAATGAAACAAATAATTGAATAGCTGTACCTTTGTAGTTTAATACCAGGATATAATATCATGCAGACAGTAAGCAGTGCCGCCCCGCCTTCCTCAAAAATAAGTTTAACTATAATAAGTTTTGTCACCTTTACTTTTATTGGCTACTTTACCATTGGGTTACCATTAGCTGTCTTACCAATATTTATACACCACGATCTCGGTTATAGTGCAATGGTTGCAGGAGTTGTAATTAGTATGCAGTATGTAACAACTTTCCTTTTACGCGGATATGCAGGCAGTATCGTAGATAAAAAAGGTCCGAAGCCAGCGGTATTACTTGGAATGATAGGTTTTGCACTTAGCGGAATGTTATTGTTTATCGCGTACCTCGCCAGGGAAATGCCAGCAATCAGTTTAGGTATACTAATGATTACCCGTTTAATGACGGGTTTTGCAGAGGGGCTGATTGGCGCAAGTCCGATTAACTGGGCTTTGTTTGCAGTTGGCGACAAATATACAGGTAAAGCAATTTCTTATAATGGTATTGCCAGCTATGGCGCACTGGCGGCTGGTGCACCCTTAGGTGTTATCTTAAGTAACAGTTTTAGCATTGGCAGTATCGCTATAATGATAGTTGCCTTTGGCACCATTGGATTTATTTATGCTAAAAGCAAAAAAGCATTAGCAGGGACTTCTACTGCTCCGAGACAACCATTTATACAAGTGTTAAAAACAGTATCCCCTTATGGGATCTGCCTGGCACTTGGCGGTTTGGGTTTCGGTACTATTTCCACTTTTATCACATTATATTATTCCTCTCTAAACTGGAACGGTGCTGTACTTTGTTTATCCGTATTTAGTATAATGTTTATCCTGGGACGCGTAATATTTGCTAAAGCGATCGATAATTATGGAGGCATGAAAACAGCCATTTACTGTCTTGCTTTAGAGTCTTTAGGACTGATGATTCTTTGGCTTGCCAATATTCCCCATGTTGCACTGATTGGTGCAGGGATTACCGGACTTGGTTTTTCCTTAATCTTTCCAGCTCTTGGAGTAGAAGCGGTAAAGTTAGTGCCAGCGTCTAATAAAGGTGCTGCATTAGGCGGTTATGGATTATTTATTGATATCTCTTTAGGTATCACAGGACCATTGATCGGCGGAGTGGCCAGTCGATTCGGGATGATGTATATCTTTCCTTTCAGCATGGCCATGGTAGCTGTAGGACTATTATTGGCAATTAGGATTTATTCCAGACAAAAGATTAAAGTAATAGCTTGAACCCAGAATAAGTAATCTCATAATGCTAACTTAAATTTGCTGCCAAACGCAAACTTCTGCAGCTTACTATATGTTAAGCAATAATTTCACTGGGATGAAATACCTGGATAATTTTTATTTAATTACACAAAATGCACATGCAGGCCCATCATTCGAAAAAAAGACTTATCTAGCGAGAGCATTACCGGCTATTTTATTTGACTGTATAATCTGCTTAAATACTTAAGCCGTATAGCTGTTCCTTTATCAGGTTAAATAAACAGTTATACGGCTTTTATGATCTATAGACCAGGTGAACTAAACCTGATGTGGAGCTGTTAAGCGACTAAAGCCGCATCCAGTGTGATTGCTAAATTATAAGCTTTACTTACCGGGCAGTTTTCTTTGGCACCTGCAGCGATTTCTTGAAATTGTTCTGGAGTAATTCCATCAATTTTAGCTTTTAATACTAGATTTGAACTTACGATTACGCCATCTTCTAAAGAGATAGTAGCAACAGTTTCTAAAGATTCTGGATTAAAACCTGCTGTGGTCAAGTCAAGGCTAAGTTTCATCGTAAAACAACCTGCATGTGCAGCTGCCATTAATTCTTCAGGGTTTGTACCAACTCCTTCAGCAAAACGGCTATTAAATGAATATTGAGTATTGTTTAATGTAGTACTTTGAGTAGTTATATGTCCTTGACCTTCTTTGATTGTTCCGTTCCAAACGGCAGTTGCATTACGTTTCATCTTGTTAGTTATTTTTAGTGATTGAATACATCAAATGTACAGGGTTAATGCAAGGTAGACAATGCACAATTAGACCTTCTTACAGGACATTTTTCCCACGTTTTTTATTATTCTTACAAGGTTGTGTATTGCTTTCTAAACTGCTGTGGTGCAGAACCGGTCTGTTTAGTAAATAAACGAATAAAATAGGATGGATCTTCGTAGCCCAATTTATAGCCTATCTCTTTCACACTTAGCCCCGTATGGGCCAGCATTCGTTGCGCCTCTAAAACAATACGCTGCTTAATCAGATCGTTCGGCGTGTCTTTACTAAATTTAGTAATTCTTTTATTGAGCAGCTTGGGGGTAATATTTAACAGGTCGGCATAAGCTGCGACGGTATGCTTAGTAGTAAAATTCCATTCTACCAATTGCGAGAACTTTCGTATAAATTCTAATTCCTGCCTGTTTTCGTCGCTATGCACTTCATGTGTATTTTTCCAGATACGGGTAGATTTGATAATGATTTGTTTCAGCAATACCCTTAGCATCTCTTCGAGGTTACTATCTTCGGCTATAACCTCCGATTGGATTTCGTTGAATATCTTTTCTATTACTACAGATTGCTCGTTAGAAAGGTTTACCACGGGGATTTCATATACATTATGAAAAAGTATCCCATCACAAGCTACTTCTTTATCATGCATCTCTACACAGTAAAAATCGCGGTTGTAATATAAAATTGAGCCAAGACTGATCACTTCATTCAGTTGAAAAAACTGACCAGCATTCACGAAGAACAGTGAGTCTTGCTCAAGGTTATAGTTCTTGAAATCTACCATAACCTCCGCCCCTCTTTTCAAAAAAACAACTTTAATAAAGTCCTTTAGCGTTTCTGTTACTGATAAATCAGTTTCAATACCTTGAAGTTTGAGGTAACCAAATTTTTTAAAAGAGAACTGTTTAAATTGAGACATCACATGCACTTAAAATGAATTGCAATATTAGCAGAATTATTTTACGATTACGCAAAAAAATACCCGGAATAACTACTCCGGGTATGATCAATATGAAGGTTTAACAGGTGTGTGTTTAATGTTTTAAAATTTTCAATTATTTATATTTCGCAGTCTGTCCATCACTCAGCATGATAGACATCAACTTACCTACAAAGAAACATCCTTCATCTTACTGGATAGCTATGTTATTAAATAATTCTCCCTTTAAAAATGGGGCAATGGTACGTTTCCGCACCCCGGACCTGATCAGCGTTTACTCCAATAGTTGCAGTAAAAAATCTGGCTGATTAATCTCGTTTGATCTCGCAGCTTCAATATGAAGCAATGATATTATATTTTATTTAAACTTGCAAATAATTATTTTAGAGCTATTATTGTTGATAATGGAAAAAGACGAGAAGATTATAGAGATGAGCCGGTTGATGTGGGAACAGGCTATACCCCATTTTTCTGTAGATAGTGTAGTGTTTGGCTTTCATGAAAACCAATTAAAAGTACTGCTGGTAAGAATGGCAAAAACACAGACCTGGCTATTGCCCGGAGGATATGTATTTAAAAATGAAAACGTACATGATGCCGCACAACGCGTATTAAAAGAGCGTACAGGGGCAGAAAAAATCTATTTACAAGACTTTGGCATCTTTGGAAACCTGAACCGTTCTGAAGGTTTTTTTGAACAGTATGATGATGACTTATGGCACAAACAACGGTTCATTTCTGCAGGTTTTTATGCGTTGGTAGATTACACAGCCGTTAACCTGGCTACCGATACATTTAGTGATAGCTGTGAGTGGAAGTCGATAACAGATTTACCAGATTTGGGAATGGACCATCAACACATTTATGATACTGCTCTGACAATATTAAGACAGCAGTTAAGTTATAAGCCAATTGGTATGAACTTACTGCCTGAGAAGTTTACGATTTCAGAATTACAGAAACTGTACGAAACAATATTGGACAGACAATTAAACCGAGGGAACTTTTATCGACGCATTATGCGTTTCGACATGCTCATTAAACACGAGGACCAGCGTAAAGGCGGGGCACATAAAGCACCCAACCTTTACAGCTTCGATCCTGTGAAATATCATGAATCTTTACAAGGCATGGATTGGTAGCTGGTTATTTCCAGCCACCACCTAATGCACGGTATAAACTCACAACCGCCTGTAATTTTTGCAAACGGTCGCTCACCCCGCTCAATTGCGCGGCAAGCAGACTTTGTTCAGAAGTTAATACATCTGTATAATTCGTCGCAGAACTAAACCGCAGCAATTCCTGCGTATAGTCTACTGCTTTCGTCAAAGCAGCAATCTGTTTTGTCCGCGCATCAGCTTTTTCTGTTGCAGTCTGGTAAGCATACAGTGCATTGGAAACTTCCTGCCCCGCTACTAAAAGACGCTGTTGGAAACTGTTTAATGCCTGTGCCTGTACAGACTGCGCAGTGACAAGACGCGCCTTGTTTAGTCCCTGGTTAAATATTGGCTGTGTTAAACCACCTACAAGATTATAAAAAATAGATTGGTCAAAGATATCTTTTAACTGCAAACTGGATAAACCGCCACTTGCCGTTACAGTTAATGCCGGGTAAAAATAGGCCCGTGCCGCATTGGTATTTTCAAAAGCCGTTCTCAATGCAAACTCTGCCTGTTGTACATCAGGACGGTTCTGTAACAGCTGTGCCGGCACGCCTGTGGCAAGTGCAGCTGGAGTTACTTGTACCTCTAAACTATTTCGGTCTATCGGACCAGGTGCTTGTGCAAGCAGAATATTAAGCGCGTTTTCTGTTTCCCTGATGCTTTGGTTCAGGTCCGGGATCGACACCTCTGCCGCATAACGGTTGGCTTCACTTTGTACTACTGCAGCTCCATTAACTACCGCCCCTTCCTTTAAGGATTTCATCGTTTCTACATTCGCAATCCTGCTTTTCAGCGTCTCTTTTGTAATTGCCAACTGCTGGTCTAAGGCGAGCAGACTAAAGTAGTTATTAGCAATATCAGCTATCAACTGGGTCTGCACTGCTTTTTTAGCCGCATCAGTGCCCAGGTAACTCGCAAGCGCCGCTCTCTTTGTACTGCTTAGCTTACCCCATATATCAGCCTCCCAGGAAGTGCTTAATGACAATTTATAGGTGTTGGTCAGCGTATTGATATTAATACCGCTTGGGAAGTTTAACGCAGCAGGTGATTGTTTAGACCTCGTATAATCGGCAGATGCATCGAGCGTTGGCAATAAAGCCAATTTACTTTGTCTTAAAGTAGCTTGTGCCTGTAAGATGTTCTGGATTGCATTTTTAAGGTCCACATTCTGATCAAGCCCTTTTTGGATCAGCACTTTCAGCTTATCATCCGAGAACACACGCTGCCATGGCATATCAGCCATAGTAGTGGAGTCGGTCGTATTTTGATCGCGGTATAATCCTTCTGTTTGCACAATCGGACTTTTGTAGGTTTTTGTTACTGAGCATGCACTAAAAAGTGCAATGGCTGCCAGCAATACAAAAAGCTGTTTGTTATATTTATAAGTCATCTTATTCTGTTCTAATTGATAAATCGGCTATGCTTTTGGCGGTTCGATCAGCTTATGTTCTTCAGCTCCCTCAATCCTCTTTTGCGTTGCGGCAACATCAGTATCTTCCTCGTCGTCGTCGTCGTAACCATTTTTTGCTGGCCCGCTAATCTTCTCCTGTAAGCTCTGGAAAATGATAAAGAGCACTGGAATAGCGAACACCCCGATAATGGTACCGATTAACATCCCGCCTACTGCGCCTGTACCAATAGATTTATTACCTACCGCACCCGCACCTGTAGAGAACATTAGAGGAACAAGTCCGAAAATAAACGCAAAGGAAGTCATCAGGATCGGTCTTAAACGGGCAACGGCACCTTCTATGGCCGATTGTACGATAGGCATCCCATTTCTTCTTCTTTCAAGGGCAAATTCTACGATCAGGATCCCGTTCTTGGCCAGTAATCCAATCAGCATAATCAGCGAGATCTGCAGATAAATATTACTGTTCAGTTTAAAGATAATCGAGAAAATATACGCTCCTGCCAGTCCAAAAGGGATAGCGAGTAATACTGCAAAGGGTAAAATATAGCTTTCATACTGTGCACTTAACAAGAAGTATACGAAGATCAAACAAAGTACAAAGATGAATACCGTTTCACTACCCGAAGCCAGCTCTTCTCTTGTTAAACCAGAGAAATCAAAACCGTAACCAGCAGGGAGGTTCTGTGCGGCTACTTCCTGAATAGCTTTAATCGCGTCACCAGTACTGTAGCCTACATTTGGCGCACCAGTAATAGCAATAGAGCTAAACAAGTTGAATCTTGAAATAGATTCCGGACCAAAAACCCTGTGCATTTTCACAAACTCGGTTATAGGAGCCATATTTCCTGCGGCATTCCTGACAAATATTTTGTTCAGTCCCTCCGGATTTTTGCGATATTCTGCAGAGGCTTGCACCATTACACGGTATTGTTTACCAAACTTGTTAAAGTTCGAAGCATACAATCCTCCATAATAACCTTGCATCGTCGACAATACATCATTCACACTCACACCTGCTTCTTTACATTTTTCCAGGTTTACATCCATCATATATTGAGGAAAGTTTGGATTAAATGAAGTTGTACCGTATTGAATTTCCGGCCGCTGTGCTAGCTTGGCCAGGAAGTCGTTGTTTACTTTAAAGAACTCAGCAGTGCTATGCCCGCCCTTATCCTGCAGCTGGAACTCGAAACCACCACTCTGCCCGAAACCACTAATCGTTGGCGGCGAGATAAAGAAAATACTCGCTCCACGGATACCGCTGGTTTTGGCAAAGAGTTCACCGATCACATCATCAACAGAACGTTTTCGGTCATCCCAGGTTTTTAATTTTACAATAACCATACTGTAGGCACTTCCAGCCCCAGCAATAAAGTTTTGCCCAACGATTCTCAGTGTATTGTTTACTTCAGGAATGGTATGTGCAATACTATCTACTTGTTTCGCAATTTCGGTTGACCGCTCCATCGAAGACGATGGCGGTAAACTGATATTCGCAAATAGTGTTCCCTGATCTTCCGAGGGTACAAATGCTGATGGTGTTGTTTTCATCATGTAAAACAACCCTCCCCCAGCCACAAGTATAGAAACGATCACTATCCATTTTTTTATAGATAAGAATTCTACAGAACGTTTGTAATTATTAGTTATCCTGTCAAATCCTACGTTAAAGGCAGTATAAAAACGCTGGATAAAACTTTGGTGTTTATGATCGTCTTTATGGGGTTTAAGTAATAAAGCACATAAAGCCGGACTTAAGGTAAGGGCGTTAATTGCGGATAAGATAATGGCTACAGCAAGTGTTACACCGAATTGCTTATAAAATACCCCCGTCGATCCTGTAATAAACGTAACTGGAATAAATACAGCGGCCATAACCAGCGTAATGGAAATAATGGCACCCGAAATCTCGTCCATTGCATCAATAGTTGCTTTTTTCGCTGATTTATAGCCATTATCCAGCTTAGCGTGAACCGCCTCTACCACCACAATCGCATCATCCACTACAATACCAATCGCGAGTACCAATGCAAATAAGGTAAGCAGGTTGATGGTAAAACCAAAAAGGTTTAAAAAGAAAAATGTACCTACAATGGCTACCGGAACTGCAATAGCAGGCACCAAAGTTGACCTGAAATCCTGCAAAAAGATAAAAACTACAATAAACACCAGGATAAATGCTTCTACAAGCGTATGAATTACCTTCTCAATAGAAGCATCCAGGTTCTCATTCACGTCAACTAAATACGTAAATTTCACCCCTTTGGGAAAAGCTTTCGAAGCCTCTTCAATAATCTTTTTGGAGTTGTTGATTACATCACGCGCATTGGAACCCGGAGTCTGACTAATTGCCATACCTACAGCTTCTCGCCCATTGGTACTAATCGTAGCGGTATAGGTTAACGAACCCAGCTCTACTTTAGCAATGTCTTTTAAACGCAACACCTGTCCTTGCCCAACTGATTTGATAATGATATTTTCAAATTCTTGTGGTGTAGTTAATCGTCCTTTATACTTAATCGTGTACTGGAAAGCCTGATCGCCATTCTCACCGAACTTACCGGGTGCAGCTTCGATATTCTGTTCTGCCAGTGCGGCAGAAATATCGCTTGGAATTAAGCCATATTGCTGCATAATATCTGGTTTTAACCAAATCCGCATCGAGTAATCCTTAGACCCGAAAACCGTTGCATCTCCTACACCAGTAACACGCTGAATGGCGGGCACCAGGTTAATTTTTGCATAATTCTGCAAGAATGTTTGATCGTAGGCCTTATCCTCACTATATAAAGAGAAGATCAGTAGATTACTACTTTGGCTTTTAGTTACTGTTACCCCCGCTTGTGTTACTTCAGATGGGAGTAAACTTGTAGCCCTCGAAACTCTATTTTGCACATTTACTGCAGCAAGATCGGGATCAGTACCTACTTTAAAGAACACCTTGATACTCGCAGATCCATCATTTGTAGCGGTAGAAGTCATGTATGTCATGTTTTCTACTCCATTGATCTGCTCTTCTAGCGGGATAATAATACTTTTTAAAACTACATCGGCATTTGCCCCTGTATAACTAGCAGATACGTTAACTGTAGGCGGTGCAATATCTGGATACTGCGCAATGGGGAGGGACGTGAGCCCGAGTACACCCAGAATTACAATAATCACAGAGATTACTGTAGAGAGAACTGGTCTCTGTATAAATATTTTAAACATTTGCTCTTATTTTAAATCAGCATAAACAGCATCGGCACTTTGTACATTTGCTTTGATCTGCGTCCCGTCTTTCAAAGACGAAACCCCTTCCAGTACAATCTGGTCGCCCACTTTAAGTCCGCTTTCTACCACGTAAAAATTACCTGCAGTATTCTCCATTACTGTCAGGTTTACATTTTTTGTTTTACCATCCTTCCCTACTACTACGGCAAATAACTTATTCTGTAACTCGAAAGTGGCGCTCTGCGGTACCAGGATCACATCTTTCAGATTATTAGGAATTCTAACAGTTGCGCTACTCCCACTACGGATAATTCCTTTACTATTTGGGAACTTCGCTCTAATATTAGCAGAACCAGTAGCGGTATTGATCAGTCCGTTTACCGTCTCTATTTTACCTTTTTCACTATATTCAGACCCATCAGACAACAGTAATGAAACGGCTGGTAGTGCAGCTAACTTTTTGGCAAAAGTAGTCTCACTGCTTCCTTTGGTAAAGTCCAGCAGTAATTTCTCATTAAACGCAAAATACGCATATACATTTCCAATGCTGGAAACCGTAGTTAAAGGATCTGCACTTGCAGAGTTTACCAAACTTCCTAAACGGAAAGGGATAGAACCAACAACTCCGTTTACAGGACTGGTAACGGTTGTATAACCTAAATTAACTTTCGCATTTACCAGTGTTGCTTTAGCTTGTGCTAAACTGGCAAGTGCCGATGCATAAGTGTATTGGGCAGATTCCAGCTCGTATTTGCTGACGATATCCTTTTCAACCAATGGTTTTACTTTTACAACTGCCAGTTTTGCTGTGCTCACTTGCGCCTCTGCAGTTTTAATTCCCGCACTGGCGGTCCGTACTGCCTGCTCATATTGCGGATCGTTGATTTTAAATAAAGGCTGACCAGCTTTAACTACTGCACCCTCATCTACGTATATCTTTTCAATATATCCTTCTATCCTGGGTCTGATTTCAATATTCTGCTGTCCCTGTATACTTGCCGGATAATCTGTATTTAAAGTAGCAGATCTGCTTTCCAGCGTTACCACTTTATAATCCTTGACTTGCTCCGCTGCTCCTGCCTGGGCGGCTTTGTCTTTATTGCCGCCACATGAGGCTAGGGTTAATCCTGATATCAACAGGAGTCCGATCTGTAATTTAGTTTTCATTTGTGTCTATATTGTGTTTTATTGGTAATCAAGCTTGCCTTACCTTATTAATTTATACTATTCAGCTATAATCAGCTCGTACCCACATTTTCATCAGTTGCATTAATTCTCATTTTACCTGCTATTACGTTTTAATAGTAAGTACATTTTGTACGAGTTAACTACCGATGTAGATCATTTCAAAAATGATTTGTTTTCGCTGTTTCATCAGCTTATTAAATTCTGATTCACTGATTTTTAAAAAGCTCTTATTTAAAGATCCCGCTAAAACGGGATAGGCCATTAAAGCGAACAGGCTCATCATAAATTGTTTAGGGTTCATTGTCTTGATGTTACCTTTCTCCATTTCTAGCCTCACTTCTTCAAGAAATGGTTTGATGTGTGTTTCATGAATCTGATCTGCATGGATCTCATTATGACTATTGGTTTCTGTAATCACAAATAATTCCCTGAATGGGTACGCAGTGATCTCATCAATAAATACGCTGATCAGTTTCTTCAATTTTTCTTTAAAACCACGCTTACCAGTTAATACAGAATCCAGCACAGTACGTAGTTCTTCTTTTGCCTCTTTAACTACTTGTTCAAACAAAAGGTCCCGCGAACGGAAATAATAATGCACCAGGCTCCTGTTCACCCCTGCTGCATCAGCAATCTCTTGGGTAGTAGCATGGAGCTTCCCTTCAGAAAAGAATATTTTCTTTGCTGTATCTTTAATTAGCTGCTCTGTGCCTATATCTTTTCCTGCCATTCAATTCTTCGTTAATAGTAATGTTTAACAAAATTGTTAAACAAAAGTATCAACAATTATTTAAACCTGTATCATGCCATAGTATAATGAATACTACTGTAATAGTAATAGTACATTACCCCGGCCGATATGCTCAAATAAACCTACTTAAAGCAAGAATTAAAAATTAAATAGACGGAGATCGAAAAGATACCGACGAACAGCAGATATTAATCTTTTAATAAATGAGGGATTAAGAGTTTATTCCAGATCTGATAGCCTGTAGCATTCATATGCAATAAGTCTTCCTTAAACAATACTGGTCTCATTTCATCTTTTTTATCAAGCATTGGCTGATAGATATCTAAAAAAACAGTGTTTTTCTCCCCTTTTAAATACTGACTGATCAAAAGGTTTGCTTCTTTTGCTTTTGCTTGATACCTGGCCCTGGACGGACTTCCTTTTATGGCTATATAAATAAGTGGGGTAACTGGTAGCTTGGTTCTCAGGTGATTGTACAGCTTTTTAAAATCTGCAAATACAGTTGCTGCATCAGGAGACCTGATCAAATCATTTTCACCTACGTACAGTACAACCTGCTTTGGGGCGTATGGAAACGCAATATCTTCCAGGTAACGGTCAATATCACTGGTTACAGCTCCACCTATTCCACGGTTTAATACCGTGTAGTCCTTAAACGTTTTAGTAAAATCTACCCACAAACGAATAGAAGAACTGCCGATAAATAGAATTGGATGCAGTGGAGGATTGTATATTTTATCATATTGTTTGATCGTTTGTACATCATCCCAAAAAGGTGGCTTATCCTGCGCAGCAGCATTCAGGCTAAATAAAGAAGCAATAGTAACACTTAACAGGATTGATTTGATCGTTTTATACATAGGATAATAATATAGTGCCCGACTTTAAGCGTGTAAAACTAAGCTATCTCCACATTTTTGTCACATCATTATTGTGTCATTTTAATGTAATCCAAGTTGCTAATATTTTCTGATGTATTACATTTGACCAAAATGCAGCGTTAGTCAGCATAAAAAAACAAAAACAATTATCGCGTTTTTATGCTTTCATATTAACAGGAATATAATTGTGATTTAAATTATATTTGGCCGCATCAATCATAAAGAATGGATCCTAAATCAGAAAATCCGAATATCCCGCCTCATAAATACGTTGTATCGAAAAAACTCGACGGTTTATTTTTCAGCATCTACCACGCCTACCAATTTATCCTTCGTTTTTTTAAAGAAGTTTTCCTACCTCCATACGAGTTTAAAGAAATCATACATCAGTGCTATGAAGTAGGCTATAAATCGTTGCCGCTGATCTCGCTTACCGGCTTTATTACCGGGGTAGTATTCACCAATCAGTCCCGCCCTTCCTTAGCTAATTTCGGCGCTACTTCCTGGTTACCTTCCCTGATTTCTATTGCTATTGTACGTGCATTGGCCCCCTTGGTTACTGCATTAATCGCTGCCGGCAAAGTCGGTTCTAACATGGGTGCCGAACTTGGTTCTATGAAAGTAACCGAACAGATAGACGCCATGGAAGTTTCCGCAACCAATCCATTCAAATATTTAGTAGTCAGCCGCATACTGGCAACTACCTTTATGATTCCTATACTTGTAATGTATACCGCATTTGTAGCTTTAATGGGCGCGTTTCTAAGTGTACATAGCAACGAACAAACTAGCTTTGCGATGTTCTTTTCCCAAGTATTCGACTCTTTAAGTTTCCTTGATCTTTTTTCTACCACTTTTAAATCTACTGTTTTTGGCTTTACTATTGGTGCGGTAGGTTGTTACCATGGTTACAACTCATCTAAGGGTACAGAGGGTGTAGGAAAAGCAGCGAACTCTGCAGTTGTTGCTGCCATGTTCCTGATCTTTGTAGAAGAGATTGTTATTGTTGCAATTGTTAATGCATTCCGTTAATCTATAAATATGCAAAAACAATATAAAGAAATAGACAGAAGTGAGGCCATAATTTCTATTAAGGGATTACAAAAAGCATTTGGCGACTTACATATATTAAGAGGCGTGGATTTGAATGTTTACCGTGGCGAAAACCTTGTGGTACTTGGCCGTTCTGGTACTGGTAAATCGGTACTGATCAAGATTATATCTGGCCTGCTCCTGCCCGATCAGGGAGAGGTTAATGTACTCGGACAAGAGGTAGCAGAATTATCGTCCAAAGATTTGATGGCTTTAAGGTTAAAAGTGGGCTTCTCTTTTCAAAATAGCGCACTGTACGATAGTATGACTGTTCGTAAGAATTTAGAGTTTCCTTTAGTTAGGAACTCCAGGAGCTTATCCCGTAAAGAGATCAATGCCGAAGTAGAAAGTGTACTCGATGCAGTAGGGTTATTACAAACTATTGAGCAAATGCCTTCAGAACTTTCAGGCGGACAGCGTAAACGTATCGGTATCGCGCGCACTTTGATCCTTCGTCCGGAAATTATGCTGTACGACGAGCCTACAGCAGGTTTAGACCCTATTACTTGTATAGAAATCAATAACCTGATCAACGAAGTTCAGGAGAAATATAAAACAACAGCTATTATTATTACGCACGATCTTACCTGCGCGAAGGAAACTGGCGACAGAATTGCTATGCTACTTGATGGACAGTTTGCCATTCAGGGGACTTTTGATGAAGTCTTTGCCAGTGACGATCTCAGGGTACAATCTTTTTACAATTATAATTTCACACAATAAATGAGCGCTTCAGAAAACAAAAGGTCAATCATCGTAGGAATTTTTATCTTCATCGGAATAGTTATTTTTATCGCTGGGGTACTAACATTAGGAGGAAAACAAAAACGATTTGTCAGCAGCATCACATTAACAGCCATCTTCAATAATGTAAATGGTATTCAGGCAGGTAACAACGTATTTTTTTCCGGTGTTAAAATAGGTACGGTTAGCAAAATTAATTTTACCAATAGTGCACAAGTAGAAGTTACTATGCACATTGAAGAGGCTTCCCAAAAATATATCCATAAAAACTCATTGGCAAAATTAAGCTCTGAAGGTTTTATTGGTAACAAAATGATAGAAATCCTCGGTGGTACACCAGATGCCCCACAAGTAGAAGATGGCGACCGATTAGCCATTGCTGCTGCGCTGGCACCAGAAGATATCATGAAAACTTTGCAAGACAACAACAAAAACATCCTGGCAATTACAAACGATTTTAAACAGGTAAGCAGCGGAATGTTAAAAGGCAATGGTGCATTAGGTGCATTACTAACCGATTCTTTAATGGCCAACCGCTTACGCCAGATGACTGTTAATTTGGAAAATGCATCCGCTACTACAGCAAGGGTAACTGCGGCTGTTTCTCAGTACACTTCGAAACTAAACAATAAAGGAACACTGGCTACAGAACTACTTACAGACACCACTGTTTTCAGCAATCTTAAGTCGGCAGTTAAAAGCTTACAACAAACTGCTAGCACCGCTTCAGAAATGACAACTAACTTGAAAACCACTACTAACAAGTTAAACTCTGATAAAAATGCTGTTGGCGTATTACTGAACGATGAAGAAACAGGCGCACGTTTAAAAAGCACCGTAACCAACCTAGAATCGAGCACAAAGAAACTAGACGAAAACATGGAAGCTTTACAGCATAACTTTTTATTAAGAGGCTTCTTCAGGAAAAAAGAGAAAGCAGCCGCTAAAGAGAAAGAAAAAGCAGCAGAGCAGCAGCAATAGAACATATTAAGGCTAAACATAGCTGAGCCACCAATGATTATTGGTGGCTTTGTAGTTTCTAAACCAAACGCACGGCCGGTACAGTGAAGCTACCACTATTAACCAGATTAGGTATACTACTGGAAGACTAAACCCAAAAACTACTGGCCTGAAAAGAAAAGGCATTTGGATAATCTCTTTGCTCGTATGACCGGTGATGAAAAACGCGATCACCAACAAAAAATGCAACAGGTAAAAATGGATGATATAATAGAAAAATGGCACTGATCCATAAGTAGAAATTACTTTAGTAAATTTATTCTTTGTGTTTTCCAGTAAAGCTAATAAAAGCAAGGCCGGTCCGATAGTCATACAGGTATACAATAGCGAAGGCGGGTACTTACTCGTGTTTAAGAAAGACAATACTTGCTGATAGAACTCTGGGTAGCTTTTTCTTAATGAAGGGTCTCCGTAACCATTGTATACCCTTAGCAGGATAAAAAGAGCAACCGCACCCAATCCTGCAAACAGCAGGTATTTTATCCTTGTCACAGCGGGGATACCTTGTTTATACCATGCTCCCGCAGCATAACCGAGAAACATAATTCCTGTCCACGGTAAAATAGCGTAAAATACACCTAGAAAGTGTGTTTGATCTAAAGGCAATACTGTACCAAATGCCGTAAACAACACCTTAATCATTATTCCAGCCACACCTGTACCTGGTATAGCCATATAATTGATCAGGTCGTGCCCAAAAACAAGCACTATTCCAATGGCAACAACCAAATGATAGGAAATACGGCTTAAAATACTAAGCAAAATCATACTCCATCCGATCACCCAGATTACTTGTAAAATAATAAAATTATACAGCGGATTAAAGGTAAGTCCTAAGGTTACGATGATAATTTCTACCACTATCAGCCAAATCCCCCGCTGCAGCAAAAAGCGGCTGGCTTGTGCAGGACTTTTACGCTGTGCAGAGAGATAAGCAGATAAGCCGGATAAAAAAACAAATATCGGCGCACAGAAATGAGTAATCCACCGTGTAAAGAATAACGCTGTTGTCGTAGTTGCTGGATCAAGCGGATCAGCACTCATCGCAGTGACATGAAAATAGTCTCGTGTATGGTCTAAAGCCATAATCACCATTACCAGTCCGCGAAGAAGATCGATCGACTGTATCCGTTTTAGCGTTTCCATTTGGTTTTGTTCTTATACTAAGATAATTAAATGTTATCCATAATAAAAACCTCCGGTTCGAAACGTAAATGATTCATCATCAGAAGCTAATGAAAGATCATCGTTAGCATTAGATACAAAAAAAAGCCCCGTTCATTATCGTGATGAACGGGGCTGATATTTTAGATAGATATTGATTAAGCTTCGCTTGTATATTCAATATCGTTAACATGTTTATCGATTTCCCATCTTCCAGTACCTTCTTCTCCGATAACATCAAACAATTCAATCGCACGTCTTGCTTTATATTCTTCCTCACGTTGTTCTTTAAAGAACCAGTTTAAGAACTCAATAGTTACAAAATCTTGTTCTTTATAGCAGTTGGCAGCGATGTTTTTCAATGATTGCGTTACACTGATTTCAGCTTCTAAAGCGTCTTCAAAAACCTCTCTGAATGAGTTATATTCAATCTTGATGTTATTGATATCTGGAGAAATCGCACTTCCGCCCATATCAAGTACATACTTAAATATTTTCATCTGGTGCATTCTCTCTTCTTCAGCTTGTTTGAAGAAATAGTCTGATGAATAATCAAAACCATTACTATCGCACCATGCTGCCATTGCTAAATATGTTGATGAAGAGTGAGCTTCTTTTTTTATTTGTTGATTCAAAAGTGCTTCAACCTCCGTAGAGAGTAAAGACTTCACACGAATGATATCTTTCATATGTTTATTATTAAGTTATTGCCTTATTTTCTATTACAAAAGTAGTGCTATAAATTAACTTTACTTCATTTACATGAAATATGGAAAGATTCTAATTCTAAAGAGGGTTAGCAACCAGCTACCCGGTGTATTCTGTCGTGAACAATTTTGTTAAGTTCTAACATCACGAAAGCACCTTCCAGTAATTCTTTAAATGCAATAACCTCTAAAAAGGTGAGTACATAAAAGTGATCACATGCACAGATAAAAAGAATTTCAAGATCAGCAGATTTCTCAGAATTGAGCAATAGACTTTCAATATCGATCGCATAAACAGCTTTTCTCAATTTAATTAAGCTACGATAATCAAAACGCGCAAGCTTATATGAAAAATCAATATACCAGCATCCCTCTCTGTCAGATTGAAAAACAGACCCTTTAGCGGTTTGAAAAACTTCAACAAAATCAACTGAAGGCGCGGTAGCTATTTTTTGCATTAACTTAATTGTCTATAGGTGATATGCAAATATTCAAATTATTTAGACTTGATACAAATTAAATTGAAAATAATTAGAACAATTTTAAATAAGCCTCCCCTACGTCCTAAAAAGGCAACAAATAAGGCCTGCTATATTTCCTCAAATTAGACAGGCCTTATTCTTATTGGTCAAAACCGGTAGCTGTAGCCATATTTTCCCACTTATCCATATCATTCTGAACAGACAGTATTTTTTGGTCAGCTAGCGCATACGCATCTTTGCCTAAAAATAAATGCAACGGAGGATTTTCTGCATTTGTAATCGCAATCATTGCAGCAACTGCTTTTTCAGGGTCCCCAGGCTGGTTACCATCGATACTTGCTTCGTGTGCATGTTGTGATTCCCGGACCGCTGCATAATCTTCAATTTGATTTGCTGGCACGGCAATCGAACCAGCGGAAAGGAAATTAGTTCTAAAATATCCAGGTTGAACAACTGTAACATTTATTCCAAATGACTTTGCTTCGGCAGAGAGCGACTCCGAGAGGCCTACTACGGCAAACTTCGTTGCGCAGTAAATACCAAATCCAGGAAAGGCACCAGAAAAGCCTCCAATAGAAGAGATATTTATTATATGTCCTGATTTTTGTTGTCTTAATAACGGCATTACATTTCTGATCACGTTTAGCATACCAAAAACATTAATCTCAAAGTTGCCTCTCGACTCCTTATCGCTCAGTTCTTCTAAACTGCCTATCAATCCATATCCCGCATTATTTACGATTACGTCCAGGCGACCAAATGTGGAGACCGCAGCTTTGATAGCGTCGTTTACACTACTTTCATCTTTTAAATCTACTGCCAGCGGAAGAAAATTAGGATCTCCTCCTACTGCCTTTTCCAGCTCTGACAGGTTCCGTGATGTTGCGGCTACTTTATTTCCAGCAGCTAATAACTGTTTTACTAAACTTAGTCCCAGACCTTTGGAAGCACCTGTAACATACCATACTTTTTCTTGAGGTTTCATAATATTGATTTTTGTACTACAAAATTACCTCCCATAACATCCCTCCAAATTACAAGTATCAACCACAAGATTACAAAAATCAAACATTTCTGAATGAGCCCGGTGTAAATGCAGTTTGTTTTTTAAAAAAATTATTGAAATGCGCCGCTTCTTCAAAACCAAGGCAATATCCAATTTCAGATACATTCCAATCTGTATGCTTTAATAAAGATTTTGCTTCAATTAATAAACGCTGAGTAATGATATCGGTCGTAGTTTTCCCTGTGGTCTCTTTAACAGATCTATTTAAATGATTTACATGCACCGCTAACTTTTCTGCAAAATCTTTAGCCGACCGCAACGAGAAACGTTGTGACGGCGTTTCTATCGGAAACTGTCTTTCCAGTAATTCAGTAAATACTGCAGTAATCCGGGATTTTGCGTCAGGGTGCTGATACAAGCTTTCCGATGGTTCAGATTTTAAAGCATAATGTGTAAGCTCAGTAACGTAATTTCGTAGCAGGTCATATTTAAAAACATAATCAGACGATATCTCTGCCAGCATTTTATCAAATATTTCCGAAACCACCTTATTTTGCACTTCATTAAGCAAGTAGGCAGGCTTACCACCCTGGCTAAACATAGGCAAATCACTTAAGCTACCACGGATTTTTTCAATAAAAAATGATTCTGTGAAAATGCAGAAGTATCCATTACAATCCGGAGATAATTGTTGAAAGGTATAGGGAACTTTGGGATTAAAGAATATCAGGGTCGTTCCATTGATTGCTAAACTTTTATCTGCATAGTGATATAGGTGCTCTCCGCGGATCAGGCAGACTTTATAATAATCGCGCCGGGTATAAGAAACAGGTTTAGCATCCGGTGCCGCACACTCTTCTAAACGAAATACATTAAAATGGCCCACTCCACCCTGTAGTTGCTGGGGTGTATGGTTAAACTTTCGCTGATAGAAATCGGTAAGTGTTTCTGGTTTGTCCATAGTTTATAATTAATAAACAACTTGCCTGGAATCATTCGCTCCGTTTAATCACTATGATTCCAGGCAAGTCCTGTGGTATAAAACAATAATAAATATACTAATGAATTTGATTAATAATCAGTAGAACCCGATAACTCCGCAAGAGTTTGTACTTCTGCCGTTAGTATTTCAATTTTTTTAGTGGCCCGCTCTTTAGCATCACTCCCCATAAATAAACGTAAAGGAGGGTTTTCCATTTCAGTCAAGGTAATAAATACATCTGCAGCTTTTTCCGGATCACCAGCCTGCGTTCCATTCATACCCGCATATCTTTCATGCGATGCAGTAATAGCTTCATAGACACCTGTCGGGTTAGCTGCATAAATTAATGAATCTGCAGTAAGAAATTCCGTTCTAAAAGCACCAGGCATTACCACGGTTACTTTAACACCAAACTCTTTCACATCTTCAGCAAGCACTTCAGACAATCCAACTACCGCAAATTTAGTCGCAGCATAAATAGACCACCCCGTTCCTGCCGCGAAACCTGCAATTGAAGATATATTAATAATATGTCCGGATTTTTGATCCCGCAGGTAAGGCATCACATTTCTGATTACATTCAATGTGCCAAAAACATTCACATCGAAACTCGCTCTTGTTTCGGCGTCAGTTAATTCTTCAATACTACCGCCAATACCATAACCCGCATTGTTTAGTACCACATCTATGTTTTTGAACGTTTTAAAAGTTATTTCCAGAGATTCCTTTACGCTTTCATCATTTGCCAGATCTACTTCCAATGGAAGGAAGTTATCAGATGTGACATTTACAGCATCCATAAGCTGCTGCTTGTTTCTGGAAGTAGCTGCTACTTTATAACCCGCTACTAATAGTTTTTTTACCAGGGCGAGTCCTAAACCTTTAGAGGCGCCAGTGATGTACCATACTTTTTGAGTTTCCATAATAATAATTGAACTACAAATTTAACCAATTACGAGTATAGCAGATTGCTGCAATCAAAGTATTAATTGCAAAATTCAAACATTAAAAAGTATTTATTCTAAGGTTAGTAAAAATTAGATCCCTATTTAAAACGGTTTAATCGATTTTAAAGGGTAAAAGTGGAATAAATAACGCTTACATAAAAAAAATAATCTTCATTATGAGGCTGTTAAAAGATAGTTTAAATATATAGTTGGCACATACTAACTTTATTTCTACTTTTGTCGCGGAGAGTTGGCAGAGTGGTCGATTGCGGCAGTCTTGAAAACTGTTGACTTGTTAAAGGGTCCGCGGGTTCGAATCCCCCACTCTCCGCTAATGTATATTCAGAATACACAAAAACGCTTTAAACTTATGTTTAAGGCGTTTTTTGTTTATCAAGTATCTAAAGTTAATAAGGAGCAGTTTCTATTTATAGAAAAACCATAGTTTGCTGAAAATAAAATAGGGACAGACCATATTATTAACAGTCTGCCCCATGAGGTGATCCCGCTGAGGCTCGAACTCAGGACCCATACATTAAGAGTGTATTGCTCTACCAACTGAGCTACAAGATCAGGTCATTAACAAATGTCAATAATTAAATGTTTTAAATTTTATAAGCAGAAATATAGCGATAAATTTTTATTTACCTTAAAATCTTATTTAAATAAACGACAAATCTATTCACTGAATAATACCTGGATTTCGATGAGTGATCATTAACGGATTGCTTTAATTCTTCGGCAGAAAAGTATTCTAGTAAGATAGTCAATAATTCATAAAAAACTGACTCTAGGTGCTCTGATCCAGCTATAGAAAAGTCTTCGTTAATGTTATCACTCCTGCTAATGATCTGTTTTATTAAGCCAGTCTTATTTACTAAGGCAATTTGATTTGCAAATCTGGTAATTATGCCATACGTAACAGAAGAATCCAGATAATTCACCATTTTACTGAACTCCTCCTCAAATTCTAGTAAGTGGAATGAAAATAACATTGCAGGATAATAATGTGGGGCAGCTCTCCTTGCTCTAGCCAGCATACTATCGCGAAATGCTTTCATTTCACCAGTATCTTCAGTTTGAGAATAAACAAACACATACAAGTTAAAATCAAATGTTAAGGGCAAAATCTGTTTATACACCCAAGCAAGCTTTTTATCTTCATCCTCAAGAGTGTATATTTCAATCAGGAACTCAAAATAAGGAGCATTGTATTCCGGGTTGGTATTGCCTTCAATTTGTTTCAAACAGTATTTTTCTGCAGGCGGAAAAATATTGTTTTCGATAAGTTGACCGATTAGAGCAATATTAAAGTCGTTCTTATAGCGTATAGGTTCAAAAAATGCATAATATTCTAGGAACAGCTCACTGCTACTGATCAAACTGAATATAGAAATAGTATACTTTTGTCCATCATAATAATTATTTGGGTTGATCGTCAAATACTGCATAACTAAAATTTTTGCTAAGTGCTTTTTTCTTTCTAAACTACTTAACTGATGCAGATCCAATAGCAGATTCAGATAATAAATCCTCAGGATATATATTTCACCAATAATTCTGGAAGCAAATAATGCAATAGCCTGATCCCAATATTCATCATCATTAATTTGGTTTAGTGACATTAATACTTTCTCTAAAATACCATCCTTGTATTTGCTAAACCTGTTACTGTTGGTATTTAAACGATACTGAACTTCTTCACACGTTTCTATGATCGCATGCAGACGGAGAAATTGATCCTCGTCAGTCATTTGCGCACAATAATTAGCTATAATAGATTTATGCAACCCAGACCATAAGTCTACAATTTTTTTGACCTCGCCTATGTCGATATTTTTTCGATTTTTAACTACAGCCTTAATAGCATCTAGTGTAAGCTGCTGAATCTGCTCAGGTGTATATTGCTCATGGTCTTTAGAGAAGTGGTGTGAAAAAGTTATACTTAACTCTTTATTTTTTTCAAAGAGATCTAGTAACCATAATTTGATTTTTTCAGGATCCGATTCATGCACCAACTTTTCCAATGGAGTGATCTTTCTATTTACAGCAACCTTTCGAACTACTTTTTTACCTTTTATAACAAATAAAAGTAACGCTGTTTTATGTCGGCAAAAAGGAGTTGTTATCTTACAATCACAACTGTGGCCAGTAATTTCTCCTCTTCCATTAATTTGTATAGCGGTATCGTAAGTCTTTTCTTTTTCATCTACATATGCTACAAAGCTGCCTTTTTCTACCTCATCACACTCCCTTACAATATTTTGTTCAGCCTTTTTTATAAGATCAGCTGATAATATACTTTTGTAATTTTTCAGCGTAGTTTCCATAGTTATTTGTTTTTTAGCACACTAAACAAACAATTTCTTATCCCCTTCTAATGTCTTCCTTAAGAAGGAAAACATTAGAAAGATAGTATACGAATATAATTACTTTTTACAAAAGGTAAATTTAGCCAGTATAAAACCCAAAAAGAGGATAAATATAAAGATGAGCCGGTAGCAGTTGCCGTACCATTTAAAAACATTATACACTATAATGAAAAATAATAAAATATAATTATATCTAAGAAAGAAATTGATTAAGTTTACCTTAACTAATTAATAGTGAAATTGCAAATTGAATAGATAACGTTCCATATTAGTGATGAAGCTCAATTTCATTTAGTTTTTTATAGAACCATAAACAAATTAATCATATGAAAAACCGCTCGTTAAAATTTTATTATTCAAAGTTCCCAGTGGCAGACATCGAAAAGATGATAAAAACATGCCCCGAAATCAACAATTTTGTCTTCTCATACTATTCAGATGAGCCTGCGGACTATCTTCAACTGATCGTGTATGCCCAGATGGGTAAAGATGAAAGCAAAACCCAATACAGCAGTTATACTGAAACATTAAGCCCATTTAGGGGACAAGCTTTAGAAATAACAGGGCCAGTGATTATAAGCAACAACTATATCACTATTGAAGCAATGAATCTATTGATTGGTACTGCAGCAGAGGATAGTGAAAAAAAACCAGACTATTTAGTATTTACACCGGGATTGGATGATACGAACCATATTTTTTATAGTGTAACTGCTTTTATAAAGAATGATGAGGGTGATAAAATTACAGAAGGTCCGGGTTACATCATTACCAACCCATCCCCTCCAGCAACTATGCCAGTATAATACGCTTTTATATAATCACTATGCTAGAATTGATACAGCTGATCCTTGATTGGTCTGAGGTATGGGCCTTATTAATTCCTATAATTATCTATAAAAAACAACCGGTCCTCTACAGACCTGTTGTTTTTTATCTATGGTCTGCGTTATTCTTCAATTTAACTATTGATTTTATTTGGAAGTTTAGAACGGTAATTCCCACCGTTTACAATTCCAACAATTATCTTTACAATTTCCATTCCATTGTAAGGTTTAGTTTATTTGCAGTCTTTTTTATAAAATTAAACCAGCCATTTTTAATAACTGTAAAAAAAACTGTTCCAGTTCTATTTCTGGTATTTTTTATAATCAATTTTGGCTGGTATGAGAATTTTTTCAACTATGCACAATTTAGCAGTCGTCTATTGTCAGTGGAAGCATTTTTTCTTCTTTTCTATGTATTGCAATACTACCTGTTTAAGATTAATGAAAATGTAGGGGCTAAAATATTTACACCCGACTTCTATATGACTACTGGTTTGGGTATCTATATGGTCATTAACTTTTTTATTTTTCTGCTCTATAATGAATTGTCTATTCGCCTGCAAACATTTGCAATTAGCTTGTGGAATGTGCATAATATATCATTTATAATATTTAACTTATTTATAGCTAAGTCTTTATATGAATCAAGCAAACAATGACATCCGGCTCTTATTAGTCGTAGGAATTGCAGCGATGCTTTTGCTGTTTGCTACTATTCTATTAATTTTCATTTTCACACAACGCAAAAAACTGCAATACCAGCAGTCCTTGCATTCACTTAAGGAAAGTCAGCACTTACAGCTCATAGAAGCATCAGTTCGCAGTGAGGAAACAGAAAGACACCGCATTGCAGAAGAGCTGCACAACGAAGTCGGAGCATTATTATCATCAGCAAAATTGCATTTCCATACAATCAGCCTTGCCGAAAATGACTGCTCTAATCTGATATTATACCATAAAGGAAACGAACTTATTGATGAGTCCATAAAAAAAATAAGAGGAATATCTCATAGCCTGCATTCACATATCCTGCAGTCATTTGGCTTAAATGAGGCAATAAAACACTTTATTGACAAACTAACTTGTGGATCTGTAATTACGGCTACCACTGCTTTAGATTATACGTATATAACTACCCATTTGCCACAGAGTGACATCAGTATCTATAGAATCATCCAGGAACTGCTAAATAACATCATTAAACATGCCCATGCCAACGAGATCCATATCACATCTAAATATGAATATGAAAGCCTGACGTTTAATATTATACATAATGGTGAAGGATTAACCCAGGAAATATTTGAAGAATTAAGGTACACAGCAAGCGATGGAATGGGATTGAAAAATATTCAGAACAGAATTAATTTGCTAAAGGCAAATCTTACCTTTAATAAAAGTAACGAACTTTATTTCATCCAGATCTACCTCCCAAAACCTTTGTCTGACGAGACAATGATTCACTTATAAATGAGTATTCAAGAGTTATACTTAGGGAAGTCTTGTAAAGTAGAATAGCACCGCAGCTCAGCAAAGTACTATTCTAAATTCATCAAATGATATATTATCTTAATTTTTAAAGTGTAGCTATTTTTTCAAAAACCCTTGCAATAACCTCAGCTCCCGGGTCCGGTACATTTCTAAGCACTTCTTCAGACAGATAAGAAGACCGTCCGAATTTGGTGTTAATAATATCTCTAGTATGGTCTGCTCCTTTACGCGCTTCATGTGCAACGGATAAGAGATCCTCTTTTCTGGCCAAGGCATCAAAGGCAGGCTGAAGGGCATCAATCATCGTCCTGTCCCCTACCTGTGCCCCACCATAATCTTTCACTTTTTGTAAGCCATCTAATAAAGCTTTGCCCAGGTCCGCCTCTTTAGAATAGGTATTACCGGCAGCCGTAAAGAGAATAGATAGCAAAACACCACTAGAGCCTCCTGCTTCCCGGGCAAGCAAACGGCCTATAGTCAGTAAAAGGGGACCAGTCTCATTTAGCGGAAGTTTATTTACCACTGCCAAAAGGCGTTTGCCAACCAGGGCAAAAGTAGAGCCCGCATCGCCATCACCAACTTTAACGTCTAAGCCATTTATTTCCTTTTCTATAGCAACCAGTAATTGTGCTGTTTGTTCAATTATATTTTTTACGCCAGGATTGGTGGAATACGGGTGTTGCATCGTTTCTGGGAGCCGGGGACTACTTATTGTACCAGGTTGCTTAAATGCTTGCAGTTGCCATGATGCAGGTTCGGCTGTTGCCAGAAGTGCTTTTTCAAATTCTTCGTTAAGCAGCAATACGGAAACAGAAAATCCACTCATATTAATGGAAGACATCAGTGCAGCCGGACCAATAATATAGTCTATACTGGAAGCCAGTTTTGTTTTATTAAAAGAATTGACCAGCAGGCTCATTTCAATCGGGCTTACGCTTCCCATATTATTAAATATCATTGCATATCTACCTTGATTATCTGGCAGGTTATCAATTAATTTATTAATCGCTAATGCCATTAATTTATCTGCTTTGTCGTATGCAACTACTTCTATACCTGGCTCGCCATGGATACCCAATCCTAATTCTACCTGATTATCAGTTAATCTTGGGGTAAATTCCTGCCCAAAATGGTGGACCTCGGTGAGTGAGAGTCCGATAGAAGCCGTATGATCAATCACTGTTTGAGCGACTACCGCTATTTCATCTAATGACCGTCCTTCTTCCGCAAGCTGTCCGGCAATTTTATGAACAAATAAAGTACCTGCCAATCCGCGTTTTTGAACGTGCCCGCCTAATGCAATATCATCATTGACAGTCACCGTTCTTACGTCTAGCCCCAAGGCGCGTGCCTGTTCTGCGGCTAAACCAAAATTTAGCCTGTCGCCAGTATAATTCTTTATAATTAGTAAACATCCTTTAGGCCCTGTGGCAGCTAAAATAGCAGACAATACTGCATCTACCGTTGGAGAAGCAAATATGTCCCCGCATATTGCTGCAGTTAGCATTCCTTTACCCACAAAACCCGCATGTGCAGGTTCGTGTCCAGATCCTCCGCCAGAAATTACAGCTACTTTAGATTTATCCCAATCTTTGCGGATAACTACACGTATTTCAGGAAAACTATCTAATTTAGTTAATTTTGGATTAGTTAATAATCCTTCTATCGCTTCATTTACAATCTGATCAGTCTCGTTTATAAAAAATTTCATCGTTTCCTTTTTTTACAAGGTAATTAAACAATGACTAAACGCTTTTCATATTAAAGTCAGTTTTTACCAGCCTATACCATAATCTTCTCCATGGTTGCTCGATCCGCCCCATAAACTACCATGCTTCCAGTCAAAATAAATCCCATTGATCGGTCCGCTGGTCCGGTCGCCAAAACTAAGGATATAACCCATTTTCTTTAACTCTTCCCGGGCAGCTTCTGCCGTGTTGCTATTTAATAACAACTGACCAGGCTTTGGCATCCTGTCTTCGGTTTTAGTACCACCTAATGACAGCCATAGTTGGTTTGTGTTAATATTTGGTGCTTCACTTGCTTGCTGAACATTCATCCCAAACTCAGCAACGTTAAGAAAAAACTGCAGCAAATTCTGATCCTGTGTATCGCCTCCCTGCACTGCAGAAGCTAAAAAAGGTTTGCCATCCTTTAAAGCCATTGAAGGCGATAAAGTTACTCTTGGCCTTTTACCGGGTGCAACAACATTAAAGGGATTGATCGTAGAATCCAGCACAAAACTTTGCATACGCTGACTCATACCTATGCCTGTATTACCTGCAATACACGCCGGCAGCCAGCCGCCGCTCGGTGTGATAGACACTACCCAGCCTTCTTTATCAGCTGCCTCTACTGATGTTGTACCTAACCATAATTTTTCAAGATACTGTGCATCAGTTGTACTGTTCTTTCCAATATCATGCTTAGGAGCAAAGTTTCTTTTAGTGGTATCTAATTCGTACCCCCTATTTTTAAGCATATTAAAATAAGGATTCACTTTCCCTTCAAAAGGATACGGATTACCAGGTCCGATATTTGGATCGTTTTTATCAAACTTGATCAACCCTGCACGCTGTTTTGCATAGTCTTTATTTAGCAACCCTTTCATAGGTTCTTGCGGTGTAAAATAGGGATCGCCATAATAAAAATCGCGGTCAGCAAATGCAAGGTTCATTGCCTGGTATAGCGTATGAATATATTTAGGGCTATTATATCCCATGCTTTTGAGGTCGAAATTTTCCAGGATATTCAGCGCTTGCAACAGCACTGGCCCCTGGGTCCATTGCTGCATTTTATAAACATCAATCCCTTTGTAATTAACCATTAAAGGCTCTTCCTCTAACGGCTTCCATTTCGCCAGGTCTTCCATAGTGATCAATCCGCCTTGCTCCTTACTGCCACGTACAAATTCTTGCGCTATATCACCTTTATAAAAACGATCATATGCAGCCATTAATGCTTGCTTACGTGTTTTACCTTTTTTTAATGCTGCTTGTTCTGCACTAACCAGTTTATTAAGTGTTTCCAGTAAATCTTTTTGAATAAAGATCTCGCCAGCTTCAGGCGCTTCCCTTTTTTCTCCAGGATGGGTAAAAAATACTTTTTTACTGTAAGGCCATTGCTTCAGCAGTGTTTTGCCCCTTTCCATTGCATTGGCAGATTGTGCTTCTATTGGATATCCGGCAGCCATTTCCATCGCCGGTGCTAATACCTCTTTAAGACTTAAAGTACCATAATTGATCAACATATAGATTAACCCTCCCGGGGTACCTGGAGTAGTCGCAGCAAGCGGTCCGTATTCAGGAGGAAAATTAAACCCTTTACCTTTAAAAAACTCTGGCGTTGCACCGGTTGGGGCAACACCCATTGCATTGATGGCAACAACTTTCTTTGTTTTTGGGTTGTAAATAAGCACCTGGGTTTCGCCTCCCCAGCTTAAAGTGTCCCACATGGTACATGTAGCGGCAAGCATTGCACAAGCAGCATCAACTGCATTTCCCCCCTTCTGAAAAGTAATTGCACCTGCTGTAGCAGCTAAAGGCTTACCAGTGATAGCCATCCAGTTTCGTCCGTGCAATACAGGTTTTTGTGTCTGTTGTGCATATAATGATGATAAAGGAACTGTAAAAAGAAGCAAAGCAGAGAGGATACGTTTCATAAAATTACTTAAGTATCCCAATTTAAGTAAAATTAAACCACCGCCAAAAGATAGTTTCTTTATTAAGCTGTCACATTGTGGATACTTTAAAGAGTAAAATAATTATCTTCGCGCTCTTAATTTTAAGAAAAAATATAAACCTGACTTGATTTAAATAATTATTAAACAAATAAGTCAATAATTATTTAAACCATCAAAGGCCGTGTCTTATCCTGATAAAACAATAAACAGATAAATGAAACTGGAAGAACAATTGCTTCAGAGAAGCGAAAATAAATGTGAGTTATGCCAATCGACAGCTACATTGAAATTATACGAAGTACTTCCTCAATCAGCGAACGATGAGAATAATTGCTTTATAATTTGCAACACTTGCTCGTCTCAAATAGAGAAAAGTGCAGAACTTGATGTAAACCATTGGCGTTGTTTAACTATTAGCATGTGGAGTGAAGTTCCAGGTGTGCAAGTAGTTTCCTGGCGCATGCTGAACCGTTTGAGTAATCAAAGCTGGGCAATGGACAATTTGGATATGATGTACCTTGATGAGGATACCCTTGCCTGGGCCAAAGCTGGTGCAGAAGATGAGGAGGAAACAGTTGCAGTATTCCATAAAGATGCAAATGGCAGTCTGCTGCACACTGGCGATTCGGTAGTAATTACCAAAACACTAGACGTTAAAGGTTCGTCTATTAGTGCAAAACTGGGAACAGTAGTAAAAAATATTCGCTTAGTCGAAGATAATACAGATCAGATTGAAGGCAGAATTGAAGGGCAAATGATTGTAATTCTCACAAAATACGTAAGAAGACAAAGCTAATCGTTAAATAACTTACTGATTTTAAAAATAACGCTTGCAGATTTGATTTATGCAGGCGTTTTTTATTGATTTTTCATAAATTGGATTATGAAAATTAATTATCCTTACTCTACACCTAATTTGTTGCAAAAAGCAGCACCTTTTTTCTTAGGTTTTCTACTTTGCAGCTCCGTTACCTTCGCACAATCAGGCAAAGCTGTGATTGACGCCATGATGAATGAAGAGTCTGCAAATTCGCAGCTGGAAAAAATGGCACACGAACTTTTAGATGGTATTGGTCCGCGTTTAGTCGGCACACCACAGATGAAACAGGCGAATGACTGGGCTGTTGCGAAATATAAAAGCTGGGACATATCGGCCCGCAACGAAAAATGGGGAGAATGGCGAGGATGGGAAAGAGGTGTTTCCCATATCGACCTGGTTTCACCGCGCGTGAAATCACTGGAAGGCACACAACTTGCGTGGAGCCCGGGCATGGGTAAAAAAACAGTGACTGCAGAGGTCATGATCCTACCAGATCTTGCAGATTCGGTTGCATTTGAACAATGGCTGCCAAAAGCTAAAGGCAAATTTATATTGATATCTATGAACCAGCCAACAGGGCGGCCGGATTATAACTGGCTGGAATTTGCGACTAAAGAATCATTTGAAAAAATGAAAGCTGATCGTACAGTGCTCACTAATGCCTGGAAAAACCGGATCAGTAAAACTGGATTTACGTTAAGAACACTTCCTTTAGCACTCGAAAAAGCAGGAGCAGCAGGGGTAATCACCAATAATTGGTCGGCCGGCTTTGGAGTTGATAAAATATTTGGTGCTTACACGAAAACCATCCCCACTGTAGATATTGCATTAGAAGATTACGGTATGCTTTACAGACTTGTAGAGTCGGGCAATAGGCCTAAAATCAGTATCCATACAGAATCCAAAGAACTTGGTAAAGTAGCCACTTTTAATACCATTGCAGAAATAAAAGGAACTGAAAAACCGGAAGAATATGTGATGCTATCTGCACATTTCGACTCCTGGGATGGTGGTACTGGAGCAACCGATAATGGTACAGGTACATTAACGATGATGGAAGCTATGCGGTTATTAAAGAAATTCTACCCTAACCCAAAACGTACTATACTGGTTGGACATTGGGGAAGTGAAGAACAAGGCCTAAATGGCTCACGTGCATTTGTAGAAGACCATCCCGAAATTGTGAAGAATTTACAAGCCCTCTTTAACCAGGACAATGGAACCGGAAGAATCGTTAACCTATCAGGTCAGGGTTTCGCGGATGCAAAAGACTACCTTGGCAGATGGCTTGCAGCAGTACCTGACACCATCAAGAACAGGATAAAAACTAATTTTCCAGGTCAGCCCGGTGGTGGCGGCTCCGATTTCGCTTCCTTTGTCGCAGCAGGTGCCCCAGGTTTTTCATTAGGCTCTCTCAACTGGTCTTACGGTTCTTACACCTGGCACACCAATCGTGACACTTACGATAAGATCGTATTTGATGATCTTCGGAATAATGCAATGCTGGCAGCTATCCTGGCCTATATGGCAAGTGAAGATCCAGCCAAAACATCCACCACTAAAACAGAAGGCATGAAATGGCCAGTTCCTGTCAAAGCTACCCGTTTGGGAGGCTTTTAATCATTCTCTTTCTGATGAGTAGGATTAGACCTATTCATCAGAAAGAGAATAATTTTCTATTTACTATTCTTTCTTTTACAACTATTCTGTATGTTTGATAACGCTAACAAACACATATATAATAGTTTATATGAAATCTACAACTCTCATTATCTTACTTGCGCTTACCATTCTTTCCTGCAACACTCCTAATTCTACAACAATGGAACCAGCTGAAAACGAAAAACTAGTCAACCAATATTTCATCCATTTCAACAACCACGATTGGAAAAAAATGGCAGATATGTATACCGATACAGCTGATTTTAAAGATCCATCTTTGGGAACTGGAATTGTAAAACAAACGCATGAACAGATTATCAAAAAATATAGCGAACTCCACCAAACCTTTCCCGATCTGCACGACGAAGTTATCAATATATATCCTTCCGGTGATCATCATATAGTGGTTGAATTTGTATCTACCGGAACCGCTCCCGATGAATCTAAATTTGAATTGCCAATCTGTACAATTTTTACAATTGTACAAGGGAAGATTACTAAAGATTTCACCTACTACGATAACTTTACCGAGTAATTAAGCGCGGCAAAGTAAGAAACCTTTTCTGTATTAGCTAAATTCGTAATAGAATATATACCTTAAGCATATATTTCCTTGAAACACAGTCTCAAAGAAGTATAACTAATACTACATTATCCGCATGTGATGAATTTGACGACTGTTCAATTTACACTCACATACAAAGGAGAACATGATTACACCTGTTAGTTTCCCAAACATTATATCTTTAGGAAAAGGAAAATAATCGTAGAATAGATTAGCTTTACCACATGGAAAATGAGAAAACTAATCCTTATCACCAGTTTAACACAGAAATCCTGGCAAGTTGGAAAATTAATGGGGTAAAATATGTGAAGGTGGTGGAGCTGGAAACTGACATGCCCATAAAGTTTTTCGAACTGATACCCGACTCGGAAATCATGGATTCTGATGAAACAATTTATCCTATCGACTCTGATGACATCACCGAACTACTGGAGACCTTACCTAAGGTAAAATTTTTGGTGCATGAAATCTACCTGGAAGAAGAAATCTAGCAAACGCGCTAAATGGATAAACATAGCTTAATAGGTACGATCAGCAGCATCGCTTTTTTTTCCATCTTGCTTTTAGCGCTGTTTTTACTCACTGTAAAAACAAAGAATAAATTAAGCAATAGACTGCTGGCTTTTACATTTCTTACCGTTGCATTAGATATCAGCGCGTATTTCACTTCATCAATAGCAATGGATTATCCAAATCTGATGATGTTAAGAAGCAATCTTACTTTTCTATTTTCACCGCTATTATACCTCTATATCACATCTGTTTGTTATGCTGATTTCAAATTACAGCCCAAGCACTTATTACACGCAATCCCATTTCTAATTGTTGTCCTCGTAGTTACACCGCGCTATTATCTGGTAGTTATACAGGACAAACTCTGGTTCACAACTCATTTCCTGCAGTTACCCGAAGGGATCTACATCAATATATCAGGTCATATCCAGGCTATAGCTTACCTGATTGCCATGTTCATCCTATTAAGAAACTATAAACAGGTGTTCCTTCAAAATTATGCTGATATAACGTTGTATAGCTATAAATGGTTATTTCAACTGACCCTAATTACCGCTATAGCACATATCCTTGTTGTGCTCCAAAGTGTATTTAGGATGACTGGTAAGGGGGACGTATTAACGACAATACAAATATTGGTTATGCTGCAGCTTTTAGGGGTCCTTTGCTGGATCATTTTAAAGACAATGTATAGTCCAGAACTTTTCAGGGGCATTAATTCAAGATTACATTTAGTAGAAGACTCCAACTCAACTTCCTTACCTCAGCAAGTGGCAGGAATTGAAGAAAAAAAGTTTAACGCCAATATTAAAGAGCAAATTGACAGGGTTAGAAAACATATGGATCAAGAATCACCTTACCTGGAACCTGCATTAACCATCCAGGATCTTGCTAATCAGCTATCATTACCGGCACGAGAATTATCTGTATTAATCAATCATCACCTCGATCAGCATTTTTTCGACTTTGTAAACGAGTACAGGATCAACAAAGCGATGGAAATCCTAAAAGATCCTTCAAAAAAAGAACTTACTGTTCTTGAAATTTTATACAGCGTGGGTTTCAATTCAAAATCTTCGTTTAATACAGCATTTAAGAAATATACGAACCTCACTCCTACGCAATACCGCAACCGCGTTTAATTAGCTCATTCAATTTGATTATTAAAGGGTTAACAAAAAGTAATACGTTATATAAGAAAGTCGTACCAATTTTTTTTCAAGAAATGAGTACGACTTTTTGATGTCGGACGTCTGTGCCAGGCTGTTAAAGCACCTTTGGTTGAACAATCCAAAATCATGAAAAAAATAATAATTTTACTACTTTCACTTTTCCCATTACTCGCAAACGCACAGCTACACTTAAAAGGAAATGTCCAAAACAATTCAGCGCCCGTAATCTGGGCAAATGTGGTCCTTCTCCATGAGGATGGAAAACTAGTTGTTGGAAGCCTGACAAAAGAGGATGGCAGTTTTGAGGTTAATATTCAGCCTGGCGTGTACAAAATCAAAATCAGTTACTTGGGGTTCAGCGAATGGCAAAAAAAGTTAGTACTGGAAAAAGATACCGACTTAGGCCGTATAATATTACAAGAAGATTCGGGCAACCTAAAAGAAGTTACAGTGACAGCAAAGAAGAAACTTGTCGAGTATAAGGCAGACCGGTTGATATTTGATGTGGAAAATAATATTGCTGCGAGCGACGGCAATGCGATCACTGCTATAGGCGCCGCTCCGGGAGTAATTGTCAAAAATAATACGATCAGCATGCTAGGCAAAGGTTCTTCGAGAGTAATGATAGACGGACGCATGATTGAATTATCCGGAGAAGACCTTATCACTTTATTAAAGTCTATTGCTGCAAAGGATATTAAGACTATTGAAGTAATCACCAATCCGCCCGCAAAATATGAAGCTGGCGGTAATGGTGGAGTGATCAATATCAATTTGAAAAAGGGCGCACTCAATTCTTGGAAAAATTCCACTACATTATCCTACGACCAGAATGCCTATCATTCGTTCTCATTGAGAGAAACCTTTTTATACCAGAAAAACAAAGTAAAGCTTGCAATTAGTGCGGGAGGAAAATCCGGGGATACCCAAATTAAGCAAGATTTAAACACTTATTATCCCTCTGGTCCGTGGGAATTAAAGTACGAAGGAAAACAAAAAGAGGATAATACATCTGGTCATGTTGCATTTGATTATGACCTCAGCGACCGGACTAACATTGGTATTCAATATATGGGAAACTTTAACAGTCCTGGCAGCAATGATCTAACAAAAATTAATATTTATACAAACCGCACGTTAGATTCATTATTGATCAATACCGGCATCAGAAAGCTGAATGGGAACAGTCATAGTTATAATGCACATCTGGTTTCTGTATTAGATACTTTACATAGAAAAGTTTCCTTCGATATAGACTATTTCACTTACTCTTCCACAATCGATAACCGCTTTACTGCCGATATCTTCCTGCCTGATATGGAGTTTTTAAACACTAATCAGTCGGCCCAAAATGTTTCAAACCGCAACATTGATAATAGAAGTTTAAAGATTGATATGGAACATCCTTTAAAATTCGCAAATCTATCTTATGGCGCAAAATTTAGTTTTATCGATAGTAATGGTGATATTAAATACTACAACATAATCGCCCCCTCCCCTGTTTTAGACCCGGGACGTTCCAATAGCTTCGCCTATAAAGAAAGCAACCAAGCCGCCTATGTAAGTGGTTCTAAAGAAATCAGCAGCAAGCTAAGCCTGCAAATAGGACTTAGAGTAGAATACACACAAACAGATGGATATTCTGAAACCCTTAACCAAACCAATAAAAATAGCTATATTAAAGTATTTCCTACCGTATACCTATCTTATAAAAGAAATGAAACACATAATTTTTTAATAAATTATGGCAGAAGGATCAACCGCCCAGACTTTGGTCTGCTAAACCCTTTCCGTTCCTATATTAACAGCAATAGCTATGCAGAAGGAAATCCTTTTTTACAACCTTCTTTCAGTGACAATTTTGATTTCACACATGTATATAAAGGTGAACTTAGGACAAATATTTATCTAAATATCACCAATAATGGGTTTGGCCCAGTTTTTAGTTCTAACCCAGAAACAAATACTTTAATCCTTACACGGCAAAACTATTATAAAGAAAATGCTTATGGAGCAGGAGAAATATACAGCTTTAATATTACCAAATGGTGGCAAAGCCAAAATACACTGTACGTTTTAGGATCTAAAACAGGATTTATCAATGGCCTGGATGCTGTGGCTAAAAACAGTATACAATTATACTTATCTACGAATAATACATTTTCATTAAGCCAATCTACCCGGTTGCAAACAGATTATTTTTATAGCTCACCTGTAAAACGTGGGTTATATGAAATAGGTTATCAATCTGGTTTAAACTTATCTTTAAGACAAGGCTTTCTTCAAGATAAGTTGCAGTTATCAGTATTGGTTAATGATGTTTTTAATCAAGCTTATCTTAAAAATTATACTTCTGTTGTAAACGGCATCAGACAAGTCTACAATGAAAATAACAGCAGCAGATACTTTAGATTATCATTAACCTTTAATTTTGGAAATAATAAGATTAACGTCAGACAAAGGGATTTTGGAAATGACGAAGAGAGGAAAAGATCCAATTAAAATAGTAAATCAAACCGCATTAACGTCATAAGGACAAATCCTTTATTATTGATTATTTAACTACCTATCAATAGATTAACATTAAGCTATCAAAAATACGATTTATTACTTTTATATTTATCCCATGCACCAATACGAATATGAAGATATATACAAAGGGAAACCAAGAAAATTATTGATTCTTAAACCTCAGGCTGGAACCGAATATAGGGTGTTTTGTGAAGCCAGTTTTCTGGGAACAATTATATCAGTCACTATTGAAGGTGGAAGCGTATGGAGATCAGAGTACAATTTATTAAAGCCGGTTGTTAAAAAGATTGGTGACTATATCGAATCATTAAAGCCGGTAAAACTATAACCTATTGATATTATCGTCTACCGCCTTATTTTTGTATTTAGAATCCTTTATTCCCCCTATTGAATATTTCAAACCGATCACAATCTCTTTAACGTCGAGATAATAAACCCCTCTCGATGATATATTATTAATTGTAAAATCTTCTTTAGCATTTTTAGTACTTAAAAGGCTATTATAGGTTACTGTGCAACTTAATTTCTTAAAAAAAGTTTTTGAAACGCTAAAATCTACCGCATACATCGCATTACGTTTAAATATCCCTTCTACTCTTTTTGTATTTGCCCATCCAGAAATCATCAACGAATAGTCTTTAGGCAATGTGACTTGATTATTAGAATAAAAATATAGATAAGGGGTGGCTTTATTTAAAACCGACAGAGGATCTTTTATGCGATTCCATATGCCGGTCAACACATTTGTACTAGTCAGAATTTTAAATTTAAAAGGTATGGTTAAAGCTAGGTTCACCCCTGTTTCCAGTTCGTAATTTGTATTTACCATTCTTAATCTGTTAAGTTGTTCATCATAGTTAATCGCATAGTATACAGGATTCTTCACTTTATAATAGGAAACAGCAAGTGAACTTTGCTTAAACTGATAGGTAGCAGAGACCTCATCTTTTTTTGTAGGATCAATATTTATATTATTGGCCCATTCAAAAAATGGATTGATATAGGTGGTGATCTGACTGGCAGCGGCATAATTTGGGCGACTGATGCTTTTGGCATAATTAAAAGCAAAACTGTGATTTTCGTCTATAGCCACACTCATTTCTGCCTTTGGGAAAAAGTCGATATAATCCTTCTTAATTCCTAAAATAGTATTGTCCCCCGCCCCTCTTACCCTGGTGCTCTCAGCACGTAACCCTGCAGCATAGGTCACCTTTTCTGCTTTACCAGATAATTGTGTGTAACCGGCGTATATTTGCTCTGCATAGTTAAAATCAGTATGTGTGCTATTATTAGGATCGTATGTTTGCATCTCCAAAAAAGAATTTGAATGGGCAGACGAGATTGCCAGACCAGATTCCCACTTTGTTCTTTTCCCAGACAGTTGCTCGTAATCAACCCGCCCGGATAATACTTCTACTGTATATCCCTGGGCCCTATCCTGCGTCAAGACTGTCTGCGTATCATTAAAATTATTGTAGATATTGCTATTCAAATCCTGTGCACCTTTGGAATACTGTCCGCCAACAAAAATCTGCCCATTTAAATCCTTTAGTTTTTTGTTATAATTGATACTAGAATTAAATAATGGCCGCGTATTGCTATTTCTGTTATCAGTATACACATTGTCTTCAGCATCCGCTGCTTTGATATATGAATTGGCCGAATTGATAAAATCACTATCCTGCCAACGGTTAGTTACATTAAAAGACAAGTAATCATCCGTATCAATCTGATAATAGAGTCCACCGCCAACTATTAACTGCTTTCTTAGTCCGACAGAAAGTACTTTGTAATCTGACACAATCCCTTTATCAATTATGCGAAAATCATTACTATTACTCTCCCAAAGATTCAAATGATTATATTGGATATTGCTTCTAAGCTCTAGTTTCTCCTTTTTATAAATCAAATTAAGTCCGCTTCTATTATGAAAAAACCTTTTAAAAGATGCCGCTTCAGTTGCAACGGCATTAAATCCTTCTGTTTTGTTTTTATTCCTCGTAATCAACAACACCGTACGTCCTTCTGCCTCATATTTTACTGATGGGTTATTAATAATTTCTATACTTTTAATATCACTGGTAGATAAAGAATTGAGTTCATTTAAAGTAATCTTCTGGTGGTCAAGATAGATCAGCGGTTCTCCACGGCCAATTATATTTATCTTCTCTCCATCAGGGCTTAACTGAATAGACGGAAACTTAGTCAGCATACTGATAGGATCAGCTATCTTTGATAGGATCGTATTTTCTATTTCAATTTTCAGGTTACCGAGATGATTAGAAAACACTTTTTTACTAGCAGTAATCTGCACCTCTTTTAGTGCCTGTGGATCATCCTTTAATTGTATTATAACAGTTTCATTCTGAAGCAGATCTAATCTGGTTGTCCCTTCATAAAAGCCGGGCGATGATACTTTGACCAGATATGCTCCAGCTTCAATTCCCACGAATGAAAAACGTCCTTCAGCTAGATTGGCATATTTTACAAGTGCAGAATCTTTAGCGGAAATCAACTGTACATCTCCAGAACTTAAGATAGTGCCATTTAAACTTGTCACCTTTCCAGCAACGGAATATTTTACCTGGCAGTAACCGGAACATGACCAGGTAATGAGGCCTATAATTAGATAGAATTTTAAACGGCTGCACTCAACCAGATCAGAAATTATTTTGAACATGTAATTGTAATTGGGGAACAGGCGCAATATACAAATTTATACATAGGAAACTTAGGTATATATAGTTGATCAACTATAAAGTATCATGGGTTAAATATCATCAGCATGAAACAAACCAGTACAAGTTTAAAAAAAAGGCAATTAATATACTGTGAATAAGGAGAAAGAATATTAAAGGGTAATTAATGAATACTTTAACTGCATTGATTCTTAAACAATTTTAATTAATCTAATCTCCTTAAATAGCTAATCTTTACAAGATTTAAATTTATTTACAAATTAAGTTGCAACTTAATATTTAATTTCTATCTTTGCACCTCCTTAAACAAGAGGAATTGATTCCGTAGCTCAGCTGGTAGAGCATTACACTTTTAATGTAGTGGTCCTGGGTTCGAATCCCAGCGGGATCACAAAGAATTTGAAAACGCTTCTACATTAATTTAGGAGTGTTTTTTAATTTAATTTCAGCAAGCAGCTTCACTTCTATTTTAAAACACATTTGGTGTTCGAGTACTATAAGGTCTTTCAATTGATTATGCTTTTTTTAGTAAATACTAACAATCTAATTCTCAAGTCTGGTTTCCAACCATAAAAACCATTCAAAATAAAAAAAAAGACACTATAGTAATACAATTCTATATATTTAAATTTACAATCTAGATGTCAAGCTAAAAAGCCCAGATTTATAAGTTATGTATATGAAATTTCCTTGTCTACTATTTGTAATTTTAATTTCATCGATATCACTATTTGCACAAAATAAAAATGCAGATAGTGCTGCACACACCTTTTTAGTGCAGTTTAATGAAAGAAAATTAGATGATATTTATAATTCTTTATCGCCTAATTATCAACAAAAAATATCTAAAAAAGACCTCCAATCATATTTAAATCAGATTTATGGCATGGCGGGAAAGTTCAAATCGGCAACATTCAAATCATTTATAAATGGCACTTACAATTACTTTTTAATTGCTAAAAATGAAGATATAAATGCCGATTTTCTGTTCATTATTGATCAAAATAATAAGATAGACTACCTTAACTTTAAAAGAATAGGTGGTAGTGGTAATCCTCCCCCAATTTCAAAGATTAATTAGTTTCAACCTTTGAAATCTATTTAGGATAAGCCACTTATTTTCATACAATCATCAATAAAAGTGTTCGACATTTGTACCAGCGGGATCACCAGAATATCAAAAATGCTTCTAAATCATATTTATGAGCATTTTTTTGGCTTTTAGACCATTTTGAAATTGCCATCTATTTTATCTCAGTGCGTATTTTGTGTTCGAGTACTTTCAGGTTATTCCATTGAAAACCCTTCAAAGCCATTTTAATTATTATTCTATCGTAGGTTTTAAATAAAATATTGGCTTATTTGTATTTACTTAATAAGGCAATCAAAAATGGTAAAAACTATTTTTCACTTGGTAGCCATAAGTTATATAATTATGAAAACCCACTCTTTAAACTTACCGTCCATATATCGCTTTTGGGATTGGTTCTCCAGTAACTGCACAAAATTTGGGCAAGATTTCACAAATGAATTATTACTTGACGAACTAAACAATAGAATTAGTGAGCTTGGGGAATTTGTGTGGGAAATTGGACCAGGAAACAAATCATTAAACCAATTGGTAATATCACCAGGTGGCGATATTGAAAAACTGCCACTAACAAAGGAAATAATAAAATATGCTAAAGTTCTTTCGGACTGGGAATTCTACTATGCAAAGCCTATAAAGAACTGGAATTTCGAATTTAATTTTGAACAATTGGATGGAAATATTCTATACATCAATGCTTTCAGATGGAATATACACTATTAAAGTTTGATGATGGAATGTTTGAGATCATCATTCAAACTAATGATCTCAAACATTTAATTGAAGAAGATAAGCGAACAGCGTCAGAAATATTGATAGATGGTATTTTAGGTGAAGAAAAGCGAATGTCTTTAATTTGTGATATTGAAATAGTAGATCAATTTGAAGATCGATACATAAACAGCCAAACTGACATTAAAGATCTCTATATTCATTTTAAAAACTTGGTCTAAAACCACATTCTAAATTTGAAATTCTTATACAATCCTCAATAAAAGTGTCGATAAATGTACCAGTAAGTTCACGAAATGCCTCAATTTGCATTGAGGCATTTTGAATTAAAAAAAATCTTCAAATTCGATTGAATATAACATCCGCTTTAAACAATTCTAAAATTACATTTTAACGCTAAATCAAAAACTGTAAATTAGTCCTCTATTATACATTAATCAACTATATATTTTAATTAATAAAAATTATGGGCGCTTGAGACTGCGGAATATTTGACGACGATACAGCATACGATTTTGATGGAGAAATCAAAAACTACGCAAGAGTATTTTTTAAATCTTCTTTTGAGAATGCGATGTTATCAAAATATTTAGAATATGAAGAAGGCCATGCTGTTATAGTGTTTACTGCTTACAGCTTACATTGATAACCTCGTAAATGGAACTAAATATAGAAATGATAATGAAGAACTTAACGACGAAAGTAATGTGAATGTATTTGGAATATTGTATAAAGATTTGGAAGTTGAAGACTTAAAACTAACAGCTGTAGACGCCTTGAAAAAGGTAATTGATGAAAATTCAGAATTAAATGAACTGTGGGCGGAAAACGAGGAACTTTATCCAAAGTGGAAACAGAATATTTTAGATATTATCCATAGACTCAGTTAATCCGAATATATAATCGGGTTTGCTTTCGGTTAAAAATTTAGTGCTCTAAAATAATGTCACTGATATCATTCTTTAGATCTGGGATCTTTGAGATAACAATGTCCCAAACAATATCGTAGTCTATTCCAAAATAATCATGAATCAGGCGGTTCCTGGTTCCCGACATTTTTCGCCACTCTACGTGAGGATACAATGATTTGAAATCAGGATCAACTTTATTACTAGCTTCGCCAATAATTTCAAGACTTCGTACCAAAGCTCGCGAAAGAATCGGGTCATTAATTACATCTTCCTTGCGTTTTCCTGTTGTGGAGTCAAGAACGAAAGAAGTCTCCTCCAGAATATGCTTTAACAGTTCTATATTAGAAGGAAACATTTTCAGCTTGGTTCAAAATATGTGGGCCAATATATTTACTAAGAGACTGTGGAGTTACAACTTCGACTCTTCTGCCCAGCAGATCCTCAAGGAAGAATGACAAATCCATAAAATTATCATAACTCTTATGTTGCGGGTCAAATTCTACTAATAGGTCTACATCACTGTCAGCATGTAATTTGCCAGTAATAAAAGATCCAAACAGACTTAAATTTAAAACACCAAAAGACCTCAACTTGTGCCCATTGGCTTTAAGTAGAGATAATAATGATTGCTTATTTTGAACCGCCGTATGCATATCCAAAGATAATCAAAATTTCAGCACAAATAAAATTGCAATACAGAACATCAAATGAAGCCTCGGATCTGAGAGTTCATTTTGATACTTCAATTTATGAATACTATATTTATTGATAGCAATTGCAGCTAAAACGTATCAAAAAAAATGGTGAGTGATTCGGTGAGTCGAAATCTAAAACCGCCCTAAGTACTATTCAAACCAGGATTTTCGACTAGGTGCAAATCCCAGCGTGATCACGAAATGCCTCAATGCAAATTGAGGCATTTTGCATTAATAGATATTGAGCTAAATAAAACTTAGTTCAGTCTGATTGTGATCAATTTATTCATAATATGACTTATTAAAAACGGTATGAATCCCCTGCCTGCGTTCACAATCATCACATTCGCAGTCGTCCGCTGGATGAACACAATGACAACTTTACCACATCCATTCGGATACCTATCATATAACATTTATATTTCCCAATGATTTTAAAAAGAGTAAGCCATATTCTTAAATTGTTTTGATTACGTTTTCAATTTCTTTGATTAATTCTTGATTCTTAGAAACTGATCGACTTGCTGAAGTCCTAATCCAAGCTTATTAACCGTTCTATTATGAATAAATATATCACATTGTTAAAAATTAAATTACCACATATCTAAAATTTAGAAATAAGTTGGTGTTTATTGATCATTGGAGATAATGAGCTTAAATTCAATCTTAAGGAAGAACGGAAAACAGAGGTTCTAATTCTAGACGAAGCTATAATAAATCAAATTTATTCTATACGTGGACAACAAGTAATATTAGATATAGATTTAGCAAATCTTTATCAAGCGGAAACAAAACAACTTAAAACACAAGTAAAGACGAAATGCAGATCGTTTCCAGATGACTTTATGTTTGGAGTTGACCCAAGAAGAATATTATGTTTCAAGGAACCAAAATGGCACCTTGAAACAAGGAAATAATATTAACTACTCCCTCATGGTTCTTATTGAACGTTCGCGTTCTCCATGCCTTAATTACTTACCAATAATACAGAAGTCCAACTAGAAATTAAAATTAAATCAGCTCCACCATTGCTTTAATCACGCCGTTCCGGGGATCCAGCCATTTCCCAAACTCATCCTTCACATCGTCAAAACTTACCCTATGTGTGATATAATTGGTTGGATTTACTAACCCCGCTTTCATAGATTTAATTACATGCTCAAAATCTTCGATCGTTGCATTTCTGCTGCTCATGAGCGTAGCCTCTCGCTTATGAAACTCCGGGTGATTAAAGGTCAAATCTCCTTTTTGCAGCCCAATTAGTACAAACCTCGCTCCGTGCGCCATATAATTGATTGCATTATTGATCGCTTTTTGATTTCCTGTTGCATCAATCACTACCGTTGGCATATCTCCGCCTGTCAGCGCACTAATTTGTGCTGTCACATCTGGCGAAAGCGCATTAACTGTATAATCAACACCCAATCTCTCTTTACAAAATGCCAATCTATCCTCATTAATATCCAGCGCAATAACCTTCGCACCAGCTATCCTGGCAAATTCCATCGTACCCAATCCTATAGGCCCTGCGCCAATCACCAGGACAAACTCTCCCGCTTGTATAGCTGCTCGTCGAACACCATGGGCACCAATAGCCAAGGGTTCAACTAAAGCCAGTTCATCATAGCTCAAATCTTCTCCGTGCAACAACGTCCTGGAAGGCACTGAAAGATATTCCCGCATTCCTCCATCTACATGAACTCCGCAAACCTGCATATTAACACAGCAATTAGGCTTGTTCATCCTGCACGCGATACATTCACCGCAATTAAAATATGGAATAAAAGTCACCTTCTCGCCAACTTTAAAATCGCTGTTTCCATCCACTTCTACTAACTCTCCTGATAACTCATGTCCTAAAACGCGGGGATAGTTAAAGAAAGGCTGCGTTCCTTCAAAAGCATGTAAATCTGTACCGCAAATGCCAATTCGTTTAATCCTGATTATCGCCTGGCCTGTTTGTAATTGCGGCTTCTCCATTTGGGAATATTCGAACGTTCCTGGAGTCGTGCAAGTTAAGGTCTTCATGTTCTTAATTATTTAATAGTTTCTCTATATGTCGTTAAATATTGATTATGCATTTGCCAGCGCTCTATCCAGATGGACATACCCGCCATCCACATGGATAATCTGACCAGTGGTATGACTGGACTTACTAGACATCAGGAAAGCCGTCATGTTAGCAATCTCTGTGGCGGTGGTCATCCTGTTTTCTAAAGGAATTTTAGCACTGATATCTTCCAGTTTTTGCTCAGCATCGTCTAAAGTTGCAATCCAGGTTTCATAAGCTGGCGTCCAGCATTCTGCTACTACTACCGCATTCACCCGGATGCCGTATTTAAGCAGTTCTACAGCCCACTCTCTGGTAAGGGCATTTCTGCCTCCATTAGCAGCCGCATAGGCCGAAGTGTTTCCCTGTCCTGTTTCTGCGGTCTTGGAAGTAATGTTTACGATTGCACCTTTGCTTTTGATCAATTCTGGCAGCGCATAATGGGCCATCAAGTAGTAGTGCACAACATTTTTATGCAAGGAAGCCATAAAGTCTTTGTAGTTCCCTCCTTCTAAGCTCACTCCGTCATTTACACCTGCATTGTTAACCAGCCCGTCTATTCTTCCAAACTTAGCAATGATTTCTTTGACCACCACTTCGCACTCATCAGGGTTTGATAATTCCGCTACAAATTGAGCTGCCCGCCCCCCATTCGAAACGATTTCATCAACCACTACCTGGTTGTCAACTGCCTTTCTCCCTACGATTACTGCTATAGCTAGCTCGTTGGCAAAAACCTCTGCAATCCCCCTACCGATGCCTTTGGCACCACCTGTGATCACGATGATCTTATCTTTCAATTGTAAGTCCATGTTTTAATGTTTAATATTTTGATTAATCAATTAGCTAATGTTTTCTTCAATACTGTAGAATGACGGCTTCCTTATAACATCATATTTACAATATCAGCTTTTCGCACTTCAGGTAACACTTTCAATTCGGTCAATTTTCCACCCTTTAGCGTACCTTCAATGGTAGTTTGATAAGGTGCATGCAACTTAAAATGCACATCCCATTCTTTTGGCCAGGCAGGAAAGAGCAAAATCTTTTTTCCATCACATTGCATCAGCATTTCCTGTAAACCAATCATGCCAGAACCTCCCCAATTATGATCTGGTGTCCAGTCAAACCCCGGGCCCCAGAATGCAGGGAATCTTCTGCCAGAATCTTTCAATTTTAAAGTAGTTAATGCAACTGCCTCATCTGTCAATCCCAACCTGGCGGCAAAAATGTTATCCTGCTTCCAACCGACGTGACTTCTAAATTTCAGCACATCAGGATCATAGAAGTAAGTATTTCTTGCCGTATCAAGTCCGGGTTTACCTACCCCATAAATCCCCCATGGAAAGACAGGATACAATTGCGGACTCTCCGTGTTATTTATTCTTTCCCACAACTTAGCCGGGGATATTGTTGTTTTACCGCCAAATTCACGAAAACTGATAGGTGGAATTGTATTTAACATTTCCTGCCAATTTTCCTTTTGTGCCGCTGTTGCTGATTGTAACTGTAGCAAGCGCTGCAAAACAGTTTTTAAACCAGCAATGGTCGAACTGGAATTATAAGCCATTTTGTAGGTTTCTGCAGCAGAGCCTGGATATAAAACCAAATGACCGTTTTCATCTAAACTTTTCGCGCCTCTTTGTTGCGCTAAATAGCTGTAATGCGCTTTAAAAAATTCAAGGCTACTCTCCATCAAAGGCATATATTCCTGAATATTTTGCTTGTTATATCGCTCGGTTTCCAAGATCATCAGACAGAATTCCAGGACCGTATCCCATTCATATTCTAGCCAGGCGTTATACTCCATACCCTTATTATAACCTGGGGGTCGCTTCCAGCCGTACTCAGCTGGATTAGGCAGACCAAAATTCTCCATCTGCTCCGTAAAACCAGCCCCTTTGTGGCCCCATGCAGCTTCAGTACGGATCTCCGCATTCTTTAATAGGTTAGCATAAAAGTCAAACTGTGGTTTCATCATATCGAAATCTCCACTTTTTAGCATTGGCCAGTACACCAAACGCTGGTTTTGTGCCGTATGTGTTCCACCTCCCCAATTTCTAAAGTCGGGGGTATAGTTTAAGGCGGCATCTGTCAACTGCGGATCGAAAGTGAAAAGTCCGCCATTAAACTTAGTTGGCCAGCGTCCATACGCATTGCAGCCCAGCATATAGCGAAACAGCTGGTAGTTCTTAGTCACCTGCTTTACAGTGGAATCTGCTGAACTGATATAAATGAAACTTCTGTTCCAGTAGTCATTCCACCATTTTTTAGTAGCTGCAAATGATTTTACCGGATCATATTTTGTATCAGCAATCAATAGTTTATCGGCACTACTGGTTAGCCGGATCCTGATCTGCTGCGCCCTGGAGGGTTTCCTGCTCTTTAATATCCATCCCTTAAATACTGTACTTAAGTACTTACCCGTGTACGTTCCCGCAGCAACCATCTGCTCACCCTGAACTAACCCGCCAAAATGCACGCCCTTCAGGGGGTTAAATAATTTTGATTGATAGTTTTCCAAACCCTGCTGTTTAACTGCAACATCGAAAACAGTTTCCGCTTTATTCTGATGGCTAAATACAATTTGATTACCACGGAAACCTATGGTATCCTTAGCGGTTTTTACAATCCCCTGGGGTGCCCATTTGTATGAATTTTGATTGTTTTCTTTTCCCTTAGTAATCCGGTCTTCAAAACGCCAGCTTTCATAACTTGCTTCAGTAATTACCTGCTGATTAGAATGTACTTCAATGTTTACAATAGGCTTAAATACATCTACCCAAACTTTTACCTGGGCATTCAGCTGACCATCCGCCCCTGTAATTTCAACATACCCATCTTTTAAAACCAGCTCTTGTTTAAAAGTCTTTCCGGCAAAAGGATTCGGCGACAATGTAAGTTTTACCCTGCCCAGTTTAAGTAAGGTGTTATTCTCATCGAATGTGCCACTTCTTGATAAATAAAGATAGATGTCCCCTTGTTCAACCCATATATTTGCGCCAATGTCACCACCGCCTACAGGCATTGAGGCGGACGAATTAATACTTTGTGTGGTCCATATTACATTGTTATTCAGCAGTTCTTTTTGCTGGGAAAAAGCTTTAGTGCGTATACATAAGGATACCAGTAGCAAAAAGAAGATTTTTAAGCTTTTGATGTAATCATTATTGTATGCTGCTGTTGTTTTTCCCATGTATTATCTGCTTAAAGGTAACCAAACCGACATATCTGAATGCCCTCTATTGCCCCAGGCAAAATAAGGTACCAGTTTTATAGGTGTAAGTACATTATTTTTGGAAATTGTATGATACAAAGTTTTGCTCCAATCTGTTTTTTCTCTTAACCTGGCCTCTCCTTGCAGGCTCATCATCTGAGCACCGCCAATGGTAGACGGCATAGCTTCAAACACAATTGAAGCCGGTATTATCGCGTCAAAGATATTTTTTCCTTCAAAATCTTTAGATTCGAGACAGTAAACGACAGGCCCTCTTTTAATCGCCACCTGATTTCTGTTTTCTTCCACCAAAGGATTGGATTCAATCAATTGTGCTTCCATCGGCAACAGCAGTTCTACAATATCTCCGGCTTTCCAGATGCGGTTAATTTCGGTATAACTGCCCGGATGATTTGCTGCAGCAACAGCTTTTCCGTTAACGCTGATTTTAGCGCCTTCAGCCCATCCTGGAATACGGAAGAACATCCCGAAAGGTAGCTTACTTGATTCCTGGACAGTAATCTTTATATGCCCATCCCAGGGATAATTGGTTTGCTGCCTTAAGCTTACCTTCCTGCCATCGGCCAGCCTGGTGTGTAAATCATTTCCTCCATATAGATTGAAATACAATCCTTTAGCTGATACGCTGTATAGGTAATTATTTAATTCGGCAAGCGTACGCACAATGTTAGGCGGACAGCAATTGGATAAAGCGATATATGGCACACGATCTTTTGACCAGCGCTGTTTAAAAGGTAAATTATCCGATTGCGCCAGTGGATTGGTGTACAGGAAGTTTTTACCATCCAGACTAATTCCTGCCAGCACGCTATTAAACAAGGCCAATTCCATTACATCGGCATATTTAGCGTCAGCGGTAATTTGTAACATCCGCCAGTTCCATAACACATTTCCAATATTGGCGCAGGTCTCATTATGAGCGGTAAAATTTGGTAATTGATAATCACGGCCAAATGCCTGATGGATCTTCTGTACCTCGGCAGGGTTATAAGAAGTGCCATCCGGCGACGTGCCATCATAGAGTGAACCTAATCCCCCTGTAACATACATTTTATGTTGATTTACATCTTCCCACATCAGATTCAATGTGCGCATCAAAGAATCGATTCCGGTTTCTAGATATAGATCAGCTACACCTGCATATAAATAACTTGCCCTAACCGCATGCCCCATCGCTTTTGTTTGTTGTAAAAAGGGGATTCTGTCCTGGTTATCGTCTGTTCCATCATCAATTTTACCTTTAATAGCTATAAGGTGTTTGGCCAATTCAAGATAGCGCGGGTCCCTGGTGGTACGGTACATCTCGATAACACCCATATAATGTGAAGGGCAAATTGCATTTCTGGCCAATGTTGGGGAGGCTGTTTTATAAAAATTGTATAAATAATTGCTGGCCTTTTTGGCGATGTCCAGCAAGGTGGTTTGTCCTGTGGCGCGGTAGTGGATGCACCCCGCCGTCATGAGATGTCCAATATTATACGCTTCAAAGCTTAACCTGTCTTGAAACTGATTATTAGCCCCTGTTTGGCGTTGCTCGATCATCGCTTTTGTATAAATATATCCATCAGCCCTTTGCGATTTCGCAATCACAGCAATGGCTTTATCCATCATAGGAAGAAGATCCGCATTTTTGGTACTGGCATAAAGACTTGCCACAGCCTCAAGCGCCTTGTAATAATCGCCATCGTGGAAAGATGGTCCCGAATGTGATCCGGTATCTAGTCCCGCAGCAATTTCAAAGTTTTTAAAAGCGTGACTGATCTTAGGATCGTTGTAAATTGCCCACAGGTTTGGCACCATGGTTTCTGTCGCCACCTTAAACCGGCTTGCCCAAAAGCCTTTAGTCCAGGTTACATCACCCATATTAATGCTGTGCAGTTTGGTATATGCCGACCCGGCATTGTTAACCAATGCTTTTTCTTGTGCGTTTGCCTGGAAAGCTAACGAAAATACCATGATAATGAAGCCTAATTGATATACTTTCATGTCTTATTTCTCCTCTGATTGAATGGTTACCGGACCATGTAATCCCGCAGGATACAAAGGTTTTCCGGTCAAACGGAATGGTGCAGTAGTATTCGTAATCTTTTGATCTGAAGGCAACTTACTATCTCCTATTAAACGGTTACCCCAAGTGTTCGCTACTTCAACAGTGATTAGGTTTTCACCCTTTTTAATGGCCTTACTGATCTCCACACGATGCGGTGCAGTCCATATCGTACCACAATCTATCCCGTTAACTTTAACACCTGCAATACTGGAAAATCCGCCCATATCGATCCATGTTTTGTCATTGGTATTTCCATTGTAGCTGAAACTTTTAGTATAAACGGCCGTACCAGAATAATACCTCACCAGCGAATCTTTACTAGCAGTCCAATCCTGTAGCGTACTGTAAATAACAGGTTTTATTGGTCCGCCATAGGCTGGGTCGAACTTTGCCTGCCACTCCGTAGAAATATCCTGAACAGTTTTGTAGGTAACCCAATTTTGCCCTTTACCAGAATGGTTAAGCTTGGCTGGTTGTTCAAATAAAACAAACAAAGATTGATTAGCCTCCAGTTTCAACGTTAAGACAGTTTTACCAGCAAAAACCGCCCAGTTATTTACTGTGATGGTATCATTTGTTACTGCATCATAAATAACAGGCGCCTTATTCGAAATGTTGAAAGTAAAAGTCAGTTTACGAAGGGTACCCAGCTGATTAGAAATAAAGTAGATGTCTTTAGTTTCTGATTTTCTATGGGCAAAAGCGACAGACTTAGCATAGGCATGCTCACCAGGAGCATCTTCATTAATTGTTAAATCTCTGTCAACACCCAGTTCGGTAAAGTCTGCTCCATAAAATGGGGCTTTATAAATAGAGCCTAATCCTAATTTCTTATAAAAAATCGGCTCATCGCTGTTCATTTTGGCGCTGAATTTTCCGCCCCAGATTTCCTCAATCAGGCCGTTAAATTCAGTAATATGATTTGGCCCGATGCCAGATTCGTACAATGGTTTATCTGATACAATGACCTTAGCTCCTTGCTTGATCAATTTGGATAGCTTTCTAACGGTCTCCAGACTGATATACTGATAGTTCGGGTTTAAGCTCATCTTACCTGTAATTACTAATATTTTATAGCTAGCCCCGCTGCTAAAAATAACCTCGCCGTTTTTAACGGTAGCTGTACTTAGTACATCGGGGTTAAAAGAGTCATAGGCATACCCCCGTAAGGGATTCACCCAATTTTCCGGATCGGCCATGTTTGCACTATGTGTTACGCCAGCAGGGATTTGTCTTAGCAGCTCCCCTGCGTTAGTCAGACGTTTCTTTTCTGCTCCTACCACATCTTTCCCAAAAATGCCGGGTAAGGTTTGCACTAAGCGGTTTGGTAATACGGAGCGTCGGGGCAGTTCTTCACCGGTAAAAACAGCAATATCCGTGACGGGTTTACCATGTTGTAGTAAATGCTGACTACGCGCGGCGTAATCTACCCAGGCTTTGCCAAGCTTCCACCAGGTTTGATCACGCTGAAAGTATAGTCCCACACCATCCAGGGTCATTCCAGGCTTTCTGTCTACCCAAGGATTGTGTGTAAATACATGGTAGACCAATTTATTTACACCCAAAGCATAATTACGGTCTTGCAATGTTTTCATATTGCCCGGATGCTCGTTCCAATCCATCCGCACCGTAGTAAAGGACTCAGCTTGTACGATATTTTTACCGTAGATATGTGCCGCAGAAATGGCATCCAGCATATCATTGGGTTTATCGTGGGTAGGACTATTTAACCAGAATTCACCCATAGGCATGTCAACTGTTTTGTAATGTAACAAGCCATCACTCATCATCGTTGGCGCAACACTTTCCGCGGTAAATTTTAGCCCTTTTTCCTTGGCAAAATCAGCGAGTGTGCCGTAAAATTTGTCTACAACCAGCTCCGAAATGGTCTTTCTAACATCGTAAAGAAAATTCTCTGCTATAGTTACATTCTCCACCGGCAAACCGGTCATGATCGGCAAATACCTGGTCGGGTCATAACCACGACGTTTTTTAAATTCTTCCCTGAAGACGGGCGACCAGTTCTGGCTGCCGCATTCCCAACTGTCAACGTAAAAAACGTTTAGTACTTTGCCCGCTATTTCCGGACCAACGTGTTTTAAGGCTTCCCCATACCAATTTTTGATTTGGAGCTTCGTCGCCTCTACATTAAATTTATCGCTTTCTAACCCCTTTCCACCTCCCCCGGTAGCATTGGTATGTCCTGTGGAAGTATGCCCAACCCTAAGAATTGTCCATTTACCTGCCGGAGGGGTCCAGTTTAAAGAGCCATCAGCTTTCAGGTGGTCCGTGATGTTGATCAATTGATTTAATGGAACGCACAGACCCGCAGGAATCTCCGTAGCTGTACTTCTCTTGCTCACCCGCCATACAGACCCGTTCTTACCTTCAAACTGGTTGATCTTTGCTTCGGCAAAAAGTTCCAGGTTCATGATTTTTAATGATGGTTTCCATTTTGCGGCATCCAGATCTTCTGCGCCGGGTTCTGAACCTTTTTTATCATACACAAACCTGTAAAATTTAGCGGTGGTAGTCTTGATGCTGTGGGTTACATCTTCATCAGTATCCTGCCATCCATGTCTTGGTGGTTCAAGCCTGCCAATAGCACGAAATGTTTTACCATCATCACTTACCTCAATGGCCAATCGCTGTGCTTGAAAATTATTGCCGCCAGTTTTGATCTTGATCGTCCTGCAGGTAAATGGCTGCTCAAACTCATATTGAATAGAACAGGGTTCATTACTCCCAAAACTTTGCTTGTTATCAGGCTTCACTAAACCACTTGCATCAGCTCCATTGCTAACGGTGATTTTCGGGTGTACAGTCCTGGTTGATATTCCTGCTCCAACTGGAGAAGGATAAGCATATACGGCGATATCTTTGTAATAATTTTCATTGGCTAAAGGCTGAGGTATAACTATATTACTGCTTGATCCATTGATATTTAAAGTAGACCACACCACCTTTTGCATGGACAGTTCAGGGGTAATCCACGGACCACCGGCAAGCGCAAAACCATCGCTGATATGCATGCCCATTTTCAGGTTTAACCGTTTGGCCTCTCGCATTGCAAACTCTACCATCTGCCACCATTCTGGTGTAAGCTGCACAGCAGTTGGTTGGTATAGGGGTGTTTGATCAGCACCCTGGATAGTTACTAAATAAGCACCTCCGATGCCATTTGCTTTCATTGCTTCCAGATCGGCTGTAATGCCAGCTTTTGAAACGCCTGCCTTTACCCAATACCATAGTACCCACGGCTTCGCATTTTCATTTTGCTGTGCCATTGAACATAAAGGCAAGCAAAAGCTGAATCCTAAGAAGAAGAAGAAGAAGAAGACCAATAGACGGGCCTGTGTTAACTTTTTCATGGTGTGCCTGCAATTTGATTACCTTTCGTCCCGGAAATTTGATATCCCTTTAACCCAAAGTAAAGAATGATCAGGAAACAAACTAAAGGGATGTAATAGCCAATTTGAATATTATCGCCAAAGGCATCAATTAAACTTCCCATGGCAAATGGCAAAATCGCGCCACCCGCAATAGACATAATTAACCACGATGACCCTGGTTTGGTATCTTCTCCTATCCCCTCAATGCCTAACGCAAATATGGTAGGGAACATGATCGACATAAAAAAGCCTATCGCCCCCAAGGCATAAACTACAAAAGAGCCCTGTGCAAAAATTGCTACCAGGCACAGCAATACGCAGATAAGCGCATAAATAGACAGCAGTCTGGGGGATGAAATAAATTGTAATAAGGCAGTTCCGGCAAAACGTCCCACAGTAAACAACAAACCATAAAGTGCTAAATAGGATGCTGCTGTTTTCTCATCAAATCCACCGCCTTGTTGTGCCATTCTGATAAAAAAACTGGTCACGCATACCTGGGTACCTACATAAAAGAATTGGGCAACAACCGCCCATCGCAAATGTTTATGGCGCAAAGCACCAAAGAAACTGCCTTTAGCTTCTCCATCAATACTTTTGGTCTTGATTTCTGGTAAATGAACGAAGTAAAACAGGATCGCAATAACGAGTAATACTATGCCTAATATAATATAGGGTATTTTAACGGAAGCCGCTTCTTCGTAAAAATAAGCATTGCGGCTTACCACTGTCATGCTGCTTAATTCTGCCTCGGTATGAGACTTGCCCGACAGGATGAAGAGTCCGCCGATCACTGGTGCCACCACTGCGGCTAAGCCATTAAATGAGGCCGCCAGGTTTAGTCTGCTTGTTGCTTTGGCAGGATCACCTAATACAGCAGCGTATGGGTTTGCAGATGTTTCAAGAAGGGTCAAACCGCAGCCTATGATAAATAAGGCAATTAAAAATGTAATATATGACAGGTTATTGGCTGCAGGAACAAACAGGAAAGCGCCAAATGCAAAGGCCAGCAAACCACAGGTCATGGTAAATTTATAACCCCATCTTTTTAAGATGATCCCCGCAGGTATAGCCATCAGAAAATAGGCGAAAAACACAGAGGTATCAATTAAGGTGGACTGCCGGTTGTTTAAATTACAGGCTTTTTTCAAGTGCGGGATTAGGATAGAGTCAAGATTATGTGCCATTCCCCATAAGAAAAACAAACTCACGACGAGTATAAAGGGCAGTAAATTCTTCTTTCCTGATAAGGAGCTTCCTTCAACAAGGATGTCTGGCTGTGTGTTGTGGTTCATTATATTTGGTTTTTAATCGGTCGTTAGTATTGGTCGGTATTCAAGATCTTCAGGAGACCGGCTTCCTCTTCACTACCAGTAAATGGTCGCAAACCAGCACTACTTCACCATGCTGGTTGATAATCTCAACATGTTCGGTTACCGACCCATATTCCGGGCGTTTGGAATCCGACTGGTCAGCTATGGTAACTTCCGAATGGATCGTATCTCCAATAAACACAGGTTTTACAAAACGCAGTTTGTCGTACCCCTTAGACATTGCTTCGGGATTGATCTCGGAGGCCGTTAAGCCAATGCCAATACTAAAAACCATTGTACCATGCGCGATACGCTGTTTAAATGGCTGCGTTGCACACCATGCTGCATCCATATGATGTGGAAAAAAGTCTCCTGTATGGCCTGCATGAACTACAAAATCTGTTTCTGTAATTGTGCGTCCCAAGGTTACCCTTTTCTCTGCCAATTGATAATCTTCGAAAAATATTGATTTAAAATACATATTACTTTATTTATTAAACCGCGTTACGATTCATAATTTACTTTCACTCCCGCTCCGTCACTAGATTGGTATGCCCCTTCTACTACCGCCATTGTTTGAATGATATCTGCTACGCTAGTTTTCAATTCCGTGTCACTTCCCTCATTATAGCGCATCAGGTTGGCCATGGTTCCAATAAATGCTTCCGGAAACCAGGAGCCCTCTAATTCTACCTTTTTCCATGCCGGTGCTTTGCCTTCCTCCAGGATACAATATTCAAATACATCAGGTACGCCATGCGGATAATCCATTAATAAGCCCATTTTAGCTATAATTGCCCCTTTTGTGCCTTCCCATTTGATGTAACTTTCCTGGTGCTCGGCACCAAAATCATGGTCGTGATTGGTATTGATCACTGCATGCAGGGTATCTCCGTAATCGAACAAGATAGTAGAACGGGAGGAGGAAAGTGTTTTCGCCGGATGTTTTAACGTTTTCGCCAAAATACGTTCCGGATTACCCAAAAATGAACGGATCAAATCTACATAGTGAATACTGTGGTATTGGATCTCCAGTCTTGGGTGCACGATTACATGCGGAAATATCTCCCAGGGGGTTTTTATGGTAACCCTGACTTCCATATCATACAATTCACCTATTAATCCCTGATCGATGAGGTATTTTGCTGCCATAGTAAACGGGGCAAAACGCAGCTGGAAGTTGATAGCTGCTTTAAATTTCTTCTCCCGGCAGAGTGCTAAAATTTCTTTCGCTTGTGTAAAATCATCACCCATGGGTTTTTGAATTAAGACAGCGCTCCCATCAGGTAATTGTTTAAGTGTATCGATGTATTGTTCTGGCATGATGGTCAAATCAAAAACCACATTAGCAGGTGCCTTTGCTACCGCTTCTGCCAGGGTATTAAATACATGGGGGATACCAAATCTATCTGCTAATTTTTGTGCACGTTCTTGCGTCCGATTCACAATCCCGTAGACTTCAAAACCGGCAATTTTATAAGCAGGAAGGTGGGCATCGGCTACAATACCACCAGCGCCAATGATAATGATCGGTTGTTTGGTGGAAGGCAGTGCTGGTTTATAGTTGATTTTTATGCTCATTTTCCAATTCATTAAGTTGTTGCTGAACCTTTTCCAGCAATGCTGATGAGGGTTCATTTGTATGAATAGCCGATAAAACCAACTGATCGATCAGGCTGGCTATGGTTACCCAGTTTTTCTTTTGGGGCAGACTAAAGGCTACCTCGTGCAATTGTTCTAATTTATTATAAAACGGGATAATATCGTTTAATTCCGGATTATTCCAGGTAGAAAGCCTGCAGCCAATTCCCCCGGCCAGAGTCAAGGCCTTGTCTTGGGCCGCCTGGGTAATATATAGTAGAAAATCATAAGCTATAGCCTGATGGCGACTTCCCTTTGCAATAGTATACAGCCAATAAACATTTAGAGAGGCAGATTGCTTACCCAGGGCTGCAGGAAGAAGGCCTACACCTACTTTACCTTTCACTTTAGAAGTTGCATCTACCTCGCACATCGCGGCAAAGCCAAACCAATTGATCATCATCGCAGCTTCTCCCTGAGAAAAAGCTATTCCTGCGGCTACAGAGTCGAAAACATCCGACTTTGGATGTACAGCGCTGCTATCATTCACTAATTGCCGGTAAAAGTCCAGTCCTTCAATTGCAGCCTGGGTATAGAGATCAATTACTCCATTTTTGTCTTCGAGCGTTCCACCCCTTGTCCACAGCTGCAGACAGAAATCAAATACCGTATTATGGCCATCCGGATAACAGGCGAATACACTTCCGTATAAATTATCCTGCGGCCGGTTAAAGAACTGCGCAACCTGATAGAAATCTTCCCAGCTTGTAGGGACTCCCAGTGCTTTACCATAGCAGGCCAGGTAGTTTGCCTGCTCAGTGGCATCCTCAAACAGATCCTCTCTGTAGATAAAACACTCCGGCCCATCGTGAAAAGGCAGACCAACAATGTCCTGCCCAAATTGCTGTGCGCCTAATAATGAATTGCTCCATCCCTCCGGAAAATTATCCGGCGCCTGCTTGTCGAGGTAAGGATTTAGAACTGCAAAGGCATTTGCCAAATAACCAGCATAAACCCAATCGGTATTGATATGGGCAATGTCAAACTCCCCCTCGGCCAGCCCGCCTTTTTCAATGGTCCGGTCGTAAAGCTCATGAAGGTCCATCACCACCATTTCCAATTGAAGCGTACAGCCAGAAATAGCACAGTATTGCGCCCAGAATTGCTGCATGGCAGATTCAAATGGAGCAAACTTTCTTACTGCAATCCTGAAGGTTCCTGTCTTGTTAGGCATCCGCAATTATATTCTGTTTGATAAATTCTTTAATCTGTTCATTATCCTGACCTAATTTAGGCGACCCTTTGGCGGAGGTCAGCAGCTCTCCATCGATACGAATGGGGCATCTGGTCGTCTTATATCGATAACCATCGGCCATCTCCACTTCCTGTATCATATTTAAAGCCTTAAACCCGTCATGCGCCAGTAATTCATCCCAGTTTAAAACATCGGCGCACCAAATATCTGCGGGTTCTAAAAGCGACAACCAGTGTGCTGTACTGGCAGTGAGCAGGTGTTCAGCTAAAATAGCTTTAATCTCATCACGTTTCAAAAAAGCATCTGCTATAGCGGCATAATCCAGCAATTTAGTGCAGCCCAGCAGTTTTCCCAATACGGGAATGGAACCCATTGCCAATGACAGATAACCATCTGCGGTCTGATAAATTCCGTAAGGAGCGCCAAGGTAAGCGTTGGCGTTGTTCTTTTTTGATCGCTGAGGTAAGCAGCCACCATCATTCATATAGGTAGTAATGGTCTCAAATTGAAAATCATAGGCCGATTCCATCATGCTCACTTGTACAAAGCCTCCCTCGTTTTTTACCGCTTTACGGTATAAACAGGCTAAAATTCCCTGTGCCAAGTGTGCACCTGCAAGCATATCTATAACAGATAAGCCCATGGCTACAGGGCCGCTGTCTTCATTTCCTGTTAAAGAGGTCAGGCCCGTTACAGATTGCAGCAGCAAATCCTGACCAGGCTTACCTTTCCAATCCCCATCAGTACCATAACCAGAGATTTCTCCATAGATGATGGCGGGATTGAGGACTGCTACCGAAGTATAATCAAATCCTAAACGTTCCATCACACCAGGACGAAAGTTATGGATTACCACATCTGCTTTCCTTACTAACTCCCGCACGGTTTCCTTATCCTCTTCGTTTTTCAAATCAACCTCAAAGCTTTCTTTGTTCCTGTTGATGGCATGAAAAACGGATGATTCGCCATTCATGATTAAGTCTGAGGTATAGAGCGTACGGCAAATATCACCAATACCTAAACGTTCGATCTTAATCACACGGGCACCAAAATCTGCCAGGCGCAAACTTGCGGACGGACCAGAAAGGAACTGGCTAAAATCAATAACTAAATAGTCTTCAAGCGGTCGCATAAATTAATTTATATCAAATTCATTATTAATTGCTGTGGTATCAAAACCTAATCCTGGTGCAGCCTTTGCTGCAAACAGCTTCTCGTGATCCAAACGGATAGGGCTTACTGTGGTTCGGATTTGCTTACCATTGGCCAGTTCAAGATTTTGTTCTATCTGCAGGTACTTATAATTAGCTAAAGCCGTGGCTGATTGATAATCCAATACCTCTGCAGACCAGATGCCATGTCCTTCTAACAGCTCAAGCCATAATTTGGAGCTTTGCTGTTTAAAAGAGGCTGCCAGCCGGGTAATTAGCTGGTCCCGGTTTTCAAATGCAGAATGCGCATCAGTAAAAAGGTCGCTTATATCGCAGCCTATCACCTGGGAAATTAAGCCTAAGCTGCCCATTGCTAAGGCGATATGCCCGTCTGCTGTTTCATACATGCCGTAGGGTGCACTTAAATAAGCATGTGCACTTCCTTTAGCTAAACTTCGGTTCGGTAGTTTTCCGCCATCACTAAGGTAGGTCGTGAGTACTTCAAACTGAACATCTACAACAGATTCCAGCAGGCTAACTTCCACTAATACACCTTTGCCAGTTTTGGCGCGCTTAATTAAGGCAGCAATAACGCCCTGGGCTAAATGGTTACCGCACATAATATCAGAAACTGATAAGCCAAAAGGTACCGGTCCATCAATTGCAGAGCCTGAGAGGTAAGTAAGACCAGACACCGATTGTACCAATAAATCCTGTCCTGGTTTATGGGCCCAGGGACCTTCATTGCCATATCCGGTCACCACACCATAAATCAGTTTTGGGTTAATTAATTGTACCGACGGATATTCTAAGCCTATCTTTTCCATTACACCAGGCCTGAAATTATGGGTCATGATATCTGCCTTTGAAATCAACTGCTTCAGTTTAGCCAGATCCTCCGGATTTTTCAGGTCAGCAGCATACGATTCTTTATTTCGGTTTATGGTGTGGAACAATAAGCTATCGTTATCCACAAATATATTTTTAATAGAGAGCTGACGACAGGCATCACCAGTCCCGGGCCGTTCGATCTTAATCACCCTTGCCCCCAGATCTGCCAGTTTTAAACCCGCCGATGGTCCGGCCAGAAATTGGCAGAACTCTAAAACTAAAAGTCCTTCTAATGGTCTGTTCATGATAGGGTTAGAGTTTTAGACTGTTGGTATAATTCGTTCAATGCTGATAGCACTTGTCCTTCTGCGCCTCCGCTCATGAGGTAATCTCTTACCACATCGCCGGCATGGTCCTGAAAAAACATAGAACCATGATAACGCGGGCGCAGAAAAGCCCTTTCTAAAGCGGGCAGCGTGTTGCTGAAGTAATTTGCACTTTGACTGTTTACTTCTTCGTTTTTCCAGGCAGCTAAGTGCCCTGGCTGACCACCACTTTCAAAAAACAAAGTCTGCTGGCAGTCCGGCGACCCCACATAACGAGCGTAGTCTGCCGCAATCCCGAGCTCTTCACATTTGGAAGAGATAGCCAGACCTGTTCCGCCTAATGTACTTCTCAAATTCGTTTTTCCATCGAGTGAGATCATATCATGGAAATGCAGCGCTTTTGCTGCGTAACCTCTTCTGGAGTAATTCGAATACCCATAAGCAAAAGGACAATAAGCAATTTCATCCGTTTGTGTCATGGCTTCATATACCTGTATAGGGTTCCGGTTAAAGTTTGACGGATCCATTTTATTAGCTAATAAGCGGTACAATTGCAAAGCTTTTACACCGGTAGCAGTTGATACCACCTGATCATCACTTTGGCAGGGGTCTTCACCCAATGAGCAACAGAGAGTATAAAAATTCATCAGCACATCTATAGGAATACCTGCAAAGGCAACCAAACCCAAATTGGCCAAAGCAAGCAAGTCGTCAAACGAGCTGGGCAGCTGCAACCCTTTTTGGGCAAACAGATCTGGTCTCGAGGCGGCTACAGGAGTTGCAGCATCAATTGGCAAAGCCCATTGGTGCCCATCGTAATGATAGCTTTCATAAGATGCGCCAACAGAGTTTTGCTCCTGGTCTTTTAAATAAGCTACGGATAGGTATTGATCAAGTGGAATGATCGACTTTGTTTTGGCGGCAAATCCAGCCCATGGGTGGTCTATCACCAATAGATCAAATCTTTCCGCCAGTTCCTGGATTGAAAAATCGGCAAATTGCTGTAAACTCCTTTTCTCCCAGGTAATCTGAACATGGGGGTTTAGCTCTGAAAACCGCTGGGCGGTTGCCACCATAGGCAAAAAACCACGGCTATGGTTCCAGGTTATTCCTCTTAAACTAATCTGTTTTTCCAAAACGCTACAAAATTATTTAACTGTATCAATTGTTATTGTTGCTGCTGCCAGGCCCTGCGCACTGGCAGTCAGCTTTATGGTTCCGGCCTTTTCCCGGGACTGTATTATTGCCAAACATAAACCATGAAAGGCTTTGCGGTAATTTGCTTTAAAAGGCTCCAGGCTTCCCTGAAACCCATTATCTACCCCTGCAATTGTGCCTGCGCCTTCGATGCTAAACTGCACAAGGTTAGCTGCATTGGGGACAACATTGCCCTCCTGATCTATAATCCTTACGGTGACAAAAGATAAATCTTTACCATCGGCATTGATCTTTTTCCTATCTGCAATTAGTTCGATTTTTGCTGGTGCCGAAGCAGTTTTAACGGTTTTAACCAATACCTCTTTTCCAGATTTTCTGGATACCGCGCGTAACACACCGGGTTCAAAATTAACCTGCCACTGCACATGTAATTCGTCACCTTGTTTAGTCCTTTTCCCTAAAGATTTACCATTCAGATATAACTCTACTTCATCTGCCTGGTTATAATAAGCCCAAACCGCTATTGATTTACCTGCCTCCCAGTTCCAGTGCGGAAACAAATGTAAAACAGGTTTTTCTGTCCACTCACTTTGATACATGTAGTAAGCATCCTTTGGAAAACCTGCTAAATCTACAATACCGAAGTAAGAACTTCTGGCTGGCCAGGCATAAGGAAGCGGCTCACCGAGGTAATCAAAGCCGGTCCACACGAAAAGTCCGGATACATGGTCATATTTTTTAGCTTCCTTCCAGGTTTCCTCATGCGTAGACCCCCAATAGGCAGAAACATTATCATAGGAGGAGGCCGACCATTCTTTGTTCCCTTCGGTAAACTTGGTTTTTCCATCTTTTGGCCAGCGGCGAATGGTATCTGCAGTATCATAAAAACCCCGGGTGGCCAAAGCAGAAGTGGTTTCTGTAGCCAAAAATTTAACGCCGGGATAGTTCAATGGAAAATCTTTGTACAGCTTATGGTTATAATTTAAACCATAGATATCCAGGGCACCAGCCTGATAGATAAAATTCTTACGGGCATCAGTTTCCGTTAAAGCAGAAATCACAGGCCGGGTCTGATCTATACTTTTAACTATTCCAACCAGTTCCCTGGTTATAGCTACCCCGGTACTGTCAAACTGCTCACGGATCTCGTTCCCAATACTCCAGAGTATCACCGAGGGATGGTTACGATCGCGTTTCAGCATATCTTCCAGATCCCTTTTATGCCATTCAGGAAAAGCCAAATGATAATCTTTACTGTTTTTCTTCTTCTTCCACATATCAAAAGCCTCATCCATTACCAGGAAGCCCATTTTATCACATAAATCAAGCAATTCTGGTGCTGGTGGATTGTGTGCAGTGCGGATAGCATTGCAGCCCATGGCTTTCAAAATCTCCAGCTGGCGTTCTATAGCACGTGTATTTACAGCGGCCCCCAGTGACCCTAAATCGTGATGTAAACACACCCCCAAAATCTTTGTGGCTACTCCATTGAGATAAAAGCCTTTTTGCGCATCAAAATTTATAAAACGAATGCCAAACAGCGTCTCCGCCTGGTCGACCACTTTATTTAAATGGAAGATTTGAGTGATTAGTTTATATTGATAAGGGTCAGCGACCGACCAAAGCCTGGGGTTTTTCAGGTGGATACTATCCGCAATAGCTAAGCCTGCAGTATCTACCTGAACGGAACGTGGTTTAGTTTGCTGTACCAATTTTCCACCAGCATCATAAATACTATACCGGATACTTACGCGCTGCCCTTTATGGCTTTTGTTCTGTAAATTGCTATTGAGCCGGACTATCGCCTGGTCGCCCTTAGACCAGGTTTTTCCTGCTACCACTTCGGATGCACTAACGAAAGTTCCATTACGTGCTATAGAAAGCTTTGATGCGACCGTTAACCACACATTTCTATAAATGCCCGAGCCCGAATACCAGCGGGAATCCGGCTGGGCCGAATTATCCACTTTAACCGCTATGCTGTTCTTGCCAGCTTTAAGAAAAGTGCTGATTTCATAGGAAAACGAACTATAGCCATAGGGTCTTTTACCTAAATAATGGCCATTGATCCACACTTCTGCGTTTTTGTATACGCCATCAAATGTCACCGTAACCAGCTTGTTGGTATAACTGGCAGGTGCTGTAAATTCTTTTCTATACCAGCCGATCCCTGTTGGCAAACCGCCGCCCTCCGGCTTTGCAGGGTTTTTCTCGTCAAATTTCCCTTCAATACTCCAGTCATGCGGTAAGCTCAACACCCTCCAGTGCTGGTCATTAAAATCTGCAGCTTTAGCTGCAGTAACATCTCCCAGAAAAAACTTCCAATCCTTATTAAAACTGGTCCTGATTCTTGCTTGTCCGGAAGCACACATGCTTAGTACAAGCAACAAGAAACTGACCATCAAGGGTATATATAGGTTTTTTATCTTCATTATTTCTGGGTCTCAATAAAATTAATCGTGCTTTTCCCTAAGTCTTTGGATGTGGCCACTGCAATACCCCGCTGGTCATTTTTATTTACCGCGCAATAAAAATGGTAAACAATGCCATCATGTTTAATTACAAAAGATTTATGGGCATACAGTTCATCATACTTTTCGGACGGGCGGATCAGGTCATCTCCCTGCCAGTCGGTCCAGTTTACCAAATCATTTGAGGCCGCAAAACGGTTAAAGGCACCCTGTTTGTCTTTCCAGAATGCACCGAAATAGAACATCACCCAAGTGCCATTGATCTTTTGGATCACCCCATCTCCGGTAATTCCCACAGGATGGTGAACCACCGGGTTGCTGCCAAAACGTTTCCAATGCTGCATATCATCCGAAACAGCCATACCAATCCGTTCATACCACCTGGTCTTTTTATTATTGACCAGCGAATCGCCCACAGCGTTATAATACATCACAAAGCGGTGTCCTGTAAGCCTCTGCTGGTCTTCAATGATGGTGCTTTTAAAAAGTTTGTTCCGGTTATCCCACCAGCTTACGTCTGCATCAGCAGCAGTTAATACAGGTTTAGGGAGCCGCGTCCATTCCTTTACTACCGATGGCTTTTGGGTACTGTAAGCTATTCCAATGGATAAGGGTTCCGTTTCGTAACCTTTCTCTTTCCCACCAAAGTAAGACATCCAGTATTTCCCATCGTACTTCCCTAACTGGTACGCTCCTTCCCAATCGGTACTTTGCAAAGCGTTATACCCGGCTTTCTGGTTATCGTCCCAATTCCCCTGATCAGAAAAAGATAGTAGTCGTCCCCGGTTCTCCCATTGCAACAAATCTTTACTTCTCGCCAGCCAGGTTTCATAACCCCTGCCGCTATATATTAAATAGCTCATGTACCAGTACTTGCCTTCTTTAAAGATGGTAGGGCAATCCATTTTATGCTCATTATCTTGCGGGACCATGACTAATCCATATTTGAAAGGGGTTTTTACCTCCTTGTATAGCTCTTCCATAACCTGGGTAGGTACCTGTTTGGCAACTCCCTGTCCGTGTGCAGATAGAGCAGTAAAAACACTGATTAAAACTATGGCGATCCTTTTCATTCTCAATTCACCTTAAATTTATATTGTCCGGAACCAACGGCAATTTTGGCCCTCCCCATTTCGATACCTAAATTCTTAAACGCTGCGCGCCCTGTTTCCGTAACCCTTTGTGTGCCAGTAACCGGAAGATAAATCATTGCGCTGGTATTGGCAGGGATCTCAACCGAGATTTCAAATTGCTGATCATCTTTTTTCCAATCTGTACTGATCAGTCCATAGGGCGAATCATAACTGGTCTTAGCCATTGTCAAATCTCCAACCACTTGTGGGTAAATACGGATCTTATTGAAAGCGATGGCACCCTCCTGCTGGGTAATGCCCCCAAGACCGCTGTAAAACCATTCCATCAGATGCCCCAGCATAAAGTGGTTATTGGAAACCGTTGGCAATGCTGCCCATGACTCTGTGAGTGCGGTAGCCCCTTTTGCCAGCTGCATACCATAGCCGGGTACATCAGCTCTGCTGTTCATTTCAAAAATCACATCAGACCGGCCTGCATCCTCTAAAACCCTTAGCACATAGCGATAGCCAATATCCCCGGCCGTTAAACCGTTTTGATGCGCCCTGATATCTGCGATCAGGTTATCAATTACCGCAGCCTTGTCTTTTTCTGCAACCAGACCCATGTATAAGGCCATGGCATTCGCAGCCTGACTGCCTGTTGCATATTGTTTGGTTTTTGAATTGAAAAACCGCGTGTTAAATGCTTGGTTAACTTCCTTTGCCAGCTTTTCATAGTGTAAGGCATCTGCCTTTTTGCCCAGGAGTTTAGCCATCTCACCCAATACTGTTAAATCATAATAATAGATAGCTGTGGCAGTCACGCCCATTGGAGTTAACTGTGATACCCCCGGAGGTTTCGGGCCCAGGTCGTACCAATCGCCTAAACCTTGCGACAAAATATGGTTATCCGCTTTAGTTCCCAGATAAGTGATATAACGTTGCATCATCGGATAGTATGCTGCAATAGCTTCCTGATCGCCATACCACTGGTAGAGGTACCAGGGCATCAAGATACCGCTGCTTCCCCATTCAGGAGAATCACGAAACATATCGCCGCCCCATTCAAATTTTACATATTCAGGGGCAATCTCTGGTATCAAACCATTGTCGAGCTGAGAGTTCTGCATATCCCGCAAAGCTTTTTTGAATAAAGGCGCTGCGTTATAGTTATATCTTACCGAACTCCCCATTAAATGAAGTTCTTCCAGCCAGCCTAGTTTCTCCCGGTGCGGACAATCGGTAAAAACGCTGACCATATTACTTTTTATGGCCCAGTCGATCAGGTCATATGTTTTATTAAATAAGGTGTTTGAACTGGAAAAGCTGCCTACTTTTGCTGCAGCATTACGGATGTGAAGCCCTTTCAATCCCTTAATCACTGGCAGTCCCAACGGGTTATCTTTGCCATAAGGAACCGCACCTTCAACTTGTAAATAGCGGAAACCGGTATAGGTAAAACGTGGCGACCAGGTTTCCAGCCCCTCTCCCTTCAGTATATAAGTGAAATAAGATGGCCCCCCAATATTTTTCTGGGTCACACTTCCATCGTCTTTCGTTAATTCTGCGGGTGTAATGCGGACTGTAGACCCTTTTTTCCCGGACACCTGAAGTTCAATAATGCCTGATGCATTCTGCGCTAAATCGTAAACCCAGGTGCTATCTGCTACTGCAGTCACGGTCTTTGGAGAGAAATGATCAAATATTTTCACGGGCTCCTCCTTTTGCGCTTTAAGCTCCGGGCCATTAACTACTAAAGAAGATTTCCAGTTGCTTTCGTTAAACCCTGGTTCATCCCAACCCTTTTGCTCCAGATTAGCATTGTAATCTTCCCCTCCATAAATACTAGAGAAGGTAACCGCAGAAGCTGTAGTTTTCCAGGAAGGGCCAGTCACGATAGCTGCACTGCTGCCATCTGTATAGTTGATTTGCAACTTGCAAATCAGCTTCGGATAACCAAAAGCAGATTTAAGCTTTCGGTACCTGCCTTTAACAGGCGGAACATAATAGAACCCATTTCCTAGTAATACACCAATTACATTCTCTCCCGGTTTAAGCTGTTTGGTCAGATCAAAGGCAACATACAGCGCTTCTTTATCGTATTTACTCCAGCCGGGCGACAAAAAATGGTCTCCAACTTTTTGGCCATTTAAATGCATTTCAAACTGGCCTAAGCCACAAATATAGGCTACTGCGCTTTTGATCTGCTTATTCAGCATAAAGCTTTTGCGAAAAACAGGCAGGATATTATTGCTATTATACTTGTCTTTTACACCATCTGCAGGCAGGATATTGATATTGGAATCTGCTAACTTTTCATAGGCGATCCATTTAGCCCCCTCCCAATCCGCAATATCCAACTGGCCCATACCCCAGAAGGAAATTTCACTCCAGGCACTGTTCCCCTGGTTATCCCAGACCTTTACTTTCCAATAATAGCGCTTTCCGGATAGTAGTTGCCGACCAGCATAGGCATGCTGAAGCGATTCCGATGAGTTCAGTTTTTTTGAGTCCCAAACGTTTCCTTTATTTTGTTCTAAATCCTGACGGTTATCAGCTACCAGAATTTGACAGGCTATTTGCATACTATTGTATTGCCTGGATTGAAGTTTCCAGCTCAATGCAGGCCGATGATGATCAACGCCAAGCGGATTAACGCGGTAATCGCAGGTCGGCTCTACAATCTTTAGCTGTGCACAAATCGATGTGCTGATTAGCAAAAATCCGAAAAAGATAATAAATTTGCTCATACAACTAATTGGCATTTAGCTAATCATTATACCGCATAACGATATAAATATTCGGTTTATAATTGGTTATTCAATGCGCCGATCGTCCAGCGCAATTGCGCTGTTTTCCTTAATCAATCTTGCCGGATGGTATACATCCGACATGACGCGTTAATTCAAATATAAATATTTTTTTTAAATATGAAAATCTATATTACTGTATTATTTATTTAAATGCGGGCTGCTGATAAATAAGAATGCATTTTGTATGTTTGAAAGGGTATAACAAAAACATTGAAAATAAATAGAATATGAACGAGCAAGAATCAAAGTATCAGGCACCGGCTCTGGATAAAGGGCTTGATATATTGGAATATTTAGCTGCCCAATCTATACCGCTTTCACAGACCGAGATTGCATTAGGAATAGAGAAAACCCCAAATGAGATTTACAGAATGCTGATGAGCCTGGAAAGCCGCGGTTATATTATACGGGACGAAGTTTCTGGAAAATACCGTCTCTCGTTAAAACTGTTTTACCTGTCCCACCGCCACTCCCCGGTAGACGAATTGCGCAAGGCCGCGCAATACCCGTTGGAAGAACTCGCCAATAGTGTGCGTCAGTCCTGCCATTTAAGTATTTTATACATGAACCAGGTAATGGTCATCATTCATGCAAAAAGTCCCGGCCCCATAGCGCTTTCCATTGAAGAAGGTAACCTTTTTCCGCTACCCTTAACTGCCTCAGGAAAAGTCTTACTGGCTTACATGAACGACGCAGAACGCAAAAGAACTTTAAAAGGGAATACCATTTTTAAGAAACACCCTAAAGACTGGCAGGAAGAGTTTGTGGCCTCCCTCGAAGAGATCAGATCCAACGGTGCCTATCTTAAAGACAGCGATTTGGCTGCCGGTGTAACGGACATTGCTGTGCCCGTAGGTATACACAGCAATAATGGCATTATTGCCTGTTTAACGATCTCTATGTTAAACGCATTAAATCTTGATAAACGGATCACCAACGACGAAATCCTGGAAGAGGCCAATAAATGTGTAAAGAAAATTGAGAAAAGGATTGGTCTTTTTAAAGTTTAAATACCCTGTACCCCATCTTGATCGATAAGCACAGGGTCTGCTGATACTATCGCTTTCTAGCATCAGGAACATGTTTTTTGGGAATGTTTATGGAGTTACGGCAGCATACAATACCCGGTACTCTTTCCCTTTTTGGATCGTTATCTCATAGGTTCCTTTTGTTACCTCTTTTACCACAGCTCCGGAAACTGTGGGTTTAGACTTACTTTTTAGCCTTAAGGTCCCCAGGCCTGCTGCAGATTTCACCTTAATTTCTTTCCTGCTGCAATACAGCTCAATATCGCCATTTGGCATAGGCACAGTGCCTTCCATCCAGGCCAATCCGCCCAGATCGGGCACTATCGTATAGGTTGCATAACCAGGTGTAGTCGGTTGCACTCCTAAATAGTACTTTCCAAGCAGATAAAGCGGGCTGGCGCCCCAGGCATGGCAAAGGCTCTTGCCAAATGGCCGTCCGTACATTGCCAAATGTTCAGTGCCCTTTTTATCAGGATTATATTCTTCCCAGAATGAAGTTGCCCCAAGCTTTAGCATCCCGCCCCAATAGTCTTTCATTTCTTTAAGCACGTAAGCTTGCTCACCCATGGCACACAAGGCTTCAAGCTCATAAAAACGCATGTAAGGTGTAGTAATTTTTGGAATAGCAGCATTTAATAGCACATTCTTTTTTACGCCTTGTTTTTGATCAGCCGTAAAGTAATCGAAAAATATGCCGAACATATTGGCATAGCGCGTTACATTTTCTGTTTGTTTACCCGCCACACGGCTATGTACCAATGCCTGTTTTTGAGCATTCCAATAGAGGTCGAACAGTTTTTTCTTCAGTTCTCCCGCTTGTTGCCCGTATTGCTCTGCCCCTTGCTGATCATTAGACAGCCGGGCGCAAAAAGACATCGCTTCCAGACTTCTTGCATATAAGACCTGCTCAAAGCTTACTTCTCCTTCTTTACTCAGTTTATCAGCCCAGTCAATAAAAATCCAGTCGCCCGGCATCCATTCCAGCAGTCCATCTTTATTCTTTCTGCCATCAATGTAAGTCATCAGCGATTGCATCCGCGGATAAATATCCTGTACAAATTTTTTATCACCACTAAATTGATAGTAGTCGTAAATACCCAAAAACCAATAGAAAGAGTAATCCATAATGGTATTGATATGGGCTGTAACCGGATCTTTGCCCCGCTGTGCCCAAAGCGTTTTTTTCACAGTTCCGGCATCAAAAAATGAATAATAATTCATGAGATAGCTTTGGTATGCATCCCCAGACCAAACCCATCTGTCACGTTTAATCCCGTCTATAAAAAATTCACGGGTATTCAAATGGAACGTATATTTAGCTACGTCATAAATTCGGTTCAGCTGCTCATCCGAAGATTTAAAACTCCCTCTTTCGGTTACCGGTGCATATTCATATAACATAGAAATAGAATCTGCCGCTACGGAGCCTTCATACTGTGCATTAACATACCGGAAAGCTTTGGAAAGCGGCATGATCGAATCTTTCTTTCCGTGAAGGTCCAGGTCCAGGTAATCCAGCGTTTCGCATGAATCTGTGGATAACGCCTCTTCTTTCGACTCGCCATAATAGATACTCATTTTGCCTTTGCCCCGTAATCCATGAACTTTAATAAAACCAAAGGTCTCTTTGCCAAAATCAGCCAGGGTGCCACGGTTTACCTTTTCCGTTTTAACCGCATAATGCGGGGTAACCGGTAGTTTAAAGGCAGAAGGTGCGGTCAGCGGATCGGTAAAATGCCAGGACCCTGCAGCTACAAAAGTTGTTCCCGATTTATCAGAGGTCTTTCCGCTAGCATCAATCCATTCTTTATCCTCAAAGGTACTCAGCCAGCTTTCATCAGAACGCACAGTTTTTCCCTGCACAAAGATTGCCGGGACATGCGCCTGGTTATATACCTTTAAACTCAGCTTATGTCTGCCGGCAGGAATGATAATACTTTTAGGAAAACCTGAGAAAGCCTTCCCGTCAATCTTTACCGTATAAGTTCCTTCTACAAATAGCTTTACTTCTTCCGGTTCCGCCAAATTCAACTCTTTATGGAAGTCAACTAATACAAAATGGCTGTCCATCTTCCAGAATACCGGAAAAAAAGAACCACGTTCGGTTCTTCTGTTTTGCATCACATTGCTCATGTAAATATCAAAATCACCGGGATACCAGATCCAGGAAGCTTTTTGGGCATAAGCCTGATCTGCAAATAAAGTTGCTGAGAGTGCCAGAAAAAGGGCTAATTTAAATTTCATAATTAATGTCCATTAAAGAAAAGATATAAGGAAACCATAACGATGGCCAATGCAATCCAGGAGATCCAGACCGCGCGGTCCGGCCGCTCGATATTGGCCTGGTGCTCAGCATTGACTTCGTACACTGAGCCGGAGCTGTCTACCAGGGAGATCAAAACGGCCAAAAAGAGCAGCACCATAAAGATCAAAAAGGAAACCATCAAGTAATGAGGCCAGAACGTGTATTGATCCGGTGGTAAGATCCATAAATAGGTTATGCCCACAGCAAGGCTAAAAACAGACCCGATAGAGAGGGTAAAGTTAACCGCGCTCTTAGTGGTTCTTTTCCAGAAAACCGTCAGTAAAAAAACAACCGACAGCGGCGGGGCAATAAATCCTAAAACAGATTGAAATACATCAAATAAGTTTAAACCCTTGATATTGTCTATAGCCAGCACAACCAATACAGCAAAGATACACCCGCCTACCACAGCCATTCTGCCTACTTTGATAATCTGCTTGTTTGTTGCTGCCGGGTTAATTTTCTTCAGGTAAACATCCATGGTAAAAACTGTGCTCAGGGAGTTGAGGGAAGATCCGATTGTTCCTACCAATACCGCAATCAGCACCACAATCACCAAACCATTCATCCCCGGTGGAAAAAGATTAGTAACCATAGTCATATAAGCTTCGTTGGGATCTTTTAAATTTGGGAAAAGTACCGAACACAAGATACCGGTCAAGATGAACAAAGGGAGGGACAAGATCTTTAACCAGCCTATAAAGCTGACGCCCAACTGTCCCTGTTTTAAATTTTTGGCCCCTAAAACTGACTGCACCATAGATTGATCAGTACAGAAAAAAGCTACCGCCGCTACAGGATACCCCAATAGTATCGCATACCAGGGATATTTCGGATCACTTGCGGGCTGGATTAAATTCCAGAAATGTGAAGGGGTCTGATGGTAAAGCGACGAAATCCCGCCCACGCGGTGTAAACCCAAAATCGTTAACGACAAAGACACCGCTATTAAAAGGATCATCTGAAATACATTTACTTTGGCCACCGCTTTAAGTCCGCCAAAAAAGGTAAACAAACCGGCAAAAGCGACCAGTACAGTTACAGATTGCCACATGGGAATACCCAGGATCTGTCGCACCAGAAATCCCCCGGCAAATAAACCCAATGAAAGCCAGGAGATCAGGATTTTTACTAAGGCATACCAAGCCAGGATATTCTGCGTGGAGCCGCCATACCGGTTGCCCATAAACTCGGGCATGGTGCTCACTTTTGCTGCTAAATATTTAGGGGCAAAAACAATGGCGAGTAAAAACAAAAAGATAAAAGCATAATAGTCGAAATTGACAGCCACAATGCCGGTGGTGTAGCCAATGCTGGCAAAAGCCAATAACATGGAAGGGCCAACATTCGTTCCCCACATGTTAAAGCCAATACTTGCCCAGCCTAAAGATTTATTGGCAAGGAACAGGTTTTCGTCTTTCTGTTCGCCTGCCGAAAAACTCGCTCTGTACCCAATGAAGATCAGAATGATCACATAAGCGGCAACAATTAGGTAATCTAAAGTGGTTAAACGTTCAATGATGTTTCCCATTAATATTTGGTTTGTATGTGATATGGTGTGCGCTGGCAGCAATTGCATTGACTGCTGTGCCAGCGCCTGCCAGCGTTAAATCCGGTTTAAAGCCCTATAGATTCCCTGGTAATGTTATAATCTTTCAGTACCCCGTCAATTTTAACTGGCAGCCCAGTTTCTAACGATTCGTCCATAGCCTGTAACAAAGCCACTGTCCCAATCCCCTCTTTTATATCCGGATAAGCGGTAAAATTTTGAGCGATGCTAGCTGCAAAGTAGTCGAGGTAATTTTGATATTCTCCTGCATGGTGACTCTGACCTTCAAAACGGAAGTAATGTTTTAATGCTGCGTCGCCCCAGGTAACGATTTGCTCTTCCCCGGTATTGGTGGTTACGGCATAACGGAGCTCATGGTAATCAGCCTGACTTGCCCCCTCAGTCCCTCTTAATATGCAAGACATGCCGCTGTCGCGCGCAGCAGGTTGCGTCGGACCTGTATAGGCGCCGCTTACGCGAGCTATCCTGCCGTCTTTTGCTTTAAAGATGAAGTGCATTGTGTCCTGATTTTTTAATCCTGCTTTCCGCCCATTGGCGCTTAGCATTCCATATCCCATTACTTCTTCAATATCGGGCAGGTACCAGCGTATAAAATCTGCGGGATGGCTTAAACCGCCATATAGCCATTTAAATGATTGTTTTAATGACCAGCCTTTTTCCAGGAACCAACGGTGGTCTGCATGGTAGTGGCTTTCAATGGTTATTAGCTCACCGATCAATCCTTTTTCAAAGTCTTTCCGCTGCCGTTTGGCTGGTTCAAAAAAGCGAGAACTCTGCCCAACAAATACGCGCTTGCCAGATGCTTCGGCTAAGGCGAGCAATTCATTGGCGTGTGATAAATCATCGATAAATGGTTTAGTACAAACCACGTGTTTACCTTTTAACAGAGCCTGTTTTACGTGTTCAAAATGAAGGTGGTCCGGCGTATAAATAGCGACTACGTCAATTTCCTCATTGTTCAGCATTTCCTCATAACTGGTTGTCCAGTTTTCAAAACCAAATTCCAGGGACCGTTCTTCACAAAGTTGCTGATTGGCGTCGCATATCTGAACGAGCTGACACTTTTCACTTGTTAACGCAGCCGACATGGTGCTTCTGCCCTCACCTAATCCCAGGATTCCTAATCTTAACATGATCATCTATTTTTTTTAACGTTATATTTTTTTCTACTCTTTTATTGTTCTAATGGCTTAAACGAAACCCAAACTTCCCCCGGCTTTGTTCCTTCGATACCTTCCTGATAGTTTTTCATAATGGCGTTCCATTCCTCTACTTTGGGATTATTCGCTGTGGTTTTTGGATTCAGCTCGTCCAGGCTTTTTCCTTTGGGCAGGCTAATGATCAGCATCAGTTGCCGCTCGTTTTTATAAATTAACAGTTGCTGAAATTCTGCATTACAGAAACCCTTAGCTAACTCCGGCCATTTTTCAAATTGCGTTTTATGGTACTCCAGGTATTCGCCCTGCATCTTTTTATCTGCTACCAGATTGGCTGATAAGATAATATTGTCCCAGGCTGCAACCGGCTCCAAACCGCAATTGGCTTTTCTGCTGAATTGATAAATCTGGTTTTCATAGAGTTTGATGCTGAGGGGATTTAAGCGTTTCAGGGTTTGCTGTAAACTTTCTACTTTCAATGCAGAAGTATAGATCACCAGCCGGTTGTCCCAGCAATAAAGATCAGTTGGTCTCAGGTTATTCTGCTCTGCAAATGTTTTCAAGATACCCGCTCGCGGGATGCTGTCTTGCTTAAAAACCAATTCAAACACTATAGCCTTATCTTCGGCGGTATTAGTCCCTCTTGCACCATGCGGAGCTTTTTCCTTAAGCAAATACTGAAAAGAAGGTGCTAGTCCTGCATTTTTCCTGATTATGGGCGAAACCGACGGACCATTTGCTCTCCATACATTATCCGGGCCGTTTGCATTTTGCAGATATTTTTCATTGGGCGTCCAGTTGTCTTTAATGGTAATACCAGCAGATCCTTCATCGGTATAAAGATAAAACCAGTGATTAGGCAAATGCGCATAAGGTGCCTTGTAGATACTATCGATCTCGTTTTCTGCAATCAATGATCCGGGCTGTGCCGATAAGGTATAAATGCCCGCCACATCGTACAGGTGTTTACCATAATGATGGATCTTATTGCCGAGGATCACATTATTGTGCATTACATTTTTGGTTTTTGTCCACCCCCAGCCCATACTGATGCCCGAATAAGATACATCTGAAATTTCGTTGTGCAAGATCTTCAAACCGCTCACATACCCCGCAGCAATGCCTACCGTACCCCAGTCTTCATTGGTAACATCAGTAATCAGGTTGTTTTCGAGGGTAGTATTGGTCGATACTACCCGAAGGTCTTTTGGCTGATAGGGCAAATGTACTTCTGTGGCTTCATCAGAAAACGTACCCAGTACAATTGCAGAACCGCCAATATCTTTAAATAAATTACCCCTTACTGTATTATCATGTGTGCTTTTACCGTAATCTAAGCCTGTCGAAGCATGGTGTAAAAAGCTGCAGGATTCAAAATCAATATGATCTGCGTAGTTCATGGTGATTGCAGCGGCAGGCCTACCTACCCAGGCTTGGTTTTCTAAGGTCTTTTTATCGGCTGTGCCTGGCACTTTCAGCTTATAGGCGTCGAGCATGTACATGCCTGTTTGGTGCGGCACATGGCCTTGTTCAGACGGCCGGAGCCAGGTACTGTGCTGAAAGGAAACCCCTTTAAAGGAAAGATAGGATACCGGATGATCGATGGTCCCTTCCACTTGCAGCAAACGTTCTAAAACAGGCACTACGGCTTCGGCATGTGCCATATCCTGGCCAGCCTTTGGCCAGTAATAGATTTTGTGTGTTTTAAAATCTTCAAACCACTCTCCTGCCTGATCTAAAAATTGAATGGAATTGTATAAGTTAAAAGCAGAGTTACCGGTTTTTGACGATATCCAGGGTGCCGGCCAGGGGTGTTCCGATTGGATACGGCTTTCTGGTTGCAAAAAGGCAAGCTTAGCAGAATCTCCATCTCTTTTGATGGATTTGATACGCAGATTAGCTACGGCCCACCATTGATGGATCAGCATCTCCATGCCAGGAGAATAATTAAGGTTCAGCTTTGCGGGCAAGGGAATCTGGCAGTTTTCTTCGGCCTTGTTCCAGGACAAGATCCTACCCATTTTATCCCCATTGTAATACTTTGCATTGATCGCCTTCTCACCATTCACCCAGAGTTGTCTGAATTGCAAATCCACTCCAGAAAAATCGGGAATGTTCGCTACCCAAATCTTCCCTATTGCCTTTTTCGGTAAACCGGGAATGCTGCCAGTTACTCTTTTCCAGCCGCTGATTGTAGTACCACCACTAAAAACCACTTTTCCATTGGCGATGATTGCTGTGGGACTATCGGCTGTACCACTATCTTCCGGACGGATGATGACCGGTTCTCCTAACCTATAAAACCCCTTGTTGATCACGATCCGTATGCCTCCTTTAATAGCAGGAACATTTAAACGCCTTAACTCCCTGGCTTTACGTAAAGCCGCATGTAAAGAAGCCAGGGGGCTTTCTATGAGTCCGGCATTTTTGTCAGCACCAGTTGTTGAAACGTAAATAGTTATTCCACTACCATCTCCAACAGCCTTCCCTAAAACATTTTTATTCATGCCGGTAACATCATTGCTTCTTGCAACAATATCCGCGCACAACAAATTTAAGATCAAAAAGAAAGCAATGCTGATTTTATACATTTTAAGGTTTATTAGCTTGAAATACAGATTTTAGATAAGTAGTATTAGCACTAAAGTTTCGTTTCACCTCTCTGGGTATGGTAGCATCTCTGGATCTTTCTACCACCAGCCAACCTTTCCAACCCATGTCATCCAAAGTATCCTTCACCTGCTTTAGATTGATCTTCGGATCGTTTTGCAACCAAACGCCGTCTTCATTAGTACAGTGGATCTGGATAATATGTTTCTTGCCCAGTATTTTTAGTTCCTGCTGCAGGTCCCTTCCATTTTTTATTGCGTTAGAGAAATTAAAATAACTCTTTACCGATTTAGACCCAATATCTTCAAGTAATGCAAGTTCGGCTGTAGCATCCAATGCGCTTTCAATACCGATAACCACTCCGGCTTTAGCCGCCATTTTGCCGGCAACTTTTAACCGCTCTACAATGGGCTCCCGCAGTTCAGGATATTTGACCAGATCTCCCTGGATGCCCAACGGAAGAAATATCACCTTTACTTCCATTGCTTTGGCTGTATCCAGGCAATCCTGGATCATCTTTTGGTAAGTTGGCCGGGTAGCAAATGATTGGGCATAGAAACCCGTCATGGCCAGCGAACAGATTTCTATGTTTAAAGCTTTGGCCTGTTGTAAAAACTGCTCCCGGATCTCCGGATCGGCCAGTTTACTATCGAATGTCTCTCTATTCCCTAAACCACCCATATCCAGCTCTAAGCCATCTGCGCCAATTTCATGAGCTAACGGAATAGCGCTGATTTTTTGTCGTTTCAGGATCATCAGATCGATTACCGCTACTTTATACCGTTGCTGCTTTTCAGCAGCCAGTAGCACCCCGCCTGGAAGCAGTAAGCTTCCCGTCAGCAAAGTGACTTGCCCGATAAAACGTCTTCTGTTTTTATTTAACTCGTTCATCTTAATTTACTGTTTTAGAATGGAATAACTTTTCCAATTGATCAAATCCCATGACCGCATTTTTCGGTAAGCGTTCTCCTTTGTCACCGAAAACATAGAGTGCATTTTCTTTTTCAATAGTCACTTTACTTTCGTTATAGCCCCCTGATTTATCTTTCACTGCAGCTCCGTTCAAATGAAAATTCTGAACTAGAAAATCATAAAGTGCAATACGTTTATTGATTCCAAAGTCATGCTTTTCCGTGGGCAGATGCACATTTTGCACCTTATCCTTAACTCCATAATAGCCGTAGAGCTTTTGCAGATAAGGGAAATCATGCTGCGGGGTATGTGCTGTCCAATCACTTCCGTCAGACACAATGAGTTGCGGATATGGCGCGGCCATTGCAGCTAATTCTACATTATTTGTACCTCCTGCGCATTGGTGGATAGGCATCCCGCTTTCACAGGGGCAACCGCCATAAAAATACGAAGACATGGCCACTACCGGTGCGCTCAATTTAATCCTGTCATCCATAGCCGCCATCAATACCGTATGGCTTCCTCCCCCAGAACCGCCGCTGATCCCTATACGGTTTTTATCGGTTTCTTTTAATGCTGATAGGTAATCGAGTATCCGGATGCCACCTAAAGTCTGAATGGTTTGTGCAAGGCTTCTCCGATGGTCTTCGTACTTAAACTGCAACTGGGATTCTCCCCATGCAAAGAGGTCATAACTAAAAGCCATTGCCCCCATTTTTGCAATCATGGCACAGCGGATCTGGCAATCGGCCCGGTAACGTTGCTTGTCCCAATGTCCATCAGGACTTAACATAACAGGCACTTTTCCTTTGATTTTTAATGGTTTATAAAGTGATCCATTAATCCAAATACCTGGTAAAATTTCCAGGGCTATGTTTTCTACCGTATATCCATCCATCACCCTTTTTGCCGTAATAATTGGTTTTACATTTGGTACTGCCGGCAGTTGATCAAGTAATAACGCTTTATACAGCGCCGGTCTAAGCTGCGCTTTTCGCTGTTCCCAGCTAGATTTGTCGTGATACTTGGAGGCTAAACTATCCAGATATGCCCATCCATCCTGAACTTCCCAGCGATAATACTCGTATTCTTTCAGCTTGTACAGCCCTGGTTTTTCCTTGTTCACCTTCATGTCTAATGGCGCAAGGATATTTGCGAGGGCTTCATCTGCCGTAGCTCTAAACCGCCAGTCTGCATAATCCAGCCATTTGTCTTTTACCTGTGCCTCAGTGTATTTGATTTTCACTTTATAGCGGCTTTCTACAGCGTTAAGAACTTCTGATAGCGGCTTTTTATATTGGTTATCGGTGTTCTGATTTTGCGCGTAGCCGCTTATGCCAGAAAAGAACAGTGCCAGATATAACGGCGTCTTTTTCATGAATTGCAGAGTTCGAGCAGACTGAAGCCAATTTTTCATAACAGTTGTGTTAATTAGGTTCTTCATTTTTCGTTTCTGTAATTACCGGGGCAGCATACCCTTTTAAGGCTGGCCAAAGACCGTTTTCGATCTTTTTCAATTTCAGCCTGGAAGGATCGACCACAACATGTTTGATCTTTTCCCTTCTCCAGGTATAGATGAAGTGCAACATCCCGTCAGCAGTCTCCATCACTGCCGGATAAGAATACTGGCTAATGGGAGAATCTTCTAAAATGAGGGCAGCCGACCATTTTTTGCCATCTTTGGAAACTGACACATTTAAGGGTGTCCTTGGGCCTTTAGCTAATTCTCCGGGAGGTAATACATGGTTGTATACCAATACTTGCAAGCCGTTTTTAGTGGTCACCGCATCGGTGCCCGAGTTGTTATTTGGTAAGGAAGTTTTGGTTAAGGGCGACCAGGTTTCTCCGTTGTCTGCGGACCAGGATTCTACAATTGCTCTGTTGGCTGTTCTGGCCAGCAGTTGTAGTTTACCATTTCCATATTGCAAAATACTTGGTTGTATGGCTTTGATGCCATTTTCGGGAAGCGGGCCTACTACCCTCCACGTTTTACCATTGTCTTTTGTTACTTCAAAATGGATCTTCCAACCATTCCCCTCTTTACTGGAAGGTGCAAAAAGGTTCCCATTGCTGAGCAATACCGGTTTATTTTTTACCGGACCAATGTTTCCTTCTGGTAGTTTGGTGGCTTCAGACCAGCTTAAGCCGCCATCTTTAGAGGTTTTTAGCATACCCCACCATTCCGAAGGCTTAGGGCCAATCTTATAAAATAACAACAAATCACCACCCGGCACCTGGTACAATACAGGGTTCCAGGTTGGCAATCTTTTACCATCTGGCTGCATGCCATTGGCCACAGAAACAGGAGCCAGCCATTTTCCATCCAGATATCTGCTGATATAAATTTCCACATCGGGATTACGTTCTTTTGTCCCCCCAAAAAAGGAAGCTACCAATCCAAAAGGTGTTTCTGCAAGCGTAGCCGAGTGACAGGATGGAAATGGCGCTTTATCATACAGAAATTCTTGTTTTACTATTCCATTTTGCCAAAGCTTGAGCTCCGGACTGGCCCCGGCAACTGCTGGAATGGCACTGGTATGGGCAGTATGAGTAGCAACACTCCTGGGCTGCTGACTAAATGTACTCAGCGAGCAGGTGATCAGCACACCGCATAAAACAGGCTTTAAAAACTTCTCCATCATCAATGATTTATATTGGTTACTTACAAATATGTATTTGTCATTGCCACTGCAATGCGCCTTATCTTATTTTTTATTTACTTCAAAAGAGTAATCCCCAGAGCCCAATTCATAAACCGCCCGGTGATCTTCCATTTTGATAAATTTTAATTCTTTCTGGCCTACTCGCAGTTCCTGCACTTCATCCTTTTTATCAGCCGGTACGTAAACGATAGCTGTCGTATTTGCAGGAATACTGATGTCCCACTTAAACTGTTTTATTGTTTTAGTATAGCTGCTCCTGATAACTCCATGGACAGCATGGTAACCCGCGTTAACACGATCTAATCCGGCAATCATCTGGGGTTTCATTTGAATGCGCTCAAACCCGGCACTACCCGCTTTTATTCCTGCAAGATCCTCATAATACCAGATCAGCAAATCACCCAGCATCATCACATGATTCTGTGAATTCATTTTCGGGTCGGCCGTATCTCCATTCCATAATTCCCAGATAGTAGTCGCCCCATGATCAATCATATACCCCCAGCCCGGGTAGGATTTTTGTGTCGCGACCGTATAAGCGAGGTCTGGGCGGCCATAGTCGTTTAGACAGCGCATCAGCCATTGTATACCCACCAACCCGTTACTTAAATGACCTTTGTTGGTTACCTCTACGGTGTAAACAATATTTTTGAAAACCTCTTCCACATGGTCTTTAGGCACCATCCCGAAGTAAAGCGGAATGATATTATCTGTTAACGCATTTGAACCATAGTAACCCTTCTCGTTATAGAACTTTTTATGGAAAGCAGTTTTAACTTGCGCAGCAAGCTCCTCAAACTTTTTATAATCGCTTTCATTACCTGTAAGCTGGCTAAACTGCATCATCAATTCCATAAAATGATAGTAATAAGCTGTTGAGATCAGTGCCGACGGATATTTCTTATCCGCACTTTTGCCTCTGCCCGCTGCTATCGTGGCCGGAGGCATACACCAGTCGCCATAGCTATCTTTCGTCAGGATATAATCTTCCATATACCGGTCTTGCATGTAAGAAAGCCATTTTTTCATCGCAGGATAATTATCCCGTATCGCCGACACATCTCCGGTCTGTTTATAAAGCATTTCCGCAACGAGTAACAGGCTGCCCGGCCAGGTCATATTATCGCTGTAGTAACGCCAGAATGCCGGGGCTACATCGGGAATAGCACCATCCTCTTTTTGCGCATACCGGATATCCTGCAGCCATTTCGTATAAAAGCGGCCATTTTCAAAAAGGAAGTTCTCGCCATGGGCTACCGTCCCCCGGTCGCCCAGCCAGGGCTGGCGTTCATTGCGTTGCGGACAATCCACGGGTATGCCCTTATAGCTACCTGCAATGCCCCACCACGCATTTTTAAAGATCTGATTGAGCACTGGGTTAGAACTTTCAAAAGTGCCTGCAGTTTTGATATTGTCATAAACCATCTTCCCGGTAAAATCATTTACTGTTGGGACATAAGTGTATCCGCTAAGTTCCACATACCTAAAACCACGATACACAAAGGCCGGTTCCCAGCTTTCGGGGCCAGAGCCTTTTAAAGTATATAAATCCATACATTTTGCATCCCTAAGATTCGCTGTAAAAAGCTCCCCATTATCCTGAAGTGATTCTGCAAACCTCAATTTGATCTGCTGCCCCCTTTGTCCTTTCACCCTGATCTGTAACCAGCCGACCATGTTCTGGCCCATATCTGCAATATACCGTCCGCCAGAAAGCTTTTTGATCGCAATCGGTTTTAAGGTATTCATCACTTTCATGTTTTCATTCAGCTGCGCTTCATAAGTTCCGGTGGGTTCCTGTACAAATTCTGCTTTTAGCCATTTCGTATCGTCAAAACCTATAGTATTCCATCCCGGCATTTCTTTTTTAGCATCATACTCTTCCCCGTCGTATTCATTGTTAGTCCGGATTGGCCCATCGGCAGTCCCCTTCCAGCTGTTATCTGTATCTATATTTGCGGTACTGCCGTCTGTATAAACGATGTTGATGTTCAGCAGCATTTTGGGAAAACCAAAAGTTTTGATTTTGTAAGGCTTATTGTGTTGCCGCATTGCGAAAAAGCGGCCATTCCCTAAAATAGCGCCTACGGCATTTTTACCCTCCTGGATATAACTGGTCACATCCAGGGTGTTATATTTCACATTTTTGGTATAATCAGTAGCTGATGGCGCCAGTACATCTTCTCCCACCTTTTTACCATTGATATACAACTCATACAAACCCAGACCAATAATGGAGGCCGTGGCATATTTTATCCTTTTTGTGCTTTGAAATTCTTTTCTGAAATACCTGGCCGACAGTCTCGAATCTGTTTTGATATTATCCCAGGGAAAAGCGCGGTCGAAACCTATCCAGCCTTTTGGCCAGTCTTTGTAGTACAACATACCCATCGTAAACGTATTTACTGTCGACCATTCACTGGTGCCCGCATTGGTCCACACCTTAACTTTCCAAAAGGCACGCATACGGCTTTTTAACTTTAAACCGGCATATTTGATATAAATGGATTGCTGCAGGTCTGCCTTACCCGGGTTCCACAAGTCGCCCTCATTTGCATTTAACTTTTCCATACTGGAGGCCACAATGACTTGATAGGATTGTTGTTTAACGTTGTGTTGTGTAGACACGAGTTCCCAGCTAAAGCGCGGCTGAAGCACATCAATTCCCTGTGGGTTGACCAACATTTCACAGGTAGTATTTTGCAGGGTTACCTGTGCTGTCACTTTTAAAAAGGACAACAGGCAAATACTGATCATCGATATGTATATTTTTATCTTCATTCTTAGGTGTTGCTCAAATGCAAATCAGTGTACTTATTTCCCGCTAAAGTCAAAATACAAAGTCATATCCAAGGCCCTTCTGGGTTCTTTATCAAAGTCATAATACACATGCTTCATCCCCATCGGACCAGTAGTTTCCGGTTTCTGTGTTTTAGTGCCGATCGCGGATATGCCGTTCATAAATGAGATGTCGCCATTTGGAAAAGTAGGACTCATATTGTCATATTCTGTGTCTTTTGATTTTTTCGGCGTGAATAACCGTAAGAAAACATCTTCATCAGCTGTTACTACTTTAAAGCGGTGCTTCTTACCTACAAATTCACACCAGTACAGGTTAGAGTAATACCCTTTAAATTCCGGATATTTCCATGGTGCTTCTCCGGTTGCGGAATTGTTGTATTCCTTGTTCCAAATTCCAAACTGGTTACCTTTCATCCTGTTTTTCCAAACCCGGTAAGGCCCGTTCCCTTTATAGGAAATGGAATTTAGCTGTGCTTCCGGGTAAGAAAAGTTCATTCCTACAAAAGTAGTGAAGTAAGCAGATGGAAAGTATTTAACTTGCATTTTAACCCACCCAGAAGGATAAACGGTCCATTCCAGCGTGTTAAAGCTTTCCTTTTTATCAAAGGTAGAAGTGATCACCAGCTTTTTTCCTTCCATCTTGTAGCTAAAGTTTTTAAAATTGTTTTCGCCTTCCTGTAAAACCGGGCCATTAGTAAAGGGGATTTGTCCATTTGAGTTTTTGACGGCTAGCAGTAGTCCTGTTGTTTTGTTAAAAGTGACTGTGATCCCATTGGCGGCAGCTTCATAAGCTGTCGCCGTTTCTTTGATGGTCACCGCTTTGCTCCCTTCTTTAACCACAGTCCGCTCCACCGCATCTTTTGGCAGCTGAATAGGAAAACTCCAGGTAAACAATTCTTTTCCATCAGGTCCTTTAGCGGTCAGGTATAACACATCAAAACTCCTCCAGTCTGATGGAAAGTCGATTTGCAATTTGCCCTTTTCAAAAGGTTTAATATTTGGTGCTGTAATTTTTCCACTTTTGTAGCTGGCATCTTCAGCCGGTGAGCTAAGGTTTTTCAGCTTCCATTCAAAACTGCAGCGGTTCAGGTTCGTAAAGGCGTACCTGTTTTCTACACTGAATGAGCCATCAAAACCTGCAGTCATTTCAGCACGCTGTATATAAACCGGGCTCCAAACTTCTTTAATCGTGTAAAAACTACCCTCTTTTTCATGGTATGGGCCTACAATACCATCCGGACCGTGGTTGCCATCTGTATCGAGTTCACCGTTTTTATCGGTCCGTACCACACCCTGATCGGCAAAATCCCAAAGAAAACCACCGGCAGATAGCGGGTTGTTCCACATCGCATTCCAGTAGTCTTCAATACCGGCACCATGCCCCCCGTCGAACATCCCATGCAAAAATTCTGTAGGCATTAAGATATTGTGCCCGTGATCGTAGTTACCTATCCCGTAATTATATTCTCTGTAATGTGTGGTTTCAAATCCACCAAAAATCTCCCAGGGATGGATTACAGGACGTTTTTGAATATCTTCTTCCGGAAACAAATGATCTAATTCCCGGTTGTGCCCACCTTCATTTCCGTTTGCCCAAAATATAATCGAAGGATGATTTTCATCATTCCGCATCATCTCTTTTAGCAATTTTGTTCCTGTAGGTGTATCATAATGTCCATGCCAGCCTGCCAGTTCATCCATTACAAACAGCCCCAGTGAATCACAAACATCAAGAAAATGACCGTCTGGCGGATAATGTGACATCCTTACGGCATTCATGTTCATTTCTTTCATTAACAATACATCAGCTACGCTGATTTTTTTGCTGGTTGTCCTGCCTGATGATGGATAGAATGAATGCCGGTTAACTCCCTTGAATTTAATCTTTACACCATTGATGTAAACGCCATCTCGTTCCTTGATGATGATTGTCCGGAACCCGATATTTTTTGAAACCTGGTGTATTTGCTTTCCCTTGCTGAGCAAGGTGAAAACCGCTTTATACAGATTTGGAAACTCAGAAGACCAAAGGGCAGGATTTTCAAATTGATGTTGTAAGGTGAGTTGATGATTTGCCTCATTGCTGATAGCGGCACTAAACCTTTTGCCAAATCGTTTACCGTCTTTTGCGATCAGTTCTACTTCTACCCGGTCTGCCTCGCCTGCATAGGAGAGATTGGCATTAAAAACCCCGTTAGCCCTGGCGTCAATCTGTACGTGATCTATATGTGTTTGTGGTAGCGACTCTAAATATACTGGTCTGAAAATACCGCCAAATATCCAGAAGTCTGCTTTACGCTCTGCTTCATTAACAGACTGATTAGCTGAATGTTTAGAAACCATTACTTCAAGCAGGTTATCAGCTCCATTTTTTAATAGTTTGGAGATATCATAACGGAAGACGTAGAATGATCCCTGGTGTATTGGTCCGGCCAACTGGCCATTGATTTTAACTTCGGTGTCTGTCATTGAGCCTTCAAATACCAGATTGACCTGTCTGTTGTTCCAACCTGCAGGCACCTTAAAACTGTATTTATATAGTCCTGCCTCTTTACCTTTATTTGCTTCTTTCGCAAAACCGTAATCATACTTTCCAAAACCCTGCAGTTCCCAGTTGGAAGGAACGGGAATGGTGGTCCATTGACCCGATTTTGATCCCGCCGTACAAAAAAAATCCCAGTTAACGGTATCCTCGTTTCCAGTTCCAGACAGGTATAATTTCTCTGTCTGCTGTGCGCTGACTGCGAAGCACAAAGGCAATAAACACCAAAAAAGTATAAGGCTTCGTTTCATTAATCAGGTTTAAATTGGTTAGTCAATGGATTGTCTGTTCTAAATGGTAAAGCAGGTAAACCTTCTGTAAAGAAGGTGCCAGAAGGGTTTTCTGTCCAGTTGTAGCGCACAGCTACCGGTTTGTTGATTCCAGCAGCAGAAATGATTACTTTCCCGTTCTGCAAGTGTGCATCGGCAGGGATAAATTTCCCGTCCTTACCAGCTATGGTAAATCCATAAATCGCGGAAGAGTTGTCTTTTACATGTTCAAAATCCAGCACAGCTTTACCGGATTTAAAAATGGCGGACTTATAAACTGGTCCGGAATAGGCAATTTTCTGACCGTAGGTTTTAGCCAGTGCCCAAAGTGCCAGGCGGCGGCCTACCTCCCATTTGTAGGTTGGGTGGAGATCCCCGTTCGAATCGTTTAAGTCATTCGTCGAAACCATACCGGTATTAGGCAGGCGTAGCAGCTGCGTTTGGGCTTCCCAGAATAACGGTTCAGTAGCTGCGTTTAAAACTACCTCACCTGTTGTCTTGGAATAATTGAAGGGCGCAATCTGGACATAGTAAAAAGGCAGGTCGCCATCATTCCATGCTTTACGCCAGCTGTTGATCAAAGTTTTCATTTTATACGCATAACTAAGGTTTTCATTCAAAAAGCAGTTTGTCTCGCCCTGGTACCAGAGGAAACCACGGATTTTAAATTTAGTCAGCGGTTCAATCATCGAAGTATAAAACTTACCTGGATCATTCCCTACCTTTTCATTTTTGAACTCCTCTGAGGCTTGGAAGGCTTCCGTAGAGATCCAGGGCTCAATCGCGCTTCCGGGTATCGCCGAAGAAATGACGCCGACCGGAACGCCTAGTTGCTGCTGCAGTTCTTTAGCGAAGAAATACCCTGCTGCAGAAAAAGCACGCAAGGCGGAGTCCCGTGCCGCACTCCAGCTTTTATGTATGGAATCCGGTTTATCCAACGTCTTACGGTTTACCAGGAAAATCCGGATTTGATCGTTCTTGGCCTTGGCCACTTCATCAGCCGGGAAGCCCAGTTTTTCATTCTTTGGTTTTGGGATTTTGGCCAGCTTGCGCATGGCATACTCCATGTTCGACTGACCAGAGCATACCCAGACTTCTCCGACAAGGATGTTATTCAGTGTAATCGTATTCGATCCGGAGATGGTCATGGTTTGTGCGGTCCACGAAGTTTTTAAGGGCGCTAATTGTACGCTCCAATTTCCTGCAAGATCGGTAATGGCTTTATGTGTCTGACCAGCAAAAGTAACAGTGACCTGTTCTCTTGCTTGGGCAAAACCCCAGATGTTGATGGGTTTATCCCGCTGCAATACCATATTTGCAGACAAAATCCGCGGCAGCACGATTTTGGCATTGGCAGGGACCGCCACGCAAAACATTAAAATAACACTTATTAACCTAACCACTATTTTCATCTAGAATCCCTCTGTTTTTAAATATTTTATGCTGTAAGCTGCTTCCTTTGTCGATTCGCCAGCCTGGGGCAAATCATAGGTTTGGTCTGCCGGTGTGTCTGCATCCGGAAAACGACGTACATCCCCTGTGCGGAAAACGACCGCCGAAACTGCTGTAACAGGCTGAAAAGCCAGGCTTGTCAATACTTCTTTGCCGTTTACCGTGATGGTATAAAACCGGCTGAAAGCATCTAATTTGAGTTTAATGTCATAGGTTTCCCCTGCCTGATATTTCATAAAGTTCTTATATCGTGCCCCAGCTTTTGCGCTAATCGTACCGCTGCTGTCAAAAGTTAACCTCACGGTAGCCATCCCCCTGGCGTCCTGCAATTCTATTTCTAACAAGCCGAAATTGTTTTGTTTTGGCGTTACCGAAAATGAAGCAATCACTTTCCGGGAAGCCGGGAATTTGCGCTCCGCTTTAGCATAATCAAAAGGGTCTTTGTCTTTTAATACCAAATTGCCAGCTTCTACTTTTACTGGTGCCCAAAGTGGACTATTGATGTTCCATAGTTCTAATGCTTTACTGGCCGGCAGCTGGCTAAAATCATCGTTTACATGTGCTGCAGCTTGATCGTTGAGGGGCACCGGGATGGAGGAAACCCAAATATCTTCCTTGTTCATGCTATAGGTTACCCAAAGTTTGCCATCAGCAGGTTGACCATTGCCCTCTTCGATACCACGGACGTACTGGGGACCGTATGATTTATAATTCCCCCCATAACGCATCGGACTAACCTCACCATTTACTAACAGGAGATTCGTATAATCGAGTCCGTTTTTACTGGCTGATATTGCCAAAGGCCAGCGGTATTCAGAGGGATTATATACCGTTGCATAATTACCATCGCTCGTTTTTTGTCCCCAGATTTTAGCGTTGCTATTTACAAACCCTGGTGCGCGACTGGCATTTTGCGGCCAGCTTTTACCATTGTCGTTGCTGATTGCAGTGAGGGCATTTTTCCAGAGGCCAACCACGCGTCCGTCTGGTAAATGATAATAACAGAATGCTTTGTATTGCTTTTGCAAGGTAATCAATGGATCGTTCCGATCTGCTTCTTCGTTCCATTGCTGCGTCATTAGTTTATTGTTTAACAATTCTTTACAAGCGTCAACAAAAGTTTTGCTTTTACTACTGGTATAGTATGGATACTTTGTGTTTTTTGCAGAATAACCTGGATTATAATGGACAAAATAGATTGGCCCATAGGTTCCGTCTGCTTTGATTTCCCTTACAGCCCTGCCAATTCCATTGCCATCATTCGGATCATCCTTGGCATCAAAACTGATTGCGTAGAATCCCAATACCAGGAAAACATTTTTAGTAGAAACATAAAAACCCATTCTCTGGTGCATAACAGCATCAAGATCTTTGGCCACATCAGTCCTGCCTTTTTTAGTTGTACCATCGGGAATCCTGTATACAGGAAAAATCACCGTTGGTTTAGTCCAGCTATACCCATCTACAGAGCTTTGCAATAAGGTTTGGCCAGGCGGAATGCTCTCCCCGACTTTGTCGCTCAGATATTCCACATAAAATTTATTGTTCCAATAGGCCAGCATAGGCGCATGGTTGTACGTCCACCCAAAATCCTCTGCCAATCCCGGATGCTCCCTGTTCGCCCTAAAGGTCTGTATATTATGCACCCCCATTACAGGCGTCAGCTGCCCATGGTGATAGTCGGCATTAACTAATGTTTTACCCGTATACCGCACCGTATCCTGTGCATTAACGGAGGTTGCAGTAACGATAATGATTAAAAGTATATGTAGTATTTTCAATTTCATAGGTTTTCTATTTCTGCAGCTGGGCGTCTTTTTTTAGCAGCTGGGTGTCTTTTTTTAACTGCCTGATCACACTTTTCTTTACTGGTATGATGGTTCCATGTTTATGCCCTTCCGGAACAGACACCTCGTTAGTCACATTTTTGAAAGACCTGAAATCTCTTGTTTTCATTGCGGTATAGGTCTTTTGCCCATAGGCATCAAAGTAGATCAACCAATCTTTTCCGGTTTTCACGACGGTTGGCCCTTCGGTCAAATTCGGACTAAAAGTTGCGGAAGCCTCGCTATAAGGGCCTGTAACAAGGTCACTAAATGCTACTTTTAAATTCCTGTTAGGGCGGGTGTTGTCTTTTAAAACCAGTACATAGTCTTTACTTTTACGCTTTACGATCACCGCGTCAATCACACTAAATCCAGGATCAAGAAAGAGCTTGGCGGTAGAAAATGTCTTAAAGTCTTTTGTTGTCACATAATACATCCTGTGGTTATTGTCTTCGTCTTCTACACCTTTTGCAAAGCGAAAGGGTATGGTTGAAGCCCAAATGATGAGGTACTCTTTTGTTTCCTCTTCATAGAAAATTTCCGGTGCCCATACATTAACGGTAGAGGGCTCATGTTCCATCACGGGTATAAACTGTTGTGGCGACCAATGGATCAGATCCTTAGAACTGGCATAACCAAATCCCTGATCCCCCTTCCAGCTGCAAGTCCACACCAAATGGAATGTTCCATCAGGCCCCTGCACCATGGATGGGTCACGCATAACTTTCTGCGTCCCAATCGCAGGCTTTAAAAAGGTTTTGTTGAAATCAGTCCAGTGATAAGCGTCCTCACTATACAACAACCTCAATCCATCGGTCGCCGGTTCATGGAATGACGTAAAGAGAAAGGCCTGTCTGCTGCAAGCGCAACATAAACAGCACAATAACCCAATTACGGCTATCCTGAATCCTGATCCTATCCCGTGACTGTTTATCATTATATTTTATCCAATAGTAAAACCCAGTCGTTTCCGTTTGCTGCCTCGCCCGGAGGATCAAACTGATGTGTTCCTGTATTGCCGACCTCACCAATCTGGGTGGTTTTTCCGTCTCTTGGATTGAACCAGGAGGCTTTTACCCGGTCGCCTTTAATTTTCCCCATGTTCAGGTCGATTGTTCTTCCAGTGTAAGTGTAAACCATCAGGTAGTCCGCTCCCCGAGTAGCTAGCAGCCTGTCGTATTTCTTTCCATTCTCCCCGGCAATAATTGATTGGTCTGGCACACGGTCAAAATAGGAACGTGAAAGCATGAGATCTTTCAAATATTTCATCTGGGCAGCCCCGGCAGAATTGATTGCGGTAGTCCAGGCTTCCTTCGGACCGTAGGATGATTTCTTATCGGTAAATTTATAAAACTGCATTACGGAGTTATGCCCATAAGTATATCCAAAGGCACCTGCAAAAACCGACCAGTAACCGTATCTCCTCACATCGGCTGCCGTCCATCTTGGTTGCAGCGTATCATGTAAGCCCTGCGGAATGCCTTCATACGAAGGTTCCCCGTCGATAGTGGGTTTAATGGGTTTTAATTTATAATCCGCTTCAACATAGCGCCAGTTATCTTCGCCATAATGTAGCTTTTCATTTTTAGAAGTATCCTGATCATAACGCCGGTGACCAGACTGCACCATATTAAAATCACTCCATGCAGCAGTGTGAAACCATTGTGAAGAAGCCGTTCTTCCTCTCGGATGAAAAGTAATCAAGTGTTTCGGATCATTAGCTCTTAACGTTTCACCAATGGTTGTCCACACCTCCATTCCGTCGCTGCCTTTGATATCACCTCCATCTAACCAGATGATATTCCACCGGTCATGGTATCTTTTGGCTAAAAACTCCGCGTATACTTTTGCCTGGGCAACGCTGACTTTTTTAGCTTTCACATTACTTCCCCAAACCGGCACAAGTGCCATATACAGTCCTTTCTCTGCCGCCTTGTCAATGATATAATCTACATGGTCCCAATAATCATATTCACCCTCTTTTTTATAGTCACTCCCCGCCTTTACTACAGTTTTTGCGACATTGGAATTAACTAAGGCTGAATCCTGATAAACATTTTTGGTGGCTACATCATGCAGCAGCATCACCTGTAGCACGTTAAATCCCTTTTGTTTACGGTCTTCTAAATACTGGCCGGCTTCTTCCCTGCTTAACTTACTAAACAACAGCCATGCGGTGTCGCCTAACCAAAAGAAAGGTTTCCCATCTCCAGTTGTCAAAAAACGGTGATTCGGAGAGACAGACAGGGTGCGGTCTGCAAGAGAAGCAGTATCCCCTGCAGCAGTCTGTACTGCTTTTTTATCCTCAGCAGTTTTGCTGTTTGTGCAGCCCGTCGTGGCTACAAACGCGGTCAATAAAAGAAGGAGATAATTTTTAAACAAGCGCATAATTAAAGTTTTTGAATGAGTGTTACTTCTTCAGCTGATCCAGCTTTTTTAATTTTTATAATCCCTTTGGCGCTGATCTTTTCTTCCCTCAGTACCTGTCCATTTTTAGCATCCTTTACTGAAATACTATATTTGCCAGGGAACCGGGACAAATCAAGGTCAACAGACCCGCTGGCAGCATTATATAAGATGTAAGCTTTTCCTTCTGCAGCTAAACCATATTGGCCAGCAGGTTTGCCAGCAGGCAAAAATGGGGTCATGGTCGCAGCAAGGCCGGCCATGGAAGTACTAAAAGCCGGTATATTGGATAATGATCCGCCCGCCATAAAAATTGCCCAGCCGAAGTTATCAAAGTTATCAGCTGAGTAAATGACTGCTTTTTGAGGGAACTTCGTTTTATATTCTGCAACCGCACGATAAACTTCTTCAAATGATGTTTTCTTAGGCTTCAGTAACCTGGCATGCTGCCTTGGAGCTAGATTTTGTCCGCCCTGAGGTGCATAAGCAGACCCATCCGCCTGATAGTACCAATAGCGGATATCGATGAGGTCGACCACAGAAGCACGTTCAGCATCAGCTAAAATAGCATCCTGAACATCTTTGGTCACGCTTAAACCAATAATGGGATGTTTGCCTGTTTCTTTTTCCCAGTCTTTGATCGTATCGATCCAGAATTGAACAAAATGAAGCGGACCTGTAAATTCGGCACCGGTTAACTGGATCACACCGGTGTTACCGTTAAAATTCTCCAGGCATTTCCGGATGTATGCGGTATGGATTGCCCTGCGTTGAGCATTGCTGATGTCATAAAACTGCTCGGCCATAAAAATCCGTTTATCACCCGCATAAGGAACAGGTTCAGGAAATCCGGTAGCATTGATATTATTTGCCGTCCGCCATGGAAAATCAGCATAATGCGCCCCGGCTTCGATAATGTTATGCTGGAAATAGTTCTGGTGCATCAATACCAATCCTTTTTGATCGGCAAGATTGGCAAATTGCTTCAGACGGTCCCAGTACCAAAGGTTATACTTTGTGAGATCATATTTGCTTAAGCCATCCCAGGCTTTATCCTGACCACTACGTGCAAAAGGAAGCTCATAAAATGGTGCCCATACTTCCCCGTCCATCCTGCGGATGCGCTCATGATCGTCTCTTCTCCTGTCGTACCACAGCCCGTAATTATGGTCTAAAATTTTTAAGTTACTGCGCTGCATGGAATCTGTAAGCTGATCCAGGTTATCTGTTAAACCATTTCCAGCACGCCCGGGTACAAAACGGGTGAGGTGAAACTTGGCTTTACTTAATCCGTATGGGCGCGCACTGCCGTTCCACCAGGGCACATCTTGCCGGTCACCTAATACTATCTCTTTTCCCCGCAACAGCCATCCATTGTAGATACCCATCGCTCCCGCTAAGTGCGGTGCCACAATTTGCGGGATACCAATCTGATCAATACTTTTTACCGGTGCAGCACCAGCTTTAGATATATTTCCTGGGATTGGGTTTCTTGCAGACGCTTGATCTATATATTCTGCCAAAGTTAACGCAGGTTTCACCGCCAATTTAGTCAGGTTTTGCGCCACGGATACAGGCGGACTACTGGAGGCTTCAGTTTCTACTGGCAACAAGATTGTTCTGGCTTCCACTATAGCGCCTAACCTATCCTTTAACTGTGCGTAATATAAACTTCTGGGCTGGATCTGTTCATTGGATTGGTCCCAATACCCGTCGCCTGCAAATTGTGCCCAATTTCCGACTGCCCAATTTTGCGCCGCCGGAGGTTGATAACAATCTATTCTTGCGGCCGAGCATTGCCAAAACATACTATTGGCGGCCGTCCACCCTGCACCCTGCCCATCCTGGCCCCTGTTCATAAAACTCAGTGCCTGCCCATCTACATTAACGATATCAAATAATACCCCGGATGCCCAGCTATCAATTGCACCGCTAAAACTGTAGGGTAAATACGATTGGCATTGCACAAATACATTCGGTCCTGCTGCGCAAAAGCCTGCGGCAAAATCATGATAGCCATATTCTGCATATAATCTTTGAAATAAAGTCTGCTGTCCTGTCGTCAGAAAAGTATAACGTCTTTCTCCTCCAATTTCAGATACAGGGGATAAAGACTTACAATCTTCTACTGTTATCCGCTTCGCTGTTTCGAGCACATTAACGGCCGAACCCGCAAAATGTTCAAACACCACCTGTCGGACCCAGGCATCTTGTACGTTTTCCATACAGATAGCCGTCCAGCGGTGATATTCGTCTTTTAAGTTGCTCTTGTTATAAGCAGAAGATAATTTTAAATTTTCTACGCCTGATTGGGCAATCCGGCCTTCCCAGGTATAACTGGAAAGTGTTGCACCCCCATATTTAGCCTCAAGGGCTGTAGTAAGCGGCGCATCAAGTGTAAGTACGTTGCCCTTGATTGCAATAATTGTTCTGTCCCAGATGATATCCCTTTGTCCGGCTTTCCAACCCAGAGAGGTAATCCCTCCACCAAAATGTTCGGTATGCAGATCAGCAATCCACTCTTTAGTAGAAGGACGTTTGATCATCACGTGGCTTCCGGCTGTTAGCCCTGTGGTACTGGCCAGGGTAATGGAACTGGCATTAACGGGAACGTAGTTATCCGTAATGGCAATTGCAGTTCCATCTGCGCGGTTGTTCCTGCCTAAAATCCTGATCACACCAATGCGGTCTAAGCCTGTTGCATGGATTACTGTCCCATCATCGCCCATCCCTGTTCCGCGCAATACTACGCCAGAAGCTGATATAGTTAAGGTTCCCGCGACTTCATACACTCCTTTTTCCAATAAAACGGCACCACGTAAGCCGTCTTTTCCCAAGGGCAATTTACTTACATAATTAATCGCCGACTGGACCCTCAGCGTAGCATCACCAGACTGTAATGGAACTACTACCTTTGCGCTGGCCATCGGGATCGGTTGTTCTCCTGCCATATAACCCGCAAAAGAAAAGTCGGGCACCCTATTACCCTGTGCATCTGGAGTATAAGCTAATGTACCGCCCTTAACTGCAAACACAGGCTTAGGCGGTTCCACAGTTTTAATCTTTTGCGCAAAAACTGATAACGAGCCCATCGTAAAGAATAAAACCAATTGCAGCTTCGACTTTAACATAGGTGGTTTATAGTTGAGGTTTTATCTAACATTTATCTTTTTATTGCTATCTGGCTTACGGTCTTACCTGACCGATATTTACTAAACTATTCAAATACACTTCAATATTGGCATATCCGCTCTTTGAAATCTTTGCAGCATCAGTAGCATCTTTCGGATCCAACTTGTTTTTAAGTTCCCAGGCATCCGGGATGCCGTCATGATCGGTATCTAAGTAAGGTGTTCCTTTGTATTCTGGATATCCACCAACCTGGGCAATATCAGAAATAATCCCTTTTTTGTAGGAATCGGCAGGTAACCGGCGTTTCACATAACTTTGTTTTGCTGGCAATACACCATCGGCCACATGTTCAATCTGACCTGTTCTTACTTGTTTTACAATTCTGGTATCTACGGCATCACGCACAGGCAGGCTGGCCCCAGCGTTGGCAAGCACATATTCATAAGCTTTCTGCGTACCGATGATAGAGACCTTAGCCATAGGCAAAGGCTTGTCAGTCCGTATAGAATCCAGCAGTTTTTGCAGGTCTCTTTTACTTTCAGGCTGTACGCCACCATCCCAGTTATTTTTTGTCACTTTAGCATTTCCTTCGATAATGTTTCCGGTGACGTAGGCTTTGCCAAAGTCGCTTTTGAAGCGCTGGTCCCTGCCAGATTCCGGTTTTAAAATACGATAAGAGATAGGCTCGCCTGCCGGAGTAATGGGCCCGGCTTTATAATAGTTATTAATGAAGCTGTAAAACGAGGCATTATCACCGCCATCTGCACTGCGGTTCCACCAGTTGAAGATCACATTATTCGCAAAACCAAAGTCTCCATACATCCCTACGGAAGGGTTCCGGCTAATATTAGAAGCCCAAAGATTACGCATGAAGGTGCTGTTCAGGCCACCAATGGTGCTTCCAAACGCATGGTTATAGGTATCTAAAGCTTCAGAGAAGATAGAATTTTGTATAGTAACATTAACAGTGGGCAATTTTACCGGCTTAGAGCCATCTTTCGGATCGTAAACATGGCGGTAAATCGACATGTTTTCATCCAGTCCCCAGCTTGCAGATACGTGATCGATCATGATATTTCCTACCGGGTTACCCCCGATAGCATCATCACGGCGGGTAACATCGGTTGCCCCCCTGCGGAAGCGCATGTACCTGATCACCACATCGTGGGTATTGATCCAGACCGATTCACCGGCAATACAAACCCCATCACCGGGCGCACTTTGACCGGCAATAGTTACATAAGGGGCACGGATAATCAGTGGTGATTTCAGCCTGATGATCCCGGCAACATTAAATACAATAATCCGGGCACCACCCTGCTCGCAGGCTTCACGAAGGGTGCCCTGGCCAGCATCTTCCAAACTGGTTACCACATATACTTTTCCCCCTCTTCCACCAAATGAAAAAGCTCCTCCGCCTTCAGCACCCGGAAAAGCAGCTAGACTGGCCTGTGGTAAATCTGCAGGTTTTGCTGCCCAGGGTATGTAGGGTTTCCCCTGTTTTGCCTCCTCGTCAACCACAGCTTTTACTTTTAAAAACTGCTGCTCAGATAACAAAGTAATTTGCTCCATCAGCGAATCTGCTTTCTTTTCCATTGCCGCCGGTATCACCGGATACTGGGCGTGCGCAACCAGGGTTTGGACGAAAAGAAAAGATAAAATGATCAGGGGGCTGTACTTCCTCATGTTAATTAGGTTTTACAGTAGATAAAGGGACTACACTATTCAGGTAAACTTCTATGTTCGAATAACCACTTTTACTAATTTTTGCTGCGTCAGTGGCATCTTTAGGATTCAGGCCGTTTTTCAATTCGTACGCATCAGGCATGCCGTCATCATCAGTATCCTTATAAGGTGTTCCTTTATATTCAGGATAACCACCTACCTGGCTCACATCGGTAATGATACCTAACTTGTATGAATCTTTAGGTAAACGACGATGTTCAAAATCTTTCTCAGGTAGTTTCACCCCTTCAATAAAATCGATTTTACCAGTTTTCACTTGTTTTAATATACGGGTATCCACAGGATCTCTTTTAGGCAGGGCCGCTCCAGCATGGGTCAGCACATATTCTTTAGCTGCCAGTGTAGGTATAATGGTAATCTTAGCCATCGGGAAAGGTTTTTTAACACGCATGGCTGCAAAATATGGTGAGGCTTGCTCAAAAGTAAGCAGATCACCTTTTTTGCTTTCCAACTGCACACCACCATCCCAGTTGTCGCGGGTTACCTTTTCATTGCCTTCAATCACATTCCCCTCTACATAAGCACGTCCAAAAACTACGTATGGCAATTTACTACGACCAGACTCAGGTTTTAAAATCCGATAACTAATAGGTTCTTTCAGGTCGGTCACAGGTCCTGGTTTATAGTAATTATTAACAATATTGTATAAGGCGGTATAATCGCCGCCATCTGTAGAGCGGTTATTCCAGTTAAAGATCACATTGTTGGCGAAGTTGAAAATTCCATTCCAGCCTATCGAAGGGTTCCTTGCACCGTTATCAGCCCATAAGTTCCGTATGAACGTACAGTTTTCACCACCTAAAGTGCTGCCAAAGGCATGGTTCCAGGTATCTAATGCTTCAGAAAAGATAGAGTTTTGGATAGTAATGTTCACTGTCGCCAATTTCTCTTCTGCTTTGCCAGTACTGTCGTTGTACATGTGGCGGTACATCGACATGTTCTCATCTAATCCCCAGCTGGCAGAAACATGGTCAATCATAATATTGCCCACAGGGTTGCCCCCGATAGCGTCATCCCTCCGGCCAACAAAGGTTTCACCACGACGAAAACGCATAAAACGCACCACTACATCATGTGTATTCAACCAAACGGACTCACCTGCCACACAAACGCCATCACCAGGCGCAGTTTGTCCTGAAATCGTGATATAAGGTGCACGGATGATCAAAGGGGTTTTTAAACGGATAATCCCGGAAACGTTAAATACAACCATCCTGGCTCCACCCTGCTCGCAGGCATCACGTAAGGAACCTGGTCCATTATCGCTAAGGTTTTTTACTACGATCACCCGGCCGCCACGGCCGCCAAAGCTGTAAGCACCACCGCCCTCAGCGCCTGGAAAAGCAGCAAGCTCTGCCTGTGGCAAATCTGTTGGCCGTCCAGCCCATGGAATGTAGGGTTTGCCTTCTTTTGATTCCTTTTCGATAATTACTTTAGCCTTTTCCCAGGCGATGTCCGACTGAACTAAGGTTGCCTTCATCATGTCATCGGATGTTTTTTTTACATCTTCCGGAATTTTAGGGTACTGCGCAAATGAGTATGTCGTGGAGAGCGTTAATACTGCAGCAAAGAGCAGGTTCAAAAAGTTCTTGTTCATGTGTGTTTTCTTGGTAGGAAGACAAAGAATGGTTTTTTGCGTTTATGCTCAAAATAGAATTTTCTGCCTTATGCAGAATTCGTTCATTTCTTTTGAATTCCTGGTTTATATTCTTTTGGTTAGAATTATACTATATTTCAAATTTGCAATCAAAAAGCCACAATTTACTCCATAATTTTGGCTAGCTATTATACGATCTTATCAATCAACAAGAATAATAGTAACAATCTAATGTCATTATCACAGCCTTGTTACAAGTTAGTAAACATTTCATATATAAATATCACTTTCTTTAATGAAAAAGAGGACACCTTAGTGTCCCCCTTTCTCAAACCAAATATACTTAATTTAAAGCTGATGGGAATGACACCCCAGACAGCCTATTTCGTGGGATCAAAAGTACCTCCCCAGGTATTATTTTGTTTCAGGTTAATATTGTTTTGCAAGGAGTTGGTTGGTATCCCAAAAAAGTATACTCCTGGCTGATAAGTAATGTTATAAGTATCCAATTCTTTGGTGGTTACCGTAAAAGTCGACGTATACAGGGCGTCTAAGTTGGTGCTTGCAGAAGCATCACGTGTAGGCAGCAGATAATCATTATTTGTATTGTTGTTTTTTAAGGCAATGGTAACACCTAATCTGCGTTTGCCGTTTAAGGTTGATTCCAGTAATTTTCTCCTGCGAAGGTCCCAGAAGCGTTTGCCTTCAAAAGCCAGTTCGATCTGTCTTTCTTTCATTACAGCGTTTACCAGTTGCTGACCGCTCATACCGGCTGTTAAGCCATATAATCCGTCGGCACCGGCTTCAATACCAGCACGCTTTCTGATAGCGATCAGATTGGTATAAGCTGCTGCATTGCCCAGCTCTGCCGCACACTCTGCCTGGTTCAATAGCACTTCTGCATAACGGATTTCTATCCAGTCAGTTCCTGCATTTTGGAAATTAGCTAAAGTCAACGTAGGATCAATTCCTTTGCGGAGATACAATCCACTAGACGTAACCGCGCTTTCTGTCGACACCAAAGCATTACTACGAGTAAAGTAATAGGTCCACAAGCGGTAATTCGGATTACCTGCCAATGGCCAGCTGGCCCCATTATATGCTATGGTTTGGTCGAACCTCGGATCACGGTCCTTGTAAAACGTACCTAAATTATACGTATATTTTGTAGATGTCCCGATATCTTTACCATCTTTCATTGGAAAAGCAAGTGCCATATCCCAGGTTGGTAAATTGGAACCGCCTGTACTGCCTATATATTTAGGCACGGTAGAATTTGGATAGCTGTTGTTATTTTGCCCGATATCAGTTGTTCCCGTATTGTACAAAGTGGCAAAAACGGCTTCAGGGTTTCTTGGTGTACTTCCGCCATTACTACCTTCTGTAGTCCACATACTTGCATCAAATTTACTATACAAGCCAAAACCATTTGCTGATAAGGTGGTAATCGCCTCAGTGTTGGCCTGGTAGGCAGCTTGCCACCTCGAAACATCGTTACCAGGATTAAATTCCGGAGAAGCAAAGTATAATAGAATGCGGCCTTTGTACGCTTGTGCAGCGCCTTTGGTAATCCGGCCATAATCGTCGTTTTTAGGCCATCTCACCGGAATATATTTAATACAAGAATCCAGATCACGCGCAATTTGGGCAAAGGTTTCTGAGGTACTGTTCCTTGGCAGTAAAGCAGCGTCTTTTGCTTCTTGTCCTACTGCATCAAGCGGAACCAGCACCACCGGCACTCCCCCATACAACTTTACCAATTCAAAATAACGGAATGCTCTCCAGAAATAAGCCTGTGCAATAAACCTGTTCTTGGTTGCCCGTTCCATAGTACCCGCATTTACATCACGGATAAACATATTGATAGTACGGATCTTAAAATAATTTCCACTCGTATTGATCGCGCCAATATCGGTAACCGATTCGCTGGTAGCCGTTCCCTTAACAAAAACATTATCCCCATAAACCTCTTCAGAAAGCGTATTTACCGTACCGCTAAGTCCGCCTACATTGCCAAACCACGAAGGTTGGTTCTGACTATAAATATAATCTACGCTTAATTTTGTGGTGATAGAATCGCCATAAACCTGCCCCGGCGTAAAACTTCCGAGGTCCTGTTTTTCTAAAACTTTTTTACAGCTGCTAAACATCAATGTGATCAGGCAGGCTGCTAATGTTAATATATTTAATTTTTTCATGATCGCCGATGATTAAAGTGAAACATTTAAACCCAAAGAATACGTTCTAAGTGTTGGATAAGTTCCAATCTGGGTTCCAAAATCTCTGTACTTTCCTGGGAAAGGATTGATAAATTGAACAGGGTTAGTAGCCTGTGCAAATAACCTCAGACTCGCAATACCAGCTTTTTCTGTCCATCTTGCAGGAACAGTATAACTTAAGTTGGCATTGGTGATACTTAGCTGAGTAGCCGATACCAACCAGAAATCACTTGTCTCGTATACACTAGAAAAGTATGGGTTTGGATAAGCGGCATTGGTATTTTGCGGTGTCCAGTGATCTGCCCAATAGGCAGCCCTGTTGCTGTAGGTACCCGGATTGTTACCACCAGGTTTTAACCCGCCGATACTGGTTTTTCCTCCCCATGCCAAGCCTCCCACTACATTCAAACTTAAACCGCTATATCCCACACTAAAGTTTAAACCTAAGTTATTGTGGTTGCTTTGTCTGTCACTCACATACACCCTATCCTTGATATCAATCACCCCATCACCATTGGTATCCTGATAGTTTATCATACCTGGCTGTAAAGGATTATCTAATATTTTCACTTTGCTAAGCGCACCACCTACAGCCGAACCATTAATCCGTTGTGCGATAATCGCATCTGCATCTGCCTGCGTTTTGATAATACCTAAAGACTTGTACCCAAAGGTACCTAAGTCGCTAGACCGGCCAGTTAAATCTTCCAGTGTACCCCTGATACCAGAAGACACATCATAGATAAGATTTTTGTTATCGCTCCAGGTATAAAACGGAGTGAAACTAAAGTTAACCTTTCCAATCTGATCACGGTAGGCCACGCTAAATTCATAACCAAACATGTTCGCCTTGGCAAAGTTTTCTGTTGGTACAGCAGCACCAATAGTTGCCGGCACCGAAGAGGTCAACGTAGATAAAAGATCATAACCATGTGTCCAGAAATATTCACCGGTTATTGTTACTTTATTCTTTAAAATCCCTAAGTCGAAGCCATAATTGGTTTTTAAATATTTGTCCCATACCACAAATTCGTTCGGAATAGCAATATTAGCTCTGATACCTATACTTCTGTCGATCTCATTAAACACTGCCCCACCGCTGCTCCCTGTACCTAAACTGTAGGACGACAAGAATTGATAGGCTTTAGTGGCATCAGTTCCGGTTAAACCAACTGATGCACGGATCTTAAATAGGTCTATAAATTTAAAACGGTCTTTAAAGAATTTCTCCTGTGAAACTACCCAACCTGCTGATACAGCTGGAAAGCCACCCCAGTTTCTTCCCGGACTAAACCTGGAACTACCATCCCGGCGGTAAACTAGTTGTAAGATATATTTGTTATCATAATCGTAATTCACCCGGGTGATCAGCGATTGAAAACCTGTTTCACTCACCTGCCCTACCTGCGAAGAGGTTTGCGTACCTACTGCAAAATTCTGATAAGGTAAGCCACCCGGCACTAAGCCTTCTACCATTGCAGCCACCCCTTCGGTTGCAAGCTCTCTTTGTTCAACTAACGCCAATGCCGAAATATTGTGTTTACCAAATGACCGGTTATAATTAAAACCTGCATTTAGTTGGTAATTGTTAGAGAATATCGGGTTAAGCCTGATCCTGTCGCCATTCCTGATTGGGAAAACACCCTGCAATGCTCCGCCAGGAATGTGGTTATTGGCACCCGTACCTGCATACTTATAGTAGTTAAATGTAGTACCGTATTGTTTACCGTTCGTAGAATTGATATTATTGTTAATCGTTGCTGTCGCGGTTAAACCTTTCACGCCTGGTACTTCATAGGTTATTTTACCCAGCATATTCATCACATAAGATTTTGAACTGGTAAAATTGTCCGAATTCTGGATCAGGAAAAAATTCACATTGTCCAGTCCCCCCGTATTACTTGATCCCAAAATAACCGGATTGCCGTCAATATAATATTCAGACCAGGGGTTAACGTTTTGTAGCGAAGCCACGTCGTTATCTAAACTTTCAGTCGTGCTATTCAGTTTATAATAGTAACTCCGTGTAGACGATACATCCGTGCTCACCGAAGCAGAAACTGTTAAACGCTTGGATAACTTCGCATCAACACTCGCCCTAACGCCATATTTACTAGAGTTTACCCCTTTAAAATTGGAATTTTGGGTTACGTAATCCCCGCCTACAAAATAGGTTACTTTGTCACTACCCCCACTGATATTGAGTGCCTGACGATACATATTTGAAGTCTGAAAGGCTTCTTCCAGCCAATTGTGGTTGTTTTTTGAAAAATAATCCAATTCATCTGGCGTATACCACTGTGTCAGGGTCCTGGTAGGCTCAGCCACTCCGTTGGTTACGATGTAACCATCCGGATTCACAAATTTGTTAACTGGCGTACCAGCCACTGTTTGCTGGTATACTTGTGCATTCAGGTAGTCGTTGGTAAAATTGCCCAGTTCCACTCCCGACATTAATTTAGGCAGCATGGTGGCGTTCGAAAATCCGACCGAACTGCTAAAGTTAACTCTCGGTGCTCCCGAACGACCGCGTTTTGTTCTTACAATCACTACCCCGTTGGCACCAGATACCCCGTAAATTGCTGCCTCTGCATCTTTCAGCACAGAAACGCTTTCTACTACATTCTGATCTAATAAATCAAAATCCGCCTGCGTCCTGATTACGTCATCAATTACAAATATCGGACTGGTCCCTTGCTGACTATCTTTAGAGAACACGACAGGGTTTCTCACCGTAATCGTAGTTCCCTGGCCCGCGCGTTGCGTACCGCCCGAAACAGATAATCCCGGTACCGTACCTCTTAACGCCGCACTTAAAGAAAGCGCCGGAACATCTTCCACCTGTTTCAAATTAACAGTAGAAACCGCACCCGTTAAAGTAGTCCGCTTTTGTGTACCATAGCCCACTACCACCACTTCTTCCAAAGCCTTGTTATCTGATGACAGCCGAACGCTAATGTTTGTTTGTGTGCCTACCGCCACCTGCTGTCTTACATAGCCGATGTATGAAAACACCAATACATCAGCATTCGATCTTACCTGTATGGTAAAATTTCCGTCCGAATTGGTGCTCACATTACTTGGAATGCCCTTTAAGCTTACGTTTACCCCAGGGATACCTTTGCCATCGCTTTGGTCGACCACCTTACCTGTAACCTTGCGGTCCTGGGCAAACAACATTGCACTTGCCAGCATCGTAAGCAGCAGTAACAATGAAATTTTACGTGTAAAATTTATGTTCATAATGTTTATTTGGTTTTGCTTTTATAATTATCAGTTAGCCTGAGCTTTAATTCTTTTTTGCCATTCTTCACCTTCTTTTTTCAGGTCGTACCCTGCAGCCGATAGGTAGTTATTGATCCTGCCTTTGTATTTCCCGAACCAGGCGTGTTTCTTATCTGATGATTCTGCATCTATAGCATGCTCCCGCGCTTCTGTTAGCCAGGTTAGGATCTGTGCTTTTTGAGCTGCAGTTAGCGTTAGTATTTCTTCCTGATAAGCCTTATAGGTGATAGGTAGTACATTATAGGTCATGCCATTCTTTACTTGTTCGACCTGTGCCGGCGTTAATGCCTTTTTTAGGTTACGGATGTACCTGGGATGCAATTTGGCAAGCGACTGTTCTACTGTTCTGGCTTCTGCCGCCAGTGCAGTATCTCTTAAGACCTGATCATTTGCATATTTCGCTTTAATAGATTTAACATTGTTATCCCTCCTGCTATAAATATCATTGAGGTTGCTATACTGATCGCGAATAATCTGGGTCACTTTTTCTGCCTTTGCGGCATCGCTGATACCTAAGGTGGCAACTATTTTACCGGCACGCTCCGTAATCACTTTAACGTAAGCAGCACGATCGGCCGGTGCATTATTTTGCCCATAAGATTTCGAGGCAGCAATCAGTAGAAATAAGAGGAGTACATAGGTGAAATTCGGGCGCCCAGATGGCGTAAAATACCCAGCAGAAACTAACAGAATTTGTCGTAGTTTTATCCGTTGCATAATTCATTAATGAACAATATATTTATATAAAAATAAATTGTTGGTTTATAATTTGGTTAAAGCCGTAAGGGCCGTATACAAAACTCAACAAAGGAAAACACTATTTACTAGCAATTTTTATCAAATTTATATAGGATGTTATCTTAAAACGCGTTACTTTAGCCGTGTCGCTAGTACATTTCACCAAATTATATTACCGTCGCTAACCAAATATTTTACGAAGACCATGAAAGCACATTTTCATAAAATTCCAAATACGCTGCAAAACTCATTTAGCATCCGGCATGATATCAAGCCCGATTTCGGAGACCTCTGGCACTACCATCCGGAGCTAGAATTACATTATGTGATCAAGGGTGAAGGCCTCCGTTTTGTAGGTGATAATATCAGTAATTTTGCTGGTGGTGAAATGGTATTTTTGGGCGAAAACCTTCCTCATAACTGGCGTTGTAAGGAGGAATATTTGCAGAATAATCCCGATCAGAATACAGAAGTCATGGTGATACACTTTTTGCCGGACTGTTTAGGAAAAAACATGCTCAGCCTGCCCGAGGCTTATTTGATACCTAAGCTATATGAAAAAGCTAAGAGTGGTATGGTGATCCATGGAAAAACGAAGGAGAAACTGGTCGAATTGATGCAACGGGGACTGGAGGCGACGAATATTGACCGGATTATTATCCTGCTCACCATCCTTAAGATCTTAGGTGAAACCGATGAGTACAGCCAGATCGTTAATAGCAAAAACACATTTTTGCATTCCAATGAGTCAGAAATACTGAGGATCAACAAAATCTGTAATTATACTTTAACCCATTATAAAAATGATATCACCTTACAGGAAGTAGCTTCATTAAGCAACCTCAGCGTGACTTCCTTCTGCCGGTATTTTAAATTGGTGACTAAAAAAACGTATTATGATTTCCTGATTGAAACCAGGGTAAGCCATGCCTGCAGATTTTTGATTGAGAACAAACTGCCTACAGAGGTCATTTGTTTTGACTGTGGGTTTAACAATGTCTCTAATTTCTACAGGCATTTTAAAAACGTAACCGGCTTAACACCTTTAGATTACAAGCGGAAGTATCTGAGTTAATGAATATAAACGAACTACCTGTATTTAGACCAGCAATAATTTTACTGCACGTCTAAGCCGTCTATCGCCAAACCCGCAGCGACTTTAGCCGTTAGTTTAACGAGGTATTTGCCTGCGTTGATCATGCTTCCTGTACTGGTAGTCACATAGCTCCATTTACCTTCTTTAGTAGCCGCCAATGCCAGTTCTTCAGTTTTCATCAACGTTCCATCAATCGCATAAAAATCCAGTTGCAGCTTTTGTGTGGCCGTTGTGGGATTATGATATTTCAGTGTCAGCGAATAGGTATCTGCTACACCAACATTAATTTCAAATTGTATGGCATCGCCAGCAGGCTGCTTAAAAACCACCCTTTCCTTGCCCATCAAAATTTGTTTGCCCACCTGCTGCCCAATCATTTTTGCATCAATAGCCTTGTAAGTGGTCACAGTTTTAAGGTCGTACGCCGGCGCCAGATTACTTGGCGGGACCACCGCTATAAATGCAGCAGTATAATCCAGTCTCAGCGCCTCCCCTGCTTTTAATCTTTTCCTATATAGCGTAAACCGTTCATCTGCATTATTCAGTACAGTTGTATTTGTATTTTCAAAACCCCGCAGGCTGTCGGCCTTACTACCTATACCTACAAAAACATCGGCTTCTTCTTTAACGGTGAACTGCAATGCACCGCTGCTGTCCTTCAAAGGCTGAAGCCACGTTGCACCATATAAATTGGAAGGTAAAGCGGTAAATTGCAGCTGACTATCCTGAAACTGCCGGTCGCCAATATCCAGCCAGGTTCGTTCTTTTACATTAATTTTTTCTTTGACACCGGACCTTTCTTTTTCATTGATGGGGTCTATGACATTAATCCGTTCTTTGACATGGATTTGATTAGCAAGTTGCACTTTCAAACCACTTTGACCAGCCAGTTCCACTAATGGATTGCTTTGCAGGCCTGCTTTCAAAGCTGGGTCTGAACTGGCAATTGCTATCGCTGATAGGAGCGCCTGACCAGATTTGATATGCGGAAAGGAAATCACCAAATCGCCGGCTTTGACTTTAACTTTGATGGTTTTCTTTAAAGCTGTGTTAGTCCCGGCACTCTTCCAGATGTCCAGGTCTTTAAGCACCACCTCATCATTGACTGCCACATCAAATAACCGCATCTCTGCCGCATTTATTCCGCTTATACCTAACCAGGGTTCTGTAAAGTACAATTCAATTAAATACTCTCCTGCAACAGCGATAGGAAAACTAAACTTTAATTGATCGCGGCCATACCGAAAAGTCTGAAAAAGCTTCCAGTCCTTCGTACCCTTGATCGGACTAAAAGTGCGGCGCTGACTCGCGAAGAATGAAGGCACACCTTCAAAAGCATTTGTCCAGGATACAGAACCATAATGTTTTACCCCCGCTTTCAACGGCTGGTCCCCCAACCAATGCTGACCATATTCATCAGTATAGGCTGGTCCGCCACAATTTAATCTATACAAGTAGTTATATTGAGACTGTCCTTTAACTATAGCTCCGTCATCAGTATACAACTGCTCAAACCGTGGTGATTTAGGCAGATTGTTAAGTATTACGCAATCCCGCGCGACGGCCTTTCCGTTAACATAACCTACTGCATATAACACATTGTACCGAATGTCGACTTTGTCCCATTGAAAATGCCTACCGATGCCTTTACGTTTTTGCCTGCCTAAAGAAGATCCATTCACATCATTGAACAACTCTACTTCATCACAATTAGAATAGAGTACAATACCATCTTTTACCCCAGGCTGGTTCCAGCGGTTTGGCCAGGTATGCGAAACGATATACACCATTGGGTCGGTCTGGTACGATGCAAAATTAGCCCTGAACATATAATAAGCATCTGTAGGTTCCTCCCAGGGGGTAAACATCCCTTTATAATTTACTGGCCCTACGCGGTCCAGATCACGCAGACCTTCACCTCCCTGCACCCTGCCAGGATTATCATGAGAGCTGTACAACCAGAAAAAGTGCCCTGCTACCTCCTTCTTTACAGAATCTGCTAAACGGACTTTGGTCTCCATTAAAGTAGTCATATAGTTTTCACTATAATCCGTTTTACCGGCAGGATCTGACTCATGCAAATCGATTGTACGCCAGGCGCCATATTCACCGACAAGCACCTGTCTTTTGAGGTCCTCTCCATAAGTCAAGGGATTACCACCATAAGTGCCCGTCCAGTTTTGCGGCACATCCCAGTCGGTTCCCTTACCTCCGTTACAGGTGGTTACTTTTCTCTGCGACGACGCAGTAGGATCTAATTGCCGGATCAGTTCGGTACATTCGCGGGCGAAGTCTTCGGGTAAAGTACTCTCGTTTTCTAATCCCCAAAGCACCACAGCAGGACTATTTCTCCGCTCTTTTACCCAATCTGTCAGTAGTGCCTTAAAATTCTTTCTAAATATCGGGGTATCATACCAAATATGTGCTGCCAGCTGTGTCCAGCATAGGATTCCTTCTTTATCCCAATAGTCGCCATACAACAAATTATGCGGCTGATGCGCATCCCGGAAAGCGTTAAACCCTGCCCCTTTGATCAGTCGCACACGCGTGCTGATCTGCTCATCGCTAAAAGCATGGCTCTGTCCGATCATATGCTCATACTCAGCAATCCCATTGATCAAAACCGGTTTGCCATTGAGCAGGAACTGTTTCTGTTTAGCGTTTTCGCCAATAGGCCAGCTGATCCACCTTATTCCGTAAGGCGTAGCTACTTCATCCACTACTTTCCCTTCTGCTACCAGTGCAGTTTTCAACTGGTACAAATAGGGCCGCTCAATGGACCATAGTTTTGGATTAACGAGTTCCCCGGTTTTCTGTTTCAGTACAATTTCTGCGTAAGCGGCAACCTGAACACTACGCTGATGTACCTGAATTGTCTTTCCAGCACTATCGACCAACTTATTGATTAGTGTAATCACCCTGGCCTTATTGCTGTAGTTCTTGAATGTAGTTTCGATATTAAGGACCGCCGATTGTGCGGATATTTGATTGTCGTTCCAAATGTTGACCCCAAAAGGCTGAACCCGGGTATCATTGGTAATGATCAAATGTACTGGCCTGAATATTCCCATCGGCTGAGAACCTTCAGAAAATCCACGCTCCGGGGAGCATCCCCCATCTACCCAGGGCAAATCCTGGATATTAGCCGGATGATCTGCACGGACAGCCAATAGATTATCCTCGTTGTTTAATTTAATGGCCTCGCTCACATTTAAAGTAAAAGTAGTCCGCCCACCAGCGTGGTACCCTACTTTTTTACCATTTAACCATACCGTAGCGTAAGACCCAACGCCTTCAAAATATAAAAAGAATTGTTTACCCTGCTTTGGACTGCTGATTTTGAATGTCTTTGTATACCAGGCATAACCATGTTTATTGCCATGCAGCTTCCGCTGATAACCTTCGTATTGATCCCAGTTATGCGGCACATCAACTTTTACCCAACCCTTACGACTGAAGCCAGGTTGCTCAAAACCAGTATAGGCGCTGTTGCTTTTTTCATCTGCAACAGTTGACCAGCCTTCATTGAGCAAAAGTTCTTTTCTAGGTGTTTGCGGGGTTAAATGGCTCACATTACGCAAAACCTCTTTCCGTGGTGCCTGTTGAGCAAAAACCTCTCCTAAGCTACAAAGACCTAAGCTCCAACCCAGTATAAACACTAAAATAGCCGCAGGCTTGATGATCATCGCAATTCCCCGTTAAGTGTATAGATTCCGCCAGCCTTCGCCGCTATCGTTTTTCGTTTTGCACCATAACGGACAGCGCAAGTACCGTCTGCTGTAGCTTTGATTACCAAGCTGTTCAACTTTCCCCCACTCCATGTCAAATCCAGCTCATACCCACCCCTGGCTAATAAACCCTTGATCTCGCCGGCAGGGATTTCAGCTGGTAAAGCAGGCAATACATCGATGTAGCCCTGGTGGCTCTGTACAATCAATTCAGCTAAACCAGCTGCTCCGCCAAAATTGCCATCTATCTGAAAAGGCGGATGTGCATCAAACAAGTTCACATACGATCCAGCACCATCGCCTGCAGGTTTGATAAGCATTTTAACTAGTTTCATCGCATGGTCACCCTCTTTAAATCTTGCCCAGAAATTAATCTTCCACGCTAAACTCCAGCCTGTAGCCTCATCACCGCGGTATAGCAAAGACTGTCTGGCCGCCTTCATTAGCCCTTGATCCTTGTCCCACGTAATATCATCACCCGGGTAAACTCCCCAAAGGTGGGAAACGTGGCGGTGTTTATTCGTCGTGTCATCCAGGTCGGTCAGCCATTCCTGTAGTTGTCCGTATTTACCGATTTGGTTAGGCGCTATTTGCACTTCCTTTGCCGCAATGGATTGTGTAAACTCATCATTGATATTCAACACTTTTGCCGCTGCCAGGCAATTACGGAAAAGTGTACGGATAATCTGATGGTCCATAGTAGGCCCCGCTACCAGTCCCCCGTTTTCAGGTGAATTGGAAGGTGTACTAATCAGCCACCCTGTCTTTGGATCCTTCACCAGGAAGTCTGCAAAAAACAGGGCTACCCCTTTCATCAGCGGATAAGCTTCGCGAGACAAAAAAAACTTATCCCCGCTAAACAGGTAATGTTCCCATAAGTGCAAGCTTAACCATCCTGCGCCCGTTACCCATATCCCGTGGTTAGACGCGTTAATCGGTGCCGTGCCGTTCCAGATATCCGTATTGTGATGCAAAACCCATCCTTTGGCATTATAGTACTCTTTTGCGCTCGCTGTTCCAGTCTGGGACAATCCCTTGATTTTACTAAAAAGCGGCTCGTTTAATGCCTGTAAATTCAAAATTTCAGCGGGCCAGTAATTCATTTCCAAATTGATATTGGTTGTATATTTACTTCCCCAGGGCGGACTCAGCAAATCATTCCAGATCCCTTGAAGATTAGCGGGCTGACCACCTGGTCTGGAGCTGGAGATCAGTAAATATCTGCCATACTGCATATAAAGCGCGGCAAAAGCAGCATCATTGCTGGTCGAGAATTTCTCTAAGCGCTGATCCGTCGACAACCTTTCATTTGCAGAAGGGCCAAAACTCACTTGAAAACGATTATAATAGCTTTGATATTCTTTGATATGCGCAGCTATGACGACAGAAAACGGCTGATCCTGTAATAGGTGCAAAGCTTTTTCATTTCGCACAGCAGGATTGCCAGAGACATTCTGCGCACTGATAAAGTTTGTCGCCGCAGTTAGATACAGGGTTACTTCATCGGCCTGGCTTACCTGTAATTTATTACCGGCAACTTTAACAGTGCCATTTTTGATCAGGAGCTTTAACCGGCTTTCTCCCTTTAATGCCCCATCTTTTACTTGTACGTTCAAAATCAGTGTGTTACTGCCAGTTGCTTTAACCGAAGACTGTGCGTGTACGCTGGATAATTCTGCACTAAAGCTAATGGCTTTCAACTTGCTGGCGGTCAGATGAACGACTAAAGCATTATGCGGCTGGCTCACAAAATATTCACGCTGGTAGCTCACATTCCTATATTTATAGGTTGTTTTGGAAATCGCAGTAGCAAGATCCAGCGATCTTTTATAGTGAGACACAGCAGATTGATCATGAGTAAAATGTAAGTTTAAATCTCCGAAAGGCTGATAACCAGCCTGGTATTCTGCCACTTCTGGAGTATTGGTGTTTTGGATTTTATACTTCCATTGCTGATTTAAGGAAAGCGCCGCATCAACTTGTCCGGCTGGATAAATGCCAATAACTTTGGTCGTGTCTTTGTATCCTAAAATACCACCTTTTCCACTATAATTAAGTACCTGAATGGCAATCGTATTAGCTCCTTTGTGAATCAATTTAGCTGGAATGGTATACTTCCTGGGCTCATGATTATCCGTATTCCCTACCAGATGGCCATTCACATACGTTAAGTCCTGGTTGTAAATCCGGTTTAGATCCAGTACTAGATCCTTACCGAGCCAATCTGAAGGAATATTTATTTGTGTCCTAAACCAAACAGCACCATCCACATTCGCCAGACCAGCAGCTTCCCATCCTTCATAAACAGGGACTTTAATGGTAGACCAATTTGCGTCATCAAAACCCGGTAAGGCCGGATTTCCGGTTATACCCCGACCAGACTTAACTTCTTTTACCCATGCTTCCCGGTCGCCACCCTCACTTTGCAAACCCATAAACTGTTGTTGCGCCAATGCCTCCGCTTCCGCCTGTTTACCATCAAAAAGCAATTGCCGGATTTGGGCGAGATATTTAGAAGCCCCTTTACGGTTATAATCCCTTGGTTTGCCTGTCCAGAGTGTCTCTTCATTAAATTGAATATGGTCATCTGTCACCCCACCATAAACCATTGCCCCAATCCGCCCATTTCCCAGCGGCAGCGCATCCGTCCACTTCCGGGCAGGGTTGGTATACCACAATTGATGATCGTTCCCTTGCCCTACCGCCTCAATGCTACCACAAAGAAGAATATACAGGATACAAAATGGAAGAAAGGTAAATAGTAAATAATTAAATCGGTTGGCAACCTTCATGATGCAAATATTTATAGTCCGCTATCCCCAGAAATCACCCTGATTTTACCAGGCACCTCTTTGTCCTTTTCAATTGCCAGCTTTACCTGGCTAAAATTATTGTTTCCAACAGTTATATTTTCTGTACCCGCCCCGCTCAGCTTCAGATAAGTGTTTGTTCCTTTTACTGGAAATGAATTGTATAGAAATAAATCCTTTACATCTTTTAGCGCGATGGTTGCAGCGTTGGTATGTGGCGAATAGCTTTTCAAACCATCTATAGTCATGTCCTGCACCAGACTGGCAGAAAGTGACGGGCCTATTTCTGTATTGACCTGCACATTATGAAATTCTATTTTATTTGCATATTGCAAGGAGAAACCAGTCTTAGCATCTAAATTGATATCATTGAAAGTAATGTTCTCTATAGGCATTTCTTCAATGCCATTTAAATAGCCAGCCTGGTTAACCTGTCCCGTAATATTACTGAAATGGATATTCCTAAACCGCGGCGTTCTTTCAGATACAGGCTCTAAAACAGTTTTTGCATACTGCATATCCAGTACGATCGCCTGGGAACCTATATTTTTCATGATAATATTATTTACTCTGATCTCTTCTACAATGCCACCTCTTCCACGTGCAGATTTGATCCTGATCCCACGATCAGTACCATCAAAAACACAATTTGAGATCGTTATCTTGCGCACATCTCCAGACATTTCACTACCGATCACTACACCACCGTGACCAGATAACATAGTACAATTGGTAATGGTATAATTTTCAGCGGGACGAGCCATTTTTCTGCCCGGGCCATCTTTTCCAGATTTTATGGTAATACAATCGTCGCCCACACTAATGTGGCAATCAGAGATGTGTACATTTTTACAAGATTCCGGATTGATACCATCTGTATTGGGCGAATGCGGATTCATAATCGTTACCGCATGCACCTTCACATTCTCACAGAACTCCGGATTTACCGTCCAGAAGGGAGAATTTATAATGGTAATACCTTCTATCAATACATTTTTACAGAACATCGGTTGTATGAATGGTGGGCGGAGGAAGCCCCTCTTCATCTGTTTTGGATCGTCAGGCAGCAGGATATCTTTATTAACCCGATCAAATTCAAGCTGCCACTTAGAACGCGGCTGATTGTCTTTATACCCTTCTACAAAATCCCACCATTTTTTACCGTGACCATTGATCAGGCCCCTGCCCGTAATAGTAATATTCTGCGCTTCATAGGCATAAAAAAGCGGAGAAAAACTGGTCACATCTACTCCTTCATACCTGCTTTTAACCATCGGCAGGTAGTCGTCGAAATTATCGCTAAAATGAAGTTCGGCACCTGCATCGATCAGAATGGTAATATTACTTTTAAGGTGTACCGGTCCCGTCAGGTATTTTCCTGCAGGAAAGTAAACCGTGCCACCTCCAGCTTTGGATGCCGCTGTAATTGCCCGGTCGATCGCCAGTGTAGCCAGCTTACTGCTATCGTTTTTAGCACCATACTTGATAACGTTATAGTAAGCCTGGCCATATAAATTAGGCGAAAAACAGCACAAAGCACATAATAAAGCAGTTATAGAGAGTTTGTTAATTAATTTAAGATCTTTCATTTCAGATTGTTCATGTTGTAAGTAAGCGGCTTCAAGTCTTTGGTTGTTTTTACTTTCTTTCCGTCCACATAAATATGGAAGCCCTTGCCCAGTTTGTATTTGTTACCTGTTTTATCCCAGATTAGCGAGATGCTCTTGCCGTGGTAACTGACATTTCGGAGTGCAAACCAGTCCCATTTGTTTGGAGGAATAAGCGGACGAATCTCCAGGACTTCATCCGCACGCGGTTTAATACCCACTAAATCATTGATAATCAAGTCACAAAAAGTAGAATGATTATAAAAACTGCTTCTTGGATTATCCCCTTTCAGCCATTCCCCTGTTTTTTCATCCTGATATTCACCCAGATAAGGCTTTTCGTTTTTTACATGCGAGGCAGCATATTGATGCAATTCATCATAAAACACATCTGCTGTCATTTTACCTTTGTGCTTATAGTTATTAAGCAGATTAGACAGCCCCTTCAGGGTTTGCGAAGAAGCAAAAGGCCATAATGCACCATCCCATTCACAGCTATGTCCTGTTCCCCTGGTCCTGAATGTAGGCGTTCTCCGTTCAGCAGTCGTGATCCCCCAAGGCGCTTTAAATCCTGCAGTATCCAACAATGCCTCCCAGGCTTTTGCATATACAGCCTTATCGTCTGGCAGGTTAAAATCCCAGGGGATAAACCCAATTGCTTCCCGCACCCCGGCCAGCGAGTTCGTTTTTGCCAGATAAGTTTCAAAGAAAGCGCTATTGTTGTTCCAAAGGCTGTCCTGAACCAATTTTTTAAGCACACTCGCTTTCGAGTTATAGGTGTTTTGAAGTTGCTGATCACCGATCAAATTACCCAGCTGGGCCAATGCCCTGGCATTGCCATACATATAACTATTGATGCTCGGCCTGCGGTTTTGATCCTTTCTGGAGCCACTAACCGACTCTTCCATCCCATCTTTCACATCAAATTGCCAAAAGAGCCCGCTTTTCAATTGCCTTTCCTTTTCCCATTTGCTATAGTCGGCATCTAAAGCCGGCACTATACTTTTAATAAAATCCAGATCAGGCTTAACCAGGTTGTTTTGGTATACCGCATCATCTACCCAGCTGCTAAACTGGTGGAAGCGCTGCTTGCTTTGGCCAACGTCAGCGTGGTAAAGCCAGAATTTAATATAATCTTGCAGATAGCTGTTATCTTTTAACCAGCGGCCTTCATATAAATGATGCCCCAATGCACAGCTGATGGAATTGAACTTACCTGCATGCTTTACAGGTTCAATAAATTCCGTAAAAATGAAACCTTCCGGCGTTTTAACCAGGTGTTTACGGTACGACCACCAGCGGTAATAATAATTTTGCTCCAACACGGTATCCGGCGACTCAAAAAGGGGAATATTTGCGCCCAGCCAATCCAATGCCTGTGCATTGGGCACGTAGTTTTTAACCGCTTCGGTGTCAATGGAATTAAAATAAGTTACATACTTCTGCAACACCTCCATGCCCGGCCTTGCCTGCTGCTGAGCGAATGCCGATGAAGTTACTGCTAACAGTAACCAGATCATTTTATATATTTTGCTGTTAATCATTCTTTAAAAATATTATTCAAAAAGCCAGTCGATATCTTTTCCTCTCCCATCTAAACCAGCATTAAAGATCCGTAACTGCTGCTGCTCCGGAATAAACCCCAAAACCAGACAAGCACCTTTAGCTAAGCTGAGTGTATTTGTTCCTGCCGGAAAACTATAGGCATGAACATTGGCCGGTGGAAATCCGTTTAGCACCAGCGCATTACTTATTTTAATTTCTGCCTGCCCATAATTATTGGCACTGGCATCAATTTCCAGCTGTGGAGGTAACAGGTAGCCGGGATCTTTTTGATTAAAGTAAGCCACTAATACTTTCACTGGTTTCTTATTTTCAAAGCTAATGGCTGTTCCTGATTGGATTTGCTTTTGCCTGGGTAATTTTAACCCTTTTAAACCCACCAATTCTGGCGTAATTTCTTTCAATAAAACCGCAGTATCTGTGTATACCTGAATATTCTGGCCTAAAATAACAGTTTCCAATTCTGGCGTAAGGATCTTTACAGCAGCATTTTCATAAGGTATAACCTGCGCAATAGCCCCTGGTTTGACGTGTTTCAGGGAATCTATACTTCGTTCAAAATGATTGAGCTCATTAGTATATACCGGAAGCATTTCTTTCCAGTGGATGAAAGTTTTATCTACTCCCCGCATTGGGATTTTACGTTGTTTAGTCTGCATGCTATTGGCATAGAGATATTCCTCTTCTGTCAGCTTTACTAAAGCTGCATAATGTGCAACACTACTTTTCAAGAATGGGAGCGCTTTTTCCAGATCAGCTACCTCATTAGAATATTTAAACCTCAAAATCCATAAAGCAGATTTAACTTTGTCGGCATAAAAGTTAGCCATTGCATCGTAGCAATACATATCATTCTTTAACCGCCTAAACTCTTCCTTGTTTTGGCTAACCTCTTTCACCTCATTAATCGCTTTAATTGCCTCCTTACCATGTACTACTACTTCCTGTGCCACTCGCATCGGCGTTTCACCAATGTGCCCCTGTTTCTTCCACTCCTTTTCTGCATAATCGATAATCATCTCTCCCTCAGGCGCTTCAGACTCATACAATAAGGTAAACAGCCCATAGCGAAAAGGATTAATGAGCTGGGTCATCAACATTCCTAAAGTCAGGGTCTGCCGGTTTCCATCCGTAATCCCATACCTGCGCAACAATTTTGGTGAAATCTCGCCCGATGCTTCGTAAGCAGTTAAAATAGCCTGACCACTTTTCACATCCGTGCCGTATTGCTTTGCCAGCTGTCCAGACCAGTACTTCACTTCCGCAGCACGGTCCCTGTCTGCCTTCCAGGCATACCTTCCCCATTCTTTGTACCATATCCAGTCTCTATCTACTTCCAGTATCCTTTTTGCCGATTTATCTGCCGAATATGGCCAATCCCAGTAACTGGCTTGCGGGTACAAGTGCAATCCTTTAGCACCATAATTATGGTTCATCGCCTGTACAGATTTCTGGATAAAATCTGCAGATCCATATCTAAAAGGTTCCAGGTTGGCCAGGATGTGTACATTAGAAATATTGATCGTACCAATATTTGCCAGCTTGCGGTTCAGTTCTGCCCAGGCACCCCGGGGTTCATAGGTAGTTAATGCTTCCCCATTAAATTTGTTTTCTGTGTAGAGGTTTTTATATAAAGGCAGCGCTGCTTTCATTACTGCAGGTGCATCGGTATCATGTGCCCTTAAAACAATAGGCGGTTCACCCTGAATATCAGCTACTTTCAGACCATCTTTTACCCCCGGAATAATGGTTTTAGTGAACCAGTCGATATCATCCTGACCAACACCTTCCATCGCTTCTCCTAAAGCAACCATCAGGCCCACATTTGGATATTTTTCAACGAATGCAGCAATAGATTTACGTGTATAGTCTGCGATGATCGGAATGATCGGCCTGTTCCTGTCCTGTGTTTTAAAGCCGTGTTTGTCGGCAAAAGGCTTAGGGATAATGATGTTATAAAACATCTGTATCACCCAAATCCCCCGCTTATCAGCTTCTGTAGTGAGGAACTTAAAAATTTCTTCGTTCTTTTTAAAGGTGGCGTCATCTACTTCAACGGCATAAGGGTAATCTTTTAGTTTGACCAGCGAAGAAAAAGGATGGCCATTCCATAAGTATAAAGAGTTATACCGGTTTTCTACCATCATATCCAGATACTTTATCCATAGCGCTTTATCATACAACCAGGGGAAGGTCTCCGGCGTATAAGGATATTCATAAACATCATGGCCAGGCAGGTAATCAGGCTTTTGTAAGCCGATACAGGTACCTCTTAAAATCATCTCCGGCTGATCGGTTACAGCTAAATCCAGTGTTAGCCTCCCGGATTTGTTAATGCTTTCTACCAGCTCTAAACAGCCATACAATGCACCGGAAGCATCGGCACCGATAATAAAAATAGTTTTGTTAGCAGAATAAATATAGAAACCTTCCTTGCCAAGCGTTAACGCTTTCTGACGGATGGCATCAGGAAGCTTGTTCTTAAAAATCTCGTCTGTATAAACACCAACCTGTATTTGCTGGTTCACCGGCTTAAGTTTGCCGACCACCCTGATTTGACTTTGAATGTTTAGTTTGAACAGGCAATCTTTAATTTTAGTTGCACCAAACCGCACACGGGCATGCGTTTGTTTGGAAATCAAAATATCGGCGAAAGATGCGGGGGTAATAGTTCTTGCTTCGGAAATATGGGTTAGTGTAATCAGTAGAAATAAAATCAGCAACTTTCTCATTCAATAGTGCAGGGTTGGGCCACAGCGGCTTTGATAAATATTTGGTTAACTCAGATAACCAAATATAGGGATAGCACATTTTTCATTCCTGTAATATGTCTTCAAATTACTATACAATATTATCTGTTTTACCGCATGTACATGGCCTTTTACAATTAAAACAAGAGCGCCTGTATCACAAATTAAGTGATACAGGCGCTCTTGTTTTAATACGGATCTTCAAAATATTTAACCTTCACGGCTTGATCTCAGCTTTTCCGGATCAATATTAGAAGAGTTTAGTACCGTTAACTGTTACATTGTTCAGTTTGAAATTCTCTATTATTGACGTATCTATTTTGGAATTGCTTTTTGCCGTTATTTTCAGGTTTTCGAAGGTGAAATTTGATAATTTGTATTCATATCCATTAACATTACCCTTATGTTCAGGAACTCCCACATTGAAAAAATTACTGCATTTCATAGTGATATTACGCATCGTAATATTGCTGCCCATAGACAGCTTTGAGGCTTTTTCACCTTTAAGGTCGAAAAACTGTGTCCATGGCCGTATGTATATAAAGTTTTCTATGTCGCTGCCTTCGATGTCTTCAACAAGTACATATTCGTAGTTTTGTGGTGTATCCCCGCGCATTTTTAACCAAAGCAGCCGCTCTGCGTTATATATTTTAATGCGACGGAGGATAATATTGCGATTGTGGACAGATTCGCTTCCGAAGGTTAATGCACCGTGGCAGAATCCGTAAGTACAATCTTCTATAATAATATTGATGTTGCTTCCATTGTTTTCATCTTTATCTGCAGATGGCCCCTTGCCACCTTTTAATGCTACTGCATCGTCATTTACCGACATATAGCAATTTTTGATCAGGAAGTTTTTGCACCCGTCGATATCTACCGCATCTGTACTTGGCGCCTTTACCGGGCTTTTTGGAGAAGATATATGTAAGCCAAGCAGCTTTACATTTTCACATTTATAAAAATGAGTTGTCCAAAATGGTGAATTTATAATTTTCACGCCAGAAATCTGAACATTCTTGCTGTTTGATATATATACGTTTCTCGGCCTCATTTCATCCATATTGGTACATTTAGGATTAACTTCGCGTCTAAGCCAAAATGCCTTCCAATAACGCAGACCATTGCCATCTATAGTACCTTTTCCTGAAATCGTAAATCCGTCCAGACCATCTGCATTAACCAATGCCGCAAAATACTGCAATGTTTGTCCCTCCATACGGGTCTTCACAATCGGAAAATTACTGATGTCATCACTGCCTTTCAATTTGGCGCCTTCTTCAAGGTAAAGGTGTGTCCCCTGTTTGAAAAATAAAGAGCCGCTAAGAAAAGTGCCCTTAGGAATAATGATCACGCCGCCACCATCTTTAAAAGCTTTGTCTATAATAGTTTGTATATTTTTTGTCTGGATTATAGTGCTATCCTTTACGAGGTTGTAATCTGTAATTCGGTACTGCTTGCCCAGTTTGCTTATTTCTGTAGGATTATTTTTCCTAAACCAATCCGGTATTGGTGTTCCGTCAGGAAATACTTCCTGAGCATTTGTCCTAATGCTGCATGCAAGCGCAACAATGAGCAACATTGCTAGCTTGAGTTTCGGTATCATCATATAATTTTAATATTTGGTTGTATATTTTACAGTTGGTATTCTACTTCTTTCAATCTACCTGCACTTATTGATTTTGTTACCTGGCAAACCTGGCTTTAGTTTCAAATAATCACATTCGTAAAGCTTATTGAAAATAAACTATTTATCAAAAATAAACATATAGTGGCATAAAGGCATCCTGTAGCTACCCGGCAACAAAATCTTTATATACCTTGTATTGTTTAATTCCTCTGGTCATTAATCCTTTTATATTGCCTAACTCCGTACGGAACCCTATCCACAAACTTTATTGTAGAAATGTATATGTCTCTTATGCAGGGGTCATGAAAATTTCCATACGATTTCAGATTGCTAAAATAGCCAAACTTCAACCCTTATCTATCTTTCCTGGAGTAATAAAATAAGAATATGGAACCTGATTCATTTTGATTATCTTAACAATCCGAGGCCAGTGTTTTACAATTAGCTCAACTTTCTCCCAATAGCGATAGCCTTTTGGTGGTTTTAAAAAAGAAAACTCCAATATTATGTCTCTCTAATAATAAAGCTTGTTGTTTGGTCGTGACAATTTTAACATCCTGTGTTATAAAAATACCTGATTGCAGGCCCCATTTTAGAATCCAATCCACATCCTTACTGCCTTTATGAAATTCTTTAGCGATTGACGTTACTTCAATATCATCAGCTAGAGGGTGTTGTAATTGATTTAGTCCTGCTGCGAAGTATTCAGAAAGATTCTCGTCAAATAGCACTTTAATCATGCGGCAGTTTTATTAACAAAGAAAGCTATTGCATCATCTATCTCTTTGTTAGGCAGATGATATAAGCTTGATAAAAATGAAATAGACTCCCCAGCATTGTACAAGTCAACTATCGTTTCTGCTAAAATATTGGTATTTTCAATAGTTGGTTGTCCAAATTGGTGATGAGGATCAACAATTATAAGTTTATCTCTACCCTTTGGATAAAAACACCCGGCGATTTCTATTTTTGAAAGTTCTTTTTTTTACAGCATGACTCCATGATCTCTTTAAAGGCAGCTTGCTTAGTATAAGTTGCATTCACTATGGTTTCGTCGTTAAGTGTAAACAAAATACTTTTACCATCGGATAACACTTTTGATGATGCAAAAGGGTATGCTGTATTTATTTTCAATTTGTTAACCGAATCAAAAGTAGTAATTAAATTCTTAATAAAACATATAATTAATTATAAAAACAAATCCACTTCTTTTAACTACCCTAAAACAGGTGAACCGGATTAGGTAAAAGTGGATTTATTCATAGCAATGATCTTCTGAAGAGGATTAAGCAACAGCACTTTAGCAAAATTTATAGGATAAAGAAATTAAAAATTTTCAATCATTCCACGCATAACTTGTGCAGCACAGTAAAAAACTTTATATTGCATCTATAGCGTAACATGAAACCAGTAAATAATTCATGAACCACTATCCGATATATCCATCAACAGGATAACACAATCCCTTTATACACGAATCTTCAGTAATACCCATGTCACTAAGCTGGCCAGCCCTGCTGGCATATGCAGTTTATTATGGCTACTGGTCTGGTCGGGTTGCAGACCTGGCCGCCGTACCCCGACCGTACCCTGGCTGTACCCCCGCTGTACCCCGGCCGTACCCCAGGGGTAGAGCCAGGGTACAGCGGGGGTACAGCCAGGGTGCAAAAGAATGGACGACGTTAAGACCAGATTAATACTAGCTGATAAGTGCATATTACACCATCCCATAACCTGCCTCAGACTGTGGTAAGTTGTTCGCAAGAGAAGCGAGATCTACATAGTAATTTATGATTTGGTCTGCCCTGCGAAACAGGATACAGCATCTTACCAAGATAGCTTTAAAAGACCTGGTGAAGCATTGGCAGAATATACATCAACACGTTTGATGAACTGGATAAGAAGTTTCCAGTGCACTAAAATACGGTTTTTATTGAAAAAAATGAAATTATCAGCAAATCCATTTTATCTCACCGCAAAGGATGCCTAATTGTGTTTTCTTTTTTACCTTGCAGCACATGTGTTCAAGATACACCCTCTCAAAAAAAGAAAAAGAGATACTTAAAGCTTACCAGGTAGAATTACCACCGGCAATTCATCCAAATTATAACCTGGCACCTACACAAGAAGGACTGGTTATTACGGCAGACGAGCCGGGGATCGCGCAAAAAATGCATTTTGGATTGGTACCTTATTGGGCAGAGAGCATTAAAATGGACTTTTCTACGCTGAATGCAAGAAGTGAAGAAGCAGCTACAAGGAAAACGTACGCCCCTTTGCTTAAACACCATAAGACCTGCCTGATACTTGCAGATGGATTCTATGAGTGGGATAAAAAAAGCGGCAATCCTCTTCCGTATCGTTTTATACTTAAAGACAGAGAGCTTTTTGCTTTTGCAGGTTTATGGAGCCAGTGGAAAGATAAATTCTCCGGTGAAGTTTACCGCTCCTTTACGATCATGACCACAAAGGCAAACGAGACAGTTGGTAAAGTACATGACCCAAAGTTCAGGATGCCGGTAATTCTTGATCAGCATGAAGAAGGGCTCTGGTTAAATAAGAACTTAAGTGTTACAGAATTGCTCAGTCTTTGTGATGCCTATCCGGATAATCAAATGGAAAGTTTTAGGGTATCTACTGCTGTAAACGGTACAGTAATTAACAAAGAACATAACAACAGACCTGAACTAATGTTACCTTTGAGCGCTCAAGAAATCTTATTTTAATATTATCCTCTAATTCTTTCATGAAGGCGTACTTTAACTTGTTTGATTTTAAACAAAAAATCGATTATAAAACTGAAATTTTAGCGGGCCTGACTGTTGCGATGACGATGATGCCAGAATCGCTTTCTTTCGCTATCCTTGCAGGGTTCCCTCCATTAGCAGGTCTTTATGCAGCATTCATAATGGGACTGATCACTGCTATATTCGGAGGCAGGCCGGGCCTGATTTCGGGTGGCGCGGGCGCTGTAGTAATTGTGTTGATCGCACTGATGAAATCTCATGGCCTGGAGTATGTATTTGCCGCAGTTGCCTTAGCTGGTATCATTCAAATCTTAGTGGGTGTATTTAAATTTGGAAAATTTATCCGCCTTGTGCCCCAGCCGGTAATGTATGGTTTTGTAAATGGGCTTGCAGTAGTCATTTTTATGGCACAGCTAGAGCAGTTTAAAACGGTAGTTAATGGTGAGCTAACCTGGCTTACTGGTCCGCCATTATATATTATGGCCGGATTAGTAGCGTTAACAATCGCCATTGTTGTTCTACTACCAAAAATTACTAAAGCTGTTCCCCCTTCCCTTATAGCCATCATTGTAGTTTTTGTAATTGTTCTGGGTTTTCAGATCGATACAAAAACTGTACGTGATATAGCAGCCGTTAGTGGTGGCTTCCCTCCTTTTCATATCCCAAATATCCCATTCAATCTGGCAGCCTTACAAGTTATTTTTCCTTATGCAGTAATTATGGCCGGTGTGGGTTTAACCGAAGGGTTACTGACTTTAAGTTTAGTAGATGAAATTACTGGCACTAAAGGAAATAGCGATCGGGAATGTGTTGCCCAGGGAAGTGCAAATATACTCAATGGGTTCTTTTTTGGAATGGGCGGGTGCCCGATGATTGCCCAAACATTAGTGAACTTATCTGCAGGTGCAAGAGCAAGATTATCAGGCATTATTGCTTCACTGACCATCCTGCTGATCATTTTATTTGGCGCGCCAATCATCGAGCGTGTCCCTATGGCCGCATTAACAGGTGTAATGATTATGGTAGCTATTGGAACATTTGAATGGATCAGTTTCAGAATTATAAATAAAATGCCAAAACAGGATATTTTTGTAGGCATTCTTGTTGCTGCGATCACTATTTATCTCCACAACCTCGCACTAGCCGTATTAATTGGGGTAATTATATCTGCATTGGTATTTGCCTGGGAAAGTGCAAAACGGATCAGGGCGAAGAAATACCTGGATGAAAACGGAGTTAAATACTATGAAATATATGGCCCGCTCTTTTTTGGTTCCGTCACCGCTTTTAATGAAAAGTTTGAAGTGTCTACAGATCCAGAAACAGTAGTGATTGATTTTAAAGACAGCAGAGTAGCAGATATGTCTGGTATTGAAGCTTTGAATAAACTTACAGAACGCTATCATAAAGCTGGAAAAACACTTCATTTACGTCATTTAAGCGACGACTGTAAAACCCTGCTAAAAAATGCAGGATCTATAATTGATGTAAATATAATTGAAGATCCGACTTATAAAGTGGCGACAGATCGGACTAATTAATAATTCAACTGGTAATTGTAATATGCTAAAAGCGATTATTTTTTATAGCTTGAGGGCAAAGCAAGGAAATACATGGCTATCCCATACACCAAAACATTAACATCCGAACAGAAAAGGAAGGTTTTATTTCTGTGGAACCAGGAATATCCAGTTCAGTTAAGGATGGAGACTATCGAAGATTTCGATCAATACCTTTCCGGATTAACTGATGCCAGCCATATTTTATATACAGGGGAAGCTAATCATATTCCAGGCTGGGCTTTTAAGTTTACGCGTAACAAAGAGAAATGGTTTGCAATAATACTAGACTATAGGATTCACGGACAGGGCATTGGATCAATGCTGTTAAATCAGCTTAAGGAAAATGAAACAGAATTAAACGGATGGGTCATCGACCATGACAGGTATAAAAAAAATAATCTGGAAACTTACGTATCCCCACTCAGGTTTTATCTCAAAAATGGGTTTGGCATCGTAAAAGATACCCGGCTGGAATCTGCACATTTATCTGCGGCAAAAATCCTGTGGAATAAAGCTTAATCCTCTTAGGAACGGTAAGATAGAATAAAATACTGATCTCAAAGATGGACATTAAAAAAGTAGAATTAGATAGAATAATGCTCATTATTCTACATATTTCTACATTTACGTAGAATAATAAACGCTTTATGTAGAGTACTCGGTAGCGCTTAATATTTACCTTGTTTTTAGTGAAAAAGCAAGAATCAACCAGGCACCGTGGCGAATATTTAAAAGCAGCTGTTAAAAAGTCTGGTTTTAAAATATCTGCTTTGACCGAGACTATTGGTTATGACAGATCTTCCTATTATAACCACATTGCTGATCCTTTTTTACCGCTCCGCATCCTTTATAAATATGCGAAAATATTAAAACAGAATTGGTCAAAGGACTTTCCGGAGATCAAAGAGTTTGAAGAACAGGCGTCTACAATCAATATCACAACTTTCGAAGAGATGGAAGCGGACCGGAATTTCTGGAAAGAAAAGTATTTCGATCTGGTTGATAAACTGGCAAACTACTCAAGGTAGCCAAAAGTCACAAAGTGACATCAAATCCTGTAAAACCACACAATACGATGTAAATCTGACGTATAAATTCTTGATTTTAGTTAAATTTAATATAGAGATTTTCTTCCACAGAACTCTTATTAAACTGCTGAAATGAAACTCACACAAAATTACAGTGCACAAACCGTAGTTGAATAGCGTGTAAGCTTCATCATCACTAAATCAATTATTTCGTTATGAAACCCTGCTTATATCTACTTGCAATATTGTTCTTTTACACGGGATGCTCGCTATTTACAAATCGTGTAACTGCACCAGCTACCCCAGGCGACCCGCTAAATGCTGCCTCGTACGGATACACGCCGATAGATCCGGTTCCTGCTACAATAGATAGTGCGTTAACAGATGGAACTTCTATTACCAATGTACTTACTGATGAGACTATCCGCCTAGCTATTGGCAGCATAAATGGATTTGCCAATGTTACTTATGGAAAAGATTATGTTGGGTACCGGGGCAAGAGATATCTCGTGATCCTGGATTATATTAAATACACGACAATACCTTATACCGTAAATGTATGGCGCGATACCACCAGGATACACATCAGGTACCTTACCACGGGCCCACCCACCTTAACCCCGCCTTTTAATGATAACAATGTAGTATTTGGCGAGACAAGCACCTTGCCGCTGTATGTGGGCGTGGGATTAAGGATTACCGCAGATGTAACTGTTAATACCGATAGCCTGAACCTGGAGTTGTTCGGGTTAGGTGTGGCCGCATCGGCAAATAAGGCCAATGGAACTTTGGTAGTACAGACACTTGGCGTAAGCGGTGAAAATATTTCTCCCCTGTTACCTTTGCCCAGTAAGTTAAATGAAACCACGATTGAGAATGCAATTGTTTCGCTAGGTACGATAAAGGCCAAAATTTATGAACCGGCGACGATCCTCGCACCCAAAGTACTCGGCTTTTATAATAACATTGGCGGTGTTGGATTAGAACTGACCACAAATGTAATATCCAGCATTCTTACACAGCCGATAAAGGTTAAAACACAGCAGTTAAATAATCGGCAATCGTTGTTGTTTGAAAAAGATAACAATTGATACAGACCACTAATTCCGTAGCTTTGCAGGGATGAAAGAGATCATTTTTGCTGCAAAAGTATATACGGGCACGTCCATTCTGGAAAATCAATTGATAAGCACCGAACACGGAAAAATCATAAGTATAACACCTGGTACTGCTGTATCAGCATCAAAATCGGTGACGAACCTTGCTGCCGGGTTTGTCGACACTCACATCAATGGTGGCGATCAGTTTCATTTCACTCAAAATGCTGCAAGAGCTGGTGTAGAAGATATTGATCGTTCTTGTGCCGCGCTAGGCACTGCTTATACGCTCCCATCGCTGATTACCTCTCCAATGCAAAATATTTTTAAAGGTATTGATGCTATAAGGGAATACAACCAGCACAATCCGCATTCTGGTGTATTGGGAATGCACTTAGAGGGTCCCTATCTTAACCCGGTAAAACGGGGCGCACATATTCTGGCACATATCAAAAGGCCAGTAACGGCCGAGCTGAAAGAGTTGATCAGTTATGGCAAAGGAGTGATTAAATTGCTGACTATTGCACCAGAAATGTTTAGTCCGGATCAGATTGAGCTATTACTGGATAGTGAAATTACTATATCCGCCGGGCATTCTAATGCGACGTATGAAGAGGCTAGTACTGCTTTTAAACAAGGGATAAAACTGGTTACCCACCTATACAATGCCATGTCACCGTTACAACACCGAAGCCCGGGTTTGGTAGGTGCAGCATTTGACCACCCTGAAGTGTACGCACCAATTATCCTTGATGGTTTTCATTGTGATTTTGCCGCTGCCCGTATCGCCTACAAAATTAAAAGAGAAAAATTATTTTTGATATCTGACGCGTTGTTCACTGCCAGAAAGATTAAAAGTTTTCAATGGGAATCATTTGATGCAACACTGAAAAATGATCAATATATGAACTCAGAAGGCAACTTGTCTGGCGCGGCAATATCGCTGGGAGAAGCTATATACAATGCAGTGCATGAAGTGGGCATCCCTCTGCAGGAAGCAATAGAAATGGCGACGATCCGCCCTGCAAAAGCAATTGGCCTACAAAATAAAGTAGGCCAGATTGCAATTGGTTATCCTGCAGTTTTTACGGTTTTCGACAACGCGCTAAAAACTTTTGAAGTAATTTTATAATTATTATTTTCTTAATGTGTTCTCTGCCTTTTCTGCAACTTCAGGCTCAGCAATATGTTTCTTAGGAAAATTGAATAATATTGAACTTAATACCGGCAGCACAAAGATAGCAACAGTAAAGATAGACACAAAAAGATCGGTTCTTTCGCTATCTATCGCTTTGGAAATAGGAGATTCAGGATAAAAATGGGTAACCAGCGAAGAAGTCAGTTTAATACCCAATACCCCGATTACAATAAAAGCAACTGTTTCCAGGAAGGTAAATTTTTCCATTAATTTAACAAAAGCCTGCGCTACAAAACGCATGGCAAGGATGCCGATAAATACCCCGATATAAATTAACCAGATATGGTCCGTAAAAGCTACTGCAGCAAATACATTGTCTATCGAGAAGGCCAAATCCATGATCTCTACCAGGGCAACTGTTGCCCAGAAGTTACCTACTAAACCAACAGTAGATTTATAGATCCAGCTTTTGCTTTTATCCACTTCTTCTTCCTCTTCTTTTTTATTGTTTTTTGCATTTCTCTTGATCAGGAAATCTACAGCCAGGTAAATTAAATAAAGTCCGCCTAATGGTTTAAGCCACCAGATTTTAACCAGCCATGCGGCAAGAAATAAACAAATCCCGCGGAATACATAAGCACCAATAATACCATATTTTAAAGCTTTGTCGCGCTGCTCTTTTGGCAAATCCATTACCATAGTAGCCAGTACTGCAGCATTGTCTACCGAAAGCAAACTTTCGATCACAATTAAATTTAAAATAATAAGGAGTCCCGCCTGAATATCGTCCCCCAGAATAGTGTGTAAAAAATCCATCATTTATACTTGTTTACTTTTATACGTGTTTATTTAATAATTTCGCCATTGTAGTACTTGGACAGGAAGTAAGCAAGGTCTTCTTTATAACCGATCCCTGAAGCTTCAAACTTCCATCCGCCACCATGTTTGTACAGTCTGCCAAATTCTATTGCAGTCTCGATAGAAAAATCCTCCCCCAGTTCATACTTAGCCACCTCTTCTCCGTTAGAATCATCTACGATCCTAATATATGAATTTCTTACCTGACCGAAGTTCTGCCGTCTGGCGTGGCTTTCGTGAATAGTCACTACAATAAGGATCTGCTGAATCTCTTCTGCCACCGCAGTAAGGTCTACCTGGATCACTTCATCATCGCCATCTGCACTGTTTCCGCCTGTTGGATCGTCGCCGGTATGGAATAAGGCACCATCAGGTGAAGTTGCGTTGCCATAAAATATAAAATACTCTTCCATTGGGATCAGTTTATTCCCATTAATCATAAATGCAGAAGCATCCAGATCAAAATCGTAACCAGTCCCCTCCTTTGGGTCCCAGCCCAAACCGATACTCATTTTTGTCAGCCCCAACTTGAAATTCTGACCTTTACGCAGGTTTATTGCCATTAGAATATTAAAACGTTAATTAATACGGCCGCTTGACCGATAAAGTATCAAACATAACTATTCCCTCTCAAAAATATTTAACCGATCGTGGAATACTTTAAAATAGTTGAATTTAAATTTATTTCCAAATGCACTGTAATAAAATCAGCACTGCATCTACTAAAGATTCAAATTAATACTTTTAGCAAAGCCAATTGAGCCGTTACCCCTATAATTGATATGCCAGAGAAAGAAGAAGCTTTTTTTAATGAACTAGTTGCCGCTCACCATGCCAGCATTTACCGGATTTGCAGGGCATATCTGTATGATGTTTCGCATGCAGACGACCTCTATCAGGAAATACTATTTCAGATTTGGAAAAGCTTAAAGAATTTTAAAGGCAACTCTAGCATCGGCACCTGGATTTACCGTATAGCTGTAAATACAGCAATCAGCTTTAATTTAAAAAACAAGCGCCACCAGCACCAGCCCCTGCCTGATCTTTTCCAGGTACCTTATGAAGAAACGCTGCAAAAAAAACAGGACGAAGAGGAGCAGCTCAATAAGCTTCGTTTTTGTATTAGCAAACTAGAAACACAAGACCGGTTAATTATTTCGCTGGTCCTTGAAGATAAAAGTTATAAAGACATCTCGGAGATCGTTGGAACCAACATCAATAATGTGGGTGTAAAGATCAACAGGATCAAGACACGTTTACTTAAACTAATGGAGCAGAAATAATGAATTTCGAAGACTTGCAAAATAGCTGGCAACGCCAGCCTGTAAAAGACCCAGGTGACATAGACCAGCTAAAATTGGCTATGGAAACAAATTGGAATAAGCACCAGCGGAGAGTGTTGCGCACCAATATTTTCCTTACACTTTGTTTTATTCTGACAGGTATAGGTATTACCTGTGTATATTTCGCTTACCATGCTCAGTTTGGATGGGCATTTAAGCTTAGTATTTTCTTTATTATCTTATTAATGATCGTTTACGTGGGCGTTTCGTGGAAAAGTTATGGATTAAAAAAAGAGACCCTCGAAAATCCGAGTACGGATTATATTTCCTATCAGCTTAAAAAACTACACTGGCAAAGAAAAACCATCACTACGTTTAGCCAGATCTATGCCTTTTTATTGTGGATCAATATCATGTGCTACACCTGGGAAGTTACGGCAAGAGGGAGTTTAACCTTCAGGTTTACTGCCATGCTTGTAATTACAGTCTATATTGTAGGAATTAATCTATGGCAACGCTTAACAAAACAGAAAAAAGCACTTAAGAAGGTCGATCACATGATCGCAGATTTAAGTCACCTTAAAAAGGAGCTGGCCGTTTAAGCTTAACCACTATCTTCAGATTGTCATATTTAAAGGTTTAACTCTCAGGAAGAAAATATTTCGTTAACTTAAGGATTGTTTTACAACTAGCTGCCTTACCTAGAATTGATTACTGATTTAGATGAAATACAAACCCCAATTTACACAAGTGATCTTCGTGATCACTTTGATACTATTAGCTTCCTTAACTATACTGAAGTACCTGGAAGTTGGAGGGAAACCCTGGGTATCGGTAACCATCGTGCCATTAACTATTGTATCTTTTAGTGCTGTACTATTCTATTTTTACCTGGTAAGGAGACACAGAAGAAACCACTAATCTTATTACAGGAGCTGAAGATTTCTAACCCGGTAATTATCTAGTTTACTGTTAACAGGATCGAGCTCTGTAATCAGGTAATCTATATTTTCAAGGGAAGCTACTTTTAAACGGAGAAAGGTATCCAGTTTTTCTGATATGCAGACGATAGCCGATTTTCGGGAAGATTTAAGCATTGTCTTTTTGAGGTGGTTAATCTCCCAGTCTGTATCTGTTAGTCCCTCTTTAGGGTGTATTGCGCTGGTACCCAGCAAACACAAATCTGCATTAATTTCTGAGAGCTGGTTAATTGCATTCCCTCCGTAAGTTACTTGCGAGTTTTGCGAGAACAAGCCACCGATCAGGATTACTTCTACTTTTGGATATTTGGCCAGCTCTATGGCTACAAACGGACTTATGGTGAAAAATGTGGCTTGCAGATTGTGCGGCAACTGCTTAACTAATTCCAGAATTGTTGTTCCGCCCCCGATAAGTACGACCATCCCATCTTTAATGACCTGCATCGTTTTTTTTGCAATCGCTATTTTTGCTTCCCTGGCATAAACCTCACTGTCATCAAAGGTAGATTGATAAGATTTGGAAAGTGCACCCCCGTGAACTTTGTACAACAGCTGATGATCGAACAGTTCTTGAAGATCTCTTCTGATAGTATCCTCAGATACATTTAAAAGCTGTACAAGATCGGATGTGAGTACCCTATTGTGCAAATTAATCTGACGCATGATGAGGTCGTGCCTCTCCTTTTTTAACATAATCCAAGTTTCAGCAAAAGTAACAAATTAAATATATTTAAGTAATGTGCGGTATTATGCGGGTTTCTGCAACTATTAACAGAAATTATCTTGATATATAGTTATAAAATGTACGGTTTTAATGAAAAAGTATTATGATATTTACGTAACAGTCAATTTTATGCGTTTATATGCGTGTTTAATCTTACTGTTACAGACAAAACCTAAACCATTTTTCAACTAACTCAAGTATTCATGAAAAAAAAGCTACTCCTATTATTATGGGGCACTATTTTGCTGGCAGCGCAGGTCTTTGCACAGCAAATTACTGTAAAAGGTAAAGTGACCTCATCAGATGGATCGCCCGTACCAGGCGTATCGGTATTTATTAAAGGAACCAAAACAGTGATCCAAACTTCCGCTGCAGGAACTTATGGCATTAGTGCCAAACCGGGAGATGTACTTGTATTTTCTTATATCGGAATGGTAAGACAGGAAAAAACTGTTGGGGCCGACCCGCAGCTGAATGTTGTGCTAAAAGATGATGAAAATTCTTTAAACGAGGTCGTTGTTACTGCGCTGGGACAAAAAGTAAACAAGCGTTCCCTGGGTATATCGCAGCAAACTGTTAGTGGTGCCGACATCGCAGGTACGCAGCGGGAGAACTTTGTTAACTCTTTACAAGGGCGTGTTGCAGGGGTTGAAGTAACCAGCACTTCTGGTGTGCCGGGCGCGTCGTCTTCTATTACGATCAGGGGGATAAGTTCTATCAGCGGCAGCAATCAACCGCTATTTGTAATAGACGGGCTGCCTATTGACAACAAAACACTGAGTTCCACTGCTTTTGTATCAGATGCCAGTTCGACAACGGCTTTTAGTAACAGGGGCGTAGATTTTACCAATAGGGCTGCCGATGTAAATCCAGAGGATATCGAATCACTGGTAGTATTAAAAGGCCCGGAAGCAGCAGCATTATATGGTATTGATGCGGCCAATGGGGCAATCGTTATAACTACGAAAAGAGGCAAGGCTGGCGCGGGCAATATTAGTTATAGCAATAGCTTCAGAACAGAAAGCATCCGCAAAAAACCGGAGATCCAGCATAAGTTTGGCGTAGGTACAGGCGGACTTGGTAATGTGATTGTATCATTAAACGGGGCTTATGAGTCTTTCGGTGCAGAGTTCCCAGAGGGAACAAGGTTGTATGATAACATAGACGATTTTTTTCAAAGCGGTTTTACCCAGAAACATAACCTTGCTTTTGACGGCGGTTCGGAGAAGGTAAATTATCGGATCTCCACTTCATACACAGATCAGTCGGGCGTAGTACCAGGAACAAACTATGACAGGTTCAGTTTAAATGGATCGTCACAAGGAACAGTAAACAACTGGCTAAAGACCGACTTATCTATGTCTTATACCTATTCTAACAACGATCAGGCCTTTAAAGGAAATAATGGTCCGCTTTTAGGCTTACTCGTATGGCCCCAGACGGACGATGCGAAAGATTACCTCACTGTATCAGGATCAAGAAAACCACTGGTATTCCCTGGCTTCCCCAATGGCCAGTCGGGTGATGTAGATAATCCATATTTTAACATTGCAAAAAACAAGATCAACTCTAAAGTGAACAGGATACTATCCAATTTTAGCCTGATCCTGACCCCGCTACCCTGGCTAAACACCAGAACAACGATCGGTATTGATGCTTATACTAACCAAAACATGATTGTCCGCCACCCTGAAAGTGCCATTGGCTACTCGAGGGGAGGGACTATTGATATTGCAAATGATGTAACAAGAAATCTTAGTCTGCAAAACCTGATCAACTTCACCAAGCAGAAGCTAACTAAAGATATCTCATTTAATGCAACCATAGGGAACTCCATTCAAGATGCAAGGTCTAATATAGACTCTGGTTATGGCGAAGGCTTTTTAGACCCTAATTTTGTATCATTAAATAATACCGCAACAAAACTAAACCGCACCACTATTGCACAACGCAGGTTAGTCAGCTTTTTTGGTAGCGCAACTTTCTCATACAAAGACTATCTGTACCTCACAGCAACCGGCAGGAATGACTTAACCTCTACCATACCCGTAGAATCATATTCTTTCTTCTACCCTTCTGTTCAAACAAGTTTTATTTTTACAGATGTACCTGCTTTTAGCGGATTGAAAAAATTCTTTACCTCAGGTAAGCTGCGAGCAGCTTATGCCGAAGTAGGCAAGGACGCCAGACCTTATGCTTATCGTCCTTCACTGGAAAACAAACTCACCGTAGGTGGTGGATATGGTTACGGATTTACAGGGCCCAACCCAAATTTAAAACCAGAATTCGCTAAATCGTATGAGTTCGGTACAGAACTTGCGTTCTTAAAAGATCGCCTGGGACTGGATGTAGCGGTTTACAGAAAGGAAACGAAAGACCAGATTGTCAACGATATTCGCGGCAGTTATGCAACAGGGTATATTCTATTAAACTTAAATGGCGGTGTGACGCGCAACGAGGGTATAGAAGTTACCTTAAGGGGAACACCTGTGCAGCGCCCCAATTTTAGCTGGGATATTGTAGCGAATTTCGAACATGCAAATGGTAAAGTAATCGCATTACCAAACGAATTGCCAGAATCTTATGTATCGGACACCTGGCTGTATGCTAATGTAAGAAATGGTAACATGCCTGGCCTTTCTACCCGGTCTTTAACAGGTTTATTCTACTTAAGAAACAATAATGGCGATTTATTGATTAATCCTGCAAATGGCCTTCCCGTTAAGTCTACTACGTTTATTGACGCTGGATATGATAGAAACCCTGATTTTAGTTTAGGCATATCGAATACATTTACTTACAAAGACTTCACTTTATCTTTCCTGATTGATACGCGTAAAGGCGGCGACGTGCTCAATGCAACTGAGCATTATTTAACCACTTTAGGCTTAAGCACAAGAACGCTCGACAGGAATACACCAAGGGTAGTTACCGGGGTTTTACAAGACGGCAAAGAAAACAGCGGGACACCGACAGCAAACACAATTGTAGTTAACCCGAGCTTGCAAAATTCGTTCTACTCGCAGACTAGTGAAGAACAGTTTATCGAGAAAGATATCAACTGGATCCGCTTAAAGGATGTAACCTTCGCTTATAAACTGCCCGCCAAATTATTAAAAAGACAGAAATTTTTTAAGTCGGCCAGCGTATTTGTAACTGGTACAGATTTATTCCTGATTACGAATTACAGCGGATTAGATCCTGTAGTTAATGGAAATACCGCCGCTGTTGGTGGTTCTGGTGCGCAAGGCATCGATTACGGAAACTTCCCTATGCCTTTAGGTATGAACTTCGGGATTAAAATTGGCTTATAATAAACAATAGAAAATGGTGATGGTGCTGCATAAGATTTACTGTAAGCAGATTTGCAAATCGCCATCACAGTTAAAACTAAATTATTACAGATGAAAAAATTATATATAGTTGTTTTTGTAGCCGGCCTGATGATTTTGGGTAGCTGTAAGAAATACCTGGATGTGAACACCAACCCAAATGCACCGCAAACGGTTACCGCAAACTTGTATTTATCGCCCATGCTGCACTGGATGGCCACGGCACCACAGTATGATGCACGTTTTATTAATAGGTATACGCAAAATATGACGTTGCTAACTGCGAACAGTACATGGGACAAACATGGTTACGACCCTACGTCTGATAATGGAGCAGAATTATGGAGAGATGTTTATTGGACATTTGGTCAGAACCTGATAGATATGATGACCAAAGCCGAAGCAGAACAACGATGGGACTTGCTGGGGGTTGGTTATATCCTGAAAGCATGGGGCTGGCAATCGCTGACTGATGTTCATGGAGAAATCATTATCAAGGAAGCGATAGACCCTACAAAAACTACATTCAATTACGATAGCCAGGAGTTTGCTTATGAGGAAATACAACGGCTGCTTAGACTTGCCATCACTAATCTGCAGCGGACTGATGGTGCAGTAGACGCTGCTTTCCTAGGTAAAACTGATATCATTTATAAAGGGAGCCGTACAAAATGGCTGAAGTTCGCCTACGGTTTGCTGGCAGTTAACCTTAACCATTACAGCAACAAATCCAGTTTGTATAAACCAGATGACGTTATTGCTGCCGTAGATCAGTCGTTTGCAAATAACGATGATGATGCCCTGATTACCTATACAGGTGTATCTAATGACGACCGTAACTTTTTAGGGGGCACAAGGGCTAACTTCCCTTCTTACCGCCAGACGTTATTTATCCTTAGCCTGCTGAACGGAACGCAATTTATGGGAGCAGTTGACCCAAGGATGAGCAGAATGCTTTCTCCCTCTCCGGATGGTCTTTATAGAGGCCTTGAAGCTGGTAATGGCTTGGGCGCACTGACTACACCTCAGGTTCCAAATTCACTGCAGGGTTATCCGAGCACAACAACTTATACTGTCGGTTTACCTTCGAGATATATATTCGATGACAAAAGCAGGGTACCTGTTATGACCTACTCACAACTTCAATTTATAAAAGCTGAGGCTGCTTATAAAAAAGGAGACAAGGCAACTGCATTAGCGGCCTATACTAATGGCGTTGCTGCACATATTGATTTTGTAAACGCCAGGAATCTGGATGCAAACCAAACGCCTACACAAATCAGCGCTGCAGAAAAAGCTACTTTTCTAGCCAATCCGGTAATTATCCCTACAGCAGATAATCTGACGCTTTCTAAGATTATGGAGCAAAAGTACATTGCACAATGGGGATGGGGATGTTTAGAACAGTGGATGGACCTTAGAAGGTATCATTATACAGATACAGACCCCGCCACAGGGCAGCAGGTATTTGCGGGATTCGTGATTCCCAGCAATCTGTATCCAGATAATGCCGGTAATCCGGTGTACCGTATCAGGCCACGTTACAATTCGGAATACGTATGGAACAGGGCCAGTTTGGATGTAATTGGCGGTTTAGCAACAAACTTCCACACTAAACAAACCTGGATCGTTCAACCTTAACTACTAGTCATGAAAAAACTCAATATATTCACAGCAGCTATCCTTCTTTCCACTTTACTCTTTTCCTGTAAAAAAGAAGGAATACATGAAGTTCCTACGACTACGACAGACGGAGGCGGACAAATCAAATTTTTCAATTTTGGGGTAAACTCCCCTTCTTTAAACTTTTATGCAAATGATGGAAAAATTTCTGCGATTGTAAGCGCATCGGGAACAGAAGCAAGTACCGGATTGGCGTATGGAAGCGTTTTTCCAACGTTAAGCTATAGTTTGCTAACTGCCGGCACATACACAATTACCGGCGTTGTGCCAGCACTGGCTGCAACAAACCCAAACGCAATCGTATCCAGCCTTTCGGTGCCCATAGCAGCAGACAAATTTTATTCTTTATACACTTGTGGAATCTATAACACGACTACTCAAACTACTGATGCGTTTGTAGTCGAAGATAAAATACCTGCAATTAGTGAATCTACTGCGTCGGTAAGATTCGTTAATACCATCTCCAATGCAACAGCAGGATTTAACCTGGTTTTTAAAAATACCACGACTCTGGCAGAATTGGTGATTGCTACTAATGTTGGCTACAAGACAGCTTCTGAATTTACACAGGTGCCCAACGGAACATATGAAATATACGCAAGATACCCCACAGGAACTGCAAATATCATATCCCGAACCGGAACATCTGTAGTAGCTATCGTTGCAGGCAGATCTTACACAATCAGCTCAAGAGGAGACATGACAGTTACTGGTTCGACAGCAACGAACCGACCATTTTTAGATAACACTCCGAATAGGACTAATAACTAAAAACCAAATAATGACCCCACACGCGCCAGTCAAGTAGTCAATTATTTTAAGCCGTCTCCTTATTACAGGAGACGGCTTTTATTTTATGCAGCTGATCAAAACTTTGATTTGCTTGTTCCTATACAGGGATAAAATTAAGCGTTTAAGCTGGCCTGACAGAAAATAAATTGTTCAACATTTTAATCAGAAAACAGTAAAAATAACTGTGGAACAGGTTAAAAACAATTCAACACTATCACATCTATAATACTATTAATGATTATGTTGTATGAATTATATAAATCATTATTTTAACTAAATAAAATCAGCGTTGAATAACAAATTAAACCGTTTATGAATGCGCTAATATGCTGCGCAATGTGATAAACATGCTCCTGTATTCATTATTTTATTTTGACGACCGTACCCCCTTCCCTCTTGCTAGTTTATTCCGATAACTGAAATCCACCTGTTCCCTTTGTTGGTTTCTCTACCTTACCCTTGTACGCCTGCGGCGTTACTTTGAAGCCATTTAATTTATCTTATTTAAACATATAGCAGTACTTAACCCGAAGTTGTGTGCGTTAAACTAATATAAAACAACATTTAACTTAAATAAAATATTAAATAGGATATTTTAATGTTTAAACAAATCTTTTGACTATCATTACACAATTTCAAAAAAAACGAAGATGTTTGTAAATATCATTAAGGCACTAAAAGATAAAAAAGGAGAAATCCTTGAACTGTGGATGAAAAATCAACTGGCAGATTTTGCTATTACCGAAGATCTAATCAGTAATCAAGAACTGAGAAACCAGTCCCAACAGCTTGTAAATGCCTTGGTAAACAACTTAAGCGAACATAATTTAAACAACAGCCAGTCTCCGGATTTTGATCAGGTAACGGAACTATTGGGTGGTATATCTATTTCCAGAGCAAGACAAGGTTTTAGCCCGCGTGAAACAGGATCTTTCATCTTAAGTCTTAAAGAGGCTTTGCTAGAAATCTTACAGAAAGAATCATTCAGTGTAAACGAACGTTATGAAGGCACATTAAAATTGAGCCGTTTAATGGACAACTTTACAATTTTGACCTTTGAAACCTTTATACAGGGGCGCGAAGAATTGATTATGCGTCAGACAGACGAGATCACAGATATCTCTACCCCCGTAATTAAAGTTTGGGACGGGATACTTGCACTTCCGATTATTGGAACACTGGACAGCGCCCGCACACAAGTTGTAATGGAGAACCTTTTACAGGAAATCGTTAAAACGGGGAGTGTAATTGCTATTCTTGATATTTCTGGTGTACCAACCGTAGATTCACTGGTTGCACAGAATTTACTAAAAGCAGTTAGTGCTACACGACTGATGGGTGCAGATTGTATTATTAGCGGTATCCGTCCGGAAATTGCACAAACCATCGTACATTTAGGCATAGACCTGTCACAGGTAATTACTAAAGCTACTTTAGCAAGTGCCTTGCAATACGCATTTAAAGCGTTAAGATTAGAAGTAAGAAAAACAGCTGCCGAGGCGGCAGGAGTAATAAAATAAAACATTCAATGGAAAGAATTCCTATTTTAAAAATGGGGCCGTACCTATTGGTGACGATACAGATTGATCTTTATGATCGCTTAGCACTTCACCTTGAAGAAGACCTTGTTAATATGGTCGAAAAAACTGCGGCAAAGGGTGTATTAATAGATATATCTGCAGTGAGTATCGTAGATTCTTTTATGGGCCGGATACTGGGCAATATTGCTAGCATGTCTAAATTACTGGATGCACAGACAGTTGTTGTGGGCATGCAGCCTGCTGTTGCCATCACATTAGTAGAACTTGGACTGCCGCTAAAAGGCGTATCAACTGCTCTTGATGTAGAAAAAGGAATGAACCTTTTAAAAGCAATGATGCCTTTTGATCACTCTGAAAATGAAGCTAATGACAGTTCCATTGACTAAACTTACCATGGCGGTAGTAATGGAACAGGATGTTGTCCCTTTTAGGAACAAGGTGAAGGAATATGCAGAAAGTATAAAAATGGGCCTGCTGAACCAGACTAAGTTAATTACTGCTGCAAGTGAGCTGGTAAGAAATATGCTGCGATATGGCAATGGCGGAGAAGCGTTAATCGAAATCATATCAATAGGAAGGAATAGCGGGGTACGTTTAATTTTTATAGACAAAGGACCTGGCATTCCGGATATTGAACAAGCAATGGTAGATGGTTTTTCTACAGGCAAGAGTTTCGGACTTGGCCTGCCGGGATCTAAACGGCTGGTCAACGAATTTGACATTCAAAGTAAGCCTGGAGTAGGCACAACAGTTACGATAATTAAATGGGTTAATGGTTGATGCTACCTATGTTCGCTTTGCAGCGAATGAGAGAAGTTACTTTTCTATTCTAAAAAAAGAAATCCGGTTAAAGGCCGAAATAGCAGGTTTCGATACAAAGAAATTAAACGATATCGATCTGATCATCTCAGAGATCACCTCCAATCTTCAGAAGTACGCTAAAGACGGTGAGGTCCTGGCCGGCTTATTCTATGAACAAGACAATTGTTACCTGGAGCTGATTAGCATAGACCAGGGGCCTGGAATGAGTTCTCCGTATAATATGATGGCAGATGGGTTTTCGAGCGAAAACAATCTGGGCATGGGACTGGGCAGCATTAAAAGGCTCTCCGACAAATTCGACATCTATTCTATTAAAGGATGGGGTACCATAATATTAAGCAGGGTTTATCAGAAAAAACAGCAGCCTAAATCAAGTTTAGCCATCAGAATGGAAGTCCGCACGCTGGTGATAGCCATGCCTGGACAGCCTGTTAGTGGCGACGGCACCTATTACAGCATAAACGATCGCTATTTCAAGTTATTTGTTGCAGACGGACTAGGACATGGTCTGGATGCTAATTATGCTGTTAGAGAGGCTGTGATAGCTTTTAAAGCAAGTAATCAGATATCTCCCTCGGCCATATTAAAAGACATTCATCTTTCAATCACTAAAACGAGGGGATTAGTTGGCACAATAGTAGTATTCGATTTTGAAGAGAAGATTTGGACGATGGCCGGGGTAGGCAATATTACCACAAGGATGTCCAATTTTCTTGATATCAAAAACCAGATGTCCCATAATGGTATTGTGGGACATAATATTCCTCTTACCATGAACGACCAGGAAGTGGCGCTAAACAATTTCCACCAGGTAACGTTATGTTCTGACGGCATAAAATCAAGGTGGGAATTAGCTAAATACCCAAACATTAACCGCTGTGACTTAAGCATACAAGCTGCTGCAATTTACAAAGATTATGCAAGGCATACTGATGATATGTCTGTTGTGATCGCTAAAATAAATACGCTATGATACAATTGGTTCAAGTCTCTTTAGAAAATGAAATGGATCTTACCATGGCGTATAAGAGATCTATAAAAGCAGCAGAGTTATTGGGCCTTTCGTTGTCTACCCAGACTTCCTTTGCAACAGCCGTTTCGGAGGTATGCCGGGAAGTAATTGATAAAACACACGAAGGAACCGCCAGCATAGAAGTACATATTGAAGGCGAACGTTATAGCCTTGCCGCTGTAATTACTTACAGGGAAGTTACCGGAATGGAGAGCCTGCAAGGTGGGATCCAATATGCAAAAAAGCTGATACCGTTATTCAATTATATCGTTACTGATGGTGTAGGAACTATTGAGTTAAAACTTGGAATACCAAGATCTGCAATGGTTAACAGATTAAAAGTAATCACGGTAAAGGATTACTTCGGGCAGGCAGAACCAAATACGCCTTATGAAGAAGTGAGGCAGAGGAACTTGCAATTATTCCTGATCAACGAAGAATCTGAGATTGCTTTACAGCAGGAAAAATACCTGAACGAGCAGAAAAACGAATTTTTATCTGTGGCCGGACATGAGTTAAAAACCCCACTGACTATCCTTAGAGCTTATACGCAAATGGCCTTAAGAAGTGACTGTAGTGATATTACCCTTGCCCATTTAAAAAAGATAGACACGCAAGCACAAAAGCTGCAGACAATGATTATGCAGCTACTTGATATCTCTAAAATTGAAAAGGGGAATGCGGATTATAATTTAGAAAAAACGGACCTGAATAGTTACCTAACCGATATGTCTGATTTAATCAGACAGCTGGTCCCTTCGCACGAACTTATCATTGAAATGCACCAAGAAGCTGTGGAGCTAAATATTGATAGATTGAGGATGGAACAGGTAATTATGAATATCGTAGGTAATGCAGCAAAATACTCTCCTGCCGGAAAGCAGATTAAGCTAAGTACAAAAATTACCGGGAATGACGAACTGCAAATATCTGTTGAAGATCAGGGTATTGGGATGTCTGACGAGGAACTGCTAAAAGTTTTTGCAAAGTTTTACCGTGTTTCTGATGTGACCAGACTGTATAGTGGTTTGGGTATGGGATTATACATCTGTTCGAAGATAATTAAAGACCACGGAGGCAGGATCTGGGTGGAAAGCATTCATGGAAAAAGCTCCACTTTTCACTTTACCATCCCAGTAGCACTAATTTAACTAGTAAACTAACTAAAGCCTGTTATCAATTAACCAGCAATTGATTATTACTTTCTATTTCTAATTAACTGCGGTTTTAAAGCGGCCAGTTTATCCTTTTTAATAGAAGAATAAATACCAAAAACTACGATCATACCTGTTATTAGTATAGTACTCCATGCACTACCGCTGTTGGTATTAATTGCGGTACCACCTAATATAACTATTGAACCTGCAATCCATAAAATGGTGCTTAATATTATTTGAACTCTTGTAGCGCTGCTTATCTTTACCATATTATTTTTTATATTAAATCAAGTAATTAAGAATTTTAAATAGTATTACCCTAATCTACTGTTTTATTTGACAAATGCCAGGCTACTTATGCCGTAGCATTAAAATGTTACTTTGATATTATTATTGTTTTTTTTGCCTGATCCTGGTTAGCGTACCCTCTGTTACACCAAGATATGATGCCATTTGAGCAATACTAATCCGCTGCAAAAGTTCTGGATTATTATTTTCTATATATTCATAACGTTTGTCAGGCTTGTTTAGTTTGAGCAAATTGTTATATTCTTCTGCTTCTATTAGTAGACGGCTGATCAGCATGCGGCTAAAATTCATGATTTCGGCAGATAACATACATCGTTCAGAAAGCATTTTACCGTCCAGCACCCAAACTAAGGCCTCCTCTCCTGCTTCAATACTGATTAATGATGGCAGTTGTTCTTTCATACTTTTCAGATCAGCCGTAAATGAACCTTCAAAAGTGAAATTTGTATGCGTGATGATACCCTCTGTGTAATAGTGGTTACACAAGAACCCGGTTTCTACAAGATAATAGAATGAACTGACCTGCCCTTTTTCGAACAGCACTTCTCCTTTCCCAAGCCTTTTAGACTTGGCAATGGGAACCAGCTGATCAAATCCATCTGCTGTTAAAAAGCAAATCTGATTGATATATTCCTGAAACATTTCTTGCTGCATACTCAAATATAAGCATAGAACAGCATTCAAAAATCGTTACGATTAAAGTATTATTGCAAATAAAATTTTAACTTCAGCTAAAAATTAATAATATGGAACCTACAGAGAATATTGCGAATTATAAAATGGGCATATTTTATTTCAATAAAACAGATAACCGCGTTGTGGTCCCAAAAAAAGATAAAATGCTGGGGTGGACATTTAATTTCGCACATTTCAGGAGCTATCTTTTTATAGTAATTGCTGTAGCTTGTATCTGGTCTGTTCCTTATATATTGCGTTATTTTGGCCTTCTCGATTAAAAAAGGGCAATAAGTTTATAAAAGAAAACATTAACCCTATCAATGTCGTTATTTCTACCAAACGTATCATTATGCTTAAGAATAAAATAGTTGTAATTACAGGAGCTTCGAGCGGAACAGGAAAAGCTATTGCATTGGAGTTTGCTGCCAATCAAGCCAAGCTGGTGCTCGCTTCAAGAAATATGGAAACCTTACTGGAATGTGCTGCAGAATGTGAAGAATTAGGTGCGCACGTAAAGTGTGTGCAGACAGATGTGACGGACGAAGATGCGATGATAGAACTGGCTGCGGCTGCCCATGCTTTTGGCGGAAAGATAGATATATGGATAAATAATGCGGGTGTTTTAGCGGCAGGGACGTTCGAAGAAACGCCAATGTCGGTCCACGACCAGGTAATCCGCACGAACCTGATGGGATATATTCACGGTGCACATGCAGTGATGCCTTATTTTAAAAAACAAGAAAGCGGTATCCTGATCAATAATATTTCTATTGGCGGCTTTTTACCTGTCCCCTATGGAGTGGGCTATTCTGCAAGTAAATTCGGGCTCCGCGGTTTTTCTGCTGCGCTGAAAGCAGAATTAACTGACTGGCCGGATATTCATATTTGTGATGCTTTTCCTGCATTTTTAGATACACCAGGTATACAGCACGCGGCAAATTATACAGGTAAGGTGTTAAAACCTGCACCACCGGTATACGACCCAAGAAGAGTTGCACTGGCAATAGTTAAATTAGCACTGAAGCCGCAGAATGAGACAATGATTGGCAGTACCTCTATTTTACTTAGGCTGGCGAATGGGTTGCTTCCGGAACTGACCAGGGGAATTGCCTCTGTAGTGATCAAAACGTATTTAAGGAATGCGGCCGACCTGCCTAAAACAAATGGTAATTTATTTAGTCCGGTAGATTATGGCAATTCTGTATATGGTGGCTGGGGAAGGCCGGGAAAACCTAAAGCACATAGAAAGTATATTGCTGGCGGATTATTGGCCTTGTCTGCAATAGGCTTCTTGCTGCTCAATAGCAGCAATAGTAAAAAATAAATGCGCATACCTGTATTAAGCCAGGTTTACACCTGGTTTAATACTTGCAAAGGACTTAGCCTGCGCATCCTGTAGGCGTTCATAGCGGTGTCGCCCAGCTGATCTATCAGTTTATAGTTTGCAATCGCCCCTACGGCTGCACCAATAACAGGTAGGAGCTGTGCCATTTTAGCCAAATCGATATAATCACGATATTCCTGCTGAAAGGTCCGCCAATCAAATTCTTCTACATGGTCTGGAAGCGATTTACTATAGCCTTGCCAGTTTTGCATCAGTTTGTAGATCTGGTTGCGCCTTTGCTGACTGGAAAAGGCGAGTTGAAAAATATATAATAAGTATAGCCGCTCTTTATAATCTTTCACATCATAACCGTAAATTGTAGAGATATCAAACAGCAGTTTTAATTTGATTCCGATCAATAATGGGAAATCAGCCAATCCAAGCAGTATCCCGCCAGCACCTGTAAGTGCACCTTCAACGCTCGCTGTTGTCTGGTAGAAAGTTATCCGGCTTTTGACTGACGCCTCTCTTTGTTGTAAGGAAGTATCTGGTTCAGGAGCATTACCGCTAGTATAAGTGCCACCAAGAAGCGCTGCCTTGATCAAATTCTCTATTGCAGAAGTAATCAGTACATGTACCTTTTCGGGAATCATGTCATTCATCTTCGACTGAACTTTCTTAGACATATTATTCGCAAAAGATGGTCTTTTCAGCATTTTTAACTGCCAAAACTGCAAATGCATGTAGGCCTGATCTTCGTATGGAGTCATAAAACAATAATTTTCGTAATTATAATAAAAATTGACCTCTTAATTTGCAAAAATCAAATATGATTGTAAATTAGCAATATAATTATGAATAATAATTTCAACTTTAACATCAATCCATGGAAATTACAGATAGAATCGATAGAAAGAAAATAATCAAGTTTACAATTGCAGCATTTTTTATCGGTTTATTTCTGGGTGCTTTCATCTTCTTAAAAGCGGTAGGATAATAAATTTCCGTAGCTGATCGACTGCGCTACTCATGTATTGATTGATGTAAATGTGCTATCTAGATAATACCATTTCTGATCGCATAACTCACTAATGCAGTACAGTTGGGCATATTGCTTTTTTCTTGCATGTTACGCCGGTGGTTTATAATTGTATTTTCACTGATATGCAACTTATCAGCTATCATTTTACTGCTTAGCCCATCTGCCATCCACGCCATTACCTCTTTCTCCCGCTTGGTGAAAAGTTTATCTTCTTTATTTAGGTAGTAAATCGCTTTTAAAGCAGGCAGATTCTGTGTACAACCATTGCTATCGATACGGTCTACCGTTTGTATTACCTTATTATCATGCTGGTGCTGATTGATATTGATCAGTATCCCTATACTGAAAAGCGGGTTTCCTTCATCATCCGATAGAAAACAATTGCGCTGCAGGAACTCCTCATATTCTCCTTTTCTATTCCTGATACATAGATTATAAGAAAAGATATAATTTTTATGCTCTAGCGGTGATATGTTCTTTAAAATTTGCAATCGCTCTGGGAAGATCTGCTTATCAAAAAGATATAAATGATCCGGATGATAAATTTCCAGCGTGTGGTTAAGACCATTCTTCAGAAAAGATTCTGCCTTATACCCTCCAAAGTTATCAGACATATTGATATACGTCCCTCTTTTATAATCCAGCAGATAGACATATGGAATACTATGTTTAAAAAATGAGTTTGCAATACCATTGGTATTAAAGAACTCTTCAAAGCCAGTTATTTCTGGCTTTTCCTGAACGGTGCATTTATCTTTCAGTGTACTAAGATAATCGAGCCAGGTATTTTGGTTTTTGAGAGACGACTTAATCATAACTACCAGCGCTTTATTAGTATAAAGATAACTAAAGGCCAATAAAAAAAAGCAGTGAAAACACCCATTTATTATAGGTGAAATATACCAAACGGAAGGTAATTAACACGTAGAGATATGCAAGTAAATTTCACAATATATAAAAGGGCTATGCGATTAATGAAATCGTACAGCCCGTGATAAAATTTGTAAATGCACCTGTATTTACAAGACTTTCACTTTTAAATAGCTGGGATGAGCCTTAGAAGTATATACTTTATGAGTCGCCTTTTTAAAATCATGGTCGTCCGCTTGCATTATATCAACAAAGGTCTGTGGATTCCTGTCGATCAGCGGAAACCAGCTGCTTTGGATCTGCACCATTATGCGATGCCCCTTTTTAAATGTATGCAGTAAATCCTGCAATTCGAAATTTACAGGCGTTACTTTGCCAGGTTCAAAGGGCACTGGTTTTTCAAAGCCATTCCGGAATTTACCCCGCATGGCCTCACTCCTTACCATTTGCTGGTACCCTGCCATGTTTACCTCTTTCCCGGTAAATTTATTGTTAGCAGCAGTATCCGGGTACACATCCATCACTTTTACTATCCAATCTGCATCGGTGCCGGTGGTTGCAACCTTAAGATCCGCCCAGATATTTCCTGCAAGAGTAATATCAGCATCTAGCACATCGGTTGTATAGCTAAGCACATCTTTACGGCCGGACAGGAAGCGCTGGTCTGCGGTCATATATTCGCGGTTCATATCCATAGTTTTACCATTAAAAAATGGCACCGGGTTGGCCGGATCTGAAATAAACTCATCATAAGTATCTTCAACCGCAGCAGGTTTAACAAATGATAATTTATGGTTAGGCAACAGGTACAATTCTTTTTCCTGCGCCTCTTTAGGCGGCCATACTTTGTAGGTGTTCCATTTATTTGTACCTGTTTCAAAAGTATTTACCGGCTCCAGGCTTAACGCTGTACCTTTTAAATAATGACTAAAAAAACTAAACTCTATATCCTCCCTGTAACCCGGAGCGGTTGGTCCGCCGAAATCTACGTCTCCAAGGTGGTCACCTGCCCCTCTTGCCCATCCACCATGCACCCAGGGGCCCATCGCGAAATATACCGGTGTTTTCGGGTTCTTTTTAACCAGCGTTTTATAAGTATTGATGGCACCATATAAATCTTCTGCATCATACCATCCGCCAGTAACTAAAACAGCGGTTTTAATATCATGGAGATGCGTAAGTACATTGCGGTCTTTCCAATGCTGATCATAATTAGGATGGGCCAGCATTTCATTCCACAACCTGATCGTATCCTTATAATATTTAAGATTAGTATTTTTCATTGGACCCATTTTCAGGAAAAAATCATACCCATCTTCCGTCCCCGGATCAAAACGTGAGCCACGGCGTTGTGTAGGTTTATCATCCTGACGATTCGTAAAACCCGGATAGAACCCAAAGTTTGCAACCAGCATAAATGCTCCATTATGAAAAGCATCATCCCTGTATAAATCTGCTATTGGCGCTTGCGGGGAAGCAGCAACCAGTGCGGGGTGACGGCTGAGCAATGCTGTGGTAGTGTAAAAACCAGGGTAAGAGATTCCCCAGACACCAACTTTGCCATTGTTGTGCGCAACATTTTTTAAAAGCCAGTCAATTGTATCGTAAGTATCCGTGCCTTCATCTACATCCTGGTTAGTTTTATGCGCTTCCAACTCTGGCGTCATTTCTTCGTACATCCCTTCACTCATATACCGGCCGCGGACATCCTGGTAGACAAAAATATAACCATCATGTACAAATCTGGGTGCAGGCCCTAAGGCTGGTTTATAAGCAGCCGGACCATAGGGGGCGACACTGTAACAAGTCCTGTCCATCATAAAAGGATAAGATTTAGTCCCATCCTTAGGCGCATAAACAGCAGTAAACAGCTTTTTACCATCGCGCATAGGCACCTGGTATTCGGTCTTCGTATAATTTGCTTTAATATAATCAGCATCACCCGGGGGCTGGTTCTGGGCAATCCCAGTCAGGGTGGTACAGGTTAAGATAACTAGAAGGAGTCGTTTCATTTGCTATTAGATATAATGGATGAAAATACAGAATAAACAGGATAGAAAAGCCTCAATAGTAGTTGTAACAAAGATTATGTATTACAATAGCAATTTCTGACTATTTACTGGGATGTATATATGTTGTAAATTAATAAGACTATTTAAGGAGTTATCATGAAAGTAAAACATTCCCTGCTGATTACCATCCTGCTCTTATGCATACTAAGCTTTAGCTGCAAAAGTTTAAAACATGTAAATGAGTTTTCGACAGCTTCACAAGAGATTCTGGAGAACTATACCACTATCCCTTATAGTTATCACCGTAACTGCAGGGATATTTGTGATCTAAACAAACAAACTGGCATCATTACGGGAAAAATACAATTCAATCCGATAGACACCCTATCATGTAATTGCCAGGCAGAGCTGGCTAAAGATAAAGACGCTACAAGAGCATACACGGCATTGGTATTGTATTTTAATAGCCTGCAGCAGTTATCTGATAATAAAAAGTTCATCTACAGCACTAGCAACCTGGTCTCTGCATTAGGAAAAATAAAAGCCATTGAAGATCCGCAGATCCAGGAGCCTGTAACGAAGATTGCTGACCTCCTATTGAATATTGCAACAAGAGCATATCGCTCGCGTAGTTTACAAGAAATATTAGCCACAGCAAAAGAGCCGGTAGACCAGCTGCTGAACAGCCTGATGTTGAACAACCGCATTCTTGAAGGAAAGTATAAAGGATATTACGGTAGCTATTTAACGGTGATGATGCAAAAATATGCAGACGCACATGTAGAGCCGAGGCAGCAGCTGGATGACTATCTATCAAATAGCAAAGAAATTGAAAAGTCTAAACTGGTTATTGCCGAAATAGAAGATTTCAATTCCTTACTATCAAAAGTAAAGGATGGGCACGCTAAACTAGCTGATGAAAGATTTAAATTGAAAGATAAAGCCCTCATAACTTACTTGTACACCCAATCCAAAGAACTAAAAGCTAACATCAGTAAACTTTAAGATGATGGATAAATTAACAGTAGAACAAGCCATGCATGTGGCAGAATGCCTGCATGAAATTGCCAATGCATTTGCCGGTTATGTAATCAGTATGCAGGATACTTTAGCACCGGAACAGAAGAAACAGCTGATCTCTGACCAAGCCAAAATACTTGAAACAGCCAACAATTTATTGAATGTAGCGTCTGACCTCGTTTTTGCTGATATTGATACTCAAATGAAACAACTAGACAACATTAACATAACGATCAATGAGAAATTAGAAAAACTAGCAGGGATACAGAAAGTCATCGAGATCAGCGCCTCACTGCTTGTGCTGGCCCAGGCAATTGTTTCGGCACGCCCGCTTGATGTAGTAAAAGCCACTAATAAAGTTTACCAAAACCTTGGCATCAAGAATATAAAAGGTAAATAATTAGAAAAATTTTCGTTAATTTAAGTGATGAAAACAGCAATGATCTTATCTGCATTTTTTATATTATTTGGCATAAAAGCAAACGCCCAAGCTACAAATGACACAATTTATGAAGCCCGTGTAACCCCACCAGCCTATGCCAAGGCCGATATACTCAAAAACAGGGTAGGTTCAAATTTGGTGATCTGCGATCAGGTATACAGCTATAAAATCATAAATGACAAGGTTAAGGCAGTATATATTGGTGCCGCAGAGCCGGACCAGATTATTACCGTAATATTGATGGGCGAATGTTATCGTCTTGATCCAAAAAAAATGAAAGGTCAGAAAGTATGCTTTAAAGGAATTGTAAGTTTAAGGAAAGAGAAAATCCATATGATAATTTCCAAATTAGACCAAGTTACCGGATATGAAAAATATGAGTAAATCAGATCCATTTATTAACCACTTCCAGTATATTTTCTTCTACAAAAGGTTTGGTGATAATATCATTTATTCCTGCCTCGAAACAGCGTTCCTTCTCACTTTTTAAAGTACCAGCGGTGAGCGCAATAATCGGTAGCTGCGCTGCTTTTTCCAGTGCCCTTATATTTCTTGTTGCTTCGTAGCCATTCATCACTGGCATCTGTATATCCATAAAAATCAGATCTGGCAGCTGCAATTCACAAAACTTTAAAGCCTCATACCCATTTACCGCCAGATGTAAGGTCGCGTTTGGCATCAAACTTTTTATAATAGTTTTAGCAAGCAGCATATTAACCGCATTATCTTCCACCAGCAGGATAACAAGTGCAGCTGAAATCATCTCTTTTCTTTTTTCCTGTAGTGGCGGAGCAGAAAGCAAATCTTCTTTTTGGTGCAGATGTGACAACGTACGGTAGATATCCTGCATTTTAACAGGCTTTAACAAATGGTGGGGAACATTAAGTTCTTCACAAGACCTGATTACTTTTTCGTCATCTGAAGAACTATGCAGCAAAATCACAGGCAGGTCAGACCACATAGTGTTTCCATTTCTGATCTTCCTGATTGCCTCTAGTCCATCCATATAAGGCATATGGTAATCCATCAGCACTGCATCATAGCTTTCGCCCTCTGCTAATTTCTGCAATGCCTCATATCCATTCCTGGCCTCCTTACTGCGAATATTTTTCAGCGAAAGCATTTCTCTTAAAATCAGCCGGTTATTGTCATTATCATCAACTATCAGCACATTTTTGATCCTGTTAATATCCTCCCAGAGGGCGAGCTCACCTTGTTCTGATTTAAATGTAATATCAAAATAAAACAAACTCGATGACCCTGCATTGCTTTCGAGCTGCAGCCTGCTGCCCATTAAGCTTAAAAGTTTATTAGAAATCGTTAATCCGAGACCTGTGCCACCGTATTTTTTGGTTGTTGAACTATCCTCCTGGGAAAATGCTTCGAATATTTTTTTCTGTTTATCTTCCTGTATACCGATTCCGGTATCCCGGATACTGATGCGTAGTGTTGTTTGATCAGTTTCGGCAGATAATGTCTCAATTTTAAGTTCAATTTCCCCCTGCTCGGTAAACTTTGCAGCATTTCCCAGCAGGTTGATTAAAATCTGCTTTAAGCGCACCACATCCGCCCAGATATACATCGGCAGGTCGGCCGACATGTTGAGGAGCAGTTCTATCCCCTTATTCTGAATTGGAAAGGTAATAATATCCGTTGCCTGACATGCCAGTTCATAAAGATCACACTTCTCCACATCAAGTTCCAGCTTGCCAGCTTCAATCTTCGAAAAGTCGAGGATATCATTAATGATACTTAACAACGCATCTGCCGATTGGTTAATAATAGATAAATATTGGATCTGTGTTTCATTTAGATTAGTCTTCAGCAGGAGGTCCGTAAAACCTATTACCCCATTAAGCGGCGTACGGATTTCATGACTCATATTGGCAAGAAATTCTGATTTTGCGAGATTAGCCTGTTCTGCCAGTAATTTAGCTGATTTCAATTCTTCCCGCTGAAATACCACACCTGTGATATCTTGTGTAAACATCATTATGCCCCCAACGGTTCCATCAAAATTATACCATGGGCGCATTTCCCAGGTGATATATTGCAGTTCTGCCTCACCATTATTTCTTTCAAGGTATTCTTCTGCTCTTTCTACAGCTCCCTTTAAACATCTCTGGTGCCTATCTTTATCCTCCTGGTTTAGCCTTGGAAAAATCTTATAATGTGATAGCCCGATAATATCCCGGTTGCCTAACTGATAATCTTCCAGCCACCTGTTGCTTACCGCAATATAATCCATCTGAGTATCCAGCATGGCTACAGCCGCAGGTGCGTGTTTTACAAATGCAGATAACCTCGCCTTTTCTGTAATCAGTGCTTCTTCTGCCAGTTTTTTATCATTGATATCCTGAAAAGTGCCAAATAACCGGCTACAGCTTCCATCCTCCCATTCAGAATAACCTTTTACCTGTACCCAAACATCTTCCCCCCGGGCATTTACGATCTGCAATTCCAGGTCCCATGCGGTGCCTTCGTTTATAGCTAAAATGATGGCCTCCGTTATCCGGTCACGGCTCTTCCCTGCTTTGTAATAATCAAGTGGATTACCCAGCTCATCGTCACTATCTACACCATGTATTTCGTTCATTACATCAGACCAATGAAGTTTCTCGTTAAGGAAATCATATTCCCAGCCACCAACCCGTGCAACCTTATTGGTCTGCATGAGCATTTCTGTGGTTCGCTGGAGGCTATTGATTAATAAAAACCGCTCATTTACATCAATTGCATTTCCAATCACATATCGATGTCCGGGAGAATCGGTAGTGAGTACATTATTATAAGACCATATCCGGGTGCTCCCATCTTTATGCTGGATCATCATCTGTCCCTTTACATGCCCTGTATCCTGGATACCAGATAAATAATCAATCAGATTTGTATGCCTCGACTTAGGAATGATGTCAAACAAAGATTTTCCACGAAGTTCTTCCATTGTATACCCTAGCAGTGAAGCACCAGCAATATTATAAGACAAAAACTTGCCGTCAAGGTCGTGCGTACACATTAGCCCCTGTGAATGCTCAAAAAACATACGCAGCTTTTTCTCACTATAGATCAGCATTTCCTCCTGCAGCCTTTGTTCGGTAACGTCGCGTGCAATGCCAAAAAGAAATCCAGTCGATTCTTCCGGCACGAACGTCCACTGTAAAGTCCGGTAACTTTCCTGCACAGTTTTAAACCGATGCGTAAGCGTTACCGCCTGGGAACTGGCACCAACGTTATTTAATTTTTTAGCCGTGCTTTCCACATCTTCCGGATGTAATAAATCATAGATTGAACTTTTCAGGAGAAATTCTGGTGCCCAGCCGAGTAAATTTTCAAAGGCCGGATTAATTTTCTTAAAGAAGCCCTCTCTATCTGCAATACAGATCAAATCTGAAGACAACCTGAATATCTGCTCGAAATGTTTCAGCTCCTGTTTATCTCTTCTTTCTATAATCAAAGAAGTTACTTCCTGTGCAAGCAACTGCAATCCCCTTTTCTGTTTTTCTGTTAATTGATTAGGCTGATGATCAATTACACATAAAGTACCCAGCGCATACCCATCATGATCTATTAATGGATAACCAGCATAAAAACGAATGTTTGGCTTTCCGACAACTAATTTATTATACCTGAACCGATCGTCCACACGCGCATCCTTAATTTCTAACAGCGAACTGTTCATGATCGTGTATTGGCAGAAAGAGAGATTTCTATACGTTTCTTTTTCTTCGAGCCCAAACTTCGATTTAAACCACTGCCGGTTTTCATCAATAAGAGATACCAGCGAAATCGGGACATCACATATTAATGATGCGAGCTCAGTAATCCTGTCGAATTCATCTTCGCGCAGAGAATCTAAAATCGCATAATTACGCAGGGCCTCCAGGCGCTTTGTCTCGTTTTCGGGTATTGGAAATTCGTTCAATTAGACTTGTTTGTTTTTGTTCGATAAAAATATAGCATACCGAAAATAGAGAAACAATTCATAAAATTTCCGTTCAATTCGTTCATTATAGCAGCAGGCAGAGGGGTTGCAGTAGGTTATAATTATTCATTATATGCATTATTTGCCACACTGTGCAAGATGCCCTCCAATTATAGTCCGTCGGCTTTTTCAAATTCCAGAATGCCCGGCGGGTCGCTCTTTCCTTTTACTAAAATCATCCTGATATGTCCAGTACTATCTAAATAAATAATATTGATAGTATGCTGTCCCATTTTCACAGTTAAGTAATCATGTTCTTTATCATAATCAAACCTGGTAGATTTTTCCGGGACCGCAATGGTATAGGAATCGTAATTCTTCCCACTTTTTTCAATCACCAATAAATTGCGCGCAGACAGATCCCTTGGTTTTACAGGTCTCCATTTGCCAATAAACTTACTCCCGCCACTCGCACAACCAGCAATAAAGACAATCAGGATGAATAATAGCACATTCAATCTTATATTCATAACAATTTATATTAAATGTAGTAAACCGATCACTTATAGTATCAAGCAACTAAGGACTCACACAAAAATAACCTGAAGCGCATAAAAGTAAAATAACCATAAATAACTATTTATCAGCTGCTATCTGGAATGGTAACATTTGTCCCAAAATTATCCGCATGGCCTTTTCCCTATAAAAGCAGACCACATATTTATTTGATATTCAAGATATTGCACTAAATATCTATAGCATACAAATTAATCTTATGGCCTTAACTTCTATAATAATCGGTAGCTGGATAAAAAGATGGTCTTACACTGTTCTTATCTTGTGTATGTGGCAAAGCTTAACAGCCCAAACTGCGAACAGATCTATCATCGGTAAATATTACTGGAACGGGAGTATTGCAATTGCAGCATGTAATATTGATGGCAGCACTGTACATATTGATTCCAATAAACGCACTGCACTAACTACCGGGAGGCAGCTATTTACTGTGATTGATGTAAAGCGGATTGATAATGAAGAATACGCAATAGTCCGTATCCTTGATTATAACTTTGAAAAACAGGTAAATAAATTTTACGACTACAACTTTATAGGAACTGAAGCAAATTATAAAGAATATATTAAAACTAATCCCAGTACCACTAATTACGGGATCTATCAGCGTTACTTCAAGATAAGAACAGCAGATCTGGTACAGAACGCTACTCCATATACCTATATTGGAGGAGCACTTGCAGGAGGTGTGATCAATTTCCCTTTTAAACTTAGGTTACAAAGAGAAGCCAATGATTTCTCTAGTGCCTTTAATCTGGGAGCAGCATTTGGTTATACCCTGCCCCATTACAGTTTCAGAAACTTCACCTATTCGGTACTCTTTGCTGCTGCAATTGCGAATGTAAATTTAGATGCCTCTTCAGTTGCCCAGAATGCAGATAAATTAAACTCTACAAACGACTTCTCTGCTTTAACATTTGCTATCGGAGGCCTGGTCCAATATGATCGCTTTCAGGCCGGCCTATTTTTAGGATTTGACAGGCTTGGCAAGCTCAATAATGACACATTTATCTGGAGATATCAAAATAAGCCATGGTTTAGTATCGGGTTTGGATACTCCATCTTCTCTGTTGAAAAGGAAGCTGTAAATTCATCCGTACAACAGCCCTAGTGTTTTCTGGTTCGACGGCTTTACCTGATTTGATTTCCCCTGCCCTTCTTATTTCCCTTTAAAACCAGTTATCAAAAATATTTGTCTAAAAATATAGACAAATATTTAAAATCACTTGCAAGTCTAATTTTATAGACGTAAAATTGTATGGTATTCTGCCGGCTAAAAAGGATACTATCAAATTATACAACCCTATACTTCAAAAATTTAGATTATGAAATACTTCCTTATTCCATTGCTATGTTGCCTGTGCCTGTACAGTCCGGCACAAAACGTCATCAACGTCAACGGGACAAATATTACCGCAGCTGCTAACCAAACTGAAAAAAAAGTAGTAGACCAGGCTACACTCAAATGTTATTATGCCTTTAGTAAGAAAAAAGAAGGACAGCGTACGCCATATCGCACAGATACTTTAGTTTTAGCCATTGGCGGTAAGGTATCTCGGTTCTATGACCCTGCAAGGTTAGGCAGGGATTCTCTTATAAAAGCAAAACTTAAAAACCTGGGAACAGAAAATGTCAAAAGCATTTCTGTATACAAAAGTGATAAGTCGAGAGACCTATCAGGGATGCAGGGAACAATAGGTTCCAATACAAACGAGGGAGAAAGCTATCAGATTTATAAGGACAGGTCTGCTGGCAAAATAACAGTAATAGATAACATTGCCGGGCAAGATAGTTATCAGTATGAAGATGAGGCTGCCTCTCTTTCCTGGAAAATAACAGGTGCCGCAGATTCCATTTTATCATATGCCTGCCAGAAGGCAACGGTACACTTTAGAGGCAGGGATTATACTGCCTGGTTTGCCCCGGATGTTCCCGTTAGCGAGGGGCCCTGGAAGTTTATGGGGCTGCCCGGACTTATTATTAAGGTAGAAGATGACAAACAGCTGTATTCTTTCAGTTTAGTAGGCTTACAACAACTTGGTGTACCGCAGGATATATTGATGGATGATGTTAAAAAGAATATTAAATGTACCCGTGCTGAATTTGAAAAGCAAAAGAAGAAACAAAGTTCTGGCATGCAGTTAAATTTGAACGCTGGTAATGTGATTATCTCAGAGATACCCGGAAAGTTCGATTATTTGCCAATGGAAATTGACTAATGAGAATTATCATCTTACTTGGTTTTTTATTGTGGATTGGCCGTGGCAGTGCACAAACGACAATTAAAGGGGTAGTGAACAGTAAGGAGGACGGGAAAGGGATATCCGGTGTCAGCATAAGTATAAAGGACAGAAAAACAGCCACAATGCTTACTTATGCGATTACTGATTATAAAGGTGCTTATCATTTAAATTTCAGCAGTAGTGCAGACAGTCTGGTTATCAGTGCTGCGGGATTTAACATGGAAAAACAAACCCTTACAATCCCTAACCGTAATCAGAATCTCAATTTTAACATTAAACCGCAAGCTATCATATTGAAAGAGATTAAGATTAACCCTCCTAAAATACGGAAGCTTAGTGACACAATTAATTACCTGGTGGATGGATTTAAGGATAAGAATGACCGGACGATCGGTGATGTGCTAAGAAAAATGCCTGGCATTGAGGTGAAGGATGATGGCAGTATTCTATATAATAATAAGCCTATTAATAAATTTTATATCGAAGACAAAGACCTATTACAAGGCAGGTATGGGATAGCTACTAATAATATTGAGGTAAAAGATGTGGCTACCGTCCAGGTACTGGAGAACCATCAGCCTGTTAAGGCTTTAAAAAACAGGGAGTTTTCTGATGAACCGGCACTGAATATAAAGTTGAAAGATGCAGCAAAAGGGGTGTTAGTGGCAAATGCTAAGCTGGCTGCCGGTACAAAGCCTTTGTTATGGAACAATGAACTTTTCTCTATGTATTTTAATAAAGGCAGGCAAAATATGAACACTTATAAAGGGAACAATACAGGCAACGACCCCGGGGCAGATCTTACCTCCTACTATTCGGATGGCAATAAAAACAACAACAGCACCTCGCTTGCGGTACAATCGCCAGCATTCCCGGCAATCAGTCAGAACCGCTATTTATTTAATCGCGCACACGTATTTACATCCAATCATATGTGGGTTGCCGGCAAGGATAACCAGCTTAATGCAAATATCAGTTACCTGGACGACCGGCGGAAGAATAGCAGTTTTTCCCGTTCGATGTATTACCTGGCCGGTGATAGCCTGCTAGCAATAGAAGAAACATTGGCTGCTGCAGAAACTACGCGTCAGTTAGATGCCTCCTTCCAGCTGAACAAAAACAAGGAGAACTACTATCTGGATAATGTATTTAAAATCAAAGGGAAATGGAACGACGTGGCCGCTACTGTAATGAAACAAGACACGATATCCCAGCAGTTGAAGACACCGCTATTTGCAGTAAACAACACACTGAGCCTGATCAGAAATTATAAACGATCAAGTTTAAAAGTCTATTCTTATCATTCCTATTCGAGAACACCCGAAAATCTAACTGTAAACCCTGCTCTATATGGAGATTTATTTAGTGGCATTACCGATGCAGCTGCTATCCGGCAGGGACTTGTGCAAGATCAGTTTATAGCTAATAACAGGGTTTCATTTGGCCTGACCGAAGGGGTATGGAAGCAAAATTATGATTTTGGCTTTAATGCAAATCTGCAGCATTTCCAATCTGATCTGCAGCAAGTGACTACTACGGGCAACGTTGGAGCTGCTCCTGATACGTTGCGCAACAGGCTGAACTGGAATAAATATGAAGTATATGCTCATCCAAACTATATTTATGCTAAAAATGCGGTAAGGGTAACCCTGCATGTGCCATTAAGCTATAATTACCTGGGGACTAATGATGAGGTTACCGGACAGGACAAAACTATCAGCAGGTTATTTTTTAATCCCTCGCTAACTATTAATTACGATTTCAATTTATTTTTGGCGCTCGCTGCCAATGCCAGGTATGGGAACCAGCTAGGAGATATCGCCAATGTATTTACAGGTTATGTGATGCAATCCTATCGTATTCTGGTGAGGAACGACGGACAGCTGCCTGAAAAGAAGACTGAAAGTTATCGGTTGGATCTAAACTACCGGCATCCGCTCCATGCAATTTTTGTTAATTTAGGTGCAAGCTATGCCAGGAATAAAATGAACTTATTATATGGCTACGATTACCAGGGTATCCTTAGTTTAAAAAAAACGTATAACATCCCAAACTCAGCAGACACCTACTCTATTTACACCAGAATAAGTAAAGGCCTGGATTTCCTGGCAACTGTACTCACTTTGGATGCCACCTATAATGAAAACAGCAGCACCAGTATTAGTCAGGCTCAGCTTGTTACTTTAAAAAATCTAACATACCTGATTAAACCAGGTTTATCTGCAAAAATCGGCACTTGGACAAGCCTTAACTATAGTTTTCAATTTGCAACCAGCAAAAACATACTGAATGGAGCCAGTACTTTTTCGCCGATACGTTCCAACACCCAGCGTACACAAGTGAACTTTTTCCCTATCGATGGGATTACTATTAATCTTGCCCATGAATATTTTTATTCCAGCGCTGTTACCAGTGGCAACAGAACAATGAACTTTGCAGATGCCGGAGTTAAATACCGATATAAAAACATGGAATTCAGTGTTAATTATGATAACGTTTTTAATATCAAACAGTATATATCTGCCTATTATTCAAATACTAACACCTATTATTCTGCATATGACCTCCGCCCTGCCCAACTGCTGGCAGGGATCAGGTTTAAATTGAAATAATTAGCTGAGGTTGTTGACCGTCTATAGATTTAGTCATATATTTATACAGTTATGGAAAAAGTATCGGCAGTTCAATTAACAAAAGCAGAAGAGCAGATTATGCAGATCTTATGGAGCCTGGGTGAGGGAACTGTACAGGATATACGTGAAAAGCTGGAAGATCCAAAACCAGCCAGGACAACAGTATCGACTGTATTAACAATCCTTGAGAACAAAGGCTTTGCAAGCCATACCAGTATAGGGCGGATTAATAATTATGCCCCGTTGATTTCTAAAGAAGTTTATTCTAAATCACAGCTTTTTGGTTTATTGAAGAACTATTTTAACAATTCGTTTTCTTCTATGGCTTCCTTTTTTGCAAAGGAGAACAACTATAGCGTGGAAGAATTGGATATGCTGATACGGGATACAAAAAATGAATTAAATAAGGAAAAAGAAGAATAGTTATCTTATGGAAGAGTTTACGATATACTTGCTGAAATCTGCAATTTGTACAACACTTTTTTTCGGTATTTACTGGTGCTTTTTAAAGAATGAAACCTTTTATCGCTTTAACCGGTATTTTCTGATTGCAGGCGTGTTATCTTCCTTTCTGTTGCCTTTTTTGCAATATAGCTACACTGTAACTCTATCAATACCAGCTGCAACAGTTCATTCCGGAGAAAAAGTTACAGCACCAGTGGATAGTAATGCTCTTTCTTTTTGGTTATATGCTGTTATGTTTGGTTATGCTGGCGTTGCCTGTTTATTGATCATTCGCCATATCAACGGATTAATGCAGCTGAAGAAGATGATCCGGCAAAATAGCTATACCTTACTAGAAGGATATAAATTAATTACCACATCAGCATTTAAGTCGTCTTTTTCAGTGTTCAATTATATATTTATTGCTATTTCTTCGGACACATCCGAGAAAGAAAAAACACTAATTATTGCGCATGAACTGGCCCATGTAAAGCAATCACATTGGATAGATTTATTACTGGCACAATTGGTTTGTGCATTGCAATGGTTTAATCCGTTTGCATGGCTATACTTGCATGCAATCAAAGAAAACCACGAGTTCCTTGCCGATGCCGCTGTTTTACAAAATGGAAATTCCGTAGCTGTTTACCGTGCTGCACTCCTCAATCACAGCCTGAAAACACCCGTATTTATGTTTGCCAGTTCATTTGGAAATTATGACCAGTTTAAGCGGATAAAAATGATGACGAAGGCCACTTCAAAACCATTAAAAAAACTTGCTGTGCTGATTGTTATCCCTGCCTTAGCACTGTTCCTGTTCGCATTTGCAAAACCAAACTATATCATAGTCGACATTAACAAGGATAAACCTGCACTGCCCAATCCAAGAAACCAAAAACCCGCAGTCCTAATTCAGCCGGCACTACATGATAAAAAACCAGTAAAAAAGGTAAAAAAGCCGGTCAGTAAACAGGTTAAAAAGGTAAATAAAATGGAGCTGGCACAAGCCACTTCCGCACCAATTTCAACTGCGCCCTTATATGAAACGCCGACTACAGTGACTAACAAGGGAGGTAAGCTGATCATTATGGACAACACTAAGGTAAGGAGTAAGGAAAATTATCCCTTAATTATTTATAATGGTAAAACTCTCTCGTCTATGCCGGATATCAACAACAACGAGATCAACTCTATAAATGTATTTAAAGGTGATGCTGCCATTAATAAGTATGGAGAACAAGGAAAAAATGGTGTAATAGAAATAATATCTAAAACGAAAGCTCTGCAATCCATTGCTGAACAGCCAGACCGGGATTAACGGGATTTCATCACCCTAATCGTTAATTGACGAAATAAGATTATTTATGGCTAACTAATAAGTTGTAGTTAGTTTAAAAAAGCAAAATGAAATCCGTAGAAAGTAACTGCTCTCTATGTTAAACCACGATCTGAGGACACCGCTGACGACTATCAAATTATACATACAGCTATTTGCGAAGTTAGCTGTACAATCCGATCATTTTTAATGCAACAAAACTACTAGGTATAGCGGGTGGTTAAGTGGAATGTATGACGAAAATGATAGCAAACTTTCTGACAACTTCCGTTATGGAGGCTGGAAAGATAAAAATCACTTATGGTTATGGGATCGGACTGTATTTACTAACAGATATTATTGAAGAACACCAGGGCACGGTATGGGCTACAAGCAACCCCTGTAAAGGGTCTACCTTTAGCTTTAGTATTCCTGCCGCCTTATAAAATGGCGGCAATACATCAATATTTTACACGCTGAATATAGATTTATACTTACTACACTTGTTTTATTCATCAAAACATTAATATCTTTAACCACGAAATCTAAAGATTTCAACTAAACCTCGGGGTGCCTTACTATCAGGCTGAGATCACACCCGTAGAACCTTGACCGGATAATGCCGGTTAGGAAAGGTAAGCAGCTGGTTTTCCAACTTACCTCATTATTGTTTACATCAGATCATGTGAATGATCAGGTATTTTGTTAGCGTTCCTTACGAATAAGGAAGGAAAAATTGGAATGTGTTAATCATATGGATTTAAAAGATTGGTTAAAATTATTTAATGAACAGCTGGTTCATACTGGGCTGATTGAGTGGCTTGCTGTAGGTTTCGGTATTTCGGAGGTATTGCTGGCAAAGAAAAACAGTATTTGGTTATACCCCACCGGTATTGTATCTATCCTGCTCTCCATGTACCTGTTATTGCATGTAGGCCTCTATGCAGAGACTTTATTGAATATATATTATTTGGTGATGAGTGTCTATGGATGGATGATATGGAAAAAACGAGCTGCCCTGCCCCCTTTAGCTATCTCCTGGAGCAGTAGTAGAGAATTAAAAATCGCCATATTTATTTCTACTGGAGGTTTTGTGTTCCTGTATTTGATTCTTAAACATTTTACAGATTCTGACGTGCCGCTATGGGATGCATTCGTATCGTCTACAGCATGGGCAGGTATGTGGCTGCTCGCCAAGCGAAAGATTGAAAACTGGATCTTCCTCAATATTTCGAACCTATTTGCAATTCCATTAATGGTCCATAAAAAACTGCCCATGTTCGGGCTCTTAACCACTGTACTATTTATCGTAGCCATATTTGGGTTCCTGGAGTGGAAACGCACGCTTAATGGCAAACAAATTCAAACTGCTAGCTAGCTTATGGAAAATATTTTAAGCGCGTCTTGCAAAGAGACAATCCGTGCCCACGCTGCATCATCCGAAAATATGGGCGTTTTACATCCCGATCTTTTACAGCTTGCTTATCGTAATAATTGGTTTAAGTTGTTTGTTCCCGAGGTTTATGGTGGCCCAGGTTTGTTATTACCTGAGATATTGAGATTGGAAGAGGCACTAGCTGCTGAGGATGGCAGTTTGGGATGGACAGTAACACTATGTAGTGGTGCAGGGTGGTTTGCGGGTTTTCTTGACCCGCAGCTGGCAAGGGAAGTTTTCGCCGATCCGCAGGTTTGCTTTGCCGGAAGCGGTGCTGTAGGTGGTACTGCAGTTAAACATGGAGCACAATACCTTGTAAATGGAACATGGAAATATGCCAGTGGGGCAACGCATGCTACTGTATTTACCGCTAACTGTGTGCTTAAAGACTTGGATGGAAACGATCTTACGGATGATTTAGGCGCACCGCAGGTCAAATCATTTATCCTTAAAAAAGAGGAAGTAGAAATTCTCCCAGGCTGGTCTTATTTTGGACTTGTAGCTACCGGAAGTCATGCTTTTACAGTAGAGAACCTTGAAGTACCGTTAAACCGTACATTTGAAATTAATGAAAATATCCAGGTAAAAACCCAGGGTTTTGATTATCCATTTCTACAGCTTGCAGAGACTACACTGGCAGTAAACAGTTCGGGAATGGCTGCACATTTCATCGACCTCACTGCTGCTGCTTTTGCTGAACGCTCCGGACAGAAAAGATATAGCGAAGCTCAGGTGTCATTTTTTAATAAAGAACTTGCCGATAGCAAGAAAGAACTGCAGCAAGTAAGAGATATGTTTTATACTGCATTTGATCAATCCTGGACATATCTAATACAGGAGGGTTCAATTTCTGAAATACAACTTGATGCAGTTAGCATACAGAGCAGAAAACTTGCCCACACCTCAAGGAGGATCGTAGACCGTCTTTTCCCTTACGCCGGCCTGGAAGCTGCAAAAAAAGAAACCGGGATCAACCGTGTTTGGCGCGATATCCACACGGCTAGCCAGCATGCACTCCTGACATTCGAATAAATTAAAGTAAAATTAATTACATCACACTACCCATAGACAGATGGATTAAACCTTGATAACCGCATCATGGATGGTCATAATAATCAATTTGTGTAAACTTTCATATTCATCGTTCGTCGTAAAAAAGTCAACGATTCCTTCCTTAGCATTATAATTGAGTTGGAAAATGGGCTCATTCATTCCGGTTGAGGCAAAATAGTTTAGCCGCTGACCATCAGGATTAAGGATTGACCTCATTTCGTTACATTTGTCAATCTCCCCAAGATCAATAGCCCTCTTTATTCTTTCATCAAGCCCTCTAGCATCCAAAGCTTCTAACATAGGGTATACAATTCTTTTACCGACCGGATTAGGAATACGAAATTTTTCACCATCAGATAAGGTATTCCACAAAGAAATAAACCTAAGCTTTATCTTTTTGACAGACGGCGTCTGACTGGGCTTGACTAAAAATTCCAGAAAAATGTCGTGCAGCTGGTTAAACCAACTTTCCTTATCCATTTTCAAACAATCGCTACGCAATCCATAGAGCGCAGAGATCAATAGTGGAATAACTAATTCTTCCTCATCGGCAGAGAGTATCCCGATCATACTATCTATCTCAACTTCAATGTTTAATTTTTCCGCATTACTAAAATTATCCATTACTTTATATTTGGTTAATCAAAGTTTAGCATTAATTATTAAATAAAGAAATGATTACTAACCATACAAGTTGTATTATACCTTGAAAGGTCCTCCGTGATTGAAAGAATATAAGTCTGACAAACTAATTGATAGTTTATTAAACTTTTTAGATACCATTTGGTATATTTGTTATATGAACAAGCCGCTATCAAAAGCCGAACGCACTAAAAATTTCATTATTGAAAACACAGCAGAGGTCTTCAATAAAAAAGGATATGCAGGAACCTCACTTTCTGATCTGACCAATGCTACTGGCCTAACAAAAGGTAGTATATATGGGAATTTTGAAAACAAAGAAGAAGTAGCGCTCGCTGTTTTTGACTACAATCATTCTAAGATCAGAGATGCTATACAAATGCAGATTGGAAATGCAATAAGCTTTCAGGAAAAACTGCTGGTCTATATCAAAGTTTATAAAAATTTGATCAGGTCTTTAGCTGATAAAGGAGGATGTCCGATTTTAAACACGGCTATTGAGGCGGATGACACCAATAACCTATTAAAAGACAGGGCGGCAAAAGCTATAATCAAATGGGAAAAAAATATTACCTCTTTGATCCAGCAGGGAATAGCTGCAGGTGAATTTAGACAACATATTAATAGCAGGCAGATAGCTTTATCAATTATTGCATTAATTGAAGGTGGTATAATGATTGCCAAAGTAACCAATGATCCTACCAGTATGGACAGTGTCTTAAAAACTGCGGAGTCTATGATTAATCAATTGCTGGTTTAAATAATTCTATCAGCGATTGATTGCTGGATCAGTCAATTATTAAGCTCCGTATTCTTTTTATTAATTTATAAAAGGGATTTTCGCAAACAGGTAATACCAATCAGTATATAGTTATCTAAATCACTCTAGCGTGAAAAAGAGAAACAGGGCAAACTATGTTGCCTGTGTTAATCAACAATTTTTATTGAGCCCTTTTCTACCAATGAATCAAATTCTTCACTTCTGAATGCTTTTTTAGTCCTGCTGAAATCAGAAATGTAAAATTGATAAATAGACCTTAACCCTATTCTGAGGTCGGTTGTAGAATACCGTCCTAATTTGATCATCTCATCAAGACGCTTTTTAATCTCGATGCTTTCTTCAGTTGTAAATGTACTTCTGCCTTTCATAGTTGGTTTTGTTTGATGTAGTGTTATCATATGATAAATATCCCTTGCAATATTTATTCCGTTTTAATGAATTGTAGAGGGATTAAACCAATTACACTTCTAATTAAAGATCAAACACCTTAAAATAGTTTTTTTTATTTTAAACTATTCTTTTAAACCCTGATTTACAGCAAAAAAGGTTATTAATTGTAAAGCTGAATGGACATCAGCAGCTAACTATTGTGGCGTATTTGCAGCCTAAAAGTCCCATAAAGTCTCCGATTAGCATTACTTCCGAAGTATTAGTTGTTATAGTTTATGCAGTGTATGGTTAATTGTACAATTATAGTTAAGACTGTATATAATTGCCAGAGGAACGGCATAATTTCCACCTGTGCTGTAAAATTGCTTTGCGTGCACTATTGTTATAGAATGATGGTGCCATCAGATTTATTTCAGCAATGCTTTTTTATAAGCATTAAAACGGGCAATTTCATTAATGGTAACCCTGGGCTTTGCAGTAACCTTATTCCTCCTATCAGCATGCTTTAAATGATCGTGCGTTTGTGTTAACGCGGCACCTGCTATTTGCTGTATTTTAATGAGTCGTTCTTCCGTTATGGTTAGTGGAAGGTTCCATGTCAATATTTCTGTGGCTATTTTTAAAACTTGCGCTGATGTAAGTACTTTATCTACCATAAACAATTATCGTTACTGTGCTCTGTATGGTCTAAAATACTCAATTTAAACTACTTGTGAAAGAGGCACACGTATAAATACGCAATTTATACGGCTAAACACCTATAATTACTGAATAAACCCCTGTTCTATCATTGGGGAAAACAATGTAAACCTGAATCTTATTATAATTGTCATAAAAATCAGGCTATTTAATCATGTATTACACGATCATAATTCAACCATTTTATTCACCATTAAATATAAGTTCAATTCAATGATTTTTGGATTAGAAAAGAAAAAACTGCAAAACCTTTACGCTAAATCCGAAGAACTTTCAAACTTCGATATTGAGAGCGTAGACACGCTAAATTCTATTTTTAAGGATTATACACAGATTGTAAAAAAACTGCACAGCAAAGAGCCTAATATTTTCGGCAACATTCATAAATATGGACTTGCAGAGCTGAAAAGTCACAAAGAAATTATTAAGACAAATGCTAACCAGGAGAATTTTCTTAATTTCAAAAATCAGGTACAGAGTTCAATGGAAGATTCACTGCAATACATGCAAGATTATCTGCACGTCTAAAGCAATATAAGCAGGGAGCTACCTTAAGATAGCATTTTTCTGAAACACACACTATCCGGTAAATCGATATACGGTGCGTATGGAGGTGTATCTAAATAACCCATTTTATGGTACAGTCCAATTGCCTCTATCTGTTTGGTTCCCGTTTCCAAAACGATAAAAGGAAAATTCAATTCTTTTGCCCAATCTTCCAAACCGCCAAGTATCAATTTACTAATCCCCTTACCCCTGGCTTGTGGCGCAACATACATTCTTTTTACTTCAACAGTGTCCGGATCATATGGTTTAAAACAGCCGCAGCCGATCGGCTGACCATCAAGTAAAGCAATGATTACGGTATCAATCTGTTCAATAATATTATGCTGATCATAAAGATTCATCAATTCGCCATATTTAGCCCTGAGATCTGCATCCAGCGCAATTATTAAAGTTCTGAAATCTGGGCTAGCACTTGTTGTTCTTTGAAGCTCTATTTTATTCACGGGACCATATTATAATTAACAACCACTAATATGCTGTATTTTCAATAAAATAATAGAATTTATTCCAATTCCTTAATCGAATAATCATCCATAATACTATTATGTATCAGATTTTCAGAACAAGATCATACCTAAACAGGGGAACCCTGGTCATATTCCCCAACAATAGCCGTTATACCAACAAAGCCATCATTTTTTGTAAACTCCATCCGATGAATAAAATTGGTAATTAATTGAGGACAATCTACAGTACCAAAATCCAGTTTATCTAGCTGTTCACGCTCAAACCTTGCTGACAGTACAACTTTTGCTTCTGCGAATCCTGTAGTAGTATTAAATAGATCTAATAGTACATTTACTATCATGTAACCTATAGGTAATAAAGCAAAACTCTCTCTCGCAATTTTCAGCGCACAACCACAAATATAATTCTGTAGCAGCTGATGATAAGCTGGCATACTCATTTTAACAGCTGATAGTGTATGATCAGCGCTTATACTTAAAACATAATCTGGCACAACCGTATTAGCGTTTACATACAGATTAACGGTAATATGATCACTAAAAAATTTACCTATAGTTTTAGATCCAAACAAGCTTACCGCTGCAAAGGGTTCAAACAAATCAATGGCACTTTTATAGGCAAGCGGATCTTCCTCTATTACCCCCCTTGCAATAACTTGGATCTTTTTCCAGTCCTGTGCCTCGCTCCTGTACGCTTTAAGCGCAGCATTATAGATTAAGTCATCTTCCTGTTTTGCCAGCTCAATCTTATCCAGAAACTCCCTGATTTTCTTTTTATGCTGCAGCGTCAGATAGTCCAGCAAAGTGGGTTCGTATGTTTGGTAATTGTATTCTGCTTCGAACTGTTTATTCATTTCTTTTACAGGCAGCTTTGGCTGCGGCTCCCGTAAAAAAACCTCCCAGTTTATAACTTCCTTATTTTCTTTATGGATTGATAATAGCGACTGGATATATTCATTGTAAGTGGAAACAGCATTTATACTATTGCTTCTTTTCTGTTGTTTTAATCTCAGATGTAAAAGTTTAACACTTTCAGTTGAATTCTGATGGATCTTCATTACTAATGTTTTATAAGAAGCTATTGAGCTGTGCATGGGACTATTTACTGTTGTCATTGATTTTAAATATTTAAGCAATTATGAGTTTCCAAATGAGCATTAGAATGGCACTGAATAAGTATTCAGACGTTTTAGCAAGACAATATCACAACAATTAGTTGTTTTAGGAAAAGGGTAAAAACAGCTTTGTACAATCCATTTTTTTTGTAACACAATAAACTTTCACCATTAAATAAAAAACAAAATCCAGAAAACATGCAAGGTCAGATTCGCTGAAATGATAAATAGGCATCAGAATACTCTTTTGACCAGCATTTTATATTTTCCTTCATTATCTCATTTATAATCACCACAAAAAATACAGTAACAGTACTTCTAAGGGTATTACACATTAGTTAATAGAATAAAAATGATTTTATTTAAAATTTAAGGTAAAATCTCCTTTTCTAGCACTACAAAATCCTATATTTAATAGAAATGAATGGAATTAGATTATGATTTTGCCGTTAATCAAAAGTTTTTCTCTGTAGAACGCAGACACCGTATATCACCTTCCATTTATTAACTTTTTTTAATAAATTCGCACCCCCTTTAACAAGGCGCTGAATCCAATTATTTTTGATAAAATTTCCCTTTAAGATGAGCAAGTTTCTATATGGAATTGATTTTGGAACTACCAATTCTGCATTATCTATTTATGATGAAGAAAAAAAAGAGATCGTTAAGACGATCATTGTGCCTTCACTACTCTATTTTCAGCAAGACCAGGGAGCAATAGGGTCTCTTAATTATGTAGTTGGTGAACAGGCCATTTCATCCTATTTGAAAGACGGAATGAAAGGAAGGTTTATTAAGTCGATCAAGCAGATTTTATCACGGACAACTTTTACGGAAACACGGATCCACAACAGAAGATATACCGCAGCGGATTTGGTCACTTTAATTTTAAAAGACCTGAAGGGAAAAGCTGATGAATTTATTGGTTTTGATTGCCAGAAAGCCATCATCGGCAGACCTGTGTTTTTTGATGACGACAATGCCCAAAAGGATACTTTGGCACAGACGCGGTTAAAAAAAGCAGCTGAAAATGCCGGCTTTAGTGAGGTCCGTTTTCAATTTGAGCCTATTGGTGCCGCTTTTGCGTACGAAAAGACAATCGTTAAAAAAGAGAATGTACTGGTTGCCGATCTTGGCGGCGGAACAACCGACTTCACTTACCTGGTACTTGATCCGGCTAAGGTTGGCAGTAAAGACCGTAAAAACGACATGATGGCCAGCGGTGGTATTTATATTGGTGGAGATAGCTTTGATTCTGCTTTTATGTGGGATAAGGGAACTCCATATTTTGGAAAAAACACTTTATATGAAGCTACACCCGGCAAAGTATTAACAGTTCCGATATCGCTTTTTGCAAATATCTGCTCCTGGGATAAAATGAACTTTTTTAACGGCCTTAGGATCCAGAAAGACCTGGAAGATTATTATTACTATTCTAAAAAGGATAGAAAGTTTAAAAATCTACTTACACTTGTTGATCATAATCTCGGGTACTCAGTGTTTCAGGCTATAGAAAAAACTAAAATTGATCTTTCTGACCTCCAGGTATCAACTTTTGCTTATTCAAATATGGATATAGAAATCAATGAGCAGGTATCTATTGACCAATACAATGCAATTATCGATAAAGACATCAAAAAAATCAGTACTTATCTTGATGAATTTATGCTTAAAAACGACATCAAAGCAGCAGATATTGACAGCTTATTTTTAACTGGAGGAAGCTCATTGGTTGGTGCTGTGCAAAATTTATTCAAGACCAGGTTCCCGCATATCCCACTTAATTCGGGTGATAATTTCACGAGTGTAGCACAGGGACTAGCGTATAGTGGTTATTTATTTGAAAATGATTAACAACTGATTTAAGCGCTTTCAAGCCAGCTAGTCACACGATCCTGTTAGGATCAACTATCTCTGAAAGCGCTTATATAGCTATTACCAGGGCTTTAAAAAGAGTTGTGGTGCTTACTTCTTAATAGTAATGGTTCTGCCCGTTACAAGCTGGAACGTATAGATTTTATAATATCCATCATCATTGGTCTCAATACTTTCTACTAAGCCCGTTTTGCTAAAAGTGTCCGTCACCATATCCCCCTCTTTAACACTCTGTAGCACATCTGCTGGGGTATCGTTATTTAATCTGATCATCTTATTTTATATGCTCTAAAGATACCTTCTCCCTAACAGTATCCGAGCAGGTTATTATTTTAAGAGTTTGAAAAGTAATTCAGGTTCATTTGTTGTGATAAAATCAGCCTTCTGAGCAATCAACCACTTCATGTCTTCTTCCTTATTTACTGTCCATGCATTAATCGTAATTCCAAGTTCCCGTGATTGATTGAACCAATCACCAGCTTTATAAACCGAGTAATGGTAATCGGCTTGTGTAATATGATCTTTTTTTAATTGTGCCAGCTGCACTTCTCCATTTAAAGAAGCTAGAAATGCAGTTTTTGCCGCAGGATCCAATTTTATCACTCTTTGTATTGCCGCGTAACTAAAACTGATATATTCTACCCATTTATCCGCCTTTAGCTTTTTTACCATCTTTACTACTGCATCTGTTAATGCAATAGTATTTTCAGGTGTTTTTGCCATTTTGATTTCCAAAATAAGTTTGGTGGACTGCTGCTTCATTCCTTCTTTAAGATAATTTTCTAAAGTAGGAATTTGCTCCCCATTGGTATGCAGCTGCTGCAGCAGTTCGGCATAAGTCGAATTTGCAATTGTCATCCCTTTAAACTCATCATCATGGTTAACCACAATCACACTGTCTTTTGTAAAATGAACATCAAATTCAGCACCGTAACAGTTGAGCCTGATTGCCTCTTTTAGGGAAGCGATGGAGTTTTCTGGAAGGTTATTTTTCTTCCAGGCACCTCTGTGGGCAATGACAATGTTTTTATTCCAGTTCATCTTTTGAGCATTACTATTGATAGCAATAAAAAGCAGACAGCTTATAATTAATAAATTTCTCATATCGTTTTGTTAGCAACATTGTGCCATTCGTGTTCAATTTTAGTCATCAGTAAAGCATTATCAAATAAAACAGCCCCTTTCGGAAAGAGTTTTTCATCCTCAAAGAAACTTGATTTTACCTGTAACACTGTTAAGGGCTTTACCTCCCAGTGATAGGCTTTAAGCTGCAACCCTTCAAACCGGTCTTTGTTCGGTGAATAGCCTACACTCCCTTTTTCAAAAAAACCTGAAACATTAGCCAGCGTCTTAAATATAGAATTAGAATCAAAAACCTCGGTTTCTTTTGCATCGATAGAAATCGAAGTCTCATCTGAACTCACAAAATCTATATGATAATTTCCTGCCGACTCCTTCACATTAAATTTTGCGAGATGATGTTTTCCTGAAAACAACCGCCCGCCAACTAATGCATTTAATTTAAGTGAAGTATCCCTTCTTGGAATATAAACACCTTCTTTAACTATTCCGTCTTCATCCCACTCTACAGCTATTCTGTGTGCACCATTTTCGGAAGAAACGCCAAGAAAATCAGGAAATCCTTTAGGCTTTATATTTTTTAAACGGATCAGGCAAATACCTACAATTGCTTTTTCTGCATAGATTTTAGGCCTGAATGGTGCAGGTACCAGTTTTCGCACGATAGCAGGATCAACTGTAAAATTGATCAGTATCCTCCTATCTATCAATCCATGTATTGCAGGTAATTTCATATATGATTTGTTAGGCTTACGGTTATAAAATCTGCATCGCCTTGTTTAGCGCAATAATAGACATTTTAAAATCTTCGCGCGCCACCAGGAATTGTATGTTTACCTTCCTAAGCGCAAAACCAGCACTTTTAATATTAATACCCTGGTCTGTAAGTGCATAGGCACTTTTCGCCAAAAGACCTGGCTGATCCATATTGGAACCCAGCAAGCATACCATCGCCACTTTTTCTACCGTAACCTTCTCGAAGCTATTTGCCAGGTCGCTGATTAGCTTTTTATGGAAATCGCGTTCCCATATCACAATGGAAATACTATTTGCACTCGTAGCCTTAAAAGTATAACTCACATTATGGTTAAAGAAGATCTGCATAATTTGTAAATCACTGCCCACACTGCCTACCATCAATGGATCGTAAACATCAACCATCAGCAGCTTGTCAGTTCCGGTAATCAGCTCTACCCGTTTATTTTCACACACAAATTCGCGCGTAATCAGTGTCCCGGGATGTGCAGGCTCAAAAGTATTTTTAATACGCAGATTAATTCCATTGATTTCTAACGGTTTTGACGCCTTTGGGTGTATAGCTTCCATCCCAACATCTGCTAACTGATCTGCAATATCATAATTCGTATAACCAACCGGCGTACAGTTTTCTATACCAACCAATGCAGGGTCTGCAGTAGAAAGATGGTATTCTTTATGGATAATTGCCTCCTGTGGTCGCAAAGCTTCAGCGATCTTGCTGAAAGTTACTTCAGAATATCCTCTGTCAAACTCTCTCATAATACCTTCGGTACCTTTAGCATAACCAGTAACGATGCAGATATTATTTGCAAAATCTATATTTTTAAAAGAGTGCTTAATCCGCTGATCGATCGTAAGCGCAAGGTGATCATTGAATCCGCTAAGGTCTATCAGGCGGGTATTGATCTGCATATTTTGCAAAATATTTGTAAAATTGAAAGCAGAGTGGCTCTCGCCAATTGATGCTAATATTTCTCTTGCTGCCTGTAATATACCTTCCCTGCTCACATAACCTGAAGCCAGGATATTTGCAAGGTTCTCCAGGTACATTTGTGCTTCAGTTACATGGTTTTCAATAAACAGATCTGCAACTGCAAGATCAAGTCCGAGCTCCACATATTTTTTATTAATTGATTTAAGCTTCACAATCAGGTTTTTCAGCGGTTTGTGAAAATCCTGGTGTTTCGCTATCCGGTGATAAACCCCTGGTTCGCCCGTTTTCTTGTTTTCAAGCAATAAATCAGTAACACCCGAAAACGCAGAAACAACAAATATTCTGTTATATAACTCGTTGCCCTTACGTTCAAATAAAATAATATTCTCTATTACACTTTTAAGGGCACTCATGGAAGTGCCACCTATCTTTTCTACTGTTAACATGTTCTGGGATTAAAACAAATTTTTGATCGTCTGATATGATAGCTCCGAGTAATCGCTGATATACAAATTACATGGAGGCAATTCTTCCCTGGTATGTGATGTTAATACACCAACTACCCGCATCCCTGCATTCAGTGCTGCGGTAACTCCAGAAAAAGAATCTTCAAATACTACACACTGGTTTGGTGATACCCCAAGGTTCACCGCAGAAGTAAGGTATACTTCGGGATCAGGTTTATGCCTTTTAACATCGGCACTTGCCAGTATTGAACCTAACTTTTCACGTAAAGCAACCTTACTAAAAATTAGATCAAGGTTGGCCCTTGGGGCAGAAGTGGCTACGCCGATCTTGATATCATTATGCTTTAAATCACTGATAAACTCCATAATACCATTAATGGGCTCTACATAGGGTTCATATATTTTTCTGAAAAGCCCTTCTTTCTCTTCCTCCATCTGCAGCAATTCGGCCCCTTCTATTGGCCTTTGTAAAAAATGACTAAGAATGTAACTATTGCTCTTACCGAACATGTGTTGTGCAAAATCTTCATCAGAAGGTGCCAGATCACGTACCGAAAAAAATTCGCGGAAGGCAATAGAATGATATGGGTTCGTATGACAGATCACTCCGTCCATGTCAAATATGACAGCAATTTCTTTATTCATTCCGTAAAGTTAAGATGATTTTATGAGGAGATGTCAATTTTCTAAAAATTCGGGGACATACCATTATACAAATAGTTGAAATCCCAAATATAAAATTATTCGTATGTACGGTTACATCTATTACTGTTGCCAAATGAAATATTTACAAGAAAAGAAAAAGTTGGAAAGTATGCGGGTAAGTGTTGCCCCAGCCGAATTTTACAATGATGTAAACTACGAACTGCTCAGCGAAGTGTACCGTGATTATTCTTCAATTATTACGAGTCTTTATAGAAAGGAACCGAATGTGTTTGGAAACTTTCGTAATTACAACGTTCCAGAAATAAAAAATCATAAAAGATCAATTGATAAGATTGGGGCACCAGAAATTAAAGAGGAGAACTTTAAGCTTTTTAAAGAATCTTTAGATCAGTCAATAGAAAGTACGATTGAATATATAGTTGATTATACACAACCCTGATCTGTTTTTATTTCCGGTACCCAAATCAATTTTGAAATAGCTATTTGTGTTTTATGCTATTTTACCTTGGTTTATCATTTTAAAGGCATAGTCTACGGCCCTTGCGGTTAATGCCATATAAGTAAGTGAAGGATTTTGGGTTGAAGTGGAGGTCATGCATGCCCCGTCTGTTACAAAGACATTCGGACAGGTATGCAATTGGTTCCATTTGTTTAGTAACGACGTTTTAGGATCACTCCCCATCCGTACCCCTCCCATTTCGTGAATATCTAATCCGGGCGACTGGCTATTGATATTTGGGGTAATCTTTTTGAAGCCCGCTTCGGTAAACATTTCCGTAAGCTGTTCAATATAATCCGCCTTCATCAATACATCATTTTCATCATACTCTACTGATATATTAAGCAATGGCACGCCCCATTCATCTTTTTTATTGTTGCTTAAACTTACAAAGTTGCTCTCCTTAGGGATAGTTTCCCCCATCATATGCGAACTCACAATCCATGGTCCGAGTTTCGCATTCAGCAAACTATCTTTGAGTGTTTCACCTGTACCTGAGCGGTCACGATCCATATATCTGCTAGCTCCAAAACCCGCAGCATATCCCCTTTTAAAATTAGTTTCCTGTTTAAAAATATTCCTGAACCTTGGGATATATCCACCGCCTGCGGGGTTCCTCCCATCGGTAGCAAATTGTGCTAACCCATCATATTCTGCACTTATGCGTGCACTGTAATTGTGAAAAGCCACATATTTGCCCAGCAGACTATTATCATTACCCAATCCATTGGGAAACCTTTTTGAAGTAGAATTGAGCAAAATGAGATTAGAGTTTAAAGCACCAGCATTGATGAAGACCACTTTAGCATAGTACTCAGTTACTGACTTTGTATTTGCATCCATCACACGGACACCGGTAACTTTGCCTTTAGCATCATCATAAATTACCGACTGCACCACAGAGAATGGCCTTAGCGTTAAATTACCCGTTTTAGCTGCCCAAGGTAAAGTTGAAGCATTACTACTAAAGTAGCCCCCAAAGGGGCAACCTCTTTGGCATAACGTCCTGTTCTGGCACTTTGCCCGGCCCTGGTCTAAGTGTATTTGATTTGGTTTTGAAAGATGCGCACATCGTGCACTAATTACATGCCGGTTAGCATACTTGCTTTTTATTACCCCCTTGAAGTAATCTTCTACCGCATTAAGCGGGAACCCTGGTAAAAACTCTCCATCCGGCAGCTCAGACAAGCCATCCTTATTGCCCGCAATTCCTGCAAATTTTTCTACATAACTATACCATGGAGCAATATCTTTATAACGAATTGGCCAGTCGACCGCAAAGTCATCCCTCGCTGGTCCTTCAAAATCGAAATCGCTCCAGCGTTGTGTTTGTCTCGCCCATAAAAGTGATTTCCCGCCTACCTGATAACCCCTGATCCAATCAAAAGGTTTCTCTTGTACATAGGGATGTTCTTTATCCTTTACCATGAAATGCATAGCATCTTCCCTGAAAGCATAACACTTGCTTACTATTGGATTTTCCTTTTTGATAGCCAGGGTAAGCTCATTCCTGTGCTCAAATTCATAAGGATACTTATTTGTTGTGGGATAATCCTTGATATGCTGTACATCACGTCCTCTTTCCAGCACCAGTGTTTTCATTCCCTTTTCGGTGAACTCTTTTGCAGCCCAGCCACCGCTAATTCCGGACCCAATAACGATAACGTCATAACTATTAGCCTTAGCTGCATCTAAATTTATGTTTGCCATGTTTTATACTATTAAGCAGATTTAACTGGAAAATAACCATTGTAACGACCCGGCACTAGTTCCCAGATAATCAAATTAGTCATCACATACTGTGAATTAAGATAACCGTCTATCGCTCTTTCTTTCATTATTTTATAAAAAACAGCGAGGTCAGCGGACGAATCAGCTATTAAATTCTGGGCAGACAAGAGCTCCCTTTGCTGGGAAACCGTAAGCTGTTCAAAAGATTTGCTAAAACGCGAATGTGCCTGCTCATTAAATTGGTCGAGCCCCTTGACAAATTGTTCCTGCTCCTTTTCCTCATAACAATCATCCAGCATTTTAAGCACAAAAAGGTGAATTTTCAGTTCTTTTGCCCCTGGGGTATCAGTTTTAGGAATTAACGTTTCAACAATTTCTGCCAGTATATTTTCCTGTTTTAAACTAATAGAAATATTCTTTAGCTGGATCGTGGACTTTCCCTCTTGTCTTAAACAAGATGGCAGCAGTGCTAATCCTCCAGCCATAATCAGCACCTGCTTAATTACTAACCTTCTTTCCATACAATAATTTGGTTTAGTGAAAAATAACATTTTTCTTTCAGATTATGCGCCAGAAATTATCACATTATTAAAGAAAAAAATATGCCGCACAAAAAAATGGCCTGGTAACTAATTATAAGTCACCAGGCCATCGTTCCTATAGCGGCGAATAGGCAGCCACTAAATAAAACACTTATTTTTGAGGAACAGCTGCCGTTACCGGAGCTGCGTATTTGTCATATAAATTCACCGTGTAAGGTAATTTTTTCAATCCCGGAAGAATAACTTCCTGCTTACCTACAATGATTACACGGACATCATCATATCCAAAATACTTTTTGCTTACCCGTAGTATATCATCTGCAGTAACAGCATTTATTTTTTGCAGATAAGTGCGGTAAAAATCTTTGGGAAGGCCATTTAAAAGTACACTGCTAGCAAAACCAGCAACACGTTCCGGATTTTCTAAACCAAGAGCAAAAGATCCGTTATACAAGTTTTTCGCATTCTGGAGATCCTCACTGCTCACTTTCGCCGTACGCATTACATTAATCTCTTTCAGAAATTCTACCACTGCACTATCAACCTTTTCATTTCTAACCGCCGCAGTTGCGCTGAATTTAGACTGGAACCTGCCTGATCCAACAGAAGAATAAGCGCCATAGGTAAAACCGTGTTTTTCTCTTAGGTTGGTAAAAAGCTTTGCATCTGCACCGCCACCTAAAATCTGGTTGGCCAATAAAACTGCATGGTAATCCGGACTGCTCAAAGGAAGCTCTACCAGGTTTGTTACAGTAATTTCAGATTGAACTGCAGTAGGAAGATCGATCAGGTCTATCTCAGTTTTCGCTGTGTTACTTACCTTAGGGAGCTTTTCTAAACTAAGCGCACTGCCTTTCCAATCACCCAGCGCTTTAATTGCCAATGCCTTAGCTGCTTCTGGCTTAATATCACCAACAAAGGTTAAGTAACCCCGTGAAGGTGTAACATATTTTTCATACGTAGCCTTAACATCGTCTAATGTAATCGAATTGATAGTCTTCTCCGATTCAAACTCTCCGTTAGGATGATTTAATCCGTAAGACAATGCATTTACAACCCTAGCCGAAATTGCTTTTGCACTGCGTTCACTCGATTTTAAAGAGGTTAAAGTTTGAGATTTTAATTTTTGAAAAGAAGGTTCAGGAAATGCAGGATTACGCAAAGCATCGGCCATTAGCATGAACGCCTGATCAAAATAACGCGTCAATGCAGAAGTTCTTCCGCCAGAAGAATATACGCTAACATCGGCACCTAATGCATCAACAGCTTCATCGAACTGATTTTTTGTTTTTGTGGTTGTACCTTCATTTAACATACCACCCATTAAACCATTTACCCCTGCTTTTGCACCTTCGGTTACGGGGCCCTGGTCTACACTATAGGTTGCTGTAACCTTTGGCAGTTTATGGTTTTCTACCACCAATACCGTAATCCCATTTGGCAACTTGTAAATTACCGGATCTGCAAAAGTAATCACAGGGGCAGGTCCTGGTTTTGGTTTTTGGCTTCTATCTAATTTTTGCGCAATCGCCGACTGTATAAACAGTGTAGCGAAAGCTAATATGAATACTCTTTTCATCAGAATCTATTTTGATTGATCAGTTATTTTTTTGGTAAATAATACAGTACAACACGCTGGTTACTGTTCAGATACTTGCGCGCAACCTCTCTGATTTCGTCGCGGGTAATTGACTGGATCAGGGAAAGCTCTTTGTTAATATCATTGGTATCTTTGTGGTGGAAAGTATAACCTGCAGCCAGGTTTTCTGCCACGCCCAGCATCCGGCTGTTTGTACTTACATAATTGTTCTCAAACTGGTTCTGTAGTTTTTTATATTCCTGCTCACTGATCAAATCAGTCTGTAAACGTAAAACTTCTGCATCAATATCTTTTAACAGTTCATTTAATGGTGTGTTGTTATTCGGTAAAGCCAATGTAATATAAGCACCGTAATCTTCGAGTGAATAATTAAACGCAGCGACTTGCAAGGCCGTTTTCTTTTCATCTACCATTTTGGTACTTAACCGCGAACTGCCGCCACTGGATAGTATGGTACTGATCATTTCCAGCACTTTACTCTCCCGGCTATCCATTCCCGGGACACGGTATGCAGCAAATATTGCCGGGATCTGAATATTCGCATCATAGGCCGTATCAATAATCTGCTTAGTAATCGGTTTCAATTCATACACTTTTTTAACCACCGGCTCTCCTTTTGGAACTTCAGCGAAGTAGGTAGATACCAGTGATTTTGTTTTAGCCACATCAATATCACCTGCAATCGTTAACACTGCATTGTTTGGCGCATAATATTTTTTAAAGAAAGCTAAAAACTCACTTAGTTTAGCAGCGTCCAGATGTTCCATTGAGCCAATTGGCTGCCAACGGTAAGGATGACCTTCAAATAAATGTTTAAAAATCGGTTCAGTAAACTTTCCATAAGGAGCGTTATCGGTACGCAGACGCTTTTCTTCTTTTACGACCTCATTTTGGGTTTTAACCCCCACTTCATCAATCTTTGGATGTAACATCCGTTCGCTTTCCAGCCACAGCCCTAATTCCAATTGGTTAGAAGGAAATAGTTCATAATAGAAAGTTCTGTCTTGCGAGGTATTCGCATTGTTCTGGCCGCCGTTGCTGCTCACGGTTTTCATAAACTCGCCGCGTTTCATATTATCGCTACCTTCAAACAACAGGTGTTCGAAAAAGTGGGCAAACCCGGTGCGCTCTGTTTCTTCATCTTTAGAGCCTACATGATACATGACAGACACAGCAACTACAGGTGCCGTTTTATCCTCGTGCAGGATTACATGCAGCCCATTATCAAGATCATATTCGGTAAATTTTACCTGTTGTGCAGAAACACCCAGACAAAATCCCGATATGGCCAATGTGAGTAATAGATTTTTTTTCATATGTGAATCAGTAATTGTTTATGATTCCTCCAAAATAAGGAATTTCTTTATAGAATAAAATTAAATCTACTGCATTTTTAGTTTAACAAAGTACGGAAAGAAAATTCAGCTGCTAAAGCATCAGACAGCCGGGGAGACCATCATTAACTAAAAGTAAAATAAGCAGCAAACGGATTGATAAAAAAGATTAATGATTAAATAGAAAAGGATCAGTTCATCTTTCGGATTACTGCTAGCGAATTGACTATAGCAGCTTCTACAGTACCAGGATGCAAGCCGTCATATAGGCCTTCTCCTGCAAAGTATACGGTATCATCAATTGGCGTATTTAAATAATTTATAACGGCAGCTGAAGCTGTTGTAGCGTAGCTATAAGCCCCCAAGACAGTTGGTTGCTGCAACCAGTTGAAAATAAGCTGTCCCGCTAATCTCTCTTTAATCCAGGAAACATCTTTATTAAAGATCCTTGCAAGCGATGTCAATGCAATTTCTATTAGTTGTTGCTCCGTTAGCAGACTTAGCGCTGCCCCTTGTTTTCCGCCTGCCCACCCCGTTAATACAGGTATGTGCGACGGAAGCTGGGTCCACCAGGTAGGGATCTTTTCTTCACTAAAGAAAAAACCAGCATCTTCTTCCCAGAATCGTTCTTTAAATGATAGGATAACTTTGATCACAGTCCCAAAGCCAATATCTGCGAGCGCGGATAAATAATCGGTGATCGGTGGCGTAAAGCTTAAAGCCATAGGCGTGTTCGCTTTTTGTAAAATACCAAGCGGCACAGTGATCAGGCATTGATCCGCCTCATATTTAACTGCATCTGCGGTAAACAATTGGACATTACCTATATGCCACCTGACCTCTTTGACTGTTTTATTAAGCATCAGCTCACATCCTTTTTTCAAACAATCGTTTACTAAATAGTCAATTAACCTTTTATATCCCCCATCTATGCGATGGTCTTCACTTTGGTGCGACCACTCCTGGTAAAGGGATTTAACACTTACTTTGCTGATATCTGCGAGATCAAACCCTTCAGCGAAGGTAATTGCTTGTGTTCTTAACGCGTTATACTGGCTTCCGCCAAAATAATGAATTAAAAAAGGCCCAAGGGCTATATCATGCTCCAATTCCCCCATCTTCTTCATCAGCAACTCCCAACCTTCAACTTGCCCGTCTTCTTTGCTCAATTTACCATTTGGCTGCAACCGGTAGAATGCGCCGCTAACTTTGCTTAAGTTGATTCCTGCTTCCTTCAATAAACGGAGGGTTTCATCTGCTGCGCCATGTACAAATTCTGCACCTCCTTCAATCGGCTGTTTGAAACCTTGCTCATTTACAGTCCTGATCCTGCCACCGAAGACAGCAGCAGATTCCAATAATAAAACATGATAACGGGATGATAACTCCCGTGCCGCGATAAGTCCGGATATACCACCACCAATAATGGCTATTGATTTTTTATGCATTGATGTATATAAAAAATATAAGTTAGCTAATATCTTTTATTTTTTTTGCAGCAAACTGAATAATACACGTTTGCCCATTGCTTCCCAAAGCACAGATCCATCGGCAACCACATCTTTTATCCCTTTAAAAGGTAATGCGCCAGTACGGCCGCCTTTTGTGCAGCGCCAAACCTTGTCACCCACATAAATAACCTGTCCCCTTTGTACAGTCTTATTCTTTTCCCACCTGTTTTGTGCAGCAAACCCAGAATTAACAGCTACCCAGTCGCCCGTTGGATCGGTCAGGTTGTGTACCACAGACCCTTTAGAATAATTGCCATAATCGGGAACTTTAAAGGAATAACTTTCAGTAATGATCCAGGGCTTATGCTGCTGGTTAAGACCAGGAATAACCGTTCGAGGCTGATCGTCTGTACTACCCGTATAGTTATTGCGAAATCCGGTTACTGGAAACGGCTTATCCGCTACTACTGCATAGGAAGAAACCACATCAGAAAAGCCTATCTCATCTTTGCTATGCCCTGCCAATTGGTTATCTGCAACAATTACATTGTTAAACTTAGCGAAGCCTTTACCGGTAAAATAAATACCATGTGTAGTTTTCACCGAATCGGTCATCGTCTGGTTATTACCACGCTTAGTGTTCCTCAATTGGTTAGAAGAGACATTTAGATGTGTTATCCATCCATTTTTGCCTTCAATATAGATATCTGCAGCTATCGCTTTGTTAAACCAGTTTTGTCCATCTGTAATAGTATTATCTTTTATAATTCCGAAAAGGTTGGTAGCAACCGAACTAAAATAGATACCATGTCCGCCTGCTCCTGTAATATTATTATTAATCACTTTAAGATCACGCGATTGCCCATTAACAAACAATCCGTTGTTCTTTGTATCATAGATAGAATTACCATCTATAAGTATATCCCTGCTCTGTCCCTTACCGCTATTGACCACCATGATGCCATTTCCATCTTCAATCCCGTTAATCTTGCGCGACTGCTCCATATCGCCAATACCACCAATTGTATTATGTAAAACCTTTACATGGAAAGCATCGATCACATATATGCCACAGCTTTGAGACTTGCCAGATAGCGTATCAGTACCAAAACCGAATGAACCACGAATAAAATTATCACTAATCACTGCATTGTTGGCCGTATTCTGTGCGTAATCATCACCATAAAATATAGCGGCTGCAGAACCTGCATCACCCGCATTTTTATTACCAGCAGCATAGAAATAGTTAGCAGAAATTAACGTTTGCTGACAGCGCTGTACATCAATCCCGTTATCACCCGTGTACTCTATCCTGTTCCCTGTAATCTTTAAATTCTGACACCTGTGGTTAGCCAATCCGATACCTGATATATGTGACAGGTGGTTATCTTCAATATTTAACCGGTTAATGCGAAAAGCAGAAATAGCATGAGTACCTATGTATTTAAATGTGTTATGTAAAATCCTGATGTCTGAACACTCGTTTCTTCCAAAATTGCTGATCGCACCATCTACCGCCTTAAAATTGATATCATAACGCCCGATACGCAGAAATTCGCAATCCTTAATAGTAATGTAAGTCCCCCTAAACAGGATTGCCCTCCCATATGCGTCACTTAACCGGCAATTTTCTATTAACACATTTTTAGAGGCCTTGGTGTCAAAACTGATATTGATCAGGTTGTACCTCCCGCTGGCCTGTGTAGATTTCTCATTGGGTGCTACAGGCCTGTTACCCGATATAGCTAAACCTCTGATCGTAATATTTTCTCCCTGCACATTAATTAATGCCGGATAGGCTGCATCGGTAACACTATCTGTGTACAACAAACAATTTTCCCTTCCGCTCCCTTCTATCGTTAACCCCGAAGGAATTGTCAAGGCACTTTTAGCGGGAAAATAATATTTGCCAGAAGGCACCATTAATGTTTTTTTCTGTTGGGCAGCAGCATCAATTGCACGCTGAAAAGCAGGTGCATCGTTCTGTACCCCATCCCCCAAAGCACCAAAATCACGTACATTTAAGCTTAAAGGATCTGCACTTAGCGGATTGACTGACTGATAAAAGGGAGTATGACCAGGCAACAATATAGCTGGCGGCAGTGCATTGGCTGAAATACAAAAAGATTGGAGGAGCAACACACTATTTAGAGGCAGCAAAAATCGGAATATACGCATAGAAAAAATAGTTTAATTGGCAACTTCGACGCGCTCTATCCAGTAAGGAAGTGATAAGAGTATCCATACTGATAAATAAGCAAACTCAGGAACCGATCCCATCAGGATCATAAAAGCAGCCAGTAAGGCCATTACGTAGTATTTTTTAAATTGGACATCTTTTAGGCGGACAAAAGCATGCTTAAAGTAAAACCAGGTAAATAAACAAACGCCAATGATTCCATTATTTACTAATAAAGTAGATAAGAAATCGGTAGAACGGACATAACCAAACCCTACACCTATCAACTTCCCGAAAATATTTAGCTGTTCTTTCCAATAATTAAACTGGTTTAAAAAGTAGCTTGAACGTTCGGACCCTGATTGATTGGCGCCAGAAAACTTATCAATAAACACACTGTGCACTAATTTGTTTACTGCCGGTGAGAATACATACAAACCAATCAGTACCAGTAAGCAAACCGGAAGAATATATAACATTGGTTTTAACAACCTTCGATCGGCCAGGCAAGCACCAAAAATCAAGATGATGATACCTAAATAGGCAGAAGTTGAAAAAGAAAGCAACAACGCCAATCCGAAAAAAGCAAAATCAATATATCGTTTTAAAGGAATACATAAAATCCAGAAAGGCACCAATGAAAAAGCAAACATCGAAGGCTCGCCAGTCAGGCTTTTTATCCTTTGCATCCGGTGTCCGCTAAGGGTGATAGTCTGGAATAAACTCCCGCTGCCAGCCTTGTTATTAAACACCCGGTTACTGATCAGGTCGCCATTGATCCCAGTAATTTGAAAAAGTATAAATTCCAGGAAACCTAAAACAACCAGTATCCTTAACCCGATATACAAATAACGGATGTGGCTTACGGTGGCATAATGTTTTAAATATAAGTAACAAAGGATTCCGGCAAATAGATAGATACTTTGGCCCAATAATGTAGACCGCAGCAGGGTTTTCCCGGGGTCTGCCATGTCTGTTAATCTTAAGGAAGGATCGAGGGTTACAGAGAACAGGTAAACATGAAGCTGTGCCAGCAGGTTTAGTATAAAAAATACTATCGCTATCTGGAACAGCTCCTTTAATAGTTTTTGATCATTGAAATAACTTGTCCAGATAAATACTGGTGCAAATAAATACACCAGTAAATAAGATGGAACGGTTAATGATATTTTTTGGTAGACAACAACAGAGACAATAAACGCAATGCACAACAGAAGTGATAAATAGATATGGATGTAATTAAGCGACTTCTTTTTGTGCATAAAGTATTTTCTCTGCTAATGGAATATAATATTGTTTGCCCATTTTTAGGCTGTATATGTTATTTACAAACGCTTTCAATTTAGCAATAAAATTAGGAGCGCTGAATAATTTCGCATGATTTCTAATAAATTGAGGGTTAAAACTCAATTTTGATGATTTTTCGATAGCTGCTGATAAAGATTCAACACTTTGTTCTTCAAAAAATACTGAAGTACATTTACTACTATCACCAGTGTAAGGAACCATAGTTTCTTTAACACCACCAGCACCGAAGGCAATTACCGGGCGACCAGATGCAGCAGCTTCTAATGGAGTAATACCGTAATCTTCATGTTGTGGAAAGATCAATGCTTTACAGTTAGCATATAGTTTTGCTAATTGAGCAGCACTCTGACCTTTTAAGAAGGTAATATTATCACCAGCAAGCTCTTTTAGCTCAGCCTCCATAGATCCGGTTCCTACAATTACTAACTTTCTATCTGGCATATCATTAAATGCTTTAATAGCCAGATCTACTTTTTTGTAATCCTCTAACCTGCTTACCACCAAATGATAGTCTTTGTGATCTTCCGAGATATAAAAGTTATCCAGTTTAGATGCAGGGTTAATGATACTTACCGGCTGTTCTGGATGATAAGATTCTTCAATACGAACCTTAACTTCTTTAGAATTGGTCAGGTAAAAATCGCTAGCGCTTGCAGCCATACTATCTAATTTCCTTAACACCCATGAAGCCATTAAGAAAATACTTCTGATTAAACGGTTAGATGAGTTTACAATTGCATAAGAGAATGGTCTCCATGCTAAACGGAAAGGTGTGTGGCAATACGTAATTACTTGTGTGTCTTTACCTGTTCTTACGAATTTACCGCAATGCGTGGTAGAGATTAACACTACATCATATCCTTTTAAATTAAAACTGCGCATAGCAAGAATTGCGAACGGGAAATAAAGCAGTTTAATTAGTTTTTCGGTTTTACCGATATATTGAAACCACGAAGTAAAGATCTTCGCATTTTTAAATTCTTCGTATGTTTTTTCCGGGTTATAACACAGGGTAAAAATGTCGGCTTGTGGGTAAGCTTTATGCATATCTAACACTACCTGCTCCGCGCCGCCTCTTCTTACTAGTTCGTCATGTACAATTGCTACTTTCATCTGATCTGCTAATTAAATTGCTGAATAATTTTGTCTACTAATCCAGCTGATGTTTTCCAGGTTACTTTCTGTTTCTGCGATGTCGTTTCGGACAAGGCCAGACCAGAAAAGTTTTTTATCAAATTTGATAACTCTGAAACGTCAGCTGGATTGAAGTATTCAATGTCCGTGCCACCAACTTCTTTGAAGGCATCAATCGACGATGCCAAAACCGGGCAGTTCATAGAAAGTGCTTCTACTACTGGCAAACCGAACCCTTCGTAGAAGGAAGGATTGATCAATGCCAAAGCACCGGCATAGTAGGCACGCAGCGCTTCATCGGAGATATATCCGGTGAAAATGATGTTAGGATCAGCACGATATTCATTGATAGCAGGATTGGCCGCAAATGAGGCATGACCAGCGCCAACAACGACCAGATCGGCATCTGATCGTTGTGCTTGCCGGAAAGCTTTTAACAACGTTATCAGGTTCTTACGGGGGTCCAGGGAACCAACAAACAAGAAATAAGGCCTTTCAAGTACGCTTTTGGCCTGTATAGCGGAATCAGGACTGAATGTACTGGCATTAGGAATGACCGAAATATGAATAGGATCAATATGGTAATAAGTTGCAATTTCACGTTTAGAAAATTCACTTACGGTGATGATATGCCTACTGCTTTTCAAGACTTTAGGGATCAACCAGCGGTAATATAACACGAGTTTTTTAGAGAAATACTGCGGGTACAATGTAAAGGCTATATCGTGTAGACAAGTGATCTTATTAGGATAAAAAACAGGTGCAGCATTACATAGACTAATCAGTAGCGGACTACCCTTAGCACGTAATGCAGAAGGTAAACTGAATTGCTCCCATAGTATACCTGCCTTATTACCAACAAGTTCAATTGGTTTTTGCAAATGATATACTGAACTGTTTTGATGATCCCTAGCCGCTAAAAGCTTTACCGGGCTATCTAAATTTCTACAAACTTCTGATGCATAGCGCTGTACACCGCTCATTTTTTGTGAAAGAAATTTGCCATTAATATATACTTTTTTATCAGTCATAGATCGTATTAATAAAGTCGGCTAATTGCTGGTTTAGCAATGCCGGTGAGTAATAATTTTGTAGTCCTGCACAGGCTGCCGACTTCTCTGCAATTACAATTGGATTGCTCAAAATCTGCGTCAGGAGATCAGAAAGGCTGTTTTCTTCCATATCAAACCGCCACATTTGTTCCTCATTATACAACTCTTTGAGTCCTGCTTTATAAGCTAAACACACAGGCGTATAAGCTGCTACTGCCTCTATCGGGACCCTGCCAAATGGCTCGTTCCATGCAGAAGGGACAATTACGAGATCTATGTCCTGGTAAAATGATGTAGGATCTACTTTGCCAATGAACGTAAAATTGAACACTCCCTGATATTTTGCTTTAAGCATCGTCTGGAAATCCGGACTAGCCTTACCGGCTACAACGAGCCTGAAAGGCACTTCAACTTCGATTTTGGCGATTTCACTGAATAGAAAGTCGACACCTTTCTGTACATTTACCTTACCCATAAAGCCTAATACCACCTCTTTACCGGGGGCTTTTATTCTAGGTTCGGCACCTGCCGCCGGAGTGATCCCATTGGCAATAACCGTTGCAGGTATTTCTTTGCCCACATTAAATTTTGCATGCTGTTCCAGGATGAATTTACTGATCCCTACAAACCCGTCTGGTAAATTAAAATATTTTTTTTTAATTGAATAGGTCAGTTTACAGGCAGTACAAAGTTGTTGACAATCTCCACACTTTGTGTACATAGTCGTTGCATGGCATAATAAGTAATAGTCCCTCAGCGTATGCACCAGCTTAATATTTTTAGACTTTACTACCTTCCAAAGGTAAGGCGAGAATCCCTGGATATTATTTGTATTTACTACATCCGGTTTAATCCTGTCGAGAATAACCCGTAATTTTTGTCTGTAAAAAATATTAGCAGAATCCAGCAGGTGCCAGATCATTTTCTTAATGAAATTCTGACCAGCGGATTGTTCAATATGATATAAGTTCTTCGTCTTGATGGTTACGATGATTACTCCGTTCAACTTACGCACTGACTCTTCGTAACCTAACGTAAGAACATACACCTGATTTCCCGCTGCTGCAAACCCCTCGGCCATTGTTTGAACAGAGACTTCTGCTCCGCCTACTTTAAAAGGGGTATAGAGGGTATTAACAAATAGTATCTTCATTTTTTTCGTATCGTTGTTAAGGCTTGCTGGCCTGCTTGTTTTAAATAAGACAGGCTAAAATATTGGGGATCTATCAAACTAATCTGGTTATTTTTAAGTACGATATATAAGGTGAGCATGATGCTGATCTCTGTTCCCACCCACGCGAAGGCCGTTCCGTAATAGCTCCATAAAGGAATAAGCACGAAATTGAGGCAAACATTCATAATGCATCCTACTAGCGTTACCCGGAAGTATATTTTATCAAGCTTAAGATTAAGGAGGGTTTGTACCCCCATCACATTGCTAATACTGGCAATAAAAGGACTGATCGATAAAATCCGCAAAATCCAGATGGAATCTTCGAATTTAGAACCATATAGTATATGTACCACCAGAGGCGCAAAAAGCGCAGCCATGGTGCACATGATAAAGGTATAAGTCATCACAATCGGAAAGATTTTTTTTACTTCGTTTACCCCCTCTTCTTTACCCTTAGAGAAGGCTGCACCGATATGGGGGAACAAGGCCTGGCTCATCGGTAAAAGCATTACACTTTGTACAACAGCAATTACACGGGATGCAGCTGTGAAAATGCCGACTTCCTTTTCTGTTGTAAGCAGTCCTAATATGATCGTGTTACTGGTTGTATAAAAACTGATCATCAGAGTAGCTATGAAAACCATTTTATCTTCTTTTAACAGGCTAAATACTGCCGATAGATTTGGCCGCCGAAATTTCATCTCAAACTTTCGGATGGCATATATAAATAACGCGATCCCGACCAGGATTTGTGATAGTGCGGACATCACCGCATACCATATATAATCATCCGGGCTTCTAATCAGAAATATAATAGATACACAGAAGATTAGCTTAGCCATAAAATTAAACAGCGCTGTTTTATGAATAATCTGTAATCCTTGAAATAACCAATTAGGCGTGAACACGTTTGCCAGGCAGCTTGCAAAAATAAATATGCTTACTACCGGATGCCTGTTCATGTTGGGAATAGTAAAATAAAGTACCATAAAAACGCCCACAGAAGCCAGGAAGAGAAAGATCCGGGCATAAAAAATCTGTGAGAAGAGCTCGCTGATCATCTTTTTATCCTCTCTATTTTGCGCCACCCTGCGGGTAGCGGTAAAATCAAAACCAAAGTTTATAAATAGGATAAAATAGGTTACGATAGCAATAGAGAAGTTGATTGCACCAAAACGTTCGGGCCCGATCGTCCTTACAATAAAAGGAAGGGTCAAAAAAGGTAGTAGAAAATTAGACGCTTGTATGATGGTTAAAGCACCATAGTTTTTACCTAAGGCTTTATTATTAGACATTCATATAGTTTTTTAACTGACAAAGGGCAAATATACAGCCAAATAACAGTTTAAACTGGTTTTTGATCGTTATTAGCTTGCTTTTTTAACAAACTAATTACTACCCATGCCCCAATCAGAGCAGGAAAAAACAATAAAAATGAGCGCTGGAGCAAGGTAAACACAGAAATTACTGATGCAGGAACAACTTTAGCAAACAAAACCGCAATACCCGCTTCGGCAAAACCACTCCCGCCGGGGCTAGGTGCAAAGTAGATCATAAATTGTATCAATATCTGGATACTGATTACTTGCATCAGATCAGTTTGTACACCTAGTCCCATTAAGATAACATATTGCATTAAATACTTATTTAAATATAGCAGTGTGGTAAGCAGCAAGCTTAGGGGAAACAAGAATGGGTGCTCCCTAAGTAATTTGCTGCAGATCTGCTGATATTTTAATATATTGGAATAAGAGCTGGCTCCCCAGTTTTCCATACGCGTTTTGCGTGCTGGCCACAGCGATCCGATAAAACCAGCGAGTTTTTGAATAGCTTTTCCTACCCATAATGGTTTCCAAAATGCGAGTAAAAACACCAATAGAAATACAGCAAAGACAGAAAATCCATATTTTAATAATGTAGGTACCAAACCGCTTTCGAGTTGGTTGTCCATATAAAGTATGGCAAATATCCCTGCAATTGGCATAAACAGCAAGGTTGACCCCATGTTAATTAAGCTGACGATGAACCCGTCAAGCAGTTTTACACCATGACGGTTATAAACATATAATTGGGCCGGACCAGCACCGCTGTGAAATGGGGTAACTGCTCCCATGAACATATTTGCAACATTTGCTTTAAAGCTTATCCAGTGTGAAAGTCCTGGGTTTAATTTGCGGATAAAAATATGGTTGCGCCAGCTGCCCAGCATAAGGTCTGTAAAAACCATAATAAAACATAGCAGTATATAACGCAATTTGATATGTGTTAGCGCGTTGAAAGTATCAGCCGTATGGTTATAAAAAAAGATTACCGCGATAGAAATGATAGTGATTAACCCAAGCCATAAACAGCCTTTATAGATTACATTTTTCTTAAATACCTGGTCTAGCGTGGTAGATGCTGGAGTTGACATAATTGTTATATATATAATTAGTTGAGTGCATCTCCAGCAGAAGGGACCGCTGGTTTATTCATCCATTTTAGCAGCGTCGGGAAAATATCTGCAGTACGTGCCGGATGCCCAGCCCAATCTTTTTGATTATAAATTAAAGGAACTTGTATATGTTCTTTCGTTAAAGAGCCATGGGAGCCCTTATGTTCTGGATATTCCCAAAAATCACGCAGATCGTATCCATTCCTGGCACTTACCACAATATCCCCCGCTCTGCGACTTTGAAAAAGCTGGGTAATTTGTACAAGTGCATCAGGATAACTACTTTCGAAAGTAGCTGCCAAAGCCTCCCTATGGCTATCCACACCAATGATCCCAAGGCCAAGCGGATCTGCACTCAGCGGCTGATAGTCGTACATCCCGCCATGCTGCCTGATGATGGCTTTACCTGATCTGTTTTCTACATAATACTCTCCCGCCCGATCCGACCGGTAGGTGATAAAATCTACCGCATCTTCTCTAAGCAATGCGTTTATCCTTTCCTGGCTAAAATACTTCATAATACCAGAACTGCTTAACACATCGCTGCCTTCATGGTTAAGAAGGTGGATACTGCCAAATGAATTTCCAGAGATCATTACGGCAGATTTTGGATTGCTGCGCCATATTACCGGGTAGCCCACCGACTTTAACCCTTGTGCCGTCATCCAGTCTCCCAGATCTAAATGCGTATGGGTTGGTGTGAGCCCGTGATCTGATGTCAGCAAAAACAAGGTATTCTCCCACCATCCCTTTTTCTCCAGATAAGCCCTCACCTCTCCTATGCTGTTATCTGCAATTTGATAAGCTGCGATTGTCCGGTAATCGCGGATATGATGATAATGAGAATCCCAATCTACACTTGGAAAAACAGCAAACATAAAATCGAAATCTTTTCCAGTTTTAAGCTGCTGCATAATCCGATCATGTCCTTGTTCGTCAACGGGATGATGGCGTTTCCAAAAATGTGCGCGTGTATACAATAAACCTTTCCCTTTTTTACCCAGATCATATTCGTCGGGGATATTCCTCGTAATCATATTATAAAGATTGTAAGACTCCCCTAGCACATCAAACAGCGTAGGTCTATCTTCAGGCATATCTGTATTGAACCAGCCCGCTTCCGGACCGCAATAAGAGCGCATTGCCATCTTGTTCCACCGTGTGCGTTTAAACTCCTGTTTATCGAACCATCGGATACCTGGTATATTCATTGGTCCGGGAAACTGTCCTGTTAGAAATGGCAGATAGGCAGGACCAGTAGTGGAAGGAAAACAGGTAGTAGCCAGGCGGAATGTCCCTTCGTCTACTAGCTGTTTTAAATGAGGGAGTTTACCCTGATCGAGCAACTCTTGTAATATATCTGGTCTGGCCCCATCTAATAAATAAAATAGGACACGTTTTTTATTTGTTTTCAAATTCTGATCTCTTATATGGGTAAGACAACCAAAACTTCATCAACCCCTATCTATTTATGAAATATTCATAACTCCTATCAGCTTCGATTGCCGTTCTGAATATACAATTATTTAATTCAGTTTAAAACGATAACCTAATCGAAAAAGCGCCTGTTTAATTCCCGTACCTACATAGGCTTCATATTTTACCCCTGCCTCTAATCCATTGTCGAAGCTATATCCTGCTCCCGCAGCATAGATAAATGACTTAGGAGGATTACCAAGATTGCCATTGGTAACATGACCATCCGGATAAACCAATTTTTCTGAATATTGAGTGTTGAGTGCCAGTAATAAACCAATTTCACCGCCATAAAAAAAGTTTTTACCTGCATAAGTACGCATCCCTGCTTTTATAGGAATACCTTTAAAATCTACCCTCTTTAATTCTGAAATTGCACCGTTCGGAAGTTGAGTGATGTAGGTATATGCTAATGGTTTAGCAATTTTCTGCGTGTATCCTGCAGAAAATGTCGCTGCCAAGTGACCATTAAAATCACGTTGTGTAAATAATTCTGCACCAAACATTGTTTGCGTAGGAAAATCCATATCAACACCACCGACTGCCGCGGCACCAAGATAC